>ERZ1740065.155-NODE-155-length-31518-cov-5.474843_pt1 | contig 31518 bp, 34 predicted proteins | sample MGYA00581738_ERZ1740065 | MGnify/ENA primary metagenome ERZ1740065 (study PRJEB43018, sample SAMN04849749) | marine metagenome | isolation source: floating plastic debris | place: Pacific Ocean | collected 2008-09-01 | study: EMG produced TPA metagenomics assembly...
TTGATATCATTGGACGGCCTCCAGCGCTCCTAGCGAAATGGCAGCATCCCTCAAGATGCGGCAGTAGTCGGTCCTTGGGTTGAGGGCAAAGACCTTGGGATCGGCAACCTCCTCGATGCGACCGGATCTGAGAACCGCAATCTCTTCGGCAAACGCCACGGCATAGCCAAGATCATGTGTGACAATCAGCGCCGCGAAACCTTCCTCCGCCTGCAAGTCGGCGATGAGCCTGGCGGTGTGCTTCTGGGTGACGGTATCAAGCGCGGACAGGGGCTCGTCGAACAAGACAAGCGGTGGTGCCGAGATGAGCGCCCTTAGAATGCCGACACGCTGGGCCTGACCGATCGAGACCTCGCCTGGGCGGCGGTCGAGAAGCTCCAAAGGCAATTCCAGGCCGTCACAGAGACGGTGCAGCCGTTCAACCGGCACCTTCGCTCCCTGCGCGACGATCGGCTCCATCACCGAACGTTTTAGTGGCCATACCGGGTTGAAGGCCGAGCGAGGCTCTTGCATCACCAACGCAGGGCGACAGCTTGGAACCGGGGCACCGTCCCATGTGATTGTCCCTTTCGACGGGCGAAGCAAACCAAGGATCGTGGCGATCAGCGTCGATTTCCCCGCCCCGCTTTCGCCAACGACCGCCAGGGTCTGTCCAGAGGGTAAGGACAACGAAATATCTTCAAGAGCGATGAAGCTCCCCCGTCTGGCCGAGACGTGATCGACTTTCAGCACGGCAAGGCCATCCAGTTGCGATGGGTGGACAGTGATCTGGCCGCTTGCGTTTGCGGACGCTCTAAAATGTCTTCGGTCGCGGCCCGCTCCACGATCTGGCTGTCATGCATCACCATCAACGTGGAGACACGCCGCGCAGCAAGGCCCAGATCATGCGTGATCAGCATCATCGCTGTGGCCTGCCCCTGAAGATGCCGGTCGAGCAGGTCCATCGTGGCGGCTGCCACAACAGGATCCAGCGCCGACGTGGGTTCATCCAGAACAATCAGATCGGGCGATCCAATCAGAGCCATGGCAATCACGAACCTTTGCTGCATGCCCCGGCTCCAACCCCAAGGTCTTTTGCGCAGATCGCCCCCTTCGATCTTCAACGCGGCAAACAAAGCCTGCCGATCCGCCGTGCCGGGATCCAGCCCCAGGGCCAGCTCAGCTTCCCGCCAATGAAATGCCATGCTCCGCAGGGGATCGAGCGCTTCGTCCGGGCTTTGGGGCACGTGGGCAACGCTATGTCCCTTCGCCCGCAGATCATCGATCAGGGCGTGCCCCAGTGTGGATTTCCCGGACCCGGAAGATCCAACGAGCCCGATACGCGCACCGGGCTCGATTTCAAGCGATGTGGGATGAAGAATGGTTCGGCCCGAGCGCACTGCGCTCAGACCCGTCACGGAGAGTGTCATTCAGCGAACTTCGTCTCATGCGTGATCCAATATGTCTCGGTCGGATGAACCGCGTAACCGGTCAACCCGGGCCTGGCAACATTGGTTTGCGCCACGTGGAAGACAGGGATCATCGCCGTACTGGCCGCGATGATCTCTTGCACTTCGTCATAGATCGCCTCGCGCTTCTCCTGCTCAAAGGTAAGACGGCCTTCATCCAGCAACTTGTCCAGGGCAGGGTTCGCATAGCCACCGGCATTCGAGCCGCCGTCAGACTTCAGGAGCGCTTCCAGTACAGCCCCTGGATCGCCCTGTGGAGTCGTGACCCAGGCTTGCAGAAAAAGGTCAGCCTCACCGGCCGCGATCAGATCATTGCTCGCACCCCACTCCCCAATTCTGACGTTTGCCGTGACGCCGATGGCGGACAGGAAGGCCTGGGTCAGTTCCGCCGTCGGCGGCAAAGCGGCACGCGATGAAAAGGTCACGATGTCGATCTCCAACGGGTCTCCATCAAGCATCCAGCGCCCCCCTTCCTTGACGGCACCGGCTTCGGCAAGCAGTTCCTCTGCTCTTGCGGGATCATAGGGCGCGGAGATATCTGCGGCCCATCCTTTGCCCGCCGGGAAGACCGTCTCGGCAGGGACCCCGCCAACGCCTGAAAGCACAGCATCCACGATACCCTGACGATCAATTGACATGGAGACAGCCTGACGGATCAACGGGTCGGCCATCGGACCGTTGGTTGCATTCACCGTGAAGAAGTAAAGCCGTGCCGTCGGGGCGGAGAAACCAAGCGCTCCGGTGCTCTTGATCCGCTCAAAGTCGGCCTCCGGATAATTGATCACCATATCCACCTCACCGGCCTCGAAGGCGAGAGCGGATGCGGCCGGATCAGGAATACCGACAACACGAATCTCTTCGAAGCCAGGCGCGCCGAGTCGGTAGTCTTCGTTGGCTTCAACGCGGTAGAGCTGCTGCGGAACAGCCTCTTTGAAGATGTATGGGCCGGTGCCGTTGATCGGGAAGGCCTCCGATGAGACACCAAGGATCGCGACGCCAGGCTCGGAGAGCGTCCAGGGGAAAGCCGCGTTCGGATTGTTCGTTTCAAACACAACCACGCTGTCGCCGTCGGTCGACATGCCTGCAAGATCGAGAAGCTTCGTAACGCGGGCGTTGTGCCCCGGGTGATCCGCAATCGAGATCGGCGTGATCGACTCGATCACGGCCTGCGAGGTAACTGGCGAACCATCATGAAACAAAAGGCCCTCGCGCAGCGTGACACGCCAAGTTGTTGGCGTGGTTTGCTCAATGCTCTCGGCCAGCCGGGGATAGAGGTTCAGATCATAGTCGATACCCATCAAGGTTTCGGTCACGCCTGTCTGGTTCGACATCCAACCGTTATAGCCAGCGCGCGGGTCTGGAACTTCGAATTCGGAAATAAAGCCGACCGAAATAGACAGGCTGCCCTCTTGCGCGGTTGCGGGGAATGTGGGGCCAACTGCAAGGAGAGCAGCGGAGATGAGCCGTGAAACGAATGACATAGGCGTTTCCTTCAGATCTGAGAATTGAGTTTGAAAGCGATGGACTGGCGGTCGCGGGCAAGCGTGCGCGCTTCGGCCCGGCTGAGCGTTGTGAGCGTCTCTTCAGTCGACAATCCCCTGGCCCGCGATTTTGACCAGATGCGCCGCACAGAGGCCGGGGACCAGGGGAGCGCAGCTTGAGACATCCATTGGCGCAATGGGGCCGGTAACCCGTCAAACGCGGCCATGGGGTCATGCGCGCGACGTTTGCGGCGCAGGCTGCACTTACCAAGATTGTGGCTCATGCGTCATCGTCCGGATCAAAAACAGGGTCCACGACAAGGACAAGCCGGGTTTCGCCGGTGCCTTCAATCGGTGGCGAGCGGTGCAGCAGACCGGATGGCGGCTCAGCAGGCCAGAGCGTACCACGCAACAGAATGGGCGCGCCGGTCTGGACGGTGAACACGCGTTTGGGATCGGTGCCGTCCGTGGACACCCCATATTGAGTTCCCGTCCCGCGATAGGTGCACACCAGGCGGGCCATGATTGCATCGATATGGAATTTCCGGCATGCGTTTGTCGTCACCACATCCAGTCGCAACCGCAAGTACCGTGTCTGCATGAGGCCCGCGAACATATCCGCCAGTGATGCGATGTCATTGCAAAGCCAGTCTCGTTCCGGCCCTTCGGGCAGAGCTGACATGTCACACAAGTGACCAATGGTATCCGAGACCGCATCCGTCGGCAGGATGACCCGACCGCGCGGCAACATCGTCGGGTCGAGGGCATCGAGCCACTTCTGGACCTCTGGCGGAGTTTGCCGCCGCCAGATAGCCGCCGCGCAACCGGGGTGCAGGAACGTGCCGAGAGACGCCGGACTATCGGCAATAGCAACACCCACTGACGCGTTGCGCAGGGTCCTGCGGACGACGCTCATGCGGCACCCCCGACCTGTCGCCACCCCGAGGAGGGGCCAGCGGCGAGGCGTCGGAGCTCATCTGTTCCGCTGAGCTCTGTATTGGACCGCACCGGCTCCGCGTCGATATAAAATGCGGACATGTCGTTGACGATGACAGCGCCCAGACGCCCCTTGTGATGGTTGACAAACCGGTTCAAAAGCGTTGCCCCACCCGCACCAAGGCAACCGGGAGGAACCGTGACAGGCAGGCGATGATCTTGCATGGGTGTACTCCACAAGGCGCGCTGAGAGTCACGCAACCTACGCAGTTACTAGACGAATGCAACTGTAATTGTTACGTGTGACACCCGCTTGGAGAAAAACTGCACATGAAGCGCAACAGCCGTCTGTCTCTCGCCCTGCATACACTCAGCCACATGGCGGGTGACCCTGGCCGCGTACGCACGTCGGCTGACATTGCAGATCACGCCGGAACCAACCCAGTGGTCGTGCGGCGGGTACTGGGGCGGCTCCGCGAGGCCGGGCTGTTGACCTCGGAAAAGGGTCACGCTGGCGGCTGGAAACTGACAAGGCCCGCCCAAAGCATAACGCTGGCAGATGTATATCTGGCGTTGGATGAACAGCTTGTTTCCGGGGGGGATCAAGATACAGCGCCATCGCGTTGCAGCGTTGAGACACGCCTTCAAAAACGTGTCGCGGACGTCCTGGAAGAGATTGAGGAAAGCCTGGTTCAGCGTTTGAGAGAAACGTCTATTGCAGACGTTCACCCCCAGACATGCAGCTACTGCGACGGACAAACGTTCCAAAATCAACATAGGCGGTGATGTTAAGGAACTTCCTTGGCTTCATCTCCTGGCCCTGGGGCCTGGCGTTCTGTCATAGGCGCCGCTGACATGGTCACGACGTCTTCGTGGGAGGGAGTGGCACGGCCCCAGGCTCAGACGCGGGCGCGGACCCGACTTATGCTCCATAAGCCAAAAACGGCCATTGGAAGTATGAACCTCAATGGCCGTAATGCATGGCGTCAGTCCGCTGCTGTTGCTTCAATCTCGAACATCAGACCCGGGATCGCCAAACGGGTCACGCCCAACAAGGTCATCGGTGGGGCGACCTGATGAGGGCCGAACCGCATGCCCATCAGGTCGAAGTTCTTCAGTGCCTGATCGACATCCGTCGCGTAAACACCCAAGCGCACGACGTTGCCGAGACTCATGCCGGCCTTGGCCAAAACCGCTTCAAGATTGTCCAATGCCAGGCTCATCTGCGCACGCATATCGTCCGTGTGCTGTGGATTTCCGTCACCATCCACGGCCGTTTGACCTGCACAGATGACCTGTCGCTTGGCGCCTTCTATCACCTCGGCCTGATTGTAGCCCAGCTTCAAGGACCAGTCCCAAGGGTTTACCGCAGTGCGATTCATGAGTGATTCTCCTTGTCTTACGTTGCTGAAAGCTGCCTATGCCCAAATAGCGTCAAAATTTGTCACTATTTATGATAGGCTGCCTGCATGAGTAATCGCCGCCGACATGACGCCATCGTGCGCAGCCTCCGCCGCAACGGCGCCAGCACCGTTGATGAGCTTGCCACCGAAGTGGGCGCATCGCGGCGTACGGTTCTGCGAGACATCAGCGCGCTGCGGGATGAGGGGTTCGTCATTCACTCTGACGTAGGGCGCGGGGGCGGCGTGCGGCTTGACCCGCAATCGATCCAGACCACCGCACGATTGTCGGTGCCGGAGGTCTTCGCGCTTTTGATCAGTGTTGCAGCGATGCGAGCGGCGGGCAATCTGCCCTTTTCAGAGTTGGCAGACGCGGGGCTTGCCAAAATCGAGCGCGCCCTGCCCTCGGACAAGGTCAAAGACCTGCGCGCTTTTCTGGAATGCCTGCACATTGGGCAGCTGTCGCCGCTGCAGGACCTGTCCGATATGGGCAGGATGGATCCCGCGCTTTTGCCGGCGTTCGAAGTGGCGTTCCTGGAACGCAAGCTGATCCGTTTTGCCTATCGCGATGCCAAGAAGCATCAGACCCGCCGTGAGGTTGAGCCACAAGCGATGCTGATCCTGCCTCCCATGTGGTATCTGGTGGCCTGGGACCCGGCGCGGAATGATTTCCGCCACTTCCGCATGGACCGTATCAGCGCGCCGGAGGCAGTCGCGAATACCCGTTTCCGCCGCCGCCACGTGCCATTTGAGGACGATGTGTGCCCTTACAGCGAAATCATGCATTAACGCGCGGGGCGCCTTCGGGCACCCGGGGCATCGAACGACAGCGACCCGAAGAAGACAGCCGCCGCTGTCTCTCCCGCCTACCCTTGGGTACGCGAGCTCAGAATCGGGATGTTTCTTGCTGACTTTGCCAAGTTCCAGCACAGAGCTCCTGGGACAATGTGCGTACATCGCAGTGCGAAAGCTCGCCGATAGCAGCGAGGTTCTGAGGTTAAGTCTTGCAGGGGGCGCATCGCTGGTGTGGCCGCGCCCGTCGCACCTGACGGGCTGGTTATCAGTCTCGGGGTGGATATTTGACGCCGGTCTTTAGCGCTTGGTTTCACGCTTTACACGTCAGGTTAAAGCGGCATGTTTCGCTGGCGCTCTGTGCTCCGCAGCGAGTTTCCACACACCGGCAAGATGGTGTGACCAAGGATTGGTAGAGCCGCTCGAACACAGCCGCATGCCAATGGCACAGGCAACCCTCACTCGTTTCGCCGCAAATGAGGGGATTTCTTTCTATTTCGAAGGTCCATGCGTCGAGGACAGTAAAGCGACCGGAGCCGACGAAGGTCCAGGCATGTTTCTCAACGGCCGAGGACAGCATGATCGCCGCCCGATCCCTGGGCAGCGCTTTCAGGAGCCATTGCGCGGGGCGTGGTATGCGGTGGGCCATGATGTAGTTGGCTGTGGCGATCCCAGCCGCCGACGCGATGGCGGGGGCTACGTCTGGCACCTCCGAACGCAATTGTCGGTGTAGCCTGGCGGCATCGTCTTCGGGGATCATCGATCGACCGTCCGGCAGGTCGACGATACCGGCAGCCCCAAGTATCTGGGCGCGCTGCTCCGGTCCAAGGCTGAGATCCAGCACCGGCAAGAGCTGCAAAATCGCATTTGGCCCGATCAGACCAGGCGTTCGAAGTGCTTCCTCAGACATCCTCTATTTGCTGATCGCCACCCCCGCAGGCGCGCACAACAGCGCCATTGGGCATCTTGAAGGAGGCTTTACGTTCGCGCGTCTGCGCTTTCACCGCTTCACGCCGCTCTTTGGCGCGCGCGGCGCGATCGGCGGCAGCCTCCCAATCCTCCAGTTGCGCTTCGGCCAATTGTCGCGTTTCGTCAAACTGGAAGTCCACGGAGTTCTTGGTCTGTGGGCCCCAATAGCCTGCCTTGCCGAGATCGTAGAACGTGCGCTGGAAGCCGGCTTTCAGGAAGGCGTATAGGCAGCCCAACAGATACCGTCGCCGGAACCCGGTGCCGCGCCAAGGATAGTGGAACAAAGCCTTTTTACTATAGAACCGGCGATAGTTGTTCATCACACCGTCGAGCAATTCGCCCCGCTCCATCGACGCGGGTTTCATGATGGGCGTGACAAAGTTGTATTTGGCAAAGTCGTAGATCTCGACCTGGTCTTTCAGCTCCTGAAAGAGCGGTGTGAAAGGCCAGGGCGTGTACATCGACCAGTTGGCGAGATCGGGCTGCCAATCCCAGGCCATGCGATAGGTTTCTTCCAGCGTCTCGGGCGTTTCGTTGTCGAGGCCTACGATGAACTGGGCCTCCACCAGGATATCGGCTTCACGCAAGAGCCGGATGGCGGTCTTGTTCTCCTCGACCTTGGTTTCCTTGTTGAAGGTGTCCAGCTTCATCTGGGCGGCGGCTTCGGTGCCGAGGCTGACGTGGACAAGGCCCGCCTTGCGATAGAACTTGAGCATATCCTTGTCGCGATAGATGTCGGTTACGCGCGTGTTGATCCCCCACTTGACTCGCCGGGGCAGATCGCGCGCGATGAGCTCTTCGCAGAAAGCCACGAATTTCTTTTTGTTTATCGTGGGCTCTTCATCGGCGAGGATAAAGAACCCAACACCATGGTTTTCGACGAGATCCTCGATTTCATCCACGACATCCTTGGGCTCGCGCACGCGATAGTCACGCCAGAATTTCCACTGACTGCAAAACGAGCAGGTAAAAGGACAGCCGCGCGCGAGGTTCGGGATGGCCACACGTGTGCCCAGGGGAATGTATATGTATTTCGACCATTCCAGCACCGACCAATCGGGCCTGATCTTGCTGAGGTCCTTGACGGTGGATGCCGCTGGCGTGGCGACAATCTCGTCCCCTTCATAGAAGGCAAGCCCTGCGATTTTCCGGCGATCCGCAGGCCAGCGCCCGTCTTCGATGGCGAGCATAAGGTTGGTGCAGATTTCTTCACCTTCGCCACGGACAATTACATCGATCCACGGGGCTTCTGACAGGACCTGCTTGTACATAAACGTCGCGTGCACACCGCCCATGACGCGCACAGCATCGGGCACGACGTCCCGGGCGATCTTGAGCACATCTTCCGCCCGATAGATCGAAGGGGTGATCGCCGTGACGCCTACGACGTCCGGCGCGATGGCTTCCATCTTCTTGGCAAGATCGGCATCAGACAACCCATCGGTCATGGCGTCGACAAAGTGGACGTCGTCAAATCCCGCTTGCCTCAGGTGACCTGTGAGATAGGCGACCCACGCAGGGGGCCATGTGCCTGCAATCTCCGCTCCGCCGGAGCGATAATTCGGGTGAACAAACAGAATCCGCATGTCAATCTCCCAGTGTAAACTTAGAGTGACAGATTTTCCGTTGTGTTGATTTGACATGAATCAAAGTCAGGGCTCTGACCGAGCTCAACGGCGCTGTAGACTATGAGCTCGGATTCGAACGGCAGCACTGAAACAGAGAAAGGCCGGCCGTCGGTGGGGTGTCCGCATTACGGCGACGAAACAGATCTTTGTCGCGCTGCTATTGGCTGCAGGCCTCGGCAACGCCTTGCAGCCAGCGGGTAAACTTTCGGGTCAGGTTTGTTTCGTGCCGCCCGACCTGCAGAACGTAGTGTCCGGCGCTGAATTCCCTGCTGTCAGGAAGCGGAACCAGACATCCATCAGACAATTCTGCCTCAACCATGAATTCGGAAGAGAGTATCATCCCCAGTCCGGCACAGGCAGCCCGCAAGGCTGCGTCGTCCAGATCAAAGCGCTCCGCGAAATTGAGTTGGACGTCGTGTATATCCGTTTCCGCCATCCAGAGAAGCCAGTCCCAGTTGTCCTTGGTACATTGAATTGCTGGAATAGACGCCAAATCACGTGGGTCGGCGAGTTTTGACAGCAAGGCGGGGGCGAGATATGGGCGGCAGACATCCTCGAACAGTTTGCGCGCACCTTCCAGATGTTTGGCGTCCCGAAAGTATCTGATGGTAACGTCAGCATCGCGATGCAGTTGGTGATCTTCATCAAAAAACGTTTCGACCTCTACATTGGCGTCAGGATGTTTCGCCTTGAATAAATGTAGCTTTGGTATCAGCCATCGAACCGCGAATGACATGGAAGCTCGGACACGGAGAGTGCTTGTGTTGCGGATGACATCGGCAAGCGACGTCTGGAGCAGGTGCAAGCCGGGTGAGGCTTGCCGCACCAATCGGGTGCCCGCATCTGTGAGCGCAATCGCATTGTTGCTGCGGTGAAAGAGTTGGATGCCCAATGATTGCTCAAGCGACCTGATCTGATGACTCACGGCCCCCGGTGTCACCAAAAGCTCTTCTGCGGCCGACTTGATACTCATATGCCGGGCCGCAATCAGGAAAACGCGTAACGCATTCAACGATATGGAGCTTGGAGACTGCATCAAGAAATCTCTTTCAGAAAGAATATAACTCATTTGAAAGAAAGGGAAAACAGCTTTTAGGAGTAGTTATGTTTTTCTAAGCGGGTTCCAGATGTCATCAAGCAACAGGAATGTCGAAGCGATCCTCTGGGTGTTGCTGAGCACCGCGCTGTTCACCGTGATATTTGCGGCAGCGAAATTTGCTGATGGCGCCATTGGCACATTTCAGATCCTCGTCTTGAGGTACGTTGGCGGTTTTGTGACCGTGTCCTGGCTGGTGGTGCGCACAGGTTCTTTCAACCAGTGTAGGAGCAACGTACCGCTTCAGCATTTCATGCGCGCGATTTTTGGATGCTCGGCGGCGGCTGCAATCACCTGGGCAACCGCTCATATGCCGGTCGCGGACGCATCAGCCATCGGCATCCTCTACGGGGTCGTAACCGTATTACTCGGCATCCTGTTCCTGAAGGAACGTGTAAGTGTGTGGCACTGGCTGGCTGTTCTGGTCTCCCTTGCAGGAGCCTCACTGGTTGTAACGGCACAGGGCGCACTTCAAAGCCAAATGGCTGCATTCCCAGCAATGATCGCTTTGCTGAGCGCTGTCCTTATGGCGTCAGAGGGACTGCTGATCCGGACCTTAAGCCAGACCGAAAGCGCGCTCTGCATGATGCTTTACGTCTCCGGTTTCGGCATCCTTCTATTGGGTGTCCCGGCTATTCTGGAATGGAACAACATCGGCGCTCCGCTCGTCATTGGCTGCCTCGCGCTTGGGCCGCTGTCAGTGGCCGCGCAATATTGTACGATACGGGGATACCGCATTGCCCCGCTGTCCGTTGTCGGCCCGGTTGACTATTCATGGCTGATTTTCGCAATGCTATTGGGCATCGCTGTCTTCGGCGAGTATCCCAGCATGGGAGCCTTTGCAGGCAGCATATTGATTGTCTCAGGCGGCTTGCTGCTGTCCACTACGCACGCTCAAGACTAAACCTTGCGACACAAAGTGCCTTGTTCCATGGTGGTCGGGGTAAAAACAGATGTTCAAGCAACTGGCCGCACTTATCAAAATACGCTCGTACCCGAGTTCGGTTAAAACGCCACTATCCAAGTTCCTTTCCGCTCACCCCGGTCCGGTAGAACAATTTGCACAGATGTGGACAACGGAAACCCGAGACACCGACACGCCCACCATCTCTTCGGCACCGATAGCGGTCGTCCAGAGTCGTGTCGTTGCCATGCCCCGCACGTTGTACACAAGGATCAGTGCGCAACAAGCCACCAACTTCATTGAAGTCACGGGGGCCTGCCCAGTATGCTGACCTGCGCGAAATTCAACCGCATCTACCAGTAGCTTCCTCGCCCTATTCTCCGGCACATCCTATGGTGGCCAGGGACGATATCTGCGCGTGAAAATCATTGCCGAAATGGCTTGGAAAGCGGAGGCTATGGACTTGACGCCAATTTGGACGCTGGTCGGCCAGCGCCCAAGCTGTGCAATCTCCTAATTGGCTCTTTCCTTGGTGTGCGGCAATATCCAGTTCGCCATGTTTCGGTGTCCCTGCTCTTGGTGCGCGATTGGGTACTTCGCCATGTACTTGTGGCCTGGCACGATTTGGCCGAACGGGAACTTCGCCATGAACTTATGGCCGGGGACGATATGCCCAAAAGGGAACTTCGCCATGAATTTTTGGCCCGGGACCAGCAGGTCAAACGGAAAACGCCCATAGCGAACGCTGCCTGGCAGCAAAAGATCGATGGGCCAGGACGCCATACGCCCGTGACGTTCGATCACACTGCCGGTGAAGGGTTTGCGGCGGCTGATCAATGGGATGGGCCAATCGGCCATGCGGGTGTTGGGATTGGTGCTATCGATGGGCCGGGCCAATATGTGCGGATGATCCCGCAAAATGCTGAGGCTATAGTTGGGATCATCCTCAACCGTAACCTCTTCGACAAGACTGCCCAGATCTGCGGCCCCCATTTCGGCTGTGACATCGCGGGTTGTCTGCGCCACCGACAGCGGCTTGTATCCCGCCCGAACAAGCAGCACTGCGCCAGAGGTCGCGACATGGGTCTCGTATGCCTTGGCCGTTTCGGGGATCACCTTTGCCGATATCAACTTGTCTGCCAGCCCGTCCGCTGATGTATAAAGCGTCAGGATGCGTGGTGAAAATCGACGGGTATTTACAAGCTCGCGATAGACGTCTTGTGCCTGATGGACGCTCTCAAAGTAGCGTGTGATGATTTTTGTCATGGAGCCTCCACCGGTTTGGATTGCGCGCGTGCTGCACCAAGTCGTGTGCCGCGCAACAAGAGCGGGATGGCAATGATTATCGCTGATGCCAGGAAAGCCATCTCGATCATGAATACAACATTATAGGGCGTGCTGACGCGAAGTCCCGCCAGGCTCGGGGCTGCAACCAAAATGTCCCGCACAATGCCCGCCAGGGCGACACCAATACCTGCGCAGGTCGCCTGCACTGCGCCCCACATGCCAAGTGAAAGTCCGATCTGGTCCTTTGGCGCATTGCGGATGACGGCCGTCAGGGTGCCGTGCCCGAAAAGTCCCGCCCCGAGGCCCGTCGCGAATGTCCCCGCCAGAAACAGCGAGGTGCCCAAATTCTCGGACGAAAGAATGATCGCGGCAAAGCCCGGCAAGCCGATCAATGCGCCCAATGTGGCGAGTCGCAAAGGCACACCGCCCCGCGACAAGGTCCGCGATGCAATCCCGAACCCGATCAGTGTGCCGCAGGCCAGCAGCGCTGTCAGTCTGGTTGTTTGACCTACGGACAAGGCCAGCACCTGCCCGCCGTAGGGCTCCAGCAGGACGTCCGCCATGCCGAAGCCAAATGTGCCCAAACCAATGATGGCAAGCAGCCGCATGGTGCCCGGCTCGCGGACAAGGCTGCGCCAGGCTTGCATGAAGTGCAGCTGCGGGGCCGCCGCCATTTGGCGGGCGACCTCACGATCACGGGCCTCTTGCTTCCAGAGGGCAAAAAGGTTGAGAGCCACGGTGACCACGGCGGACCCCTGAATAACCTGGATGAGCCGCCCGGGCGTGTAGTTCGATAGAAGTGCGCCATAAATCATGGCGCTGACCAACATACCCAGCAGCAGCATGACATACATCAGGCCGACAACTTTAGGCTGGTCTTCTTGTTTGACCAAATCGGTCGCGAGAGCGAGCCCGACAGTCTGAACCATGTGAAGTCCCGCCCCGACCAGCAGAAAGGCAAGTGCTGCGGAAGACAGCCCGATCCATCGCGGCGCATCATAGGCTTCGCCGTATCCTGACAAGGTAAGCAGCGCGAAGGGCATGATGGCAAAGCCACCAAACTGGTACAATGTGCCTTTCCAGATGAACGGCACACGGCGCCATCCCAAAGCGGACCGATGCGTGTCTGATTTGAACCCAATCAGCGCTCGGAACGGCGCGAACAATACGGGCATTGCGAGCATGCCGGCGACAAGTGCCGCGGAAACTCCAAGCTCGACAATCATCACGCGGTTCAGCGTGCCCATCAGCAGAACCAGAGCCATGCCGACCGTGATCTGGAACAAGGAAAGTCGAAGAAGTCGGAGCAGGGGAACATCGTCGGTCGCAACATCTGCGAACGGCAAGTAACGCGGCGCTATCGAAGCCAGCTTGCGAAGCGCAAAATCACGATAGTTCAGCATACCCAACTCGTTTTTTGTCCGGAGGACCGCCCAAAAGCATGGGCGGTCACAGGTATTCCGGAGGGTGCCAATGGGCGAAACCGCCCATGGCAGGAGATCGCTAATCTACCGCGATCGATCTGGGCGGTGCCGCCGACGCCAATATCTGGTCGGTCTTGAGCACGGCCTGCGCCGTTGTTCCGTCTTCAAAGATCACGGTGAGTTCTTTCCCACCGTCGCCTTGATCAAGCTCGTAAGCTGCCTTGGATGTTTCCGCCTTTGGTGCGATCTCGCTTGCCGCCATCTCGTCACCAGTGCCGAGCTCTTTCCCGGACAGGAAATCTGAAACCCAAGACGTATTGCTCAGGACGGCGACGTGAACCGCAAACGATCCAACGGCAACTGCCCCAAGAAAAATAGGCACCCCTACCGACGGGGATACCACAAGCCACATTTTTGCGTTGTTCATGACGTCACCTCCTTAGCCCAGCCAAGGCGTCGTGAACGCCACAAGAATGTGTGCAAGAAGCGCGATCAGCCCGAAGACACGGGTGCCATCGATGAGGTAGCTATGAACTTCCTCAGCCTCTTTTAAGGTCAAGCCGGTTGGCCAAACCTTTTCTGGATCATCGGACATGTCCAAGTTCCTCCATAGTTGGTGTTAGGACTGGAATGATGGTCACGCGGAGACGAACCCACCCGCAATCCTGGATCCACAACCGTGCCGCGGAGCAATACGGTCGCTTCTCGAAATGTGTCATATTTTTTTGACAGTAACAACTGTCAATTTTTATTTACATTCAAACGTGCCAGATGTTCTCCTGCGCCTTTGCCACGTTCAAGGGTGGAAAAGATGGCGCTGGATCTAGTTTTGAACCGACCCGATTGACCGCAGCAGATCAGGTTCAGCGTCGGCTTCTTGGATGAATTTTTGAACGAAAGTGACACACATCCATTCAGCAGATGGATCACCGGCAATCTGCGTAAGCTTGAACTTACACGCTAGCTTCCGAGTGTACTCGGTTTGGATAAATTCCCGCGCCATGCGAGCGTGCCTTCAATCGGCAAGTACACTTGCACAGTTTTCGAGGCTGCGGCTGACAGGAGAAAGTAGCCTCATGAACTGCCTATTGGCCGAAGACCAAAGTCAAAAATCCGACTCAAAGACCAAGTGTTCGCTTCTTTTTCTCTGCCCAGGTCATGATGGCCATATCAAAGGTCAAGGCCATCAGCGACACGCAAATACCAAGAACAAAATTCTTGCCAAGGTCTGTGCCTGCCAGCGTTTTCTGAAGCTCTTGCCCCAGGTCCTGCGTGCCGATGAATGCTGCGATGATGACCATGAAAAACGCAAACATAATCGCCTGGTTGAACCCAACGGCCATTGTCGGCAAGGCAAGCGGCAGCTGAACGTTCCACAGTTTCTGCAGGCGGGTGGCACCCGACATGTCTGCCGCCTCGGTCATCTCGGGTGGCACCCCGCGCAAGCCTTCGACTGTGTATCGGATCAGCGGCACCATGGCGAAGATCAGGATCGACATCACCACAGAGGTTGCGGTGATGCCAAACAGCATGATCGCCGGAATCAGGTAGATAAAACTCGGGAAAGTTTGCGCTGTGTCGCAAATCAAGAGGACCCGCCTGGACCACTTTTCAGATCGCGCCGCGAGAATGCCGATTGGCAGGCCAATGAGCGTGGCCAGAACCACGGCCGAGATCACGGAATAGAGTGTGATGACAGCACGGTCCCACCAGCCGGTTAATGCGACCAAGCCAAAAAACACAGCGGCATAGATACCGGGTTTGCGTCCGCCAAGCGCAAGCGCGCCGGCAACGACCGACAAGACGAATGCTGGGGTGGGAATGGATAGAAGGAAATCTCGAAACGGATTTAGTATCCAGACATTCAGCACGTACCGGATTTTCTCGGTTGTTCCTTGCACGAGGTCAAAGGCGAGGAAGGTTTTGATTGCGGTATCGATTTCCTTGCCTTGAGACCAGCTTTGACGGCGACCGATCTCGGCAAACCATTCAACGAAAATGCTCAGAACTGTGAAGAAAGCAAAGGCCCCTGCCCCGACCAGCATGTACTTGTGCCGCTGCCACCACGGCGTGCCTTTTTCAAAATGCTCGGGCAATTTCACAACCCAAGCTTTGGACAAACGGTCAAGGGTCACGGCAAGCAGCACGATAGTCACACCAATTTCGAAGGAGCGACCCAGTTTGAAACTGCCCATCATCGCCAGCAACTTGGCTCCTAACCCCGGCATCCCGATAAACGCAGTCAATACGACCATCGCCAGGCACAGCATGATGACCTGGTTGACGCCGACCAGAATTTCCGTACGCGCGGCGGGAACATAGACATGGCGCAGCATCTGCCAACGCGAACAGCCGGACATCTTGCCCGCCTCGACCACCTCCGGCGAGACCTTCTTCAGGCCCAGTGTCGTCATCAAGATCATCGGGGGAATTGCGTAGATGATGGTGGCGACCGCACCGGCGGTCGGTCCGACCTTGAAAAAGATCACAGCGGGGAGAAGATAGGTAAAAAACGGCAATGTCTGGAGAACGGAGAGTATGGGTTTGATCGCCCTGTCCACCCAGGCGTATTTCCAAGCGGCGATGCCAAGACCCAGCCCCACGACAAAGGCAAGAGGGGCCGCGACCAACAGCACCGACATCGTCTCCATCGCTATTTTCCACTGGCCAATCAGGGCAGTCCACACAAATGTGCCTCCCGCAAGGGCTGCCAGGCGCCAGCCCCCGAGGTAGTATCCGAGTACTGCCGCTGCCGCAGCAATGGCGCTCCAGGGAATCTGCTCGAAATTCGGCCAGCGGCGCTTGCCGTAGAGCAGGTTGGCCGTTGTATCGAGCATGAACTGCAATGGCCCTTCGGCGAACCATCGGGTCAGCTTTTCAAGCCCCAGATCAGTGCGAATGAAGTTGAACGCAGCATCGAGCCAGACGGCAAAGGGCGGGATCCAGTTTTCCGGTAGCCGGTGCAACCAGGTCGGTAAGAGCCCTACGTATTGCAAAGCGGTCAGAAGAACAGCCAGACAGAGGAACCCGACGGCGATGTTGGACGCTGTCCACTGCCGGGTCTGTGAGGAGACGCTATTCGTGCTAACGGTCGCCATTAGTCCGCCCCGACCAGGACCTTGAGCGCTTTTTGGCGCGACATGGCACCGACGATGGTCTCGCCATCTTTGACAGGGATGAATTCGCGGGTCTCGCCGACAAGCTGCGCGGCCAACTCATGGATTGTCGCGCGTGCCGAAATGGCGGCGCCTTCACCGGTTTGATCTGCCTTCGCCAATACGCTGGCGTGTACCACGCGAGATTTGTCGATCTCTTCCGTGAACTTGCGCACATATTCAGTAGCCGGGTTCATCACGATCTGATCCGGGGTATCACACTGCTCAACCGCCCCATCTTTCATGATGGCGATGCGGTCTGCAAGGCGCAGCGCTTCGTCGAAATCATGTGTAATGAATACGATGGTCTTGCCCAGCATCTCCTGCAGACGCAGAAACTCATCCTGCATTTCGCGACGGATAAGGGGATCGAGCGCCGAGAACGGTTCATCGAGAAACCAGATGTCCGGTTCGATGGCAAGGCTTCGGGCAATGCCGACGCGTTGCTGTTGTCCGCCGGACAGTTCACGGGGAAAGTACTCCTCGCGTCCTTCCAGCCCGACCAGCTTGATGACCTCCAAAGCTCGGGCGCGGCGGGTATGCCTGTCTTGCCCGCGCATCTCCAGCGGGAAGGCCACGTTGTCCAGAACGGTGCGATGCGGCAGCAAACCAAAGCTCTGGAACACCATACCCATTTTGCTTCGGCGCAGTTCGATCAATTCCTTTTCAGGCAGAGCCATGATGTCCTGACCCTCTACCTCGATCGTGCCCCCGGTAATGTCATGCAAACGCGAAAAACAGCGCACCAGGGTAGATTTGCCCGAACCTGAAAGCCCCATGATGACCAACATCTCGCCGCGGCCTACTTCAATGGAGACGTCCTTTACACCGGCGATGTAGCCATCAGCGCGAATGTCATCGAAACTGTGTCCAGCGGGCATTTTTTCCAGATAGGCCTTTGGGTTTTGGCCGAAGATTTTCCAGACATTCTTGCAGGAAATCACCGGGTTTTCTTTTGTCATTGCGTCCCCACCAAATCCGTCTGTAGAAAATTTTGTACCGGGCTCATCAGCATATCAAGCATGCTCTTGTGCTGCGGCTCGCGAAAAGCCCTGCCCGGGATGCGGACAGGGCTCACTCAGCGCTTTTTCAAAGGCCTAATTCAGCCAAGTTTTCCACACGTCCTCATTCGCCTCAAGCCACTCGGCAGCGGCTTCTTCCGGCTCAAGCTCGTCCACGTCCACCAGACGCGCCATTTCAGCGATCTGCGGATTGGTGAAACTGATCTTTTCGAGAACTGCGTAGGCTTCAGGCCACTTGCCTTCCATGCCTTCCCATGCCGCCTTCTTCAGGTAGCCATCGGCAGGGTTACCACAGTCATAGAGCGCTGTTGGGTTGGGGCCCTTTGCCGGATCCTTGTCGCAACCGTCTTCCCACGCCGGGAATTCGACAAACTCTCCCGGCCAGACGGCTTCCGCAAAGTTTGGCGTCCAGTTGAAGACAACCACCGGGCGCTTGTCGGCTTCGGCAGCGCCGATTTCAGCCCAGAGTGCGGCGGCAGAGCCCGCGTTGATCACTTCGAAATTCATATCGAGTGCTTCAACACGCTCCTTGCCGTGCTTGAGCCAGTCAACCGGACCGTCAAGATAGCGGCCTTTATCGCCTGTCTCGGCCGTGGCAAAGAGAGCCGAGCAGTCGTTCAGCGCTTTCCAGTCCGGCAAACCGGGGCAGGCATCTTTGGTCCACATCGGGTACCACCAGTCTTCGCGGGTCACCGCGTCGTGGTCACCGACATCCACGATGCCGCCCTTCTCCATAGCGGCCCGGAAAGACGCGCCAAAGGCTCCTTCCCAGACTTCAAGTTCCAGCGTCACGTCACCCAGACGGACCGACTCGTAAACTGCCTGGCTGTCTGTCGTCACATATTCCACATTGTTGCCCATCTCCTCGAAGATCTGGCCAACCACATTGGACATCACAATCTGAGATGACCAGTTGTGGATTGGAATGACAATCGGATCAGAGCTATCGGCGGCAAGTACCGCAAATGGCGTGACGGCAAGAACACCTGCGGTCAGCGCTGTTGTCACTTTATTCATTGAACGTCTCCCTGTTCGAAGAGCGTGGCATTCAGCTTTCGATGCCCGCCCCTATTTTTGCAGTCTCACCGCGTCTTTGCTGTCGGTGTATGACTGACCATCATACCCTCTCACACTTTTCCTGTGGATCAAGTATTTTTCTCTGCAGTACCTAAAATTTGATCAAATGGTCATCGCGTGATCGGCAATTTTGGACGGAGAATGTCCGATTTGAATATTTTCCGGTCGGGAATTCATGAAACGATCCAAGCCTATTTGGGGAATACTGGTGGAAAGGAGTCCGATTCCATGCGCTATTCCGGTTTTCGCGTCATCAAGGAAGCTTTGACGGGCCATAAGGGGTGGAAACCAGCGTGGCGCAACCCTGAGCCGTCCGACAGTTATGACTACGTCATTATAGGTGGCGGAGGACATGGCCTCGCCACAGCATACTATCTTGCTTCGATCTACGGCCAAAAGCGCATCGCAGTGCTCGAGAAAGGCTGGATCGGCGGCGGCAACGTGGGACGGAACACGACAATTATCCGTTCCAACTACCTTCTGGATGGAAACGAACCTTTTTATGAATTCTCACTGAAGCTCTGGGAAGGGTTGGAACAGGAGCTGAACTACAATGCGATGGTTTCGCAGCGTGGCATTCTGAACCTCATCCACACTGACGCACAGCGCGATGCCTTCATCCGGCGCGGGAATGCCATGCTGCTCAACGGGGCAGACGCCGACCTGCTGAGCACGGCACAGATCAAAGAACGCTACCCGTTTCTAAACACCGAAAACGCGCGTTTCCCGGTCAAGGGCGGTCTGGCCCAGCATCGCGGTGGAACGGTCCGGCACGATGCGGTGGCCTGGGGGTATGCCCGAGCGGCCGACAGCCAGGGTGTCGATATCATCCAGAACTGCGAGGTCACCGGCTTCCTGATAAAGGATGGCATCTGCACGGGTGTCGAAACTTCGCGTGGCACGATCAAGGCCCGTAAGGTCGCCTCCTGCGTTGCCGGGTCCTCCAGTCGCGTGATGGAAAAGGCCGGCTTGCGTCTGCCCATCGAGAGCCATGTTTTACAGGCATTTGTGTCTGAAGGGCTGAAACCCTTGTTACCCGGCGTCATCACATTCGGGGCGGGTCACTTCTATTGCTCGCAGTCGGATAAGGGCGGCCTTGTCTTCGGCGGCGACCTTGACGGCTACAACTCCTACGCCCAGCGCGGCAACCTACCAGTGGTCGAAGATGTCTGCGAAGGCGGCATGGCGATTTTCCCGATGCTGGGCCGTGCGCGGCTTTTGCGGATGTGGGGCGGGATCATGGACATGTCGATGGACGGCTCGCCCATCATCGATCGCACCCATATTGATGGGCTCTATTTCAACGGTGGATGGTGTTACGGCGGGTTCAAGGCCACTCCGGCTTCCGGCTACGTCTACGCACATCTTCTTGCACGCGATGAACCCCACCCGACGGCCACCGCCTTCCGGTTTGACCGCTTTACCCGCGGTCTGATGATCGACGAAAAAGGTATGGGCAATCAGCCCAACCTGCACTGAAGGGACCGGAGACATGATAATCGATCACCCCCTTCTTGGTCCGCGCGACGCATCAGAGTTCACATATCTTGGTGACGCCTCCCTCATCCATCGCCCCGATTGGGAAGCGGAAAACGCGCTGACAGGATTCACCGACTACGGCTATCTGCGCGATAATCCAGCCGGTCTGCACCGGGAGCTTTGGTTTCACGAGGGCGGCGACCGGTCCTGGCTCGTCGTTACACGCGACACGACAACCCACGAAATCACCAATGTCGAAATGGCGCGCGATGTGGCCCGTCGAGAAGGGCGTTCGAAATGACCCAAACCAATCGTCTTGACGGCGGCCTGATCAATCGCGATCAGCCGATGAACTTTCGGTTTGACGGCAAGTCATATCAGGGGTTTGACGGCGACACGCTGGCCTCGTCACTGCTTGCTAATAACGTTCGGCTTATGGGCCGGTCGTTCAAATACCTTAGGCCACGCGGCTCGCTCACCGCCGGGTCGGAAGAACCCAATGCCATCGTCGAACTACGCGAAGGCGCCCGCAAGGAGCCGAACACGCGTGCCACGACGGCAGAGTTGTTCGACGGGCTTTCCGCACGATCTCAGAACCGCTGGCCGTCACTGGCGTGTGACGCAATGGCCATCAATGACAGATTATCCAGCTTTTTGGCTGCCGGTTTCTACTACAAAACTTTCATGTGGCCCGCAGCCTTTTGGGAAAAAATCTACGAACCGATAATCCGCAAGGCCGCTGGACTTGGCGCGCTCTCGCATCAGCCCGATCCAGACAGTTACGACAAGGGCTTCCTGCATTGCGACGTCTTGATCATCGGCGCTGGTCCTGCCGGGTTGATGGCCGCCCTGACCGCCGCGCGCGCCAAAGCGCAAGTGATCCTCGCAGACGAAGACTTCATGCCCGGTGGGCGACTGAACAGCGAAACCTTTGTCTTGGGCGATCAGTCCGCCAGTGACTGGGCGGCGGCAACGGTTGCAGAACTGACTGCGATGCCAAATGTACGGGTGATGACGCGCACAACCGTGCTCGGCGCATTCGATCACGGGATTTATGGTGCGTTGGAGCGGGTATCGGATCATCTGCCTACCCCGCCCGACGGCAAGCCGCGCCAAATCCTGTGGCGCATCTATTCCAGGCAGGCAATCCTGGCTGCCGGGGCGACCGAGCGGCCCATTGCCTTTGAGCAGAATGACAGACCCGGGATCATGCTGGCCTCGGCCCTGCGCAGCTATGCAAACCGTTGGGCTGTGACGCCGGCGCAGCGTATTGCCATATTCACCAACAATGATGACGGGCACCGGACCGCGGCTGACCTACATGCCAAGGGCGTGCGGATCGCCGCGGTGATCGATACACGGCCCGATGCACCGATAAGCCACGACTACGAAGTTCTCGCCGGTGCTCAGGTGTCGGATACACTTGGTCGTCTGGGCTTGACATTCGTCAAGGTCACACAAGCGGATGGATCAGAGCGCACGCTTGAATGCGGTGCGCTGGGTATGTCCGGTGGGTGGAACCCGAATGTGCATCTTGCCAGTCATCAACGCGGCCGACCCACATGGCAGGAAGACATCGCCGCTTTTGTCCCCGGTGAGACTTTGCCGAAGGGCATGCATGCATCCGGTGCTGCCCTTGGGGTGTTTTCCACCCATGGTGCCTTCGCCAGCGGCGTGGCTGTGGCAAAAGACGCCCTGAAGGCCATCGGAAACAAATCCCGCGCCAGCCCCCCCTCCCTGCCCGAAGCAGAAGATGCGCCGATCAGAGTATCGCCTTTCTGGCACGTGCAGGGCGCGAAACGCGCGTGGCTGGACCAGCAGAACGACGTGACCACCAAAGACGTCAAACTGGCACATCAGGAGAATTTCACGTCGGTTGAGCACCTCAAGCGCTATACCACACTGGGGATGGCAACCGATCAGGGCAAAACCTCCAATATGGGCGGGCTGGCGATCAAGGCCGAACTGGCCGGCAAAAGCATACCGCAGGTCGGCACTACGATATTCCGGCCGCCTTACACCCCCACGGCAATCGGCGCCTTTGCCGGACGGTCGCGGGATGAGAACTTTCGCCCTGTGCGCAAAACGCCCTCCCATGTCTGGGCTGAGGAACAGGGCGCGGTCTTTGTCGAGGTCGGCATGTGGTTGCGGGCCCAATGGTTTCCCAGGCCCGGCGAGACACACTGGCGGCAATCCGTGGACCGCGAAGTGCTGCAAACCCGCAAGTCAGTCGGCATCTGCGATGTAACGACCTTGGGCAAGATCGACGTGCAGGGCGCAGACGCGGCAGCCTTCCTCAACAAGATCTACTGCAACCCATTCCTCAAGGTGCCTGTTGGCAAGGTCCGCTACGGCCTGATGCTGCGCGAGGACGGAATCGCCATGGATGACGGCACTGCAGCGCGGCTGGCAGAGGACCATTTCGTGGTGACGACAACGACCGCAAATGCCGTCGCGGTCTATCGCCACATGGAATTCGTGCGTCAGTGTCTGTTTCCCGACATGGACGTGCAACTGATCTCCACAACCGAAGCCTGGGCGCAGTTTTCGGTGGCTGGACCAAACGCGCGCAGGCTGCTGCAAAAGGTTGTAGACCCCGAACACGACATCTCCAATGACGCCTTCCCGTACATGGCTTGCGGCGAGATCAGCGTGGGCGGCGTCCGTGGTCGGCTGTTTCGCATCTCCTTCTCCGGAGAACTGGCCTATGAGATCGCGGTACCGACCCGTTATGGAGATGCGCTGATCCGGCGACTGGTTGCGGCAGGTGAGGAGTTCGACGCTGTTGTCTACGGCACCGAGGCCCTCGGCGTCATGCGGATCGAAAAGGGCCATGCGGCAGGAAATGAACTGAACGGCACGACGACTGCCTTGAACCTCGGCATGGGTCGGATGGTGAACAAGAAGAAGGACAGCATCGGCTCTACTCTTTCCGAACGCGAAGGTCTTAATCAGGAAGACGCCCTCAAGCTGGTGGGCTTCAAACCGGTTAATGCGGATGACCCTGTCCCCGCAGGGGCGCACCTGATGACAAAGGGCACGCCAGTCGATGCCGCGCATGATCAGGGCTATGTGACCTCCGCCTGTTTCTCCCCGAACCTCGGGCATCACATCGCTATCGGTTATCTCAAATCCGGAGATGCCCGTCTTGGCGAAACCATCCGGCTGGTCAGCCCTTTGACTGGCGTTGATCACGAAGTCGAAGTCGTCAGCGCCCACTTCATTGATCCTGAAGGAGAGCGCCTCCGTGTCTGAAACAGCTTATGAGATGCAGCCTGTCACCGCACTTGGCGGGCGGGAACCCCGTGTCGAAACTCATGAGGGCGTAACTCTGCGAGAGGTCACCGATCTTGCCCTTGCCTCATATACCGCACGCCTTGGACAGGAAACGGCAGCGGCTCAAAATCTCGCTTCTTTTATGGGTACCGAATTGCCCGGTCCGGGGAAGATGACGCAGGGGACGTTGTCGAGTTTCTGGATGGGACCAGACCAGTGGATGGTCATCGCTCCGCACGAGACACACGAGACCCTTGTAGTGCAGTTGGTGACGGCGACCACAGGAACCGCGAGCATCACTGAACAGAATGATGCGTGGTGCTGCTTTGAATTGACCGGCCCGCGGCTGGTCACTGTGTTCGAGTTGCTGTGCCCTGTACACCTGCGCGCATGCTCCGGCGGTGAGGCGACCCGAACCAGCATCGACCATCTGGGTTGTTTCCTGCTGGTGGAGGGGCCTGAGACGGTGCGCGTTCTTGGACCCCGGTCATCCGCCGGATCACTCCACCACGCCCTGCTGACCGCGATGCGGGCAGCTTTGTAAAAGCGCTTCAGACCGAAGGGACGGACAGGTTGCCTTTGACACGGAACAGGTTGATCCGGTTGCGATCCTCGCGTGGGGTGACGCCGAACGCATTCCGATAGTGCTTACCGAAAGCCTGTGTGCTGTAGTACCCAACAGCAGCCGCAACGTCCGAGATCTGGTCATTGGTATAAAGCACGATCTGACGTGCCGCTTGCATCCGCAGCTTGCGGTAATACTTCGTCGGACTGAGGCCGGTCGATTTCTTGAACGCCCGCTCAATGTGCCTGGGCGTCATACCGATGATATCCGCGACCGCCGCGATCGTGATCGGTTCCTTGATATGCTCTGCGAATATCTGTGCGGCCTGCGCCACCAGCGGCGAGAGTTGAGCGCCGTCGGCATTCCCTTCGAGTGACGGAACGGATTGTACGACGCCCTCGCGCCGCATCACCGGATGCTGAAACCAACAGGCAACTTCTGTCGCGACACCGGCGCCGAGCCGTTCTTCGATAAGGTGCAAGGACAGATCGAAGGCGGCGGCGGCCCCTGCAGCCGACATCAGGCCGGCCGATATCTCAATCACCCGGTCGGATGACAGACTATCGGGAAACTCGGCATCGAAGGCCGCGCTATAACACCAATGCACTGCGATTGGCGCTTTGCCAGCCAGCTCCGCCCGCACCAGCGGAAAGACCCCGCCGCTGACCGCCCCGAATTTCAAACCATGTCGCTGCAATGTCCGCAGCCGACCGGGCGAGCGATTGTCGTTAAATGTTGCCGTCGGCGGGGAAAGCAGGATCAGGAAGTCCAAATCCTTCACTTCTGCAAGGGCGCAATTCGGATCGAATTCGACACGCGCACTTGACGCCACTTTTCCCAAGGATTCAGCCACCAAACACCAGTCAAAGGCGGAAACGCCCGAGATCTCGTTCGCCGCACGTAACGGCTCGATCATCGATGTCAGACAAGACATCGGGAAGCCGTCAAAAATGAAAACACCTGTCGACAGTGGTTTGGCCAAGTCTAAAGCCCTCTCAGCTCAATTCAATTATACTGACAGGAAATAAAATGACAACGAGGAGAAACACCCGTAAACTCCTTGCTAGACGCCGCATGCAGTGTGGAATACGGAGGAACATTGATGGAAACAGCAAAAGTGGTCACTGATATGGTCGTGCGTCTCACACAAGACCCCCACTCCGTTCGCGGGTCGCGCGAGAAGGTTTTGGAAGTTGCAATCGGCCGCGAGGTGCGCGCATTCCGCAAGGCACAGGGCACCACTGTCGCAGAGCTGTCGGAAATGACGGGCTTGTCCATCGGAATGCTTTCCAAAATCGAAAACGGGAACACCTCCCCTTCTCTGTCGACACTGACGACCCTGGCCAACGCTCTCTCAGTACCACTGACATCATTCTTCAAGCAGTACGAAGAACATCGCGAGGCCGTGCACACCAAGGCCGGCGATGGTGTTGAAACGGAACGCGACGGCACGCGGGCGGGGCATCAGTACAATCTTTTAGGCCATATAGGGAGCAATTCCAGCGGCGTTATCGTCGAGCCTTATCTGATCGAACTGACCGCGACGAGTGATACGTTTGAAACCTTCCAGCATGGTGGGATTGAAACGATTTACATGCTGGAAGGTGCGGTGGACTACAGACATGGCAGCGACGTCTACCCACTGCGCCCGGGTGATACACTTTTCTTTGACGCCGATGCGCCGCATGGGCCGGAGAACCTTGTCGAACTTCCTGCCAGATACCTGTCAATCATTTCGTATCCACAAGCCAGCTAACCTGGTCGCCCTCCCTGACCGCGGACTTCGCTGACGATGGGTGGCTCAAGTTCCTTTGCCAGTTTCAATTTCATCGCCCGTGCGTAGTCCGCATAGCCATTCGCGATCAAGGCGAAAGAACCGGCACCCTTGATCACTTCGGACTCGAAATATTCGAGCAACGCATCCGGCTCGATGCCGGGTCCTTCTCCGCTTGCAGCTTTCGGATTGCCAACGGCCAACGCGTTCACCCTTACGCGCTCAAAGCCCCTCTCATAGACTCTTTGCGGGGCGGGTCCAAAGTTGTTGGGTCCGTCGCCGGAGACATCGATCGTATGCTGCCAACATCCGCCTTGTTTTTCGAGCATCATGCGTCCGAAATCGAGCGCCGTGCCCATGGCAGTTTTCAATCCGGCCCGAACCTTCCGATGCTTCTCAATCTCCGAAATGGCCCGGTCCAGCGCTGATGCACTGTCGAGACGGGTCCAAGGCAGGATGATGTATTGATGGTTTTGCGAAGACCATTCGAATACTGAAATGGCTATGGGGTGCTCCACATCCGACAGGATTGAGGCACGAATTTCAGGGTGGCCAAGCGCGAAAGCCAAACCGCTCACCTGCTGCTGATATTCGACCCCATCAACGGAGCCTGACACATCCAGCGCCAAGACAAGCGCCTGCCTGCAGGCCCAGGCCGGCGCAGCGACACACAAAGCTGCACATAACGCGACCCATGAAAAGCGCATGGGGCGCAGGCCTCCAGTCAGCTTGCGTTACCGAGTGGCGGTTCAGTATCCAGATCGGGGAAAACACCAGGGCTGGTGGGCTGACCATCATCGAATTTACCGAGGTAGTCCAGCATGAGCGGTCGGTTGTCGATAAACCCCTTGTATGTCGCCAGTTCCACCGGCAGGTCACGCACAACACGGTGCAGGCGACGCCCCCATTTTGGCACGGTGACGAGATCCTGAAAAGAAATCAGGTAACACCGGATCGGGAAAACCAATGCATTGGACCGCGGCAACCGGAAGAACGTTTGCAGCTCGACCCGAAGATGCTGTTTGGCGCCGATATTCTCCGGCGTCAGCGTTGTCTTCTGGATGCCCCATTTATGGTAGTTTTCCGGGCTCGTATCGAGCAAGGGGTTCACGGTCATCGTCCAGTTCAAACGCCGCGCGGGCGCGCCCTGCTGGATGTTCAACAAGAACTTCAGCGCGCGTTTGAAGATACCCATCTCATGCGCCAAGGGCACGGGCGCGTGCCATTCAAAGAAGTTCATCCCGATGTCGAAATCCAGGGACCAATCGGCCTGGGTTGTCACCATACCGGCATCCATCCATAACATCTCGTCGCGTTGGTCCAGCACGCAGAAATCCCCCTGCGCCTGGCGCGTGATGTACTCCATCGGGCCGTAGGGCAGTGTCGTTTCGTCCAGAAAAGTGAACGTGTCATCGATCCCGAGCGGCTTGTTGATCCAGCGCCAGTGATCGCCATCGCGGTGCAGCTCAAAGAGATCGGGATAGTCTTCCGACTTGCTGACCATGATCAGCTCAAGCAAATCCCAACCCGCCAGCGTCATATGCGGCAGCGATTGGCAACGCAGCGGATCATCGGCCAACACCATCGCGCGGTCTTTCATCTCCGACACATAGTGTTCGTCCACGTCAAACCGCATTTCATAGACCGACCCTTCGGGTCCGCCACGGTGTTGTTCCATGTTCACCGAATACATGTAGCTGTCTTCGTGGAACGGGAACGGGAAACGCTTGATCGCCCAGTCCGAGTTATAAAATGAATAATCGTCGCGGAAGGTCTCTTCGTTGAACTGAATGGTCATCTGTCGAGCTCCAGAGATTTGCCGACAAAGCGGCTGACACAAGGCATGATTTTACTTCCGTCGGCATGCTGTTCCTCATCCAGCCAGTGGTCGCGATGAATGAAGTCGCCATCATAAGCCACAACATCGGTCTCACACTGACCGCAAGCGCCCCCCCGGCACAGGAACGGCGCTTCGACCCCTGCCCTTTCGATTGCCTCCAGCAAACTCTCGTTTTCGCCCACCTGGACTGTCATGTCAGACTTGCACAGACGCACTTCGAACGGCTTGCCGGGGGCCGGGGCGAGAAATTCCTCGGAATGAACCTGGGCATCCGGCCAGCCTGCGGCTTCTGCCGTGGCATGAACCCAGTCAATCATGCCTTTGGGCCCGCATACGTAAGCGTTGGCTCCGAGCGGCTGACCGTCCAGCAAATCCTCTAATGGGATCGCCTGGTTCTGATCATCGTAGTAGACGTGAACCTTGTTTGGGAACTTGTAGCGAAGCTCATCGACGTAGGACCCCAGCGCCTCAGTCCGCACCGAATAGTGAAGCTCCCAGTTACCATTCATCCGCTCCAGCTGCGCGATCATAGCCATGAAAGGCGTAATGCCGATGCCACCCGCGAAAAACAGGTGCTTGCGGGCGCGAAGATCCAGCGAGAACAGGTGCACCGGATAGGTAATCGTCATCTGGTCCCCCACCTTCACGCGGGTATGCATGAAGAGCGACCCCCCGCGCCCGTTGTCATCACGACGCACGGAAATCGCGTACATCGATGTATCCGACGGATCGGACATGAGCGAGTAAGGGTTCAGTCGGGTGCGCCCATCATCGTTCATGGTGACAACAGTATGGGCACCGCCTGAAAAAGTCGGGAAAGCCTGCCCGTCCGTCCGTTTGAATTCAAACCGTGTCACAAGCTCGTTCAGAGGAACGACGGCGCTCACGGTAACCGGGATCTGTTCGGCCCCCGGCTTGGCCTTTTGCGGTGCGGCGCTCATGAATACAACTCCACAGGATCGGGGATATTACCGTGATCCTCGGCATCGACGCGCACCCCCTGATAAGCCGCGAGGCGGCGTGAATAGTGGTCACGTACAAATAGATGCAATCCGCAGTGCGCACACTGGAACGGATCATGCATAACATCCTCTGTTATGCCCTTGCAGTGCACACATTGCATGCGGCGCGCCACCGAACCGCGATGTTCGGTCTGGATCGAGCTATGAGGGATCCCCGCCTGCATGGCCTCATTCTGCGCCTGCCCCATGAGCCCTTCGGTACCCGTGAGATAAACCTGCAACCCCTGATGCGCATTGGCCAACACATGGCGCAAGCGCTGCACTGAAGCTTCGTAGGACGGGCCTTCATAATACTGCGCGGGCTTGAGGGCCTTCAGCTTGGAAGTGTAAGTTTCGCCCGTATCCTTCGGAATGTAGATGATATGGCTCTTGGCCATCAGGTCCGGCTGCTGACCGGCAAGCTCCAGAATAGCCTCGGCGCCCTCCGCATCGGCAATCATCAGATGCGCCTTTCCCGGTCGTGGCGCGAGTGTGCCGTAGACTGGTCGGCTTTTGATGCTTTCCGGAAACTGGAACTTCGACATAGCGTAACTTCTCTTCCTCGCGTGTGTCAGGAAACGGCGCACCGGGATCGCGGTGCGCCGGTTTCAGTTCACCCTTAGGCGGTACGGATAGATTTGTCTTTATCGTAAAACGGCATTTCTTCCGCTGTTGCATCAAGCTCAGTGCCGTCCGGCTGTTTCACGGTCAGCTTGGTGCCTGCTTTGGCGACCTCAGGGTCAAGCCGCGCGATGGCGACCGAATACCCATTCAACTCGGAAGACAGGCCATAGGTAATGACGCCCACGTCCTTGCCGCTGTGCAAGACGCGCGCATGCATCTCCATCTGATCCATTGCATCACCCGACAACTTTACCCCGAAGATCTTGAACCGCTCCTTGCCCTTCATGGCATAGTGGTTCTCGGCCCCGATGAAGCCTTCCTTGCCCGGGGAAACGGTGAAATCCAGCCCAAGCTCCCAGAGGCTGTCACCTGCCGGAGTTCCGTCCTCGAACGGGAAGGTTTCCGAGTTGTCGCCGGGATAGAACAGCAGGTAGCTTTCGATACGCAGCATGTCGAGCGTGCTGAACTGCGTGGGGCGCACATCGTCGCCACCCTTTTCAAGGATGGTGTCCCAGATATGCACCGCATCCTTGGCACGGCAGAAAATCTCATATCCCCGCTCGCCTGTGTAGCCCGTGCGCGAGATCATGACGTCGCAGCCGTAGAGGCGGGTTTGCATCAAACCGAAATATGCCAGATCCCGGATACCCGCCACGTCCTGCGCGAGGATTTCAACCGCCTTTGGACCCTGCAAGGACATGTCGTGCAAATCATCGTCAAAGATGACGGAACAGTTTTTGCCCGCGGCTACCGTGGTCAGCTGCTCCATGCCGGTTCCCGTGCCGTGCACCACGAGCCAGGAATTTACCGCGATGTGATAGATGATACAGTCGTCCACGAACAATCCACGGCTGTCGAGGATCGAAGCATAGGTCGAGCGTCCGGGAGCGATCTTTTCAACATTGCGCGTCGTGACGCGATCTATGACATAAGCCGCATCCTCGCCGACCACATGTACTTTCTTGAGGCCCGAAACGTCCATGAGGCCAGCTTTGGTGCGGATCGCTTCATAGTCTGCCTTGGCGCGCTCGGGCGTGTCGTCATAGAACCAGGCCGTGCCCATGCCGTTCCAGTCTTCAAGCTCACCGCCGATTTCGGCGTGGCGATGTGCAAGCGCGGATTTCCTCCAAAGAATAGCCATCTTGGGCCCCCTGTCGATTGTCGTTTATCTGTTATGTTTACCGCAGCATACAAAACGGTTAGCACGCAGAAATCAATACTATGATGCAGAATTATTTCCTGTCAGGCAAATTCTGTACGGCAGCGGATGTAAAGAGAAAGGCCGCCCTCTGGACGGCCTTTCTATCTGGTCTGGGGACTTAGTAGTCCTTGTACCTTTTGTGCTCACTGCCATTGCCAAGAACCAGCACCAAACCGCAGATCACGATGGCAATCAGGGTGTACAACCCCGGCATCGCTGAGCCCCAGCCCATGAACATGGCACCATCCACCACGTCCCAGGTTGCACTATCGTATGGAAAACCCATTTTCAGTCTCCTTCAGATGAATTGAACTACCGGGAAGCCGGCGGTGACACCATGATGCCTTCGGGATAGCCCTGCGCAGGCACCTTGACGGTGTCGAGGCCTGCCACTTCTGCACCCTCAGGCACGCGCAACATCCCCATGCCCTTCAGAACAAGGGACACGATGTACCCTGGAACGAAGCCACACAGGAAGAACACGACTGCACCGATGATCTGACCCATCAGGCTGATGGTCGGTGCATCACCTGCGGCCCCCTGCAGCGCCGGATACCCGGATGCGAACACACCCAGCATGACCACGCCGAACAAGCCGATCGTTCCGTGGACCGTTACAGCGCCGACGGCATCGTCGATCCCTCTGTTCTCCAGCCAGGTCGCACAGGGCTTCAGAATGACGCCCGCGACGAAGGAGATGATGAAAACCAGAGACGGATAGTAAATGTCTAGGCCTGAGGCCACCGAGATGATCCCGGCCAATGCCCCGGACATCATCCAGAACGGATCGCGAGTGATCAGCCAGGCACCGATGATGCCCCCTGCAATCGCCATCAGGATGTTGAACGCCAGCGCAGACAGCGTGATTGGCGTGCCATAGATTGTGGATGGTTTGTCACCGAACCAGCTCCAAGCTTCACCCGGCACGATAACGCAGGCCATCAGGAAGCCCCAGAAGCCCGCGATGATCAGCATCAATCCGGTAACGGTGAATGGCATGTTGTGGCCACCGATGTGATTTGCCGTCCCATCTGCGTTGAACTAGCCAATGCGCGGGCCAAGATTGATCAGGACACCAAGCGCAAAGAAACCCGCGACCGCATGCACAAGACCGGCAGCACCGAAGTCATGGACACCGA
>ERZ1740065.156-NODE-156-length-31494-cov-6.367696_pt1 | contig 31494 bp, 22 predicted proteins | sample MGYA00581738_ERZ1740065 | MGnify/ENA primary metagenome ERZ1740065 (study PRJEB43018, sample SAMN04849749) | marine metagenome | isolation source: floating plastic debris | place: Pacific Ocean | collected 2008-09-01 | study: EMG produced TPA metagenomics assembly...
CCCCAGTCCCAGGGACAAGCGCCAGCGCAAAAGCATAAAATCGCGCGCCGAATAACCCAGCGCGCGGTCCACCATCGGGCTCAACGCCAGGAAGGCACCCAGATAAAGCATCGCGGGGCCGGGCCACTCCCAACCCTCCAAATAGGGGTAGAACAACGCGGCTGCGATCAGACTTGGCAAAACGGCAACAGCGTAAACGCCCGCGCTTGCATCGCCCAGCTTGGCGATCGCCTGGCCCCACCACACCCCGCCCAGAAAGCTGAAGATCACCGCTGGATAGACAAACCCCATAAACAGCGCGTTGAATCGATAGGGGTTGTCGAACGTCACCAAGGCGATGCAGGCGATCTGCGGCAAAAGACCGGCGTAGCCGAGCGCGCGGGCGGTGGGAGAGAGCGAGGAATGCGGGTCCATAAGGGCACAAGCGCACGGAATTTCTCCCGGTTCCCAAGACGCCCGGCATGGCTATCGCGCATGGGTCCGTGCAACATCGCCATCGAACACGCGCGGCGAAGAGGAACGCGCCAGCGCCCAGTGGGTTCTACATCCCAAGGACCTCTTTCATCCGGATCAAGGATACACATCAGTCGTGGCTGACCCTACCAACGACAAATCCAGAGAGCGCGCGGTTCCGTCCGGCCGCCTGGCGCGCTTTGGCACATTTGGACGCCTGGTCGGAGGCGTTGCGGGCGGTATGGCCGCCGAAGGCGCGCGGCGGCTGACCAGCGGTGAAAAAATCTCGACCCGCGATCTGATCCTGACCCCCGGCAATGTGCGCCGGATGACCGAAAAGCTGTCGCATCTGCGGGGTGCGGCGATGAAGATGGGGCAGATGATCAGCCTGGATTCGGGTGATTTTCTTCCTCCCGAGCTTGGTGACATCCTTGCGACCCTGCGCGACCAGGCCAATTTCATGCCAACCAAACAGCTCGACTCTGTGCTCAGAAGCGAATGGGGGTCGGACTGGCGGCGGCAATTCAAATGGTTCAATCCGCGTCCGATTGCGGCGGCCTCGATCGGCCAGGTCCATAAGGCTCTGACCCGCGATGGGCAGGAATTGGCGATCAAAGTGCAATATCCGGGCGTCGCCAAAAGCATCGACAGCGATGTCGACAATGTTTCGACGCTGCTGCGGGTCGCTGGCTTTGCCCCGCCCGAGCTCGAAATGGACAAGCTTCTCGACGCCGCGAAGAAGCAACTCCACGAGGAGGCGGATTACGAGCGCGAAGGCGCGCAGATGCAGCTCTATCGCCAGCAATTGGCGGACATCCCCGGCTTTGTCGTGCCCAAGCTGCACGAAGGTCTGACCCGCGGATCGCTCCTTGCGATGAGCATTGAAGAGGGCGTCGCGATCGAAAAGCTGGAAGACGAACCCGCCGAACGGCGCGACGAGATTTTTGGCAATCTGCTCGAACTGGTGAGCCGCGAATTGTTCGATTTCGGCGTCATGCAGACCGATCCCAATTTCGCCAATTTTCGCTATCGCCCATCCACCGGAGAGCTGATCCTGCTCGATTTTGGTGCCTGCCGCGCGGTCGATCCGGCGGTCTCGAATGGCTATCGCAACATGCTCAAGGCCGGGCTGGAAGGCAATCGCGACGAAGTTCGCCAGGCCACGATCGAAGCCGGATTCATGATGCCCATCGTCGCCGAAAAGCACCCGGACAGCGTCAACACGATGATTGACATTGTGATCGATCAAATGCGCGAGGACAAACCGTTCAACTTTGCTGATCGCGGCTTCGTTTACCTGCTGCGCGAAGAAGGGTTTGCCATCGCGCAAGACAAAGAGACATGGGCCTTTCCACCGATTGAAACACTGTTCGTCCAACGCAAGGTGAGCGGCATGGCGCTGCTTGGCACACGATTGAAGGCGCAGGTCAACATACGTCGGCTTACCGAAGGTGTCTTGGCGAGCACATCGCCAATGCCTATCGAAAAAGCCGCCTGAGGCGTAAGTGATGGCCAAAAGCCCCGCCACACCTTGCCACAAAACCCACCCCTGTAGACCCGGTTTTACTTAGTCGAATCCCCCATCGTGTTGCCTCACCATAGCGTCTTGGCTTAAAAGCGCGCTATGGTTAACGCGGCGGATCAAAGCTTATCGGTGCTTTTTGTGTGCCTGGGCAATATTTGTCGGTCACCGATGGCTGAGGGCGCCTTTCGCAAGGCGGCTGAGGAAGCCGGATTGGCGTGCGATGTCGCGTCTGCTGGAACCGCCGGTTACCACATTGGCGAACCGCCCGATCCGAGGGCCATCGCCACGGCCCGCGCGAACGGTGTCGATATCGCGGAGGCAACCGGTCGCCAACTCCAGCCTGAAGACTATGAACGCTTCACGCATATCTTCGCGCTCGACACGGCCAATCTTGCCGGTATCACCTCGCGTGCGCCGCGCCAGGCGAGCGCGCGCATCGCGCTGCTGATGGACGCGCTGCCGGGCCGCAAGGGCGAGACAGTCAAAGACCCCTATTATGGCGACGAAAGCGATTTTGCCAAAGCGTGGGACGATATCGCCAAAGCGGTCGATGTGCTGGTCGAGCGTTTCAAGACCGACGGCGTAAGCGCGCGGTTCTAGGCTCGCTCAGCCGCCGCGCAGCAATTGCACACCCCAGTCACGCTCGAACAGATAGAGCAGGATGCGCGCCGCCTCGCCTCTTGGAGAGGTAAGGCCCCCGTCGCGCTCAAGCAGCAGACGCGCATCAGCGTGCGCGGTGGGCAGCAGGCGTTGCACCTGCTCCAGATCGGCAAGGCGAAACGCGGCTTCCCCCGATTGGCGTGTGCCGAGCAGTTCGCCCCCGCCGCGCAGCTCAAGGTCCTTTTCGGCGAGGTAGAAGCCGTCCTGCGAATCCTTGACATAGGTGAGCCGTTTCTTGCCGGTCTCGGACAACTCGTCCCCGCGAAGGAGCACGCAGCGGCTCTTCTCAGAACCCCGCCCCACGCGCCCGCGCAATTGGTGCAGCTGCGCCAGACCAAAGCGTTCGGCCTGTTCGATCACCATCAACGTGGCCGTGGGAACGTCGACACCAACTTCGATCACCGTGGTGGCTATCAGCAGTTTGGCCTCACCTTGGACGAAACGTTCCATATTGGCGTCCTTGATCTCCGGTCGAAGCTGACCGTGGACAAGAACAACATCGTCGCCAAAACGCTCCTTAAGCTCGGCGTAGCGCGCCTCGGCGGCAGCGATATCGGCGGACGCGAACGCGCCGCCCGCTTCGCGCACCATGGGGCAGACCCAATAGGCCTGTTGCCCGGTCGCCAAATGGCGTCCCATCGCCGCGACCATTTCTTCGGAGCGCCCTTGCGGGAAGACCAGCGTTTCGATCGCTTGTCGGCCAGGCGGAAGCTCATCAAGGCGACTCACATCCATCTCGCCATATTGCGCGAGCGTCAGGCTGCGTGGAATGGGCGTGGCGGTCATCGCAAGAGTGTGCGGCGCGCGCTTGCCCTTCCCCGCCAGCGCCAGGCGCTGCGCGACACCAAACCGGTGCTGTTCGTCGATAACGACCAACCCTAAGTCCTTGTAGGAAACGCTGTCCTGAAAGATGGCGTGGGTGCCGACCAGAATATCGATCGATCCATCGAGCAGGCCTATCAGGATACTCTCGCGCTCCTTGCCCTTCGCGCGGCCGGTGAGGAGAGCGATCTCGACGCCGGTGGGCGCGGCCATGGTGCGCAGAGTCTCAAAGTGTTGGCGCGCGAGGATTTCGGTCGGCGCGAGCAGCGCCGCTTGCTTTCCCGCCTCACACGCGATCAGCATTGCGGCGAGCGCCACCACGGTCTTCCCCGCGCCGACATCGCCCTGCAGCAGACGCAGCATGGGCGCTTCCTGCTGAAGATCGCCTTCAATCTCGGCAATCGAGCGCTTCTGCGCCCCAGTCATCTCGAATGGCAGCGCCAGCTTTTCGCGCATTCTCCCATCGCCGGCCAGCGCCTGCCCCTTGCGACGGCGACCCTCGGCCTTAACCAGGAGCAGCGCGAGCGAGTTCGCCAACAACTCGTCATAGGCCAATCGCGCTCTCGCTGGCTCGTTTGGCCCCTGATGCGCGACCTTCATCGCCTCGCCCCATGACGGCCAAGCCTCGCGCTCAAACTGGCCTGGCTCGATCCATTCGGGCAGGTCCGGCATTCGCTCCAGCGCTTGTTCCGCAAGCGAGGCTATGCGGGGCTGCGTCAAGCCTTCGGAAAGGCGATACACCGCTTCGGTCGTCCGCCCCATAGGGGCCGAACTCTCGCTCTCGACATGGTCGGGATGGACGATCTGCAACATGTCGCCATAGCGATCCAGGCGCCCCGCCACCCACCGCTTCTCCCCCACGGGAAGCTGTTTCTTGGCGGTGTAGGACGCGCGGCCGAAATAGGTGAGCGCGGCGATGTTGCCAGCCTCGTCTTGCGCAAGCACACGGTACGGCCCGCGCCCCGGATTGTACGGCGCACGGTGCTCAGTGGGGGTGAGCGCGACGATCACCTGTTCGCCCTCTGCGCCCTCATCAAGATTGGTTATCGCCCGGCGCGTCACAAACCGCTCAGGCAAGTGATAGGCGACGTCTTTTACGGTGCTCAGCCCCAGTTTCTCCAGCGGCTTGGCAAGCTTGGGGCCGACCCCTTCGAGAGTCTTGGTATCGGCGAACACAGGATTGAGCACTTCAGGACGCATGGCGCCCCCTCTATACTCGCTTGAACGCGCCGGGCGAGTGCCTTAGGCAGCGCCGCATGACGGATATGCCCACCTTCGATGAGCGTTTGGCCCGCGCGAGATTTCGCGCCTGGCACCGCGGCACGCGCGAGGCCGATTATATGATCGGCGGGTTCTTTGATCGCTATTCTGCGGACTGGGGCGAAGACGAACTTATCTGGTTCGAAGATCTGCTGGCCGAAGACGATGTCGAGATCATGGCCTGGGCGCTCAAGACCCAAGATGTTCCTGAGCGGTTTCAGGGCGAGCTTATCGATACAATGATGAAGCTCGACTACGTGGAGATTCCGCGCTAACCGCGCGTTCCTTTTGACGTTGAGCTAGCCGCTCGCCGCGCCATTTGTGCTCCTTATGAGCCCCGTGCGGGAACGCGCGGGGCTGTTGCCGTTTGAGAACCTATTGATGCCTGATCTCTCCCGAATCCTTTCCGCCGCTGAGCCGCTGACGCTTTCTTCGATGCCGCGCGGGGCGGTGCCGCTTGTGCTGAGCGATCTTGCGCGCGCGGCGCACCAGCGCGCGGTGTTTGTCGCCGCCGACGACGCATCGATGCGTTCTGTGGCCGACGCGGCGCGTTTCTTTGCGCCCGAGGTGGAGGTGCTGGAGTTCCCGGCGTGGGACTGTTTGCCTTACGACCGCGCATCGCCGGCCTTGTCGGTGAGCGCCGCTCGTCTGTCGGCGCTCTTCAAATTGCAGCACCCTGCTGGCGGATCGCAATTGCTGGTCACCACCGTCAACGCCGCGCTGCAACGCGTGCTGACACCGTTCCGCATTCGCGAGAACGCGAAAGGGTTCAAACCAGGCGTCACGATCGGCCACGAAAGCCTCGCCGCTTTGCTCACCCGCCAAGGCTACACCCGCACCGATACGGTGGTGGACCATGGCGAGTTCGCGGTGCGGGGGTCGATTGTGGACATCTTCCCCTCGTCGCTGGATGAGGGTTTGCGTCTCGACTTTTTCGGGGACGAGCTTGAGAGCCTGAGGCTGTTCGATCCGTCAACGCAGCGTTCGACCGGACGGCTCGAAAACCACTTGCTGCTCCCGGCCTCCGAAGCGCTGCTCGATGACCAGACGATCAAGCGTTTCCGCAGCCGGTACCGCGAGATGTTCGGCGCCAACGCCACGCAAGACCCGCTTTACGAAGCGGTGAGCGATGGGCGCCGCCTGGCAGGCATGGAGCACTGGCTGCCGCTGTTCGAGGAAAAGCTGGCGACGCTGTTTGACCACCTTGCGCAAGACGATGTGGTGGTGATCGATCAGTCCGCGATCGGTGCGGGCGAGGAGCGCCTGTCCGATATCTCGGACTACCACGATCAGCGCATCCGCGTGGCGAGCGACAAGAGCGGCAGCTACCGACCTCTGGCCAAGGACGCGCTTTACCTTAGCGAAGACGAATTCGCCGTTGCCCTAGCCTCGGCCCCCGCCCACCGCGCCTCGGTCTTCGCCGCGCCGGAAAGCGACACCAACCTCGACTTCGGTTTCAAGGCCGCGCGCGATTTCACACCCGAACGCGCGCGGGGTGACAACGTTTACGAAGCCGCCGCCAAGCACTTCCAGAGCGTCGGCCGATCGGGCCGCAAGCCGCTGCTCGCCGCCTATTCGCAAGGCTCGGCCAAGCGGATTTCTTCTATTCTTGAAGAAGCTGGATGCACAACTGTCCAAGCTTCGTCCTGGCAAGAGGCGCTTGGCCTTGCCAACAAAGGCACCACCGCCGCTGTTGTCCTGCCGCTCGAAGCGGGCTTTGCCAATGACGACCTTGAAATCCTCACCGAGCAGGATGTGCTGGGCGACCGCCTCGTTCGCCGCAAAAAGAAGCGCAAGGATTCCGATGCTTTCCTCGCCGAACTTCAGGCTCTGGCGAGAGGCGACCTCGTGGTCCATGTCGAGCACGGCAGCGGCAAGTATCTGGGGCTTGATCCCATTGCCGCGGGCAAGAGCCAGCACGAGTGCGTCGCGCTCGAATATCAAGGCGGCGACAAGCTGTTTATCCCGGTCGAGAACATCGATGTGCTCAGCCGCTACGGCTCTTCGGAAGAGGCCGTGCCGCTTGACCGGCTGGGCGGCGAGGCCTGGCAGAAACGCCGCGCGCGCCTGAAGGAACGCATCACCGCGATTGCGGGCGAACTCATGAAAGTGGCCGCTGAGCGCGCGCTCAAGAAAGCGCCGGTGTTCGAGGCGGAAGAAGCCAGTTTCAACCAGTTCGTCGACCGTTTCCCATGGCAAGAGACCGAGGATCAGGACACCGCCATCGCCGATGTTCTGCGCGACCTCGAAAGTGGCAAGCCCATGGACCGCCTCGTCTGCGGCGATGTCGGCTTCGGCAAAACCGAGGTCGCCCTGCGCGCGGCCTTTGTCGCCGCCATGTCGGGCCAACAGGTCGCGGTGGTCGCGCCGACCACCCTGCTCGCACGCCAGCACTATCAGAACTTCACCGAGCGCTTTGCCGGTTTCCCGCTCAAGATTGGGCGCCTTTCGCGCCTCGTCTCTTCCAAGGAAATGGCCGAAACGCGTGAGGGCCTGGCCAACGGCACCATGGATCTGGTTATCGGCACGCACGCCATCCTCTCGAAGTCGACCGAGTTCAAGAATTTGGGCCTTGTTATCGTCGATGAAGAACAGCGCTTTGGCGTCACGCATAAGGAGAAGCTTAAACAGCTGCGCTCCGACGTCCATATGCTCACTCTCACCGCCACGCCGATCCCGCGCACGCTGCAAATGGCGATGACTGGGTTGCGCGAGCTTTCCACCATGCAGACCCCGCCGGTCGACCGCCTGGCGGTGCGGACTTATGTGATGGAGTGGGATGATATGGTGATGCGCGAGGCGCTGCTGCGCGAACATCACCGCGGGGGGCAGAGCTTTATCGTGGTCCCGCGCATCGCCGATATGGAGCCGCTGGAAGAGTGGCTTCGCGAGAACGCGCCGGAGGTGAAGGCGGTCTCCGCCCACGGCCAAATGGGCGCAGGCGAAGTCGAAGAGCGCATGAGCGCGTTCTACGACAAGAAATACGACGTGCTGCTCTCGACCACGATTGTGGAGTCAGGGATCGATATCCCGAGCGCCAACACCATCATCATCCACCGCGCGGATCGCTTTGGCCTGGCCCAGCTTTATCAGCTGCGCGGGCGCGTGGGCCGCGCGAAGATCCGCGCTTACTCCTACCTCACGACCCCGGCTGACACGCAGCTTTCCGAAGTCGCTGAGAAGCGCCTTAAAGTGCTTGGTGATCTGGATAGCCTCGGCGCAGGTTTCCAGCTCGCCAGTCACGATCTCGACATTCGCGGCGCGGGCAATCTGCTGGGCGATGAGCAGTCAGGCCACATCCGCGAAGTGGGCTTTGAGCTTTACCAGTCGATGCTCGAAGACGCGATTATGGCGGCGAAGGCAGGGGAAATGGGTCTTGAGGCGGCCAAGGACAAAGTCTCACCCCAGATCACGGTCGATGCGCCGATCATGATCCCGGAGGACTATGTGCCCGATCTCGCCGTGCGCATGGCGCTGTATCGCCGCCTCAACCAGGCGCAGGACAAGGCCGAGATCGAAAGTCTGGCGGCGGAAATGATCGACCGTTTCGGCGATCTGCCCTCGCCCACGCAAAACCTGGTCCGCCTGATCGAGATCAAGCACCAGGCCATCGAAGCCAACATCGCCAAGATCGATGTCGGTGCGCGCGGTACGCTCGTGTCGTTCCACAAGGATGACTTCCCCGATCCCGTGGGCCTGCTGGCCTACGTCGACAAGCTCCAGGGCACGGCCAAGCTGCGCCCGGACATGAAGCTGGTCATCAACCGCGCCTGGGGCGATCCGCAAAGCCGCCTCAATGGACTGTTCCAGCTGACCAAGGGACTAAGCGGGATTGTGCGCAAAGCCGAGCGGGCGAAACGCAAGCAGGCGGCGTAAGCGCGATAGACAGGCGCGTTTTCTGGGAACCAACAGCGTTCGGAGGGCAGATCGCGTCGACACAGGGAAGCCGATTCGACACTTGGGCCACTGAGGGCTTCCCCATTGATCACAATTTGATATGTATTCGTCGTAATTGGCACCGCGCGATGCTGGGATATTCGCGCTTCGACACAGACATTACAACCAAGAGCACAGCCATGAAACAAGCGATCTTTGATCACCTGCCGCCGGCCACCGTGATCGGCATTTGGGCCGTCTTCGGCCTCGCACCGGCTTCGTTGCTCGAACAAGGCTGGCTGTTCCCGCTCGTCGCGTTCGGGACGATGGCCTTCATCCAGCTGATGGAGTTTGTCCATGAACGCCATGAAGGCTGGCGCATCACGGGCAAAGAGTTTGCGACTGACTTTTTCTATATGCTCCTCGTGATCTTCGTTATCGGCGCGCTGGTCGAGATATCGGTCGATGGGCCGCTCGCCCAGGCCAAGGAAGCGCTAGGCATTGGCACTCCGTGGCTTATGGAGCTGCCCTATCTCGTGCAGGTCTTGATGATCATGCTGATCTTCGAGTTCGGGCAATACTGGATGCATCGCTTCATGCACAACAACGATGCGCTGTGGTCTACGCACGCGCCGCATCACCACGTGACGCAGTTGAACGCGCTCAAAGGCTTTATCGGCAACCCGATTGAGCTCTTCCTGATTGGCCTCAGCGTCATTGCGCTGTTCGACTTCTCGCCCAACGCTTACCCTGCGGCCTTCCTTTCGCTGGGCGCGATCGCGCAATACGCCCACGCCAATATCAAGTCGAACCCGCCGATCTGGTTCTCCTTCTTCTTCACCACAATCCGACATCACAGCCTGCATCACACGGCGCTCAGCTATGAAGACACGCGCTGCAATTACGGCAATTCAGTGATCCTATGGGATCGGGTGTTCGGCACGTTCAAGGAAGGCGAAAGCGAAGTGGTCGGCCAGGACGATCGCCGCCGCCTGTCGATCAAGGAACAGTGGCTGTTCCCGATCACCTTTTTTCAGAACAAGCGCAACAGCGAACCAGCAGAGTAAAGCCGCACTTCACCCATGCCCGCGCCCGCGCGCTGTGCGGGCGAGTTCGACCACGCTTTCGCTCGGCATCGGCATCGCGCGCAAAAAGCCCTGCCAGAAATGGCAGCCCTCGGCTTGTATGGCGGCGCGCTGAATCTCGCTTTCAATCCCCTCGGCGTAAATGTCGAGTTCGAGCGCATGGCCCAGGGCGATGATGGCGCGCAGGACCGCTAGCGCCTTGGCGTCGCCTGGAACGTCATCGACCATGATCTTGTCGAGCTTTAGCGCATCCAGAGGCAGCTCACGCAGATACCGAAAGTTGCAGAAACCCGCTCCAAAATCATCGAGCGCGGTGCGAAAGCCCAGCTTGCGAAGCGCTTTCAGAGCGTTGGAGGCCTGTTCGAGATTGCGCAACAGCAAATCTTCGGTGATCTCCAGCATCAGCCGGTGCGGTTCGATCCGGCTCTTCCCGATAAGCGCCGAAAAATCAGCGGCAAAGCGCGGGTCGCCCAGTTCCTCAGGCGTGATGTTGAGCGACAAGGCGAGCTCGCGCGGCCATTTCTCTGCGTCTTCCAAAGCGCGCGCCACCACATGGCGCGACAGCGGCGCAACCAAAGCGGCCCGCTCAGCAATCGCGAAGAGATCGCGCGCGCCGATCTCGCCCAATGTCGGGTGTTGCCAGCGCGCCAGAGCTTCAGCGCCAACAACGGCCCCGTCCACGCAGGCAAATTGGGGTTGGAAGAGAACTTCGATCTCGCGCCGGTCGAGCGCGCGCAGCAGTTCCGCCTCAAGCGCGCCGGGCTTAACACCCGGCATTGGGCCTTGCGCTACACTGCGCAGGCTTCCCTTAAGAGGCGGTTTTCCCGATTCCATGACACCTCCTTTACGCTCGCTTGACCCCATGCGCCCACATCAATTGCAATCCGACCGAAATTGGAACATCAGGAAAACCATCTAGTGCCGCGCGTTTTCAAGAGCGGCTGAGGCGGGGATAAGCAGCGATGGCAACAACACACGCATCGGATAGCTCAGAATCGGGCACCGCGCAGGAGGCGGTCTCCCCGGGCCGCTCCTTCGAGCGGGTCGCGATGCTTGCTTCCGAAACACCGCGAGCGCAGGAAGCTTTGGCAAACCTGTCGAGCCAGGGCGATTGGGTGCCGCTTGAAGAAGCGGACGCGGTGGTTGTGCTGGGCGGTGACGGTTTCATGCTGCAAACACTTCACGCAATGCTGGACGCGGGACGCATCGTGCCGGCCTACGGCATGAACCTGGGCACGGTCGGTTTTCTGATGAACCGCTACGACAAACGCGCCGTGATCAGGAAACGCCTTGCGCGCACCAAGCGCAAGGGCATCGCGCCGCTTCGCATGCACGCGATCACGCAAAGCGGAGAGCCGCACGCTTTGTGGGCGATCAACGAAGTGTCCTTGCTGCGCGAAACCCGCCAAACTGCGTGGATAGAGGTCACCGTGGGCAGCCGGGTGCGGATCAAGCAATTGGTGGGCGACGGCGTGCTGGTTGCAACGCCCGCCGGCTCGACCGCCTACAACCTATCGGCGAACGGACCGATCCTGCCGCTCGACAGCGAAATGCTGGCGCTCACGCCGATCAGCCCCTTCCGCCCGCGCCGCTGGAAGGGTGCGATCCTGCCTGACCGGATGAAAATCGGCCTTAAAGTGCTTGATCCGATCAAGCGTCCGGTTGCTGCGGTGGCGGACCAGAAAGAGCTGCGCGACATCGCCGAAGTCACTTTGACGATTGCGCACGACACGGAACTCGAACTCCTGTTCGATCCGGGGCAATCGCTCGAAGAACGCATCGTAGCCGAGCAGTTTATGACCGACTAAGCGCCGCCCGCCCTTTGACAAGCGAGCCGGCAAACGAGGCGGTGCAAAGCGCTCCTCCCCGCCTCCCGACATGTGGCGAATTTTGCGCCACAAAGCCTCTTGCCAAGTGGAGCGCTCAACCATATACGCCCGCTTCTGCCTTCGGAGAGACATTCCGCAGGCTGCTCCCCGATAGCTCAGCGGTAGAGTAGGTGACTGTTAATCACTTGGCCGTAGGTTCGAATCCTACTCGGGGAGCCATTTTCCTTCTTCTTCGAAAGCGAGGCCTGAGCGCCTATTACGCGGTCGAAATCATACCTCCATCAAGCACGATAGTCTGACCGGTCATCCAAGACGAGGCTGGCGAGCACAAGTAGATCGCGGTCCCCGCAATATCTTCCGGCTTGCCCAAGCGTCCGTGCGGAATCTGGCCAAGCGCCCATTTCGTCATCGCGTCGCTTTCGACCAGTTCCTTGGTCATGTTGCTGGGAAACAGCCCGGGAGCGATCGCGTTCACGTTGACCCCGCTTGGTGCGAGCTCTGCGCCCAAATGCTCGGTCAGATGGATGACACCGGATTTGCTCGCTGAGTAGGCGTAGGTTGTCATACCGGAATTCCGGATCCCATTGATCGAGGCGATGTTGACGATCCGCGCTGGCGCTTCAGACGTCCCAGCGGCCTTCAGCAAAGGCAAAAACTTCTGGATCGCAAAGAAAATGGACTTGATGTTGATGTCCATCACCTTGTCCCAGCCTTTTTCCGGGAACGATTCGAGCGGCGCGTTCCAGTTGGCCCCTGCGTTGTTGATGAGGATATCGATCTTGCTTTCACGCTCCGCAATCTGGGCGGCGAAGGCCTCGATGCCCTCCACGCGCGACATGTCTGCCGGGAACGCGATGCACTCGCCATACTGCGAGAGCTCCTCCGCCATCGCCATCAGCCGTTCCGCTTTGCGCGCTGTGATATAGACCTTGGCGCCGTTCTCCAGCAGCCCGCGGGCCATCATCGCGCCAATCCCGCTGGATCCACCCGAAACGACTGCCACCTTGCCGCTCACATCGAAAAGCGAAGTCATGTCCATTATATTCTCCCGAACTGTAAATCTCTGACGTCCTAAGACGCGTGGTCCTTGCAGCGCAAGCGAGAAGAACGCGGCCCCTCTTGTGGCGCTCGCTTAAAGCGAGACGAGCAATCGGACACCCACCACCACCACAAGAAGCGCCGTCAGCCAGCGAACCCAGCGCACGGGCAAGATGCGAACCGCGAGCAGACTTCCGACCTGGCCACCCACCGCAACCGCGATCAGCAAAGGCAAAGCCGCCCCAACCGCGCCGCCAAGCGCAGCGGGGCCTTGCTTGAGCAACTGGCCGAGCAGGCCAAAGAACGAATTGACCAAGATGAAAACACTGGCCGTCGCCGCAATAGCGCGCGCGTTGTTCCAGCGGCCAAGGTGCAAAAGCGGGGCGAGGAAGATCCCGCCCCCGATCCCCACAAGGCCAGCCAGATACCCCACCGGCCCGGCGAGAAAGGGCGCAAATTTGGCAAGGCGCGTGGGCTGTTCGGCCCGCGCTTCGCTGGTTGGCAGGAACATCGCAACGCCTGTCAGGATCAAGCTGGCCCCAAGCAGGACGAGAAAGCTCGCTTCATCGATCGGGGTAAGCCCCCCCATAAGCGCCGCCGGGGCCGCGAGGGCAGTCAACACAAGAGCGCTGCGCCAGGGGGTCACGCCAGCGCGCGCAAAGCGCACAGTGCTTCCCGCAACGACCACGATGTTGCAGGCCAGCGCCACAATCGGAAGCAGCCGATAGTCCAGACCGTACCACGCCAGCAGCGCCGCGTAGGTCGATCCCCCGCCAAATCCGACGCTGGCGTAAAGCAGCGCGGTAACGAGAAAGGCAAGCGCAAGAGTAAGCGGGACCGCACCGATCATGGCTGGACGCTCGCTTCAGCGTGTCAGCGCAACGCTCACACGGGCGCTGCCACCGGGGGAATGCCCACAGCGCCATGGCAATGCTTGTACTTCTTGCCTGATCCGCACGGGCACAAAGCGTTGCGGCTGATATTGAGGTGCGCGTAGGGGTTTTCGGTGATCGCCCCGCCCGTGCCCGCCTCAGCCATCGGTGCCCCGGCGAGCGAGCCAAACAGATCGCCGCGTCTTTCCGACCCATCGCCATCATTCGAATTGTCGAGGCCCGTGAGCGGATCGATATGACCGGTGAGAAAATCGGGAAGGTCGGGCAGCGCTTGCGGTTCGGGCTGAGCGATGCGCAATTCAGACTTGAAGAGGATCTTTGTGACCTCTTCGCGCAGCGTATCGAGCATCGATTCAAACAGACCAAAAGCTTCCTGCTTGTATTCGTTGATCGGCTGCTTTTGCGCGATGCCGCGCATCCAGATCACCTGCCGCAGCGCATCGAGCGTCGCGAGGTGCTCTTTCCAATGGAAGTCGAGCTGTCGCAACAGCGCGTCCTTCTCCACAATCCGCCAGATCGAAGCGTCGTTCTTGGCGATTTTGTCGTCCATCATCTGATCGGTTTGCGTGCGCAGGCGGTCCTCGATGATTTCGGGTTCAACCTGGTCTTCCTCAAGCCAGTCATCAATCGGCGGGGTGAGGCCGAAGACGTCCTCGATCTTCTCCTTAAGCTGGTCGATCTTCCATTGCTCGGGATAGGATCCCGGCGGGCACGCATCGGCGACAATGGTGTTGATCGTATCATGGCGCATATCGACAACGACATCATCAACCGCTTCTGAATCCATGATTTCCGCGCGCTGTTCGTAGATGACCTTGCGCTGGTCGTTCATCACGTCGTCGTACTGAACCACCTGCTTGCGGGTTTCATAATTGCGCCCTTCGACCTTCTTCTGCGCGGTTTCAATCGCCTTGGACAGCCACTTAGAGCCGATAGCTTCGCCGTCTTCGAGGTTCGAATTCATCATCTTGGCGAACAACGTGTCGGGGCCAAAGATGCGCAAGAGATCGTCTTCCAGGCACAGATAAAAGCGCGAAAGGCCGGGGTCCCCCTGACGGCCCGAGCGACCGCGCAGCTGGTTGTCGATCCGGCGGCTTTCGTGGCGCTCCGTGCCGAGCACGAACAAGCCGCCCGCTTCAATCACCTTGGCCTTCTCCGCCGCAACCTCTTCCTTGATCTTGGCACTGGCTGCGTCCTTGGCGGGGCCATCCTCGATATCACTGAGCTCGTCACCCAATCGGAAATCCAGGTTGCCGCCCAGCTGAATGTCGGTTCCCCGGCCCGCCATGTTGGTGGCGATGGTCACCGCGCCAAGACGCCCAGCCTGCGCCACGATATGCGCCTCGCGCTCGTGCTGACGAGCGTTGAGGACTTCGTGCTTCACGCCCTCCTTGTCGAGGAACTGGCTCAGCAGCTCCGACTTTTCGATCGAGACCGTGCCGACCAGGATCGGCTGACCGATTTCGTTCTTCTCTCGGATCGCGGTCGCAATCGCGCCGAACTTGTCCATTGTGTTCTTGTAGAACTCGTCTTCCTCATCGACGCGCGCGACCGGCAGGTTGGTCGGGATCTCAACGACATTGACCTTGTAGATGTCCCAGAATTCCGCCGCTTCGGTCGCGGCCGTGCCGGTCATGCCCGACAGTTTTGGATACATGCGGAAATAGTTCTGGAAGGTGATCGAAGCCATGGTCTGGTTTTCCGGCTCGATCTTGACACCTTCCTTGGCTTCCACCGCCTGGTGCAGCCCGTTCGACCAACGGCGCCCGTCCATCATGCGGCCGGTGAACTCGTCGATGATTACGACCTTGTCATCCTTGACGATGTAGTGATCGTCGCGGCGGAACATGTGGACCGCTTTGAGCGCCTGGTCGAGGTGGTGGACGACCTGAGTGTTCTCCACGTCGTAGAGGTTGTCGGTCTCCAGCAAGCCCTTCTTGATCAGGAGCTGCTCGACCTCCTCCAGACCATCCTCGGTCAGCTGGATATTCTTGGTCTTCTCGTCCTTCTCGTACCACTCCTCGGGGATCTCTTTCGCGACCTCATCAAGCGCATGGTAAAGCTCAGACTTGTCCTCGGTCGGGCCTGAGATGATCAGCGGCGTGCGCGCTTCGTCGATCAGGATCGAATCCACCTCATCAACAATCGCAAAGCTGAAGGGGCGCTGGACCATCTGGTCGCGCTCGTGCTTCATATTGTCGCGCAGATAGTCGAAGCCGTATTCGTTGTTGGTGCCATAGGTGATGTCGGCGTTGTACGCGTCGCGTTTGGAGAATTCGTCCTGGTTGGGCAGAATCGTGCCGACCGTCAGGCCCATCCAGCTGTACAAACGGCCCATATCGTCCGCGTCGCGTGCGGCGAGGTAATCGTTGACGGTAATGACGTGGACGCCCTTGCCTTCAATCGCGTTGAGATAAACCGCAAGGGTCGCCATCAGCGTCTTGCCCTCGCCGGTGCGCATCTCGGCGATCTCGCCGCGATGGAGCACAATCCCGCCGATCAGCTGCACATCGAAGTGGCGCATCCCGAACACGCGGACCGAGGCTTCGCGCACGGTTGCAAAGGCTTCGGGCAGGATGTCTTCAAGCGAGGCCCCGCCATCGAGCCGGTCGCGGAACTTGTCCGTCTGCGCTTGCAATTCGCTGTCAGTCAGAGCTTGCATCTGCGGTTCAAGCGCGTTGATTTCACTGACGGTTTTGCCAAGCGATTTCACATAACGCTCGTTCGAGGAGCCGAAGATCGCTTTCATCATTGTGTCGAACATGGAAAGAGGAAATCCTGTGTTTGAAAGAAGCGGCGCCATGGAAGTTTTATCCGGCGCGGCCATACGAAAATGCGAAGAGAGACGACGGTAAGACAACGCCGATCTGGCGCCGCTTGCGTCAAAAGCGAAATCTTGGAAACCAGCGCTATTCGAGCGCGCGGTCAGCCCCGATAACGAGCGAGGGCGGCAGCGCACCCAAGAGGCGCGGGCGCGTGCTCGCCGCCTTGTTTTGCGAACAGTTGCGCTTGCGGCGTTGCGGCGGGCGTTCGCATTGGCAGGCCGCAACGCCCTGACCCTTCAAAACCTGCGAAAGCGCCGGCACCTCATGCGACAGCTGATCAAGACGCGACGCGTGGGCCGGCGCGTGAAGCGCGGCAAGCCCTGACAAAAGGGCAAGAATGGCAAGCAGACGACGGGTCATGAGCGCCCTAGATAGTCATTTTGTCGGGCAAGGTCCACACGCAATGGCGCAGGAATTGCGTCAAGCCAGGGATCGCATTAGGGGGCCAGCGTTATGGATCTTGCCCCTTCCCCCCTTGCCCGTCCCTTTCCCGAGATGCCAGCCATCGCCGGCGTGACGCTGCGAGCCGCGCGAGCACGGTACAAGGACTGGGAGCGCGCGGATCTGACCTATGTCGAGCTGGCCGAAGGAACCGCGGTCGCCGGTGTGTTCACCCAATCGCTGTGCGCTTCGAGCGAAGTGGAAATGGGGCGCGAGCAAGTGCAGGCTGGCCGCGCGCGCGCACTAGTTGTCAACGCCGGCAACGCCAACGCCTTCACGGGCTATCGCGGGCGAGAGGCGGTGGAAGCAATCATGGCGCAAGCGGCCGAGCGTATAGGCTGCGCACCCACCGAAGTGTTTGTCTCCTCAACCGGTGTGATCGGGGTTCCTTTGCCAAAGGACAAAGCGCGCGATGGTGTCGCCGCCGCGTTCGCTGCGGAGGAAGTGAGCTGGGAGGACGCCGCGCGCGCTATCTGGACAACCGACACCTTCCCAAAAGGCGCGCACGCATCGGCGATGCTCGGCTCCACACGGGTGGACCTGTGCGGCATAATCAAAGGCTCGGGCATGATCGCGCCCGACATGGCGACCATGCTGGGCTACATCTTTACCGACGCCGTTGTCGCCCCGGCCTTTTTGCAAGAGCTTCTGGACGCTGCGAACGCTCAAACATTCAGCTGCATCACGGTCGACGGGGACACCTCGACCAGCGACACGGTGCTGGTCTTTGCCACCGGGCAAAGCGACGCCCCGGCGATCACCGATTGGAACAGCCCTGGTGCTGACGCTTTTGCCGCCGCGCTCACCGATATCTGCCGCCAATTGGCCCATCTCGTTGTCCGCGACGGAGAGGGGGCGAGCAAGTTTCTGCAAATCCGCGTCTCAGGCGCCACCAGCGATGACAGCGCGCGCAAAGTGGGTCTCGCCATAGCCAACTCGCCGCTGGTCAAAACCGCTATCGCTGGTGAGGACGCCAATTGGGGCCGCGTGGTGATGGCGATCGGCAAAGCCGGTGAGCCGGCGGATCGCGACAGGCTGGGTATTGCTTTTGGCGGCGTGTGGGCCGCGCGCGCCGGGATGCCGGTTGAGGATTACGATGAAGGCCCCGTGGCCGAGCATCTAAAGGGTGAGGACATTGACCTCGCAGTGGAGATGGGGTTGGGAGAAGGCCACGCTACCGTGTGGACCTGCGATCTGACCCATGGCTACATCTCTATCAACGCCGATTATCGGAGTTGATATGAGCGAACTCTCCGCGCTCGACGCTGAAATCCGCGACCTTCTGCGCTTCGCTGCGCGTGGCTCCATGCTGCCTCGCTTCCGCGCCCTGGCTGATGACGAGATCGAGATGAAAGGCGAGGATGATCCGGTCACCGTTGTCGACCGCGAAGTCGAAGCGTTTTTGGCCGAGGCGCTGACCAAACTCGCCCCCGGCGTGGCCGTGGTGGGCGAAGAGGCAGCGGCCGCGGATCCGGCGGTGCTCGACAACCTCGCGCAGTCCTGCTGGATCATCGACCCGCTTGATGGCACCGCCAATTTCACCGAGGGTAAGGAGCCTTTCGGTATTATCATAGCGCTGGCGGATGCAGGCGAGGCGGTGGCCGGGTGGCTTTATGATCCGATCAAAGATCGGCTGTGCTACACGCGCGCCGGCGAAGGCGCTTTTGTGAATGGCGATCGGATCAAAGCCAAGCCAACCGGGCAAACACCGCCCGTGGTCGCCGTCAGCCGCACGTTTCTGACGCCCGAGCAAAACGCGATGGTCGACGCCAAGATCGCCCCGCATTACCAGCTTGCCGACATTCCGCGCTGCGCTGCGGAGCAATATCCGCGTCTGGCGCTGGGCAAAAATGACATATCAAGCTTCAAGCGCACCCTTGCCTGGGATCACGCGGCCGGCGTCTTGTGGCTGAACGAAGCGGGCGGAAAGGCCGCGCGGCTTGATGGCAGCGCCTACCGGGTGGACGAGCACGACAAACCCGGCCTTCTCGGCGCTTCGTCTGCGGCGCTTTGGGACGAATTCGTCGCGCGTCTCTAGTCACTCTGGTGACAGCCCGCTGGAGCCCTGGCGGCGCGAGTTAGCGCACTTAAGCGATCACAGCTCGCTCTCAAGCCATTCTTTCAGCTGGCTCTTGGGAGCCGCGCCCACTTTGCGCGCGACCGCTTCGCCGTTCTTGAACAGCACCATCAGCGGAATCGACTGCACGCCCATTTCGCCCGGGGTCACGGTGCTCTCCATGATGTCCATCTTGGCGATGGTCACGCTGTCGCCCAATTCATCGCTGATTTCCTCAAGCGCAGGAGCGATCATCTTGCACGGTCCGCACCATTCAGCCCAGAAGTCGACCAGCACAGGCTTGTCGCTTTCCAGCACATCGGTTTGGAAGCTGTCGTCGGTCACATTGACGGTGGCCATTGGGTTTCTCCTGAAGTTTCGTTGATCTCTATCTAATGCAGATCGACGCGCGCTCAATACGTTGAGGAGCCCGCATCCCCATAGCTTTGCTGCGCCCCACCCAAATGATCCTTGTGCGGATCGAGCAACGCGGCGGGCAATTCGAACAATTGCGGCGCCTGAGTGTAGAGCACGCCAGCGCGCACCGAACGGCCGGGATAGATCGCTTCAAGCGCGGCAACATAGGCCGCCATCTGCCGCAAGGTCGCGTTGGGCACCGCTTCAACCGATTGCGGCGGTCGGCGGGTCGTCTTGAAGTCCACCACCGTGATGCGTTCCGGCGTGATAATCATCCGATCAATCGTTCCAGCGATCACCGTTCCGTTCACGGTCGCCGACAGCGGGGTTTCCGCGAGAGCGCCGGGGCCAAAAAGCGCAGCAAAATCGGGGGTTTCAAGGACGTCCAGGGCCTGATCGAGCATCGCCTCGCGCATGGCTGGGTCCAGATCGCTCGCTTGCCGATTGAGCCAGCGTTCCGCGGCCTCACGCCGATCGGGCGGCGCGATATCGGGCAGGCGTTCAAGCAAGCGGTGGATCAGCACCCCGCGCCGCATGGCAGAGCGTCTTTGGGGCGAGTCTTCAAAACCTTCGAGCGGGGGCTCTGCGCCCTGCTCTTCACCCGCACCGCTGGGCGCCAATGGACGCGGCGGCTTTGGCTCGGGACCGATTGGCTTTGTGGCCCAAGCGGGGAAATCGTCTGCAACCGATAGCCGCGCGGGGGCGGACCCAACGCTTGCCAACGGCGCGGCGGGCCGCCCGAACTCGCGACGTCCTCCCCAGATGGGATCGCTTAGCGTTTCGGAGTCGAAGATCGTTTCCAGGCGCGCGTACCAGCTGTCTTCATGCGGGCCCTTCTTAAGGTCGCGAGGCCCCAGTGCACCGGTTATGAAAAGCGCTTCCTCGGCCCGCGTCATCGCGACATAGAGCAACCGCCAATGCTCTTCGAAATCAGCCGCGCTGGCTGCCTCTTGCGCAGCGCCTATTGGGCCTACGCGTTCTTCTTTGGAAAGCGTTGGCAGCGGCACCGCTCCTCCGCCCCCATACCCGTCCCTGCCCAAGGGTGCGTCCGCCAGGTCGAGCGCGCTGCTCTCGCCCGGTCGCCCGGTCGCATCAGCAAGGATCACGATCGGCGCTTGCAAACCCTTTGATCCGTGGACTGTCATGACCCGCACCTGACCGCCGGCATCATCGGGATCGCGTTTGAGTTCAGCTGAACCCGCGTCGAACCATTCGATGAACCCGGCAAGGCTTGGCGTGTTCGCGCTCTCAAAGGCGAAGGCGGCGTTGATCAGTTCGTCCAGCGGATCGTTCGCCTCGCGCCCCAGCCGCGCCACCAGCCGTGCGCGCCCTTGCCAGGGCCCCGTCAAAAGCCAGGCGATCAAGGCTTGCGGGGTCTCAAAATCCGCAAGGCGCAAAAGCGCGCGCAGCTTGTCAGCGGTCTGCGCCACCAGCGGCGGTGCGTCCGGGCGGCGCAAATGGTCCCACAAGGGCTGCTGCTCTGCGCGCGGGACATGTTTGAGCAAATCGTCCTGCGACCAACCGATTAGCGGGGAGGCCAAAAGATTGGCGCATTCCAAATCGTCGAGCGGTTGGGCGGCAAAGCGCAGGGCGCTCATCACATCCTTCACCGCCAAGGGCGCTCCCAGACGCAAGCGATCCACCCCCGCTACCGCAACACCGCGCTCATGCAGCTTGGCCACGATCTGACCGGCCAAGGCTCCGCGTTTGCGCACCAGGACCATGACATCGCCCGGCTCCGCGTATCGGCGCTCGCCCTTCTCCAGCGCAAAGCGATCCGGTCCGCGAATCCAGCCTTCGACCTGCGCGGCGATCTTTTCCGCCAGAAGCGTATCGTGATGCGACAGCCAATCGCGCGCTTCGTCTTCGGCCTGTTCTTCATCGGCCCGCACCGGATTCCACAGAGTCATCAGCCCCGCGCGATCCTCGCCCAAATGATCGGGTGGGGGCGCTGGAAGGCCAAACGCCTTATGCCCAAGCGCACCAATCGCAGCGTTGACAAAGTCAAGCAGCGGCTGTGCGGTTCGGAAAGAGCGCTCCAGATCAAGCGGCAGCCAATTGGGCACGCGGCGGTCGTCGCGAAGACCCAGCGCGTGCTCACGCGCGTCCAGCACGCGGCGGCGGATCTTGGCCCGCGCGCGCTCGTAATTCTCCGGGCTCGTACCCTGAAAGCCAAAGATCGCCTGCTTGTAATCGCCCACCGTGAAGATCGTACGCAGCTTGTCACCGCTTGCCCCTTCGCCGCTGAAGAAGTCATCGATCAGCGCATCAACGATGTCCCATTGCGCTTCGTTGGTGTCCTGCGCTTCATCAATCAGGATGTGATCAAACCGACGATCGAGCTTGTAGCGGATCCAGTCCGCGGTGTCGGCGCGTTTCAGCAATGCGGCAGCCTGGCGGATCAGATCATCAAAGTCGAGCAAGCCCTCGCGGCGCTTAGCCTCGATCCATTTGAGCGAGAACGCGCGGCCCAGTTCGAGCGCGGCGGCGAGCAGGTCAGCCAAGCCGAGCAGCGCACGGCGTTCCTCGACCATCGCGACGGCCTGCGCGACAAGCTCTTGACCGGGCACAAAGCCGGGATCGCTCTCGCGCGGCTTCTTGAGCTTCTGGCTTGGCGTGCCATCCGCTTTGAGCAGCGTCCCACGAAAGCCCCCAAAGCTTGCCGCGCGCGCGGACTGATCGAGAGCCAACCATTGCGTGATAAAGGCCAAGCACTGCTCCGCGGTCTTAGTGCCCCAAGCCTCAAGCGGCGTCATCATGGCGCGCAAGGTGTCGTCAGGAAAGATATCGGGATTGAGGCCATCCAGCGCCCAGGCTTGATCCGCGTCAGCGGGTATTGCGAGCAGATTGCGAACGCGGCCTTTGACCGGGGATTGCCACGCGGCAGGCCCCTCCCACAGCTCTTCGCGCGCGGCGCAGCGCATCAGCCATTCACGCAGGCTGCCCGGGTCCTTTCGCGTGACGAACAGCTGCACCGCGTCAAGGATGCGCGTATCGTGCGTCGCCTCCGCCTCGCTTAGAAGGTCTGAGAGCACTTCGCGGGCAAGAAGTTCGCGCTGGCGATCCTCCACGGGACGTGATCCGGGGACAAGATCGGCTTCCTCCGGAAAGCTCGTCAGAAGCCATTGAGAGAACGCGTGAATCGTATCGATCCGAAGGCCACCGCCCGGGCAATCAAGAACGGTCGCGAACAAAGCGCGCGCGCGTTCGCGGGTTTCCGGCGCAGGGTCCGCGCCCAGGTGTTGAAGCTCGGTGTAGAGTTTGGTGTCGTCAAGCCGCACCCAGCGCGCCAGAACGGCGTTGATGCGGTTTGCCATTTCCGCCGCGCCCGCTTTGGTAAAGGTGAGACACAGAATCTGGTCGGGCTCAACATCCGGCCGCAGCAATAAGCGCAGCACGCGCGCGGAGAGCACCTGCGTCTTGCCTGTTCCCGCAGAGGCTGAAAGCCAAACATTGTCCGATGGCTCAACCGCACGGGCCTGGTTGCCGGAAAGGGGGAAGACCTTCGCGCTCACGCCTCGCCCTTCTCGCTTTCCGGCTTCGCGGAAAACACCCACTCTTCCAACCGCATCAGCTGATCGTAATCGGAATAGCCGGGATAATCGGGATTTTCCTTTGCGACAAAGGGCGCAGTACCCAAGATGTAGCGCTCTATCGCCTCAGTCAGCTTAGCCTCGTGCAAAGGCAGAAATTCGTCGGGTTCAAGGCCCGTTTCGCGCGCGCTCAGCTTCATCGGAACGCTGATCTCGCCGAACTCTTCACCCTTCTTGCGCAAGGACCAATATTCGAACACGCTGGCTTGCGCGCGAAGGGCCGTCTCCGCAGGCGCCTCCCGATTGGCGCGAAATCCGCCATGGCGTGCGATCAACCCGAGCACGCCCAATTGTAGCCGGTAGCCCGCCGCGGTCTCCTTCTTGGAAGGAGCGCTGCCGGTCTTGTAGTCGACGATCGCCAGTGTTCCGTCGGGCAAATGATCGATCCGGTCGGCCTGTCCGAAAACGCGCACGCCAAGATAGGTCATCGCCCCCCAACTTTCCGTCAGAGCGACGGTGCGCCCATCCTCGGCCGCCAGATTGATCCAGTTTTCAAATCGGGCGAGCGCCGCCATGATCCGCGGGCGCCATAGACCCCAGAGAAGCGGGTGCGGATTGCTCGCCGCGAGCGCTTCATGCGCGTAGGGGATCAGCGGCAAGGCAGGGTCCGTCACGCGCGCTTTGTGCCAGCCATCGAGGATTGCGTGGACCAAAGTCCCGCGCAAAGCCGGGTCGCTGAAAGGATCGGCTGCCAGCGGGTCGAGGGGGCGCAGGCCAAGGATTTTCTGCGCGTAGAACTGGTAGGGATCGCCGAGCAACCGATCGAGCGCCGTCGCGCTGATCGAAACCCGGCGGAGCTGTGGCGAGGGATTGGGAGCGGGGCGCGGATAGGCGTTCTCAACCGGCGGTGGGGCGCGATCGATCCGAGGAAGCAGCGCCGGCGTGCGCGTGTCGCGATGCTTGGCCGCCTGATCTTCTCCCAGCAGCGCCTCAACCCGCAGCAAGAAGCGCGACGGGCGCGTTGGTCCCTCTTGGTCGCGTTGAGCCCGGCTCAGGACCACTTCGGGCGCGCCCATCGCTCCGGCCAGGTCGTGCGCCGCGAGCCCAATCCGAAACTCCGATCCCGGCACCCCAAGCGCGCGCAGAACGCCGGGCGCGAGCAAGCTGTCGGGCGACAGGGTTTGCGGCCATGTTCCTTCGTTAAGCCCGGCGCAGATGACCAAATCAGCGCGCGCCATACGCGATTCCAGCAGACCGTAAACGGCCACCCGCGGATGGCCTCCATAAGGCGGGCGCACGGCGATCTCATCCATCGCATCGCGCAAGACGCCCGCCAGATCGGCTCGAGCTATTCGCGTTGCGCACTCACCAGCGTGATAGCGCATGTCTTCGACCATACGCGCCAGAGCTCGGCCATCCTCGCGCGCCCAAACGGCTTCTCCGGCCAGCGCCTCGCACGCCGCGCTGACGCGGTCGAGCGCTTCGGCAAGGTGCGTATCGTCGGGCAGGTTGAGGACAGGAGCAAGGTCCGCCTCAACAGCTTCCCACCACGCTGTAACCTGAGCGCTGCTTGTGTCGTTTGCCGCCTGACGCAAAGGGGCAAGACCGGTCGCTGGAGCCGGACCGCGCAACTGGCGTTCAAACCGGCGCAGATGCGCCAGCCATTCGCTGCGGGCCTGGCCATCGCCGCTCCCCACAAGCGGATGGCTCAGAGCCGCGACAAGACTCACCGGCTCAGCGCCCTCGCCAGCAAGTCGCGCAATCTGCGCGAACAGGCGCCCAGCCGGGGTAAGCGACAGAGGCCGCCCTGCGGTGTCGTCGGCAGAGATATTCCAGCGCGCAAGATGCTGCACCACGCGCCGTGCAAGCGAGCGATCCGCGCTGATCACCGCAGCGCGTTTCCCCGGCACCTCCAGCGCCTCTCGCACCAGAAGAGCGATCGCTTGCGCCTCTTCTTCGCTGGTCGCGCTGGTGAGCGTGCGCAGACCAGGCAATTGCCGCTTCTCTGCCCCCAGCGTGACCCAGCTCTTGCTTGCTTGCGGGGGGAGGAACAGCGAGCTGATCGCGCGGCTGCGCGCAGGCTCTGCCGCGCTCAGCCCGCGGCGGTGCCAAGGGCGGACCTCTTCACGCGCAAGCCCCATGCGCTCCAACAGCAGCTTCAAATGGTATTGCGGGTGGGTCAGCGCGTCCGCACGCCCGAACACCGTGCCGCCGGGCTCAGGCGCCGCGCCAGCGCGGCCAAGCTCCTCCCAAGCGGTCTCTTCCATGGCAAGATCCAGATCGGGCAGGATCACCGCGCCCTGCGGAAGATCGGCGATGGCGCGCAGCATGCGCGCCAGAGCGGGCGAAGCGCTCGTCACGCCGGCCGCAACGATCGGCTCTTCGGGCGGGGCTTCGCGCCAGCCTTTGCGGGCACGCTCAAACAGGAGATTGCGCCGGGTGGCCGCGTCGACCTCACCAAGTTCAGCCAGCCGCGCCAACCACCGGGCTTGGACCCGCGCAAACAAACGGATCGAATTCTGCCAATGCCCTGAAAGATCTCCCAACATGCCCAGAACGTCCTCGCTCATGAGGTCTTCCGGGGTCTTTTCCTCCACCAACAGCCGATCCATGGCGCGGGAGATTTCGCGCGCAAGACGCAAACGCGCCGCTCCAGGCAGAGCAGGCTTACCCAGATCCCTGAGCTCCATCTCCACCAAACGCGCGAGCTCAAGCCAGCGCCGGGTGGGCTCAACAGCCGGTGGCAGATCGCTTGCGCCCAGCGGAGCCAGAAGCGCGCCCAAAGCCTCATCCAGATCAAGATCACCCACCGCGACCATCCGTGGCATAAGCAAGCCCGCCTTTCCGGCTTCGCCCGTGTGCCGCACAAAGGCCTCGGAAATCGTGCGCGCCGCGCGCGAACTGGGTACCAAAAGCGTCAGGCGCGCCAGACCCATATCGGGCTGAGCGTAGCGGGGTACCAGGCCAGCAACCAAGGCATCGGCAAAGCCGCGATGAGCGGCAATCGAGTAGACCTTGGGCGTCTGCCTAGCCACGCTCGAGCGCGACCTCGGTCGGCCGGATGGCTTGCGGGGTGCCCACTTCGAACCAAAGCCCGGTGAAGGAGACGCCGAACAAGCGGCCTTCCTCGATCGCGCGGTTCCATAAGATGTTGGTTGAGAACTTACCCGTTGGCGCGTCGCGCAAAAGGCGCTGCGCAACCAGCTGAATGCCGGTGTAGATGAAGGGCGCGATCCGCCCCGCCCTGCGCCGCGAAAGCTTGCGAAGAGGGTCCATGTAGAAATCGCCCTCGCCCGCATAGTTGGCCGCGCGCGTGTGCGGTACGACGAGCAAAAGCGCATCCATGGCTTCCGGATCCCACCGAGTGGAAAGATCGGCGAATGCGTTGTTGGGGCCGTCAAGCCAGATGTTGTCGGCGTTGAGGCAGAAGAAAGGATCGGGCAAATCTTCCTTCGCTTTGATCAAACCGCCCCCGGTTTCGAGCAGCTCTTCGCGCTCGTCAGAGATGATCACGCGCGGCGCTTCGCGTTCGAGCAAATGCGCCTCCAGCGCATCGGCCAGATAGTGCACATTGACCACCGCCCTGGCCAAGCCGGCTTCAGCCATCCGATCGAGTGCGTGATCAACCAGCGGTTTGCCCGCAACGCGCACCAACGGCTTGGGCTGCGAGGCGGTAAGCGGACGCATGCGCTTGCCAAGCCCGGCCGCCATTACCATCGCGGTATCGCTGACAAGATCACTCATGCGATGGGCGCTCCACACCGTTTTCGCAGATCATCGGGGATATTGGCCTCGAACCAGCGCGCGACAGGCCCAAGCGCCGGGTGCGCAAGGTCGTGCTCCATCGCCTCCCACACTCGCGTGAGCAGAGCTAGATAGCGCGGCTTGCCATCGCGGGCGTTGAGTCGCGAGAAGATCCCGACAATCTTGGCGTTGCGTTGCGCCCCGAGGCGAGCGTAATCCGCATCGAAATCGGCGCCGGTCCTTGCTTTGGCGCGATACCGCGCAAGCATGGCCGCCTCAAGCTTAGGTGATACATCGCGGCGCGCGTCCTGAAGGAGCGAAACAAGGTCATAGGCGGGGTGACCGGCCAACGCGTCTTGAAAGTCGATCAGCCCTTGCGGCGCATCGGGAACGCCGCCGAGCAGCATTATGTTCTCCGCGTGGTAATCACGCAGCACGGTTACACGCGGCTTGGAGCTACAGTGAAGCGGTTCCAGCGCCTCGTCCCAGGCGGCAAGATACGCTTGTTTATCGACCTCCAGGCCGTGCGCGGGACAATACCATTCGGTGAACAGCGCGACCTCGCGCGCATAAGTCGCTCTGTCGTAATCGGGAAACGGACCAGCGGGGCGCTGATGAAGCGCAACCAGCGCATCAATTGCAGCCTCATAAGCGGGCGTTTCGCCGTCCGGGTGCGCGTCAATCCAATCGCGCATGCGATCGTTGCCGAAGTCCTCAAGAAGCACCCATCCCGCTGCGGGTTCGCTGGCGTAGATCTTGGGCGCGCGCAGGCCGTGCGCATCCAGCCAGTCCGCAACCTTTAGGAACGGGACGGGGTCTTCGTGCGGCGGCGGCGCGTGCATCACCATCGCGCCATCGGGAACGCCCTCACCCGCAGCTCGGCGCAACCGGAAGTAGCGGCGGAATGAGGCGTCACCAGGGATCGGGTCAATCTCGGCATCGTTCCAACCCGCCTGGCGCAGGAATTCGTGCAAACCTTGCGGCAATTCATTCATGGCATTCGCCCTAGCCAATCTGCCCCGCCGCTCGCAATCGCAATCCGGCCTTCCTCCGCATGTTCAAGCGTGATTTCCAGGCACGCCGCCTCATGCGCAAATCCACCCGCGCGCTCGGGCCATTCTGCCAAAAGAGCGGCGCCGCTGCGGTAATCCTCAAGCCCAATCTCCGCGAGCTCTTCCGGGGTCTCCAAACGATAAAAATCCGCGTGCGCAACCGGGATACGCAAAGGCGGAGCGTCGTAAGTCTCAACAAGGGTAAAGGTCGGCGACGGCACTTCGTGCTGATAGCCCAAGGCGGCCAGGATGGCGCGCGCCAAGGTGGTCTTACCCGCACCCAGACCCCCGGACAGAGCAACAACATCCCCTTCGCGCAAGACCGCGGCCACACGCTCGCCATAGCTCTTTGTCGCTGCCAGGTCAGGCAGCCTTATTCGCTGTGGGCTCGGAGCAGGATCGCTCACGGCAGGCGGATGATCGCGGTCGTGCCCACGCCTTCTTCGCTGGCCAATTCGAGCGTACCACCATGCGCTTCGACAAGTTGCCGCGCAAGCGGGATGCCAAGGCCATTGCGGGTCGAGTTGGGGGCGCCTTGGGCCACGCTTGTCTCACCCATCGCTTTTGTCAGCTGCTCCTCGCTCATACCGGTTCCGTTGTCGGAAATCACGATCGCACAGCCCCAGTCATCGTCTGCGCCAGGCTTCGGAATTTCAATCAGGATACGCCCGTCCTGAGGTGTTCCCTTGATCGCGTTGTCGAGCAGGTTCCCAAGCGCGCGCGCCAGCTGTCGCGGGTCGGCCATGGCCAGACGGCCTTTCTTGCCCTTGAGATCAAGAGCAAGTCCAGCCTCTATGATCGCCGACTCGCGCTCGCGGATGAGGCCTGTCACAAACGGTAAGAGCTCAACTTTCTCTTTGGTAATCGGCAGCAGCCCAGCTTCGCCTTGCGACAGGTCGAGCACATTCTCCACCTGCTCCGTGAGCTGATCGACCGACGTCAGAATGGCCTCGACATATTCGTCCGCTTGCCCGCTCAAGTCGCCGCCCGCGCCGCTTGCGAGCATCTCAGCAAAGCCACGGATGGTGGTAAGCGGGTTGCGAAATTCGTAGGACATGTTCGCAAGGAAACGGGTCTTGACCATGTCGGCCTCCTCCAGCGCCTCCGCTCGCTCGCGCAGGGCCTTCTCTGCCTTTTGCGAATCGGTGATATCGAGCACGGTCAACAGTCCGTTGCCATCGGGAAGCGGGACGCCAGCGAAACGCAGCGTCCGGCCATCAGCAAGTTCCACCAGGCCGTTCTTCTCATGCCGGTCGAGCGTGGCCGCGCGGACGACGGCGCCGATTTGCGCAGCGTCGGCGGCGCGCACGAGATTCTCGCCGATCGCGTCGAGCAGCCCCTGTGCGCTGGGGTGAGCGTCGAGGAATTCGGGCGCAAGACCCCAGGTTGGCGCAAAGCTGCGGTTCCACAACTGGACCGAACCATTGGGCGCAAAGATCGCCAAGGCTTCGAACAGGCTGTCGAGCGTGGCGGTGCGCGTGCGCAGCAACGTGTCGCGCGTGGCTGAAAGGGCGAGGCTTTCGGTCCGATCCTCGGCGATCATCACCAGTCCGCCATCGGGCATCGGCTGTGCAACAATACGCAAATGCGTTCCGCCGGGAAGCGGCCAGTTTTCCTCCTTGGTGTCGGGCTGATCAAACCACTCGACATGTTCGCGGCGCCATTCGGGAAAGTCGCGCACTTCAGGGGTGCGGCCCTTTTCGCGCGCTTCGGCCAGAAACCGCTCAAAGGCCAGCGACCCTGCCTCGCTGCCATCGCCAATATCCGCGCCCAGTTCAAACAGGCGGCGGAAGGGCAGATTCGTGTAATTGAGCTGCCCCTCTCCATCGAATTGTGCAACGCCAATCGAAAGCTGATCAAGCATGGTGCGCTGAGCGAAGCGATAGGCGCGAAACTCACGCAGGACCTGCTGCTGCGCTTCGATATCGATCGCGTAGCCCGCAACGCCTTCTGCGCCTAGCGGTAAGTCGCTCACCCGCAAGGTGCGCCGCGCGCCATGAACGGTCGCCGCCACCGTGCGCTCGGTCTTGACCTGGCGGACCAGACTGTCGCGCGCGATTTCGGCGGGGGAGCGATCACCTTCATCTTCGAGCAGCTCGATCTGTCCCTGCACAACCGCTTCCGCGCTGCCGGCTGCAACCGCCTCGACATAGGCCGCGTTGACGAGCTGGAGCGCCATAGTCTTGTCGCGAAACCACATGGGCATGGGCGCGGCTTCGATAAGGCCGATGAGCGCGGTAAAGTCCGCCTCCGCGCGCGCAGCCGTTTGGCGCAGGCGACTGAGCTCGTCCTCGCTTTCGGAAAAGTCAAACACCCACACCAGCGCTGCACCGCCCGGCGAAACCTGCGGATCGGCCAAGGAACCGTGCAGAGCAAGACTGCGATGGGCACCAGGCAGCACGAGCGCCATCTGAAAAGGAGCAGCGCTCTTTTGCGTCAATCGGACTTTCTCAGAAAGCTCCTCAATCTGGCTCGCGGTCAGACCATCATCGCGCGCGAGCTCCGAAAGATATTGCGGCATCTGCGCAAGGCCAAGCCATCTCGCGAGACGCTCGGGCGCCTCGATCCGACCATCGACGCGCACCAGCATCGGTATCGCCGGAGCGCCATCGAGCAAGGACTGCATGCGCCTGAGTGAAGTCTGCAACGCCTTGGCCCGGCGAACTTTCGCCTGCGATCGCCAGACAAGCGCCGCCGCGGCCACCGTCCAGGCGGCGAGCACCAGGCCTATGATGGCCGCAGCGAGCGGGGTGATCTCCATAGCAAAGCAGCTATGCGCCCCCGCGCGGCGATGCAACCAGTGCGCACCCGAAAGCGGGCGATTGATGTATCCAAGCGACGTACGACCCGCGCCGCGCCCGAAGACGCATCTTCACCGCCGAACGGCGGACGGGTTACCAGTTTTCCTTGTACGGGCGCAGGTCCAATTCGTGCGTCCAGGCCGAACGGTGCTGAATATGCACATGCCAGAACGCTTCAGCAATCGCATCCGGTTCCAGGCTGCCATCTTCACCAAGTTGTTCAAGGTATTGCGGAATGATGGACTGGATCATCTCGCCATTGATCACGCCATCGATCACAAAGTGGGCAACGTGCACGCCATACGGCCCAAACTCCCGCGCGAGCGATTGGGCAAGCATCCTGAGGCCCGCCTTCATCGAGGCAAAGTGCGCAAAGTTTGACTTGCCCCGCATCGAACCCGAAGCGCCGGTAAAAAAGAGGCTGCCTGACCCTTGGGTCTTCAGGATTGGGATGGCGCGCTTAGCGGTCAGAAAGGCGCCAAAATTGCCCACACGCCAGAACGCCTCATACGCATCCGCCTCAAGCTGTTCGAACGGGATCACTGCGTTGTTGCCCGCATTGTAGAGCACCGCGGCCACCTCTCCGCGCTCAGCGACAGCGGCGAACAGCGCGTCCTGATCCTCAGCCGAAGTGACATCCGTGCGCACCGCTTGCGCCGATCCGCCCGCCTCTTTGATGACCTCAGCGACGGCTTCGATCTTTTCAAGCGTGCGCCCGGCGATGATCGCGTGGAGCCCCTCGCTCGCAAAGCGCCGCGCCAATGCGCCGCCCACACCATTGGACGCGCCCACGCCTAGCACCACCACCGATTTAGCCATTGCTCGCTCTCCCAAATACGAAACGCCCCGCTCTTGTCGGCCAAGAGCGGGGGTTTGGCAAAGCAGTTTCGCTTTGAGCGCGCTTAGTAGCGGTAGTGGTCCGGCTTGAACGGACCCGCGGCGGGCACACCGATATAGTCGGCTTGCTTCTGGCTCAGTTGCGTCAGTTGCACGCCCAGCTTTTCGAGGTGCAGCGCGGCGACTTTTTCGTCGAGGTGCTTGGGCAGGACGTAGACGTCGTTGTCGTATTCGTCCGACTTGGTGAACAACTCGATCTGAGCCAGCGTCTGGTTGGTGAAGCTTGCGCTCATCACGAAGCTGGGGTGGCCAGTGGCGCAACCCAGGTTCACCAGACGACCCTTGGC
>ERZ1740065.157-NODE-157-length-31447-cov-6.047719_pt1 | contig 31447 bp, 36 predicted proteins | sample MGYA00581738_ERZ1740065 | MGnify/ENA primary metagenome ERZ1740065 (study PRJEB43018, sample SAMN04849749) | marine metagenome | isolation source: floating plastic debris | place: Pacific Ocean | collected 2008-09-01 | study: EMG produced TPA metagenomics assembly...
CTCTTCGGTTGAGAATATATGCCCATCATCCTGCGCAAAGCCGCGCACGCGCATGATCCCGTGCAGGGCGCCCGACGGTTCATACCGCGCGCAGGACCCGAATTCAGCCATGCGCAGAGGCAAATCGCGATAGGATTTCAAGCCCTGCTTGAAGATTTCCACGTGACAGGGACAGTTCATCGGCTTGAGCGCGTTGATCGCCTTTTCGCGCGCGTGATCCTCATCAACTTCGACGATGAACATGTTTTCCTGGTACTTTTCCCAATGGCCTGAAGCCTCCCACAATTTTCGGTTCACGACCACATAGCCGCCCGCATGCTGCTTGCGGCGCATATAGTCCTGAAGCTGGGTGTAAATGGTCCAGCCGTTCGGGTGCCAAAAGATTTGGCCCGGGGCTTCTTCTTGCATGTGGAACAAGTCCATCTCGCGGCCCAGACGCCGATGATCGCGTTTTTCGGCCTCTTCAAGAAAGTTGAGATAGGCGCGCAGCTTTTCCTTGCCCGTGAAGGCCACACCGTAGATTCGCTGCAGCATGGCCCTGTCGCTGTCACCGCGCCAATAGGCGCCCGCGATAGACATCAACTTGAAAGCATCCGCAGGCACCTGTCCGGTATGCTGCAGATGCGGCCCCCGGCACAGATCCTGCCAATCCCCGTGCCAATACATCCGCAAGGGCTCATCGCCGGGGATCGCCTCGATCAGCTCGACCTTGTAAGGCTCGCCCAGGTCCTCATAGTGCTGGATCGCACGGGCACGGTCCCAGACCTCGGTGCGCACGGGATCCCGCTTGTTGATGATCTCCTTCATCTTTTTCTCGATCAGACCGAGATCTTCCGGCGTGAAGGGCTCCTCGCGGTCGAAATCGTAATACCAGCCGTTCTCGATCACCGGACCGATGGTGACCTTGGTGTCGGGCCAGATTTCCTGCACCGCGCGCGCCATGATATGCGCCAGATCATGACGCACCAACTCATTGGCCTGCTCTTCGTCGGCCATGGTGTGGATGGCAATGCTGGCATCTTCCTCGATGGGCCAGGCCAGATCGTAATGCGCGCCGTTCACAGTGGCGGAGATGGCCTTCTTGCGCAGCGAGGTCGAGATGCTCGCGGCCACATCACCAGCGGTCACGCCAGCTTCGAAGCTGCGCGCATTGCCATCAGGAAAAATCAGGGAGATTGCGGTGTCTTTTGGAGCCATCTGCTGGCACTCCTCGTCGGTTTGGCGCCTACGAGACGCCCGGTTGCGGGTTATGTGCTGCGGCTGATGCGCCCGGAACGCTGCGAAGTCAAGTCGCGCGTGGAATAGTATACCGATGAATACGTTGACTGCGACATTTCACGTGTTATTTCCGACATCATCAGGCCAGCCATATTGTCGAGGAGAACGCAATAATGCCAAGCTACAACCGCACCTTCGAACTGAGCATTCATGATGTCGACCTGATCGAGGAAGCGCTGCGCGCCCGTGGTCGTGAGTTGTGCAAGATGCGCCGTGCGCTGTCCGATGACAATCCGGCTGATCTGCAGTCCGTTGCGGTCATCGAAGCGGATCAGCGCGAAAACGAAGAGTTGCTTGGACGCCTGCACAATCAGAAGATATTCTACCGCCCCGGCGCAGCTCCTTACGTGAGCGGGTAACTGCGCCGAAGGGTGTGGGTATCAGGCCGCGTAGGCGGCGTAGGCCATGATCAGGCAGCAGATCCAGCCGCCGGTGAAGATGATCGGGCGCAACGGAAACCGGGCCACGCCTGAAATCATGCCCGCCGCATGCGCCAGCCTGAGCCAGAAGAATACGATCGCCGTCCAATACGTGAGCGCGGAGTAGCCTCCCAGACGGTCGACGATCAGCACCAGGATGGCGAAGGGCAAGAGCTGCTCCAGCAGGTTCAGATGCGCACGGTGCGCGCGATGCACCCAGTCGGGAAACCCGCTCAGCGGCGGCGGGCGGGCGAAATCGTCCACCCCTTCCTGGGGGTTCATGTTCACGCCGACGATATAGGGAATCCACAGGGAGGCGGCGAAAACCGCCAGCATGATCACGATCCCCAGTTCGGTTGACAATACGGCTGTCTCCATGGGTCAACCCTCCATCTCTGCGGGCGTGAACCGCACGGACTTTCCTGTCTCCAGCCAGGTCTTCAGACCTGCGAGCGTGCGATGCCAGCCGTCGGCCACACCTTCCTGACCGGCGGGAATGTCATAGTGTTCCAGTGTGAGCATGCAGTAGGCCCCCTGCGGCTCGATCAGGTAGACGAAGCGTGAATGCTCCAGCGGCACATCCGGTCCGGCCCAATGGGGTTCGAATGTGCTCTCGATCCGGGTTTTCGGGGTTAGTTTGGTCTCCGTCAGGATCAGCATCGGCGAACCATCTTCAAACTTCAGGATCAGTTTGTTGCCCTCGCGGATGCAGCTGCCCGCGACGAAGTTGTATGCGGCATTGGCCTCGGCATCGGTCAAGGCATGCCACAGCGCATCCTGGGTGCAGTGAATAAAGGTCTGCATCATGAAATCGGGTTTGGACATATTGGGTGCTCCTTCAAGCTGAGTTTTGAGATTGATCACCGCTCGCGCCGCCGGTTGTTCGAGTAGGGGCTCGACCCAGCGATCTATCGCTTCCTGCAAGGGCAGGGCGTTGAGGTAGTGGTATTTAAACCGGCCCTTCTTATGGGTGACGATCAGCTTGGCTTCCTCCAGCACGCCGAGATGCTTCATCACACCAAAACGCGACATATCGAGCTGTCCCTGCAAATCCAGCAGGCTCTGCCCAGGTTTGGCGCGAAGGCTATCGAGCAGCATGCGACGCGTGGGATCAGCCAAAGCTTTGAAAATCGAATCCATGACATCGCTTATAAGTTACTAAATAGTCACGTGACAATATAGTAACGTATAAAATTTCGAAAAATGGGATTGCGGGCCTTGTTCGCATGAGCGCATGATCGTGCTCAAAAGGACATCCGCATGACAGAACCACGTTTCCTTGACGGGCCAGATGGTCGCCGGCTCGCCTACCACCGTACGGAAGGGCAAGGGCCGTGGATCGTGTTTCTGGGCGGGCTGAAGTCCGACATGGAAGGCACCAAGGCGCTGCATCTGGAGGCTTGGGCAAAGAGCGCCGGGCGTGCGTTTCTCCGCTTTGACTATTCCGGTCACGGTCAGTCCTCCGGATCCTTCGAGGACGGCGCAATCGGCGACTGGGCGGAGGACACAGCCGCCGCCGTCGAGGCGTTGACCAATGGGCCAGTCCTGCCCGTCGGCTCCTCCATGGGGGGGTGGCAGGCCCTTTTGCTGGCGCGGCGTATGCCGGCACGACTTGTCGGCTTGGTGACCATCGCCGCTGCTCCGGATTTCACCGAGGACAGCTATTGGGCCGGTTTCACCAAGGATCAGAAGCGGCAGGTGCTGGATCAGGGGCGGGTGGAAATCCCGTCTGACTACATGGAGCCTTACGTGGTCACCAAGCGCATGATCGAGGATGGAAGGCGCCACCTGGTCCTGCGTGACGCGCTTGACCTGCCGTTCCCGGTCCGCTGTCTTCAGGGCACTGCCGATACTGCAGTCACATCACAAACCGCGCTGCGTCTGCTGGATCACGCCACCTGTCCGGACATGCGGTTGACGTTGGTCAAGGACGCCGATCACCGGTTTTCGGATGGCCCGTGTCTGGACCTCATCGAGGAGGCCGTTCTGGACATCCTCACCTTGGCAGAGAGGAATGCCTGATGGAGCAACGGATAAGCCTGATCACACTGGGTACGCGCGACATGGACGCAGCGGCCGCCTTTTACGACGCGCTGGGGTGGGAACGGACACCGTCGCCGGATGGTGTCATTGCGTATGATCTCATCGGGCAGACTCTCGGTCTCTAAACCTTGGCGCGTCTGGCGGCGGAGATGGGGCTGACGGTTAGTGACCTTGGCCAGGGGGCAAGTACATTTGCGCATAACGTGCGGGAAAAAGCCGATGTGGCGCCGCTTCTGGAGCGTGCCGAAAAGGCCGGCGCCCGCATTCTCAAACCGGCGCAGGATGTGTTCTGGGGCGGTCATCACGGCTATTTCTCGGATCTGGAAGGTCACATCTGGGAGATTGCGCACAACCCGTTTTCACCGCTGCGCGCGGATGGCGCCTTTCGCTGGCTCGGGTATGGGGAAGACTGATGCGCAGCCCGAGGTCCATGTGGAGCCTCGAAACGCTTGGGCGCGTGCGCCTGTCCAAACATTTCTTCATGCGGGATTTTCTCTATTCCGAAATCGGGAACATGCACGCGGTGCCAAATGTGCCGCCCGATCCCGATCTGACGATAGAGAACGGACGCAAACTGTGCACCGAATTGCTGGACCCGCTGGAAGAGACATTCGGACGGCTTGCAATCCGGTCCGGCTACCGCTCGCCCAGGCTGAACGGCTACGGTAACGCGAACAAGCTCAATTGCGCCGCGAACGACAACCCGATCGAGTGCCATATCTGGGATCGGGGCCGTGGCGAAGAGGCGATAGCCGGCACCTCCCTGATTGTCCCATGGTTTGCCGATCAATACGCTGCCGGACGCGACTGGCGCGATCTGGCCTGGTGGATTCACGATCATCTGCCCTATTCCGAAGCCTGGTTCTTTCCCAAGCTCGCGGCATTCAACCTCGTCTGGCGTCCGACGCCGTTGCGCACGATTTCCTGTTACATCGCACCGAAAGGCATGCTGCTGCGGGCCGGGGCGGAGCCAGCCGAATCTCTCTCCGCACGGCAGGCACGCTATGCGGATTTTCCGGCCTTCAGGGGTATAAACTTCCCGTAAAACGAGAGCATATTGTGGAAATCTAACAAGTTACCCACAATATGTTGATTGCGCGTTGACCGGCGCCTCAAGTTCGGCAAAGGTCTGTCAGTTTCATCTTTGGGGGGATGATCCATGACGCGACTATGCCTGATTGCGGGGGTCGTTTTAACGCTTTGCACCGGACAGGCCTTGGCGGCGCCCTGCGGCGGCACCTATGAGGTGGCGCGGGGCGACAGCCTGTCCCTGATCGCCAACAGGCTCTACAAGGATGCCAGCAAATGGACGCGTATTCATGCGGAAAACCGCGCCCGGATCGGCGATGACCCGGACAAGATTCTGGTTGGTGCAAAACTGGAGCTGACCTGCATAAACGGCTTGCCGCTGGGCCTCTCCGTCGTCGCCGGTACGGCGCGCCCAGTTGAGGCGACGCCACCTTCCGTTGACGCCGACACGGGCATTGCGGACGCGCAACCTGCCGTCCCAGTTGCGGCCGCACCGGCACAGGCGATCCGTGTTGTTACCGGAGACGACCAGATACCGTTTTCGGACGAGAGCCTGCCGCAGGGCGGCATGTTGGCGGAGGTCATCGACGCGGCACTGGCAGCGGGATTGCCTGACGTGCCGGTGGAGACGTTTCGGATCAACGACTGGGGCTCGCATCTTGCGCCGCTGCTGAGCGAAAACCTGATGGACCTGTCCTACCCATGGCCGCGACCTGACTGCGATGGCGATGATACGCCGCGCGTCTGTCGGGAATACGGTTTCTCCGATCCGCTGTTCGAGATGCTGATGTTGCTGTTTGTCGATGCCGAGCGTCCGGTGCCGCTGGTCAGTGTGCAGGACATACAGGGTCAACGCCTGTGCCGGCCGGCGGGCCGTATGGTGTTCATGCTGGACGCGGACGGTCGTCGTTGGCTGCAGGACGACAGGATATCGCTGGTCCGGGCGCCGACGGTTGCAGCCTGTTTCGATCTGCTTGTGGCCGGAGAGATTGACGCGGTTGTCGTAAATGAATTCTCCGGGCGCGCCGCGGTGGCTGCCATGGGGCTATCCGACCAGATAACCGGGCTGAGCAGGACACCGCTTGGTGTTGTGACCATGCACGCCGTGGTGTCGCGCCAGAACCCGAGAGGAAGCGAACTCCTGGCGCAGGTGAACGAGGGACTGCGCGTGCTGCGCCGCTCCGGGCAATATCGCGAGATTGTCGCCCGCCATCTGATCAGCGCCTGGGCGGGATTATGATCTCCGTCCGGCTGCTTTTCGTTTGCGCCATCATGGCGCTGGGGCAGGGGGTGGCGCTCCGCGCCGAGGTGAGCCTGCTGACAGGGTCGGGCCATCCGCCCTTCACCGATGCCGCCTGGCCTCAGCGGGGGATGATCACCGAACTCATCGAAACAGCCTTTACCGAAAGCCCCGAACCGGAACCGTTTCGCCTGATTTGGCGTGACGACTGGGACAGGCATCTCGACCTGATCCGAAACCAGACCGTCGATATGGCATTTCCGTGGTTTCAGCCCCTCTGTGACGCCCCGCAAATCAATGATCCCCACTGCGTGGATTTTCACTTCTCCGATCCGGTCATCGATCTGGTGATCTTGCTGTTTGTCCGGGCGGATAATGAGTTTGCCTTCACCGATGACGCCGATCTTGCCGGGCGAATACTGTGCCGACCGACGGATGTCTTCACTCAAGGCCGTGCGGAACACGATCAGCTGTGGCACAAGATCGAGTCCGTTACGTTGAAACAGCCAGCAGATCCCGCAGCCTGTTTCGATATGCTGATGTCCGGCGATGTCGATGCCGTTGCGGTGAACGAGTTTCTCGGCGTCCGGCAGCTGTTCGAGGCGCAGCTGACGGAAGACGTCGTGCCCCTGTCCCGACCGCTTTCCACACAGTCCTTGCATGTGGTGATTTCCAAGACCCACTGGCGCGGGACGTCGCTGATGTATCGCTTCAACGCCGGGTTGGCCAAACTGCGTGAGAGCGGGGCTTATGCCGAAATCGTATCACGCCATCTGGCGACCTACTGGGCGCGGTTGAAAGGCTGAGACTTGCCGAATACCGTCCGCCGGGACCTTGTGGTTGCGACCATAGCGGGTAAAACTGATCGGAAATCACGCAGGCGACGGGGCAGAGATGGGCGGAGCGACAGGAGCGGCGGTGGCCGAGGCGCGACATGGCTGAACCGCTGGTCTTCTTGCCGGGGCTCATGTGCGATGCACGGCTCTTCGGCCCGCAGATCGCGGCCCTGTCTTCGGACACCTCGGTCATGGTTGCGCCCGTCACCCAAGGGGAGCGGATCGAGGAAATTGCATCGGGATTGCTGGATCAAATGCCGTCGCGGTTCGCGCTGGCAGGTCTCAGCATGGGCGGAATCGTTGCCATGGAAATCCTGCGGCGCGCACCGGATCGGGTGACCCGCATCGCCTTGATGGACACCAATCCGCTTGCTGAAACGCCCCAGGTGGCAGCTGCGCGCGAACCGCAGATCGTTGCAGCACGCACCGGTCGGATGCTGGATGTGATGCGCGAGGAGATGAAGCCGAATTACCTCGCACCCGGCCCGCACAAGCAATCGGTTCTGGATCTGGTCATGGACATGGCAGACGCGCTGGGGCCAGAGGTTTTTGTCAGGCAGTCCCGGGCGTTGCAAAGGCGCCGGGATCAGCAAAGTACGTTGCGCAAATGCAAGGTGCCGGCGCTGGTGCTCTGTGGTGCCCACGATGCGCTTTGCCCGGTGAAGCGGCATGAATTCATGTCGGAACTGATCCCCTATGCGACACTGCGCGTTCTGGAACATGCGGGGCATCTGCCGACGCTGGAGCAACCGGACGAGACAACTCAGGCGTTGCGGGACTGGATGAAGCTGCCGCTGGTCTTGCGGTAAGGGCGAGACGTCAGGCAGCCGCGTTCTTGTTGGCCGCCTTGCGTGGTTTCTTGGCAGGTTTGCCGCTGTTGGCGTCGATAAAGTCCAGAACCAGCGGACGGATGTTCCGGCGCCAGCTTTTTCCGGCAAAAATACCGTAGTGGCCGGCGCCTTCCTCGACATGGCTGGCCTTCTTGGTGTCCGGCAGGCCCGTGCAAAGATCCAACGCCGCAACGCATTGACCGGGGGCGGAGATGTCATCCTTTGAGCCTTCGACGGTCTTGACCGCCACCGTGGTGATCTTGCCGATATCGACCGGTTTGCCCCCGACGGAAAAGCGGTTCTGGGCGATTTCGCCGTTCTTGAAGATGCGCTCGACGGTGCTGAGGTAGAATTCCGCGGTCATGTCCATGACGGCCAGATACTCATCGTAGAACTTGTTGTGCTTGTCGTGATCGGCTGCCTCGCCCCGGGCGACGCGCGAGATCTGGTCGGTGAAGGCTTTGGTATGTGTTTCAGCGTTCATGGAAATGAACGAGGTGAGCTGCAGCAAACCCGGATAGACCATCCGACCCACGCCGGGGTATTTGAACCCGACCCGTTGGATCATCAGCTCCTCCAGCTGGCCCATTGTCATGCGATGCCCGAAGTCTGTTACATCCGTGGGGGTGGCATTGGGGTCAATCGGACCGCCGATCAACGTCAGGCTGCGCGGTTGGGCGTCCGGATCCTCTTCTGCAAGATAGGCTGTCGCGGCCAGGGTGAGTGGGGCGGGCTGGCACACGGCGATCACATGGGTGTCCGGTCCAAGCTCTTTCATGAAATCAACGAGATAAAGGGTATAATCCTCGATGTCGAACTTGCCTGCGCTGACGGGGATATCACGAGCGTTGTGCCAGTCGGTGATGTAGAGATCCGCATCGGGCAGCAGGCTGATCACGGTCGAGCGCAGGAGCGTCGCGTAATGCCCGGACATCGGCGCCACGAGAAGCACCTTGCGGTCGGGTGTTTCCCGGCCCGGCACCTCGAAGTGCAGCAAGTCGCCAAAGTCGCGCCGTATGACGATTTCCGTTGTGACGATGTGGTCCTGGCCGTCGCGCGTCGGCACCGCGGGGATGTTCCAGTCCGGTTTCACGATCATCCGCTGAAAGGTCCGTTCCGTGACCTCTCCCCAAGCCTGCAGCCAGGCAAAGGCGGGGGTTGGCAGCAAGGAGAAAGCCGGATATGCTCCCATTGCGAGCGCTGGCGCGCCGAGCCATTGGTTCGTGTTGCGCACAGTCTCCATCAGGTCGTATGTCGCCATATAGCGCATAAGGGGTCTCCTTGTTACAATCCGGGCGCACCGGTACACGCAGTCGCTTCGCCCCCTGAAGCCAACGACATTATGCTGCACCTGCGAACATACGAGGGAAAGGTTAACATGACAACACATTCTGACAACGACGTTATTCCTGCGGGCGAGGCGTTGGAAAGAATGACCGAAAACCTCAAGAAGGTGGAGGAACTGTCGGAACGGCTTCAGCGTGTATTAACCAACCGTCAAACGCATAATCCCGCGTTGGATGGGCCGAATCAGGAATTGTTCGGGCGGGCAGCCCAGGCTTATTGGGCGGAAGCGGTCAACAATCCGGCCAAGGTGTTCGAGCATCAGATGTCCTACTGGGCGGATACGATGAAGCAGTTTGTGCAGGCGCAGCATGAACTGGCCAAAGGCAAGCTGAGCGCGCCCGAGGATCCGGGCCCCAAGGACCGGCGCTTTGCAAATCCGCTCTGGGATACGCACCCCTATTTCAACTATGTCAAGAAGCAGTATCTCATCAATGCCGAGGCCTTAAAGACTGCCGTGCAGGAGGTCAGCGATCTGGATCCGGTCGAAAAGAACCGGCTCAACTATTTTGCGCGCCAGATCGTGGATATGATGTCACCCACGAATTTTCTGGCCACCAACCCGGATGCGCTTGAGAAGGCGCTGAAAACTGAAGGCCAGAGCCTTGTTCAGGGGCTGGAAAACCTGATCCACGACCTGGAGGCCAACAAGGGCGAACTGGTTGTTAAGCTGGCGGATGAGAACGCCTTTGAACTGGGCAGGAACATTGCGACGACACCCGGCAAGGTGGTGTTTCGCAACCGGATGATGGAGCTGATCCAATACACGCCGACAACGGATGAGGTGTACAAGACACCGCTTGTGATCTTCCCGCCCTGGATCAACAAATACTACATTCTGGATCTCAAGGCCCAGAACAGCCTCGTGAAATGGTTGGTGGATCAGGGCCATTCGGTTTTCGTGGTGTCCTGGGTGAATCCGGATCCGACCTATCGCGACATCGGTATGGAGGACTATATCGAAGATGGCTACCTGACGGCCATCAGCGAAATAAAGGCCATCACCGGTGAGAAGCAGGTCAATGCTGTGGGCTACTGCATTGCCGGTACCACGCTCGCGTTGACCCTGTCCCTGATGAAGCAGAGCGGGGACAAGTCGGTCAAATCCGCGACCTTCTTCACGGCGCTCACCGATTTTTCGGATCAGGGTGAATTCACACCCTTTCTGACCGATGACTTTATCGACGGGATCGAAAAGGAAGTCGAAGACAAGGGCGTGCTGCCCTCGGTGATCATGGCGCGGACGTTTTCCTTCCTGCGCTCGAATGATCTGATCTACGGGCCGGCGATCAAGAGCTATATGATGGGAGAAACCCCACCGGCGTTTGACCTGCTTTACTGGAACGGGGACGGCGCAAATCTGCCGGCCAAGATGTCGATGCAATATCTGCGTGGCCTGTGTCAGCGCGATGAGCTGGCGCAGGGCGGCTTTGATCTTCTGGGCCATAAACTGACGCTCGCCGATGTGGACGTTCCGCTATGCGCCATCGCCTGCGAGACCGATCACATCGCCGCCTGGAAAGACAGCTATCGCGGCGTCCAGCAGATGGGCGCCAAGGACAAGACCTTTATCATGACGCAGTCAGGGCATATCGCGGGGATCGTCAACCCGCCCACGCGCAACAAATACGGCCACTATACGAATCCTGATCTGAACCTGTCCTATGAAGACTGGCAGGCCGGGGCGGATTTCCACGAAGGGTCCTGGTGGCCGCGGTGGGGCAACTGGCTGAAGAAGCGCAGTGGCAAGAAGGTTTCTGCACGTATTCCGGGAGATTCGAGCCATCCGGTGCTGTGTGATGCGCCCGGAACCTATGTTGCCAAGAAAGCAACGCTCTGATTTCAAAGGCGCTTTCCGCAGCGTAAAGAAATATGCTGCAGTGCAGAAAAAACTCTTGAAATGCCGCGATGCAGCATGTATATGCTTGTGCAGACGCATGGACGCGGGATGATCCCGCAAGCGACAAAAGGATTTTCGAGATGACAAAGACAACAGACATGACTGCAATGTTCAAAGACGTCATGGGCGCTTTCCCGGTTGATACAGCCGCCATGGAAGACGCGTTCAAGACAACTGCTTCGCTGAACGAGAAACTGTCCGGCGTGGCCCTGACAGCCGCCGAGAAGTCCACCGAGATTTCCAGCAAGTGGACACAAGACACCCTGTCCAAACTGGCCGAGATGTCCAAAGCAAAAGCAGAGCCGGTTGACTATGCAAAAGCGATGACAGATTTCGCCTCCGCATATTCCGAAACCGCCGCCGAGCACATGGCCGCTTTCGCCGAAGTCGCGAAAAAAGCGCAAATGGAAACAGTCGAGCTGATGATGGCCGCTGGCAAAGACATGAGCGAAGACGCATCCGCCGTTGTCAAGAAAGCGACAAAGGAAGCAACCGCAGCTGTCAAGAAAGCGGCAGCAGCGAAGTAATTCGTCTCCCGGTTGGCGCCTACTTCCTCCCTGAATGGCGCAAACTAAGAGGGCGGGCTTTTTCAGAGCCCGCCCTTTCTTTTTGCAAAACCCTGCCCTAAGCTGCAATGCAGCGTCCGGTGAGGGAGAAATCGCGTGGCGGAAAAAGACAAACCATTGCTGATCAAGCGATATGCGAGCCGGCGTCTCTACAACACGGAGACCAGCGATTACGTGACGCTGGAAGATATCGCAACGCTGATCCGCGAGGGACGCGAAGTTCAGATCGTCGATCTGAAATCCGGTGACGATCTCACCCGCCAGTATCTTCTGCAGATCATCGCCGAACATGAGAGCCGCGGCGAAAGCGTTCTGCCGGTTGACGTGCTGAACGATCTGGTGCGCAGCTACATGACACCGGGCGCCAGCATCGTACCGCAGTTTCTCCAAGCTTCTTTCGAGATGCTGCGCGATGGTCAGAGCCAGATGATGGACAAGATGACCGCGATGAACCCGATGGCCAAGATGCCGGGGTTCGAGCTGATGCAGGCGCAGCAGCAGGCCTTCATGAAGGCGATGACCAGCGGTCTGGGTGGCGCCAGCGGCTGGAGCGCGCCGGACAAGGACGAGGAGACTGATCCAGAGAAGGGAGAAGACCTCGACGCGATCAAGCAGCAGCTTGCCGACCTGCAGGATAAATTGTCGAAGCTGAAGTAATCCGCTCAGGCCACGGCCGGGTGTGCCCGCGCGGTGATTTCCTCGATCGCGTCAAGCAATACTTTGGCCACTGCATCCAGCTCTGACCGCGATAAACGTACCGGAAGGCGGACGTCGCAGGCGCGCATCAGCATTGCGCGGGTTTGCGGCAACTCAGGCAAATCCTCGATGAATTGCCAGTTCCAGAACGCACGTGCGTTGTCGGCACTTTGACCGAAAACCTGCACCTTCACGCCAGCCGCATCCGCGGCGCGGGCAAACCGGGCGATGGTCCCGTCGTCCAGGCCGACCAAGTTGAACTGAATGCTGTCGGGCGCACGCTCCTCACCGTCAAGCGGCTCCGGCACGTCGATGAACCGGCAGGCATTCAGTTTCGCCGCCACGTAATCGTGGTTACGCCGTCCGTCGCGCACGCGCTCAGGCAGGACATCAAGCTGTGGACGGATCAGGGCGGCTGAGAGGTTGTTCAGCCTCAAATTGTAGAGCGGCAGCTTGTTCTGATGGCGTGAAAACGCCTCGAGCAGGACCGGATGCTTCTTCCAGTTGTGCTCATAAGCGCCCGACATGATGATCGCGCGCGCAACCAGATCGGCGTCGTCAGTGATCAGAATACCACCTTCGCCCGCATTGACCATCTTGTAGGACTGGAAGGAAAAGCATCCGATCTTGCCCAATGTCCCGATTTTCCGGCCGCGCCACAGCGTCCCGAGTGAGTGGGCCGCATCCTCGATGACCGGCACCTGCGCCTTCTCACAGAGCGACATGATGGCGTCCATATCGGAGGTATGGCCGCGCATGTGGCTTATGATGACCGCCTGCACCTGTGGCAACTTGGCGGCGAAATCCTGCATATCGACGCGGTAGTTCTCGCCTACTTCGCAGAGCAGGGGCAGACAGTCGGCATGCACCACCGAGGACGGCACCGCGGCAAAGGTGAACCCGGGGATCAGGACGCGCGCGCCCTTGGGGAGGTCCAGTGCTTTCAGTGACAGGAACAGCGCGGCGGAGCAGGAGGACACGGCCAGTGCATATTTACTGCCCATCAATGCCGCGAACTCAGCCTCCAGAAGTGCCACGGGGGCATCGGCGGGGGCCGTATAGCGAAACAGATCGCCGCTTTGCAGCAGACGGTCGATTTCGGCGCGCGCGGCCTGCGGAATCGGTTCCGCAGCATGCATATCTGGCAGCGTCATATTTGTATTTCCTTAATTCGACTTTCGGAAATACTAAATCAATGCCTGTCCGGGACCAAGTGAATTGTTTATGACTGGCGCGAATTGGCTAGAACCCCAACCGATCACGCAGGGCATACCAACTCATCGCCAGCGCAAGAAGCGGTGTGCGCAAGGCGCCACCACCCGGGAACGCCGGTGTCGGAATGCTGCGCATCGTATCAAACCCATCGGTTTCCCCTGCGATGGCATCCGCCATCAGCTTGCCCGCATGCGTCGCGGTTCCGACCCCGTGACCGGAGTACCCGGAGGCCGACAGGACGTTCGGGTGCACCCGGGCGAGATAGGGAAACCGTTTCATCGTGATGCCCAGCGTCCCCCCCCAAGCGTAATCCACCTTGACGCCCTTGAGGTGCGGAAAGACGATCTCCATCGGTTTGCGCACGGTGGCGGCAATGTCGCGGGGAAACTTGTAGCCATAGCTTTCGCCGCCACCAAAGAGCAGGCGGCCATCGTGGCTCAGGCGGAAATAGTTGACCACAAACCGGCTGTCAGCAACCGCAACGTCCCGTGTCAGTATCTTGCGGGTGTCATCGCCCAGCGGTTCCGTGGCGATGATGAAATTGTTGATCGGCATGACGCGTGCCGAGACCGATGGGGCGAGCGAGGACAAGTAGCCATTGCATGCGAGGATCACATGGTCGGCGGAGACCCTGCCGGCGTCGGTGGCAATGACTGCTTGTGCGCCGTGGTCAATGCGATGCACGCAGGACCGTTCGTAGATATGCGCCCCGGCGTCACGCGCAGCACGGGCCAGCCCCAGCGCAAAGGCGAGGGGGTGCAGATGGGCCGCCCCCATGTCCAAGAGCCCGCCCCGATAGTCCGGCGACGGGCAAAGCGTATGGCAGGCCTCTGCGTCCAGGGGCTCGACGTCGGTATAGCCGTATCTGTCGGTCAGAAGCGCGGCGTATTCGTGCAGGTGCGCGACGTCCGATGCCGTGGACGCGGTGTAGGCGATGCCTGGCTTCAGGTGACAGTCGATCCGGTGCTCCCGGATCAGCGATTTCACCAGCGATTTGGCGTCCTCCGCCAGATGCCACAGCGCCTGGGCCTGCGCTGGACCGGCCATTCTCTCCAATGCGTCCTGCTCAACGCGCTGGCCGCTGCCCAGCTGGCCGCCGTTGCGCCCGGATGCGCCGAAACCCACGCGGTGCGCCTCGAGCACGACGACACGCCGCCCGGTCTGCGCCAGATGCAGGGCTGCCGAGAGGCCGGTGTAGCCTGCGCCGATCACGCAGACGTCGGCCTTGACCTCGTCTCTGAGGCTGTCGAACGGCGGCAAGGCCGGTGTGCTGGCCGCATACCAGCTTTCGGGGTAGGCGCCGACCTGATCGTTTGCGTAGAGCAGGTTCACGGTGCGCACCCCTTCACAGGTCGTCCAAAGGCCTTCCGCCGCGCATACAGATCTCCCGACACGCTCACACGTTCAACAGCAGATGTTCACGCTCCCAGGGCGAGATCACCTGCAGGAACTCATCGTATTCCGCGCGCTTCACGATGGAATAGACCCGCGCGAACTCCTCTCCCAGGACCGCGTGCAAGGCCGTTGCCTCTTCAAAAAGATCGAGCGCAGAGCCGAGCACACGCGGAATGTCACCCTCTCCGTCATAGGCATCGCCCTGAAACTCCGGGGCGGGTTGCCGTTGCTCCGTCAGCCCAAGGTACCCGCAGGCAAGGCTCGCCGCGATGCCAAGATAGGGATTGCAGTCCATCCCGGCCAACCGGTTTTCGACGCGTCGCGCCTCCGGGCTCGACAGCGGGATACGGATGCCGGTTGTCCGGTTATCCCGCCCCCAATGCAGGTTGATGGGCGCGGCCTGATCCTTGACGTAGCGGCGATAGCTGTTCACGTAGGGGGCAATCACCGCCATGGCTGCCGGCATATGGGTCTGCAACCCGGCGATGAAATGCTGAAACGCTTCGGTCTCCTCGGCGTCCTCGCCGGAGAAGATGTTGGCACCGGTGGCCATATCCAGTACGGAATGGTGAATATGCATCGCACTGCCCGGCTCGTCGGCGATGGGTTTGGCCATGAAGGTGGCAAAGCAATCGTGCCGAAGGGCAGCTTCGCGAATGAGCCGTTTGAAGTAGAAAACCTCGTCCGCCAGCTTGACCGGATCGCCGTGGCGCAGGTTGATCTCCAACTGCCCCGCGCCGCCCTCTTGGGTGATCCCGTCGATCTCGAACCCCTGCGCCTCGGCAAAGTCGTAAATGTCGTCAATGACGGGGCCGAACTCATCCACCGCCGTCATCGAATAGGCCTGTCGCGCCGCCGCCGGGCGGCCGGAACGTCCCATCATCGGCTCGATGTCATGGGCCGGATCGATGTTGCGCGCGACGAGAAAGAATTCCATCTCGGGCGCCACGACCGGCTCCCATCCCTTATCGCGATAGAGCTGGCAGACCCGTTTCAGCACGTTGCGGGGGCTGAAGGGCACGGGCTGGTCTGCGCGGTCATAGGCATCATGGATGACCTGCAGCGTCCAGTCACCGGTCCACGGTGCGGCGGTGGCGGTGGTCATATCCGGCTTGAGGATCATGTCCTTTTCGATGAATCCGTCCTCGCCTGCGGCTTCGCCCCAGTCTCCCGTGATGGTCTGGTAGAAAATGCTGTCGGGCAGATGAAAGTAGGTCTGCCGCGCGAACTTGGAGGCCGGCACCGCCTTGCCTCGGGCAATACCCGGCAGATCGGAAATGATACACTCCACCTCGTCCAGGCGCCGCCCTTCAAGGTAGACCTGCGCGGCGGCGGGCAGGTTGCTTGTCCAATCGGCCATCAGGTCCTCTCTTTCTTGAAAAACGCGGCCATCATTTCAGCCACGGCCATCCGGTCGGTGGGCTGATCCAGACGGTCGGACGCGTCTTTCAACAGCGCGTCGGGCACGACCCCCTTGCCACGGGTCTTGATCAGCCCCTCGATGAAATCGGAATCGTACTCGGGGTGCGGCTGGATCGTCCACATCAGGTCTCCATAAAGCAGCCCGGCATTTTCGCAAAAGCTGTTGCTGGCAATCACCTCGGCGCCCTCGGGGACCGCGACGACCTGATCCTGGTGCCAGGCGTTCACCGAGATGTGCTGTCCCTCCAGCTCGTATTCCGTACGTCCGACGGCCCATCCGCCGTTGAACTTCTCAACCCGGCCCCCCATCGCCTGGGCGATGATCTGGTGGCCGAAACACACCCCAATCATGGGCCGCCGGGCGGCATGAGCTGCCCGGATGAAATCCTCCAGCGGCGGAATCCAGTCATGATCCTCGTAGGCGCCGTGCTTGGAACCGGTGATCAGCCAGCCGTCCGCCTCGGTGACGCTTTCGGGAAAGACGCCGTCGCAGACGCTCCAGCCCTGAAATGTGAAGCCGTGACCGTCAAGAAGCCGGGCGAAATACTGATCGTAAAGCCCGCGATCCATGAGTGTTTCAGGGGGGTGACCGGTGATCAGAATGCCAATCTTCATGTCTGCCTCATACGGTATCGAGGTAAATGGCAACTTGTTCAGCAGGGGACAGTTCCTGCATGTGGTGCAGCTCCTGCCGTTTGGTCAGAACAAGATTTCGAATGAGGTCCGGCGCAAAGATGCGGGCCATCTGCGGACTGGCCTCAAATGTATCAATGGCGGATTTCCAGGTGTTGGGGATCTGGGGCAGATCGGCAGTGTAGGCGTTCCCGATGATCGGCGCTGGCGGTGTTGCAGCATCTTCGATACCCGAAATGGCGGCGCCCAGAACGGCGGCCAGCATGAGGTACGGGTTGACGTCGCCACCGGCGACCCGGTGCTCGATGCGCCGAGCCGCCGGCGCCCCGGAAGGTATCCTGATCGCGGAGGTGCGGTTCTCATAGGCCCAGCTTACGCCTGTTGGCGCGTGGGCGCCCGGGACCATCCGGTCAAAGCTGTTGGCATGCGGCGCAAAGACCAGCGCGGAGCCCGGCATCGCCTCAAGACAACCGGCCACCGCATGGCGCAGAGTGTCAGTGCCTTCGGGCCCGCCGTCATCGAAGACATTGTTGCCCTCTGCGTCCAGCACCGAGAAATGCACGTGCAGGCCGGAACCGGAATAATCCTCGTAGGGCTTGGCCATGAAACTTGCCGCGAACCCGTGTTTGCGCGCCATCCCTTTGACCAGCATCTTGAACAACCACGCATCATCCGCAGCCCGCAGCGCGTCGTCGCAATGCATCAGGTTGATTTCGAACTGGCCCAGTCCCGCCTCCGAGATCGCGGTGTCCGCCGGGATGTCCATCTCTTCGCAGGCGTCGTAGAGATCGGTGAAAAAAGTGTCGAACTGGTCGAGCGCCCGCAGCGACAGGATCTCGCCGGCCACTCTGCGTTTGCCGGATCGGGGGGAGGGGGGAACCTGCAGGGTGCGCCCGGAATCATCGATCAGGAAGAACTCCAGTTCGACCGCGCAGACCGGCGTCAGTCCACGTGCCGCATAGCGGTCGAGCACCGCCTTGAGCGCATGGCGCGGGTCACCGTCATAGGGTCGACCATCCTCGTGGAACATCCAGATGGGCAGCAATGCGGTCGGCGCATCGAGCCAGGGCATCGGCATGAAGCCCCGCTCGGTCGGCTTCAACACCCCGTCCCGGTCGCCATGTTCAAAGACCAGCGGGCTGGCATCGATGTCCTCGCCCCAGATGTCGAGGTTGAGCACCGACATGGGAAAGCGCGTCCCGCCCTCGATGGCCTTGTCCGCATAGCGGGCGGGGATGCGCTTGCCACGCGCCTGACCGTTGAGATCGGAGGCCGCCACACGGATGGTGCGGACTTGCGGGTTCTTGCGGAGCCAGTTCTTCATAGGTCACCAGACGGTGGGCTGGTGAGTGGCGCGGGGGCCGACCCCATGGCCAGCGCCACGGATAATTTGATCAAATTCAGGGATACTACCGGATCAGGTTCGGGCGCAACCTCATTTTGCGACGCATGTTCTGCGGTAAGTGACGGTTCAGTCGTGCGTTCACTAGCCCGAATGTTCCGATCACCGCGAGCGTCAGCAGAATGAAATAGAACGCCAGAATGGGGTAGGGAACGAAAGGATTGAAGGTCTTGTCGGCAAAGTAGTTTGCATAATAAAGCGCATCGCCGCGCTGCTGCCATGCCGGAAACCCCGAAAAGAACACAAGTGCTGTGGCGTGGAACAGAAAGATCGCCTCGTTGGTATAGGCCGGCCAGGCGAGCCGCAGCATCGTGGGCCAGATGATCCGCCGAAACCGCATCCATCCCGAGATGCCGTAGGCGTCTGCCGCTTCGGTGTCGCCCTTGGGAATCGACAGCAGGGCCCCATAGAAGATCTCGCCGGAATAGGCGGCGGTGTTGAAAAACAGCACGATCAGCGCGCCCAGCCAGGCGGCGGTGAACGGATCGAAGAACGGCGAGACCGATTTCAGATTGAGAAACAGGAAATAGGCGAAAAAGAACTGGATAAAGAGCGGCGATCCCCGGAAGAGGAAGATGAACCATTCCGCCGGTTTGCGGAATAGAGGCCGCGATGAAGCCTTGCCCATGGCCAGCGCCGTGGCCAGAAAAAAGCCCATCAGCAGCGCGAAAAGGCCAAAGTAGATGTTCCAGATCATGCCGGAGCCGATCAGGGTGAATTGCTGGCAGAGCGTGAAGTCATCGCGCGGCAGCAGCCGCTCGCCGATGCCGACAGCCCGCAGGCCATAATCCTGGATGGTTTGCAGACAGCTCATACGGTCGCAGCCTTCCGTTGCGCTTCGCCGCCCGCTGTGGCCTGCCCCCTGGTGAGACGCGCCATGATACGGCCGAGCACGATCTCGGAAAGACGGGTGAAGAGCAGGTAGAACACCAGCAGGGCCAGGAAGTACCACATCCGCCAGTCGCCATGAGGATAGTCGGTGAAACGCGGTGTCTTGGTGCCGCCCAATTCGCGCGCCCAATAGACGATGTCTTCAACGCCCAGTAGAAACAGCAGCGGGGTGGCTTTGATCAAAACCATCCAGAGATTGCTGAGGCCCGGCAGCGCGTAGACCCACATCTGCGGCACCAGCACACGCCAGAACGTCTGGCGTTGGCTCATCCCGTAGGCTTCCGCCGTCTCGAGCTGTGCCCGCGGCACCGCCCGCATCGCCCCGAACAGCACGTTGGCGGCAAACGCACCAAACACGATGGCAAAGGTGAGAACCGCCAGCGCGAAACCATAGGTTTCGTGAATCCATTGCGGCGCATTGCCCAGTGGCATCTTGGCGGCCTGACAGACAACGAAATCATTGCCCTGCCGGATCGGCGCGGACCAGTCCGGGCAGAACGCCTTGTGGCGCAGGTATTCGATGCCCTGATCGAGGGCGATGACGAAGAAGAGGAAAAACGCGATATCGGGCACGCCGCGCACGATGGCGATATAGCCTTTGCCGAACCAGCGCAGCGGCGCGATCTCCGACCGGGCCGCCGACGCGCCGCCAAAGCCAAAGACCAGTGCGATCGGCGCGGTAATGGCCAGCAGCGTCAGAACCGTGAGAACAGACCAGTAGATCGACATGTGCTTGCCTGTGGTCAGGTAGCACGCCATCCATTGCCAATCGGGCAAGGTACTGGGATCTGTGCAAAAACTAAAAATAATGGCCTCGTGAAATATCAGGGGGCAGCCGGGGGCCACCCCCTGAGGTCAGATCAGAACCGTCCGGAAATTTCCCACTTGGCCAACAGCTCGTTCAAGGAGCCGTCTTCCTTCATCGTAGTGATTGCCGCGTTGAACTTCTCTTTCAACTCGGTGTCGCTTTCCCGCAGGCCCAGGCCGATGCCACCGCCCAGCAGCTCTTCCTGCTCCAGCATGATCAGATCGGGATCTGCATCCGCGATGGGCGTCAGGAAGGCCTTGTCCGCCAGCACCGCATCCGCTTCACCGTTTTTCACGGCAGCGATGGTCTCTTCCGGAGTGGCGAACTCCACCAGCGTCGCACTGCCTTCGGCGATGAAAGCGGCCTGAATGGTGTTGGTCTGCGCGGCCAGAACGCCGCCTTCAAGATCTGCATCTTCAGAGGCAGCGACATAGGCGGAAGGATCGGGCAGCGTGTAGTTCTGCGTGAAATCAATCACTTCGTCCCGCTCGTCGGTGATGGACATGCCCGCGATGATCACATCGTAGTTGCCGGAGACGAGGTTGGGAATGATGCTGTCCCATTCATTGGTCACCCATTCGCAGGTCAGTTCCGCGCGCGCGCAAAGCTCATCGCCCAGCTCGCGTTCGAAGCCCGCGACTTCACCCGCATCGTTCAGAAAGTTGTACGGAGGGTAGGCGCCTTCGGTGCCCATGCGCACGGTCTTGCCATGGCCGTCGGCCATTGCAACCCCGGCGGACAGAGCGAGGGCTGTCGTCGTGAGGATAAGGTTTTTCATCTTGTTACTCCCTTGTTTTTATTTGGGTTACGCTGCGTGGGTTGCAGAAAGGAATCCACGCAATCGTTCGGATTTGGGCGCGCCAAAAAGCGTCTCGGGCGGCCCTTGTTCTTCGATCAGCCCCTGATGCAGAAAGACCACGTGGTCCGACACATCGGCGGCCAGTTTCATGTCATGGGTCACGATGATCATCGTGCGCCCTTCGGCTGCAAGATCCTTGATGACCTTGACCACCTCCTGCTCCAGTTCCGGGTCGAGCGCCGAGGTCGGCTCGTCGAACAGCAGCGCCTCGGGCTCCATGCACAGGCCGCGGGCGATGGCCGCGCGTTGCTGCTGCCCACCGGAGAGCTGTGCGGGGTAGACGTCGCATTTATCGCCAATACCCACCTTGTCGAGATAGGCGCGCGCGGCCTCTTCCACCTCGGCGCGGTCGCGCCGCAGCACGGTCAGGGGGGCTTCCATGACATTTTGCAGAATCGACATATGGGCCCAGAGATTGAACTGCTGGAACACCATCGAGAGGTTCGTGCGGATCCGCAGAACCTGTGCCGGGTCCGCCGGGCGCCGGCTGTGGCCTTCGCCCTTCCACGTCACCGGTTCCCCCTTGAATCGGATGTCCCCCTGTTGACTGTCTTCGAGCAGGTTGCAGCAGCGCAGAAGCGTCGACTTTCCCGACCCTGAAGACCCGATGAGCGAGATTACATGGCCTTTCGGCGCTGCAATACTCACACCCTTCAGCACCTCAAGCGCCCCATACGCCTTGTGCAGGTTGGTGATTTCGATAACCGGTTGCTCAGCAGTCAACGTGTGACCTCTTGATGATTCAAGGCGGTATAAGGGGTTAAAATCGCATCATTTGCAACGCGGAAAGCGGCAAACATCCGTTTCCGCAGGGTAAGTCTGGGGTTTTTTTGGCACCAGATCACGTTTTCAGCCCGGCGGCAGCGGTTCGGACAGATAGGCCCGCGAGGGTATCGCGACGATCCCTTTCAGCAAGAGGCGCTGTCGATCCCGCGCGCTGAGCGCCGCGATGGCCGTCTGGAAGGCCCGGAACAGCGGTTGCGGGTCGCGCTCACGTGCGGTGATCAGGGGCAACCCCGGTGTCGGACGTGTCGAGAGCAGCACGCGGAGTTGCCGTGTGAAGGGCGCCTCGCGTTTCAGCAAGGTCCATGTGACCGCGTCCAATGCGGCCAGATCCGCATCCCGGTCGGCCACGGCTCGAGCGGACTGCGCGTGGCTTCCGGTGTCGAGCGTCTGCCCGACAAAGCTGAAATCAAACCCGTTTTCCGCCAGATGTCCTTCGATCGCCGCCCACCCCGATTGCGAGCGCAGATCGTTGCGCGCCAGCCGTCCGCTCCTGAAGTCCTCCAGCGTGCGGCGCGGATCGTCCCGCCGCACCACGACGTAGGATTTGTAGTAGCCAGGGGGGCAGCCGCGCACGCCATAATCGGGCGTGCCCACAAGACAGACCTTGTCGTGCAGCGCGCTGCGATAGGGCAGGCCGCAGGTCTGCGACAGGACCAAGCCCTTGTTTTCCCACGTCTCGTGCGGATCAGTCACCCGGTCCAAATCGTCCGGACCATACCCGTAGTGCGCGCGTATCAGCGCCCATAAACGATCATTGGCCGCGCGGGTGCTGGCCATATCGTACATCGGCAGGCTGGCGGTCATGCGCCGCCGTCGACGGCCTGCCGGGCGAGTGCTGAATCGCGGTCGCTGATCCCGAGGAAGCTGGTAACCATGCGCACCAGCGCGTCTTCTTCCTGTGCCCGGGCACCGTCTGCCAGAACCACCTGCCAAAGGGCCTGCACCACCGCGCGGCGTTCCTCGTAGGGCACGGCATCCTTGATCGCGCGGGTGAAACGCACCGTATCGGGGGCCTCTGCCTCGAGCGCTTCCGCCTCGGCGCGCAGGGCAGAGGTGGCGCCGGGCCCAAGATTGTAGCGTCGGGCCGTGATCTGATCGATGCGGTTTTTCTCCCGGTCACTGTAGTCATTGTCGGACCGGGCGATGCGGACGAGCAGCGCCGTCAGAGCCAGGCGCGCATCCTCGTCGGGAAGCGCCTCTTCACCAGGCTGGGTCAGGCGTTTTAAGAAATCTCCAAACATGGCAGCGATATAAGCAGGTTTCGCGGCGCTGCCAATATCACTTTGACGCCAGGGCGTTGTGACGGGCCGCGGCAATATCCTCGTCGCTCAATCCAAGGGCGGTTTCGATGGCCAGAAGCTGGACCTCTTCGTCCACATCACGCTCCCCGTCGGCCAGCGCCACTGACCACATTGCATCGGCAAGGGCCTTGCGGTCTTCATAGGCCACTTCGTCCCGCAGAATCTGGGCGAACTCCGGCGTGCCGGGGGCATGCCGTTCCAGCGCCTCGCAGGTGGCGCGCAACTTGGCGGCCTCGAGCTGCTTCAGATCGAAGGTTGCGGCGAGGATACGGTCGATCTGCCCGACTTCGGAGGCCTGATAATTGCGGTCCGCCATGGCGACACGGACCAGCAACGCGCCGAGCGCAAGCTGTGCATTGGGCTGGGGCAGCGGTTTCGGGTCAGGCTTTCTACGGGGGAAGAGACGTTCAAACATAATGGGTTAGCTGAGTTCCAGGTTCTTTTCAAAACGGATGTTGTCCAGCGCCAGCCCCTGCGGGTCGGTGTTGGTGATGAGCACGCCCGCGATGTCCGCCTCGCCGGTCAGACGGATGAAACCGAAAGCACTCTCACCGGCGGGGGGCAGGACCATGCGCATGATTTCCTGGCCGCTGCGCTGGTAGAAAACAGCCTGCGCTGCGCCTTCCTCGCCGCCGCGGATCTGGAAAGACAGCGCGGACTGATCGTCGTCGAAGAGAAAGGCGATGGCGCCCTCTCCCTGCGCATTTCTCTTGGGAAATCCGGCCACGCCGTATCCGTTCAGGACGTTGTTGCCGAGGAAATAGACGACGGAGAGGTTCTGCCCCTCGGCACCGGGCATCAGGGTCAGCGGCGACAGGGCGAGGCCGGTGACCTCGTCATGATCGCCGTTGGCGGTCAGGGTCTGACCGGCAAACCGCTCGCCGAAGCTCGCGCCGTCGAGCACAAGCAGACCCTGCACGATATGACCGGGTCCGAGACCGGCCCGGGTGTCCTCGAAAGTGATGATCCGTGTAAGGGTCAATGCGTCGGGATCGACCAGACAGATGGGGGTCTCGCAGGCCGCCGCCATCCGGCCGAGGGTTATGAAAATCAGCGTCAGGCTCAAGCGCATGAGGGTATCTTGGCACGCAATCACACATCTGCCTAGAGGGCAGACATCACGCGCTGGGCAGGTCCGCGAAGTGCCGTGAAAGCCGGGCGGCTTCCGCGTCCAGACCGTAGGGCGGGTTGAGAATGAAGAGCCCCGAGCCAATCATCCCGTGACCCGCGCGGGCGGGCGGAAACCGGACCTCGTGCCGCAGGGCTTCCGGGTGTGTCCGGACCAGCGTGTCAAGCATCGGCCTATGGGCGTCCGTCTTCAAAATCGGGTACCAGAGGCAGATGATCCCGACATTCCACGCCCGGTGTATCTGGGCGATGTGGCGTGGTATCTCTTTGTAATCGTTTTTGATTTCGTAGCTTGGATCGATCAGGAGCATACCCCGGCGCGGTGTCGGCGGTGTCAGGGAATGGGCCAGCGCGAACCCGTCCTGCCGGTAGCATCTGGCCGGAAAGGGCGACATCGCGAGGTCGAGGGCAGCATGTTCGCCGGGGTGCAATTCGGCCAGATGCATCTTGTCCGAGGGGCGCAGCAGATGGGCCGCGATCAGGGGAGACCCGGCATAGCTGTCCGGCCCGTGGGCCTTGCGGAGGGCATCCTGCGCGCGGGTCAGCGGATGTTCTGCCGGGAACCACGAGGCGACCTTGCCGATGCCTTGGGTGGCCTCTCCGGTCTTGCGCGCGGCGGCGTCCTGCAGGTCATAGAGCCCGCGACCGGCATGGGATTCGATGTAGCTGAGCGGTTTGTCCTTGGCCGTCAGATAGGCCAGCATCCACGCGAGCAGCGCGTGTTTATGCACATCGGCCAGATTGCCCGCGTGATAGATATGCTGGTAGCTGAGCATGACCTGCGGTGTACCTTAACTGAGCGCACGCGCAACGCCTCTGCGCCGATTTTCCCGCCATCCCCCGAATCGCCGGTTAATCCCTTTGTTTGTGGCAAAATCCGACGTCGGTATCACGTCGGTGTTGCGTCGGTATCACGTCGGTGCGCACGGAGGTGGTTGGTCCGGTAACAGAGCGTTCGGTGGGGTATCTTGAAAATGTGTTAACACCGGGGCCTTGGACGACATTGCCACGCGTCGCCCCGGGGCGCGTGGCAGTTTCCCCATGTTGTGATTGGATCGCCAACTAGGTCTCGTCTTCGAAGATGTCCTCGATGCTCTTGCCGAACAACCGGGCGATTTTGAAGGCCAACGGCAGCGAGGGGTCATACCGCCCGGCCTCAATGGCGTTTATCGTTTGCCGCGATACATCGAGCTGATCCCCGAGGGTGGCCTGGGACCACCCCTGCTCGGCGCGGAGCGCCTTGAGGTGGTTCTTCATCAAAACACGCCTTCACGCCTGGATATGAAGGTGGTTGCCAGGCCCTGCACGCCCCAGAATATGGGGAGCAGCCAGAACACCGGCAATGTCGGCACATCTGCCAGTCTTTCAAGTTGTCCCCACCCGGATGCGATGATCATCACGCAAGCGATCCCGACGAACGTGCCCTTGATCTGGATCTGGCGCAGAAATTCGTCGAGCTCTGACGCAAAGCGCCACTGCGCCCAGAACGCGACGAAGATGGCACCAATCGGAACAGGTATCAAAGCATAGAGGGTGTAGGCGTGAAGATCGCCGTTGTCAGTCAGGTGCACGATCACGGCGGTTGCGCCGATATAGACAAGCATTGCGGGCACGAAGACTTTGAAAAACCGGTATGTCGCCTGTTCTGATGTCATGTCGAAGACCCCGAATATGGAAAGTATCCTTTACATATCCAGTTTTGACGCAATGTAAAGTGTGCTTTACAATTTAAGGGCGCGATGAAGACATTTTTTTGCCGGCGACCGGAGGATGTGCGAGGCGCGGCCGTTCAGGCCCGGCACGACACCGCCCGGTCACACCGGGCCTGACGCGGCCCATCTGCCGATGCCTGCGCGGGTCAGACCAGCCGCGATATTTCCTTGGCGGCGCGGATGAAATCCTTGAACAGCGGATGCGGATCGAACGGCTTTGACTTCAGTTCCGGGTGAAACTGGACACCGATGAACCAGGGATGATCGGGCCATTCGATGATCTCGGGCAGCTTGCCGTCCGGTGACATGCCGGAGAAACAGAGCCCGGCCTTTTCAAGCTGCTTGCGGTACTTGATGTCGACCTCGTAGCGGTGCCGGTGGCGTTCGTCGATGGTGGTGGTGCCATAGACCTCGGCCACCTTGGAGCCTTCGGTCAGCACCGCGTCATAAGCGCCCAGACGCATGGTGCCGCCCTTGTCGTCTTCGACCTTGCGGCTGACCTTGGCGTTGCCCTGCACCCATTCCTTGAGGTGATAGACCACTGGTTCAAAACGTTTTTTGCCGGCTTCATGGTCGAACTCCTCGGAGCCGGCCGTCTTGATGTCGGCGACGTTGCGCGCGGCCTCGATTACCGCCATCTGCATGCCCAGACAGATGCCGAGATAGGGCACCTTGCGGGTGCGGGCGAATTCGGCGGCCTTGATCTTGCCTTCGGTGCCGCGCTCGCCAAAGCCACCCGGGACAAGGATCGCGTGGAAGCCTTCGAGATGCGGGGCCACGTCCTCGGCCTGGTCGAAGACCTCGGCATCGACCCATTCGACACGGACCTTCACGCGGTTGGCCATACCGCCGTGGGTCAGCGCCTCGGCGATGGATTTGTAAGCGTCTTCCAGCTGGGTGTATTTGCCGACAATCGCGACTTTGACCTCGCCTTCGGGGTTGTGCACCCGGTCGGAAACATCCTGCCAGACGGTCAGGTCCGGGCGCGGGGCGGGCGAGATATCGAAGGCGTCGAGCACCGCCTGATCGAGCCCCTGTTCGTGATAGGCCAGCGGCGCGTCATAGATGGTGGAGAGATCGTAGGCGGCGACCACCGCCTCCTTGCGGACGTTGCAGAAGAGCGCGATCTTCTCGCGTTCCTTGTCCGGGATCGGCTGTTCGGAGCGGCAGACGAGGATGTCGGGCGCGATGCCGATGCTCTGCAGCTCCTTGACCGAGTGTTGCGTGGGTTTGGTTTTCAATTCGCCCGAAGCGGCGAGATAGGGCAGCAGTGTCAGATGCATGAAGATGCACTGGCCGCGCGGCTTGTCGTGGCTGTACTGGCGGATCGCTTCGAAGAAGGGCAGGCCCTCGATGTCGCCGACGGTGCCGCCGATCTCGCAGAGCATGAAATCGACCTCGTCACTCCCGACGTCGAGGAAGGATTTGATCTCATTCGTGACGTGCGGGACAACCTGAATGGTCTTGCCGAGGTAATCGCCGCGGCGTTCCTTTTCGAGCACGGTGGAGTAGATCCGCCCCGAGGAGACGGAATCGGTCATGCGGGCGGGCACGCCGGTGAAGCGTTCGTAATGGCCGAGATCGAGGTCGGTTTCCGCGCCGTCATCGGTGACGAAAACCTCGCCATGCTCAAACGGCGACATCGTGCCGGGATCGACATTCAGATAGGGATCGAGCTTTCTGAGCCGCACCGAAAAGCCCCGCGCCTGCAACAGCGCACCGAGCGCGGCGGAGGACAGCCCCTTGCCGAGGGAGGACACCACACCACCGGTGATGAAGATATAACGTGCCATGGTCAGATATGCTCCCGTGCATCTTTGCGGTTGGAAAAGCCGCCCTGATGGGCTGCGGATATCGCAGGTCCACGGGACTTAAGGCTAACAGGATTCGGGTATGGGACGCAAGACGCGCCGCAACATGATGTTGCAAAACATCTTACATCCGCAAGGGGTTGTAGTTAGGCGTTAATCAGCGGTGGGGACCAGCGGCGCGTTGTCATCCGGTGCCGGGGGCAGCAGAAGGTCACCTTCGGGCACTGCGGGGCTTGCCGGTTCGTTCAGCGCGGGCGGGGTCACGCCAAGCCGGTCGACGACCGAGGAGCCGGAGGCGTTTTCCGCGGCAAAGATGGTCAGCGTGATCGAGGTGCAGATGAAGGCAATCGCCAGCAGCCAGGTCAGCTTGCCAAGCGCCGTTGCCGCCGCGCGGCCCGACATGGCGCCACCGCCACCACCGCCGCCCATCCCCAGGCCACCGCCTTCGGAGCGCTGCATCAGCACGACGGCGATCAGGCTCAGCGCCAGAATGAGGTGGACGATCAGGATGACGTTTTCCATGGATGACCCGATGTGGTTCGAATTTGCTTTGCGCGTATCTAGGCAAGTTTGGTCCCACCCGCAAGGGAGGATTGCCTGTCAGAGCCGGTCCGCGCCACACGCCAAGACCGCCGCCTGATCGCTGTGCCGGGCGACGGTCTGCTGAAGCTGTTCTCTCATGCGCACCGATTAAGAGGGTTATCCTGGAATTGAGGCGCTGCAGACTCACTTCGTGCAATAACCATAACACGTTTTGCGGGAAAAATCGCCGTGAAAATCGGGCCTGTGGATAAGTCATCCTCGTCCGCTCTGGACAATGGCGGCGGTGCGGACCAATCTCCGCCCCATGCCACATGACGATCCCGACCATCCGCACAGCCTGTTGCCGCCCGATCCGGCGTTGCGCGTCAAGGCGCTGGAGACGATCCTGACCCGCAAGGGGCTGATCGATCCTGCCGCGCTCGATGAGATCATCGACACCTACGAGAACCGGATCGGCCCGCGCAATGGCGCGCATGTGGTCGCCCGCGCCTGGACCGATCCGGCGTTCCGGGCGGCCCTGCTGGAGGATGCGACGCCCGTGGTGGCCGAGATGGGGTATTTCGGGCGGCAGGGCGAGCATATGGTGGCGGTGGAGAATACGGATGCGGTGCACAACATGGTCGTCTGCACCCTGTGCAGCTGCTATCCATGGCCGCTGCTGGGTATTCCGCCGGGCTGGTACAAATCCGACGCCTACCGCGCCCGCGCCGTGCGGGAGCCGCGCGCGGTGCTGGCCGATTTCGGTGTGACCCTGCCCGAGGAGACGGCGGTGCGGGTCTGGGATTCCACGGCGGAGGTGCGCTATCTCGTCATCCCGCGGCGGCCCGAGGGCAGCGAGGCGCTGTCCGAGGCGGCGTTGATGGATCTTGTCACCCGCGACAGCATGATCGGTACCGGATTGGCGCGCCAGCCATGACGCGACCGCATGATATGGGCGGTCGCTACGGCGATGGGCCGGTTGTTCCGGAGCCGGAAGAGGAGAGGTTCCACGCCGACTGGCACCGCCGGGCGCTGGCCGTCACGCTGGCCTCGGGGGCGCATGGCAAGTGGAACATCGACGTGTCGCGCCATGCGCGTGAACGCCTTGCGCCGATGGATTACGCGCGGTTTTCCTACTACGAGAAGTGGATGGCGGCGCTGGCCGATCTGCTGGCCGAGACGGGCCTCGTCAGCCGCGCCGAGCTGGCCGGAGAGCTGCCGGAGCCGCAAGAGATGGCAGGGAGCACGCTCCGCGCGGAGAAGGTGGCGGCGGTGCTTGCCGCCGGCGGGCCCGCGACGCGGCCCAGCGACATCCGCCCGGCGTTCCAGCCCGGAGACGCGGTGACAACCCGCCGGATCGCCGCCAATCTGCTGGTCGAGGGCGGGCACACCCGGTTGCCGCGCTACGCGGCGGGCGCGAGAGGGCACATCCTGCGCTACCATGGCACCCACATCCTGCCCGACAGTTCTGCCCACAGTCTCGGCGATGCGGCGGAGCCGCTTTACGCCGTGGTCTTTCCCGCCGCCGAACTCTGGGCGCATCCGGAACATCCCGGGGACGAGGTGGTGCTTGATCTGTGGCAAAGCTACCTGGTCCCGGCATGAGCGCAGCACCCGACCCCGTGTTCACCGAACCTTGGCATGCGCAGGTCTTTGCGCTGACGGTGCATCTGAACGAAGCGGGGCATTTCGACTGGCCGGATTGGGCCACGCGCTTTGGCGCGACGCTCAAACGGCACGGGCTGGACCGGGAGCTGGACGGCGGCGCGGATTATTTTGCGGCCTGGTTGGAAACGCTGGAGCATTTTCTGGCCAGCATGGATTTGGCCGAGGCCGATGAGGTGAGGCGCACCAAGGCGGCCTGGGAGGCGGCCTATCTGGCGACGCCGCATGGCCAGCCGGTCACGCTGCCGGACTGAGCCGCGCGGTCAGGATTTCGGGCGCGCGGTCAGCCCGGCCTTGTTCAGGAACCGCCGCCACGCGCCTTTGCGCGGCAGCCAGGACAGGCGCTGCCGGGATCTGCCCGCCTGACGGTCGAAGTCATGCATGTCGATGACCCTTTCGGCACAACCGCAGCCTTCGCCGAGGCCGACCTTGGTATAGTAGAACTTCTGAAAACCTTCGGAGTTTTCCGGTGTGCGGGGCATCGGGGCCTCCTTCTGCCCCTCAGTGTAGCGCGAAGGCGCGCGTGGCTCCAGCGGGCGCGCAATCAGTCGTCCACGTCGTCGACGTCTGATTGTCCGGAGAGGGCGCGGCGCACATGGCTCCAGCTGAGCCCGATGCCCAGCACCAGTGACAAGGCCCCGAGGCCAAGCCAGACGTTCAGGCTGGAATTGTCGAGCCGCAGGATGCCGAGGTCATAGAGCACCCAGACCAGCGCGCCCACCACGGCGAGGACGAGGATCATCCCGCCCGCGCCGATCGAGCGCAGCGTGGCGCGCAGGTAGATGATGTAGCCGATGGCCAGCAGCAGCCCGAGCAGCACCGCGATGGAGAGGTTCATGCCGCCGTAGTCCTGCACCCAGTTGATGTAGTTGTACTGCGTCGGATTGAAGGTCAGCGCCATCAGCGCGAAGGCGAAAAACCACCGTGTCAGAAATCCCATTGCTGCCCGCTCCTCGCGTTTCTTCTTGGGATCAGGAGTATCCCCGCGGCGCGGTCAAAGTCCATGATCAATGCGTGGGGCCAGGGCCTGATCGGACCGGCTCTTTTGCCCTTTCGCCCCTGGGGCTCTGCCGCTATACCGGCGCGGGTTTGCAATACACCAAAGGGGACCAGCCATGGCAAATGTCGTTGTTGTCGGCGCGCAGTGGGGCGATGAGGGAAAAGGCAAGATCGTGGACTGGCTTTCCGAACGCGCGGATGTGATCGCGCGGTTCCAGGGCGGGCACAACGCGGGGCATACGCTGGTCATCGACGGTGAGGGCTACAAGCTGAATGCGCTGCCCTCGGGCGTGGTGCGGGGCGGCAAGCTGTCGGTCATCGGCAATGGCGTGGTGCTGGACCCCTGGCATCTGCTGAAGGAGATCGAGACAATCCGCGCGCAGGGGGTGGAGATCACGCCCGAGACGCTGATGATTGCCGAAAACACGCCGCTCATTCTGCCGATCCACGGCGAGCTGGACCGGGCGCGCGAAGAGGCGGCGTGCAAGGGTACCAAGATCGGCACCACCGGGCGCGGCATCGGCCCGGCCTATGAGGACAAGGTGGGGCGGCGGTCGGTGCGGGTGGCCGATCTGGCCGATCCGGCGACGCTGGAGGCGCGTGTCGACCGGGCGTTGCAGCATCACGACCCGTTGCGTAGCGGGCAGGGGAACGAGACCCTGGACAGCCACGCGCAGCAAGAGCCGCATCGCGAAAAAGCACCGGGGGTAGGAGAAT
>ERZ1740065.158-NODE-158-length-31390-cov-6.999745_pt1 | contig 31390 bp, 33 predicted proteins | sample MGYA00581738_ERZ1740065 | MGnify/ENA primary metagenome ERZ1740065 (study PRJEB43018, sample SAMN04849749) | marine metagenome | isolation source: floating plastic debris | place: Pacific Ocean | collected 2008-09-01 | study: EMG produced TPA metagenomics assembly...
TTTAAGGTGCTCGCCTGGAAAGCGAGTGTGCGGTGATACCGCACCGGGGGTTCGAATCCCCCCCTCTCCGCCACTTACTCAACACGAAGCATTCCTCGTGGACAAACCTCACGTACCGACATCGTGGCCCCCGATCTGAACATGCGCGTTCTCGGCGCGTTGATTGCGCTGCTAGCCTTCGTTGCTTTCGACGACGTATGGGCAGAGACGGATTGCGATTCTGTAATAGAGGGGCTGTCTTTTCAGCATCGTCCAAGCCCCCAGTCCGCCATTGCTTGCATTGACAAGGGTGCGCTAAACGCTGTGCATGCAGCAGAAGCTGCTATCCGATTCGGTCATGCAGAGCTGGCAGCAGTCTTGATCAAGCATTCTGCGTTGCGCGCAAGCGACCGTCATAGCCCGATTGTCGGGAAGGACGCGTTTGCCAAGCCTCTGCTCGGATTGGCAGCGGAGTCGGATCTCGTGAGCGTCGTTGAGTTGCTGCTCGAAGGCGATTCCAAGATCCTTGACGACCCTGACGTTTACTGGTGGACAGGAGCCTCATACCGAAGCCCTCTCGTCTTGGCAATGCGTGCTTCGGCGACGAGTACGTTGGCACTACTACTGGAAAGAAGCCCAGATGGTGCAATTCTGGACGCGCTTGAGCTTGCCCCGGCGGATCCCAGTACTTGTGTTTTTGTTGCCGCGTTAGAGACCCAGGCCCTTGAGCGTGATCTTGAAATTAGCGATAGCTACCGCGAGGCTGCGAAGGAAGCTGCGGAATATTGCGGTCCGGCGACGATCAGGCGGTTGTTGCTGAGCGTTAGTGAGCGCGATACGCCGCGGGAATTCGAGCGGGTAATTTTCAGGCGAGCATTGATGAGGCCTAACGCATTCGCAATTGAACGCACTTGGAAGCAGCTCCTACGTGCCGGGTTGGACGATAGGGTGGCGTTGTACTCGCTTACAAGCCATGAGCGGCAATTGATTGCGCATCGCTTGACGCCGTGGCTGTCACATCGCATCAATCATTCGATCAAGCGGTGTCAGCCATAGCATTGATCTTCTTCGAGATTTGGCTGTGGCGCTTCGAGCATCCGAGCACACGTGGAATCAATACCCCAGCAACGGCAGCAGATCGGCGAACTCGCGATCAAAGTGCCGTGTCACGCGCGGTGTGAAATGCGACTGCCATTGCCCGGGCCGCGGGTCGCGTATGTGGGGATCGTCGGTCCGACGTGCGCTCCGATGTCGCCGGGCCAGCCGCCCCATGCGTGCCTTCTCGCCGCGCGTCAGTTCATAGAAGTCGGCAATGTCCTCAAACGTCTCGCGCTCATTGCCGAGAATCGACTCGTAGCGGTAGAGACGAATCCGCTCGTCATCGGGCCAGTCGCGCAGCGAGTCGAGGTGCGCGGCACGAAACTCCATCTCAGCCAGCAAACCGTCTTCAACGCTCAGTGACTCAAGATACTCGGCGTAGCTCACATCACTGGGCATGTCAGCCGGCACGCGCCCGTTGATGGCGCTCCAGTACGCATCCGTGGGTCCGCGGAACCGAAACCAGGGCTCGGCGCCACGGCGGTGATAGAAGTAGCCGGAAACGATGAGGTCACGCGGGTCGCGCACGAAACGCACGATGCGAAAGTCCTTTCCAAGGCGTGTGGTATCGACAGCAAAGCCGCTGCAGGAAATAACGCGTCTCGCTTTTAGATAGTTGTAGAAGAGCCCTTGTATGCTCTCGACGTGTTCAAACCGTGTCTTTCGCCACGGGCGGTTCAATGTGCCCTCCATGACGCGCAAGTAGTACATCGTCAGACACTTATGCAGTGTGGCGTGGATTCGAATCATGCCTTCAGCCGGGCGCACCGGCGTCGGGGCCACGATAAGATGCCCAGGCGTCGTGCGTCTCTCTCAGCGTCACTTCAAGCGCTCCGCTGAATCGGTCGCCGAGCCGATCCTTCACAAGATCATGGATGTGTTTGGCGACATGTTCTGCCGTCGACAAAACCCCTTCGAATTCGGGCAGCTCGTCGAGATTCTGGTAGCGCAGTCCATCGAGCACTTCCGCGACCGTTGTTCGTGCAACACCAATATCGATTACCACGTTAAATGCGTTGAGCCGCGGTGACATGAACTGCACGTCGACCACAAAGGTCGCGCCGTGCAACCGTTGCGCGGGACCGAAGAAGGGGTCGGGCAGCGAGTGCGCGATCATGACCGAGTCTCTAACTCTGACTGAGTACATGCGCTAGGCTCCGTAATCGATAATCCAAACAAGCCCCTTTGGCAGCGTGCCGTCGCGCAGCGTGTCGAAAAACTCTGGGGCTTCGCCAAACGGGATCCGTGTGCGGGGCAGGTCGTCGAATGCGTCGTCCGTCAGCAAGTCAACGGCTTCGGCGCGTCGATCATGTCGTGACAGCTCGCCGCGCCTCGATGCGGCTACATGCCCAACCTGGGAGCTGATGAGCCGAACCCGATTGAAGTGAAACGCGCCGCCCAAGCTGACTGAAACCGGTTTGGCGCCATACCAGCCGAGCTCGATGATCTGCGATTCGAACGCAGCATGATCGAGACACCACTGCAGGCCGCTCTGCGTACCGCTCGTGTTAAACAGCAGTGGAAACTGCTCCGGCACGTTCATATCGCCCACCGTTTCGAACCCGAGACTGCGCGCTAGGCTGGCGCGATACGTGTCCCGCTCCACGATGACGGCTTCGGCGTCGTACCGCAGCCGCAGCGTGAGTGCGAGCAGCGCGCCCAGCGTGCCAAACCCGCAAATCACCGCGGTGCTCCCTGTGCGCACCTTCGCATCCCAGGTGGCGTTCAGTGCCGTTTCGAGGTTACTGGTCATCGCCATACGATCGAGCGGCGCCGAGGCGGGCAGCTCGACCACACCCGAAGCGTCTACCCACGCCGTGGACTCATGGGGGTGCAGGCAGTGCAGCGCCCGGCCGTCACCGTCATGGCCGACCAGCGAATAGCCATACTTGATCGGGAAACTGAAGGCCCCGTCCATGTAGGGTACGCGCATGGCGTCATGCGCTTGCGCGGGCACTTGGCCCAAGGCGACTAGACGCTCTGTGCCGACAGAGATCATCGAGAAGCTCGCTGAAACTGGCACGAGGTCGGTTGATGGCGCTGGGGTCGAAGGCCGCAGCGCGGATTGCGCGGCGCTTTCGTGCCAAAGCGCTGTCATCGTAGTCTGCCCGTCATCATGACCGCGTCACCCATGACGGTGTAGAACGTGTCGCGTAGTGCAATGGCATCGTCCACCGTGGTGATCTGCGGCAGGTCCAGGAGTGGATTCCCAGAGCCAAACAGCATCGGAGCAATGTGTACCTGTAACCAATCGATGGCGCCGGCTTGCTGAAACGTCTGAAACGTTTTCGGCCCGCCCTCAACGAGCAGCGATCGAATGCCGAGATCTTGAAGGTGCTCGAGCAAGGCACTCACGTCCAGAATCCCGCCAACACGTTTGCAGCGGACCAACTCAAAGTCCCCGCGTTCGGAAGGTAAGCCTTCGTCGTCGCTGCACACAATCAGTGTGCGCATGCCCTCGACGCGGGGCAGACATGTGAGATCTGACACGTGGTTGCTGAGGATGATGCGTGCAGGATTGTCGCCGTCGACGTGGCGCACATCGAGTCTCGGCTTGTCGCAGCGGGCTGTGTTGCCGCCAACAAGCACGCCGTCGACAAGCGCTCTGAGCCGATGCGCATGATGGAGGTTCTCCGTGTTGCCGATCCACTGACTGTGACCCGCAACCGTGGCCACGCGCCCATCCAGGGACTGAGCCATGTGCACGAGCACAAGTGTTTCCGATTGCGGGCGCCAGTCAGCGAGCGCTATGGGCAGGTACAGCCGCAACGCGTGTTCCCGTGTCCGGTCCAGCGACGGCGATGTTGACAGATATAGACCCGAGTCGAGCAATCGTGCGGCGGGCATCGCCGCGGTCGTCAGTGGCGTACGACTCACAACGGCCTGCGCGTCTGCCGGCAGCGAGTTCGGTTCGTAATACTGGAAGCCCGCATCGGTGAGGCATAACACGGTTTGATCGCCTTGGTCCGCGCGTGCAGCGCTCCGCAGAGCGAGAATCTGCCGCCAGAGAGTCTCGCTCAGATTCATGGCGCAACTCCGCCTGCAGTCATTTCCGGCTCGGGCTCCGACAATTGTTGGTGGAGTGTGCGCGGCGTCCGATAGTGGAAGACTGCGATGACCGCAAGAAAAAGCAGGAACTGCAAGATTCCGAATCGCAGAAAGTTCTCTGCCGGCACGATTGACCAGGTGCCCCAAAGTATGAGCAGAAACGTGAGCGCTTGCGTCATTGTGATTGCATCTGATCTCAGTGTTATGCCAAAGCGGTGCAGTTCAATGCGGAATACAACTGCATTTAGTAGCTGCGACACGAGCAGGGCAATCAACGCCCCTGGAATGCCGAATCGGGGCACGAGCAGAGACAGCAGCACGAAAGTGGCAATGGTTCTTGCCAGGGTCCAAGAGGTGAGTCGCGCGGTCTTTTTCTTACTCAGATAGAGCAACCCCCAGTAGCGGGTAAACAGTAGCGGCACTAGTGCTGTTGCGCCAAGGGGTATCCACTGCCGAACGGATAAGTACGCGGGATCATCAGTCAGAAGTGACAAGCTCGAACCTGCCATTACGATGAGCGACACCGTTAGAAGCCCGCAGCCGACGTAAAACGTGTAGAAGGTCGCGACGCGCGCTTTTTCTTCGCCATGCGGGTCAGCGAGGGCCGTGTAGAGCCACGGACGAATCGCGGCATCTAAGGCGTTCAGCGCCATCGACGCAAGCCCCAGTAGGGCAGCGAGCACGCCATAGATGCCAAGGCTACTCAGACCGAGATGACGTTCAATGAAAAGCCTGTCGAGGCGCGCCTCCAGCAGGAAAAGAATAGAGAATGCAACCAGCGGCAGAGAAAAACGAATTGCCGGCGATACCTCGGACCAGCGCGGCACACGGATCAACTTGGGGGCGCGACGAACCAGAATCCAAGTCAGCAGGATTGCGGGCGGCAACAGCGCGCCAGTCAATGCGCCGACCAGCCCGAGGTCAAGCCATACCAGACAGAGCAACTGCAGACCGACGTTTCCAATGATAAGAAAGACTGAGTAGCACACAAAGGTCTTCAAGTCGCGCCGGTTGCGCAAGAAGACAAATAGAGGCGCCAGCGCCGTATGACAGAACGCTGTCGCCATGGCGATGATCCCAAAAGGGTAGAACTGGAAGGACGCGCCGGCCGCGACACTTCGATAGATCACCGGACCCAGCAGGGCCATGAGTAGGCTCGCTGTGATGATCAGCCCGAAGGACAGGCTAAACACCCCGCTAAGGAAGTGATCCTCGGCTTCTCGGTCGCCTCGCAGGTCGAAATACAAGGTTCGCACGGACGCATCCAGGCGCAGATTGGCGATCACCGATAGTACAGCCGCAAAAACGTTGTAAAGCACAAGTGCACCAAGCGCATCGGGCTCGAGTGTGCTGAGGTAAACCGGTAGCAACAAGACAAAGCTCGCCCGCCGAATCGCGTCGAGCAGTAAATAGCCTATCAGCGACTGCCAGAATCCAGCGGCCTTAGCGCGCATGAGACCTGGGCTCCCCTGAGGTGCGCGAGCCGGTTTCATTGGTGCCAACAGTAGTCTCTGTGTCTCCGAATAGGTCTCCAAGTAACTGAAGCAGTGTCGGCATGAAGGACTCGTGTCGAGTCGTGGCGGATTCCGAGAGGTTCGGTTTCACACCAGGCGTGTAGCCTTTCGCGACAAAAGCGTCGACAACTGCGGCATTGCGACATACAACATGGACGGGCGTCGCCGGACCCATATCCTCGATGGCGACCATGGGGGGCTGGTGGTCTCCGAAGATGACAAACAGTGTGTCGTCTTTCGCGTTGTCGGAAAGAAACTGACTGAGCATATCAATCTGATAACCTATGGCACCCGCGTAGCGCTGACGAAGATCATCGCCCGTGACACGGTTCCGTCTCACGTCAACATCAGGGGAATTAAGTTGCTCCCAATCGGTGGCCACATCCAAGGGCGAATCGTACGGATAGTGCGAATTCAGGGTCAGAAAGAACAGGGAGAATGGCTGCTCGCTGCGTTCAATGGCGCGTTGGTACGCGCTGTTGAGTGCGTATTGATCAAGAGGGGCGAATCTGTGGCCCGAACCCAGGTAGGGGATCTTCGGGCCGCGGTACGCTAACGCGTCATAGTTGACGATGACGTCTGCCTGAAAATTTCTTTGGATCTGACCCCAGTCGATATTGTGGTCTGGCACGCCGCCGAGCGGGCATAGCAGGTGATTGGTGTACCCGTTCCGGCGAAGTACGTGAAACAGCGACTCATAGGTGGAAAACGCACTCCCAGGCGCAAAAAGACGCTCGTGCACGGTGACGTTGTCCACAGTGATACCGTAGGTAAACGTCGTGTAACTGAGCCACGACCCACCGGTAAAGATTGGCGCATTGGAAAGTACCGATGCCACAGACAGGCCGTGCTTGTCGATTTGGCGGTCAAGGTGGTTTAGGTTGTCGGCGAGCTGCGCAAACATCTCTGTATCGCGGAACACAATACTGCCGTAGGACTCGATGCACACGATGGCAATGTTTGGTGGCCCTGCCAGCGTCAGAGAGTTGAATTGATTTAGGTTCGCGAAATGGGCGGCGTCTTGTTCAATAAAGCGACGATGCTCTCGGCCCAGTTCAAAATTTCGAACGAGATGCAGGATGGGCGAGTAGACGGTTCGGTAGACGATCAGTCGGTACTGATAAGTCCATAAGTGGTAGAAACAAGACGGCAGTAGCGCAATTGCGGCGATCAATAGGAACGGGTTACCCCTTAACTCCCCCTGCAGCAAAAAGTCCAGGCTTGCAAACGCGGCCCAACCGAGCGCACCAAGAATCATGGTGACCGCTACTAGCGCCATCGAGATCCAGCTGCCCATGATCGACAGGCCTGTCCTGAGTAGCGCCATATCGCTGCTTAAGACGGGCGGCCGTTTGAATATGCTGTGCATTAACGCGACATACGCGAACTGAAGTACGCCGAAGAGATACAACGCCATGAGAGCCCACGTCGCCGCGACACCATTCCAGCCCGCGTAGCTTGCAATCAGTACGGCAACCGTGAAATCGAAGTTGATTTGAAACGGATCTGAAAACGGAACCTTCGTGTAAAACAATTTGATGCCACGCGTGTCGACGATGTGCGTGGGTTTGAGGAATTGAAACAGATGCGGTCGTTCACGCAGATTGAGCAGATAGTGCGGCAGAAAGCTCACCACGTTCATAACGCCCAGAATGAACAGCGCGATAACTACATCGTTCATGAGTACCAACTCATCATGAGATAGCGCATGAAACGCTGGCGGTAGAGCATCTCCAGATCGAAGCCAGCTTGGAAGATCTCGAATACATCGTCCTCACCACCTCGCAAACGTCGCGTGGCTTTCAAGGCTTGGTGCCTAAGCCATAGCGCTGCGCGATGGCGGACCCGCACGTGGGGCGTCAGATCGCGGACACTAGGTGTTGGCGCAGCCATGGGAGGCATGAAGTCTGCCTCGCTGTAGACCCGAGTCAGCGCCCAAGCAGCCTGCAGGCGTTCCAGCACGGCGCGATCGGGACTGCCTGTGAGCACATCATCAACGATGATGAGCCTACCGCCAGGCCTAAGCGCCCCTAACAGTGTGCTGATGGTGTCTCGAAGCCCAGGGCTGTGCTTGACTGACTCGACGGCGACTACGAGATCGTATTGGGCCTTGGTAACAGAGTCGAAACTCGTCACAGAAAAAGACAGCTGGTGCGCCATTTCGCGCACGGCTGCATGCTTGCGCGCGAATGCTACTTCGTCTGCACTTAGGCTGATTCCATGCGTTTGACAGCCGGTCGCAGACGCCAGAATTCGCGACCCATAGCCAGTGCCACACCCCGCATCAAGCACTTTGCTGCCGGGCCTCAATTCGAGTCCTTGCGCGATGAGCGCGTAGACATCGTCGGCGTCGGGCAGCGACAGCCGCTTGTGAATCGGATAAGGCGAATTGCGGCGCTTCGATTCAAAGTGAATTAGGCGGTCATAAACCGAGGTCACGGACGGCTCTTTCATAAAGACCTGAGCAAAAACACAAACTCGTTCGCTGCCGCGAGCGGTTTGGTCGAGACCATCGGCTTACGATAGTCGACCCGTCTTAAGCCAAGTCGACGCCAGTGCTCGCGCCGGTGCAGCGGGTATTGGTCCGGCAACACGTCCAAGACCTCGAAACCGGTGTCTTCCAACAGGGTGCACCAGTTCACCAGCGAGTCGGCATCTTGATGCCCACGCCGTCTCCGAATTCGCTGTGACCCCGTGAGCCAACGGAACCCCAGCGTTGCCTCGTTTCGAACGAGGACGCAGAACCGTGCGCCAGGTGCGGCGACGCGACGCATTTCCGCAAGAACGCGAGGCCGGTCCAACATGCGCTCCAGCGATCCCAGGCAGGTTACGAAATCGAAGACGCCGTCATGAAAAGGCAACGCCTCGGCATTGCCGCAAACGAGTGTGGCGTGCGGGGCGTGCTGACGCGCTTGTTTAATCGCCACACCCGAAATATCAATTCCAGCGGTTTCCAGGTCGTAGTCGACTGCGGCTTCAAGCAGTCTGCCCAGGCCGCAGGCGACGTCCAGGAGCCGGCTCCCGGGTGCGACTTGGAGCAACTCCAAGAACACGTAATAGGCGCGCAGTGGACGCAGGTAACGTTGCCCCTTGCGCTGATACGTGGCATCGAACCAATTCGCGATGCGCTGCTGTTCGGTCACGCGGTTTGTCACAGCAGGTACCTTGGTGTGCGGTCGCGGTAGCGCATAAAGTCGGCGCCGAAGCGGTTGCCGAGGTAGTCCTCTTCCAGGCGAACCTTGGCGTGCATGTGCAGGACGTACACCAATATTCCGAGTGCGAACCAAAGCGACGGCATGACAAGCCAAAATCCCACGAACATGACGTACATCCCAACCAGCCCCGGATTTCGTGACCAGCGAAAAATTGAGCGCGTTTGAAGGGCACGGTGGTCATCGGCGGCGTAGCGACGCAACGCGAATACAGAGCCCAGCGTCAGCGCACGACCCGCGATCATGAGCGCTGCAGCCTCTATGGCGATGACCGTGCCGGGAGCGTACAGGTAGTCGCCGATCGCTTCGGGGCCCCAGATCAGATCACCGAGCGGATAGAGGAATACCGCGTAGACGATCACCAGTGGCAGCACGAAGCGGACTGTTTTCTGGGCCGGCGACAATGCAAACCAGCGTCGGAATGGCGGCGAGTAAAATGCGAGCTGCGCGTCGTCTGGTAACCAGAGCCGTCGCGAGGAGGCCACGCTCGGCGTATGCAGCACGGTGAGCTCCAATACGAGTGTTGCGTAGCAGGCAAGGATGAGTAGGTCGAGCGGGGACATCAACGTTGTATCAGGAGTGCGTTAAACGCCAAGGCGACGTCCCGCCAGGTGCGCTGCGGCCGCGGCCCGGAGGGACGCAGCTCCGCATACTCGGCGGGGCATGTGAGCAGTTTGTGCAATGTGTGTGTGACGGCCTCGTGGTCTCCGGTATCCACGTAGCGGATGTTGCCATGCGGCGCAAACGTGCGCATTGCGCCCGTCGGGTGCGACAGGACAGGCAGGCCGCAGGCCAGTGCTTCGGCGGTCACCATGGAGTAGCTCTCGTCGACAGAAAACTGCAACAGTAAATCCGCTTCGCGCATCAAAAGGTTCACTCGGTTATGGGGCACCGCACGTTCGATGCGGATGCGCGCGCTGAGACCGGCGTTCTCGACCCGTTCGCGCACCTGCTCGAAGCGTGAGGGCTCAAAGTCGGCGTTTCCGTGGCAGGTGAGCGTCCAGTCCAGGTCAGTGAGCGACCCCAGTGTGTCGATGAGTCGCTCGTAGCCTTTGCGCGGCAGGTAGTTGGCGAGGCAGAGCAAACGCCGCGGCGTTTGGGCATAGTTCGATTTTGGTTGCCAGTCATCGTCGATGGCGGGTGCGATGCAGGTGAGTCGATCTGCGGGGACGACGCCCAGCGCCCGCACGGCCTCGCCGACGGACTCTCCGGTTACCACCACGTGACTGGCGGCGGACAGGGTCGTGTCGCCCGGGAGTCTGTCAGGCCTCATGTGAAGCAGCAACACACGCAGTCCGGCGTGCGATAAGAGCTGCGTCGCCAGCGACTCGAGCACGAGCCCGTCGATGATCAGGGCGTCGCCTGGTGCGACCGCTTTGAGATCGCTTTGATCGCCATGGTAGAGGACCGGGTGACCCAGGCGCTCCAGGCCGTCCATGAGGCGGGCGTTGTAGTGATAGCCGCCCGAGATCTGATCGGCGCGACCGCTACTGAATAGATGGACGCTGGGCGGCATGGCGGAACAGCTCTGCGAACGAAATGGCAAACGAGCCGCAGAGTAGCAGCGTCGTCAATGCGAGCGCGAGCTGTTGCATGACGCCTGGCAGCAACGTTGCAGCACAGAGCAGCGTAAAGCTCGCGCCCGCGATTACGGCGGCGTATCGACGACGGCGTTCGGCGAAGTCGCCGCCTGCGAGACCCCAGACAGCAAGGCGGTAGACATAACGCAGCAAGCCGGGCAGCACCACCCAGAGCGCGACGCCCTCGACGAGGTGAAAGTAGAGCCCAGCTGTGAGCACATAAACGGCGTCGACTTCCATGTCGAAATGGCTGCCAAAGCGATCGGTTTCGTTGCGCGCCCGGGCAATGCGTCCGTCGATGACGTCGAGCATCACGTTGCCGGCGAAGGCGGCAAACGTCAGTGCTGGTGTCAGTACGTCAAACAGGCACAGCACTGTGACCAGCAGCAGCAAGCGAAACAGCGTCAGCAGGTTGGCCAGCCCAGGCGGCGTCCGGTGTTGCACGAGGCGTCGGCGTTGGCCCAGCAGCAGGCCGCCGAACAACACGACGCAGGTCAGGGCGACGACGATCGACGCGTCCAGCAGGATCGCGGCGGCAACGGCCGGCGGCAGCACCAGTGCGATCAGGTTGCTGCAGTGATTGAGCCTGCGATCTAACGCGTCCATGGGCGTGGTGTTGGTCGTGTTCCGAGAGGTCTGACGGGCACACTGACGTGTCGGGCGCATTGCCGCAACCTGGGTGCTGTGGGCACAATACTCGCGCGCATTCTTCCCGAGCGCATCACGGAGTCCCGCTTTATGGCGCACGACGCCGACCGGACCGAGGATTACACGCCCGTCTTCAACGATTTGGTGTTTCGTTCACTCGAGCCCATCTGTGTCGGCGTTTTCGTGCTTTACACCGTCTTTGTGCTCATGGGCTTCCTCGACGCGCATACGACGGGCGTGCGCCTCATCGTCGTGTCGACCGACGCGTTGTCTGCCGCCATCTTCCTGGGGCTTTATTTCGCACTGAGGCGCGGCATGCTGACGTCACGCTGGATCAACCCGTTGTGCGTCATGCTGGCCTGTATCTGTGTGGCGAATGTGCTGCTCGCATTTCTCTACGTACAGGACGCGTTTTACCTGATCTATCTGCCCATGATCATCGTGTGCTACGGCGCGTTCCTGTTGTCGCTTAAATGGCTGTTCATCAACGTCACCATTGTGTTCGTCGGCGCGGCTGTGTTTGCCGCGCCATCATTGCCGGAGCCGATTCGCTACCGTTATCTGCCGGCGCTGGTGGGCGCCACGATTCTCGCGACGATCATGCTCTATGTCCGACGCCGCGGTGTGATCGCGGCGCAACGGGCATTGTCCGCGGCGCGGGGTGAGCTCGAGAACCGCCTGCAAGTGGAGGCGCAGCTGGCGCACTCGCAGCGTCTGGACAGTCTGGGCAAGCTCGTCAGCGGCATCGCGCACGAGTTCAACAACCTGCTCATGGTCATTATTGGATATGCCGATCAACTCGTCGCCACCCGCCGGGGTTCGTCCGAAGAAACAGACCTGATCGCGATCCGCGACGCAGGCGAGCGCGCCGCCGCGCTGTCGGCGAAGCTGCTGGCGTTTAGCCGCCAGCAAGTCATGAAAACCCGCGTGGTCGCGGTCAACGAGATCATTCGAACGGCGACGCCGCTCGTCGAGCGCAGCCTCACGGGTGATGTCGCGCTGCACGTGGACCTGGCCGAGGACGCCGGGCAAGTCAGTGTGGATACACTGCAGATTGAGCAGGTGTTGCTCAACCTCGCACTCAACGCCCGGGATGCCATGACCGAGACAGGCGGGACTCTGACGATCTCGACTGCGGGTGTGGCGGACCGCGAGGTTGTTGAGATTACGGTGTCCGACACCGGGTCCGGTATGAGTCCGGAAATAAGAGCGCGCGCGTTCGAGCCGTTTTTCACGACGAAACCACAAGGCAGCGGTACAGGGCTTGGGCTGGCCACGGTGTATGGCATCGTGACGCAAAGTGGTGGCACGATCGAGCTCGAGAGCGCCCCCGGTCAGGGATCTACGTTTCGAATCACGCTGCCGCGCGTCGAGTCGCCAGCAGCGGGGCGCGACAATGCAGAAGCCAGTGGTGAACGCGCGTCGCTGACGCTGACGGGCACGGTATTGGTCGTGGATGACGAGCCGAACGTGAGGGACGTGGTCACTAAGACACTCGAAAACCTGGGTTGCCGAGTTATCGCGGCCGACAGTGGTGCCGCGGCGCTCGAACTGGCGGCGACGCGCGCGTTTGACGTCATCCTGACGGACATCATTATGCCCGGTATGTCGGGCATCGAGCTTGTCGAATCGCTGCGTCGAGACGGGTTCCAGCAACGGGTGATTTACATGTCGGGACATGGTGCCGATGACGAGGCGCGTGCCGCGGCACACGGCCCTCTGCTGCGCAAGCCGTTCCGCAGTCGCGCGCTGATTACGGCGCTGGCCGAGGCGCTGGATTCCGCACAGGCTTAGACGGCCGTCGCGGTACACTGCGTAACCTGGCATCGGGGGAGGGCCAGTGGACGACACCACGCCAAGGGACTGGAGCAGCTTCCGTCGCATACTCTGGGTGGCACCCGGACTGATCCTCATTGCGTCCATCGTGCAGGCGTCGTGGACCACGGCTGTACCACTCGCCGGGCTCGCGGTCGTCCTCGCGGCGCTGCTTTTTTTTCGACGGGGCAAATCACGCGCGATCACACTACATGTCTCGATCGCACTGCTGATCGCATTTCAAACCGGCCTGTTGTACTCGACGACTGACGAGGCCAATGTTGGCATCGTCTGGTTTCTCGTGGTGCCGGCCTTCGTTGCGCTGCTCGGCAGCCGCAGCCACATCCTGATCTGGACGCCTGTCACCGTTGCCGCGATCGCCTACACCTGGTGGCTGTATGCCGACTACGCGTCGATGGCGCACCCCATGTCGCTGGTCAACCTCATTGGCGCCACGCTGGTGGTCTCAGTGGCGGCGCTCGGCGTCGTCACTGAAAGAGAACGCCGCGAGCGCGCGCTTGTCGAGACCGCGCGTCAGGCGCAGGCCGAGGCGCGTGATCGGGAGCGTGCGCAGCGTGAGTCAGAAGAAGCCAGGACCGCGTTGACGCACTTTCTGGGCTCGATGAGCCATGAGTTACGCACACCGTTGACAAGCATCGTGCTAGCGGCCGATATGCTTGAAGAGGTGTTAGTCGGGTCGGACCATGCCGTATGGCCGCGCAATATCCGCCGTAACGCCGATTCACTGCGTCTTCTGCTCGATGATGTGATTGACCTGGCGCGCAGCGACGCTGCGCGGTCGTCGCGCGATCCTGTGCCGTTCGAGATCGCCGAACTCATCGAGAGCGTGCGGACCATCGTCCAGCCTGTCGCCATGGCGCGTGGTCAGCGGCTGTTTGCGGGTGCGATGCCGGATGTGCCGGTGCGATGGGAGGGTGAGGCAGACCGCATTCGCCAGGTACTCGTGAACTTGCTGACCAATGGTTTGCGTCACGGCCAGGGGTCGGGCGTGTGGTTGCTGGTGCGTTTCGATGAGGGCGCGCTCGTGTTCGAGGTGGGTGACGACGGTCACGGTATCGCGCCCGAATGGCACCGCGAGATCTTCAAACCGTTCTTTCAGGCGCCTGTTCCCGGGCAGCCCGACGACGATGACGATAGCGGCACGGGCCTCGGGCTGGCCATATCGAGCGGCTACGTGGCATCCATGGAGAGTGCGCTGCAGTTGTGGTCGGCGCCGGAGAAGGGCGCCGTTTTCTCCTTCTCACTGGCGCTTGGCGCGCTCGGTGAAAGCCGTTTGTCGTCGCGGTACACGCGCGGCAGCGGCTGGCCAGTGCAAGTGGACGTTCAGTCGCGCCTCGAGGGCCCGCTCGAGTGGGCGCGCGCGTGGTGCGAGCAATGGCGCATCGAGGTTGTCGAGGGCGCGACGCCGCTGACGCTCGAGTACGACGGGGCCCGGGCGCTTGGCACTTCGGCTGAGCTCATGCGCGACCTGGAGCGGATCGCGGGCATTGAGGGCCGCGATGCATTGAATGCTGAAGCGAGCGGCGACAAGACCTCTCTGCGCTGCGTGGGCTGTGACGATGACCGCGATGTGCTGGCTGTGCTCGAGGCGCGCCGTGAGGCCGCTGGGCACCACGTCAGGGCCTTCGTTGCTTCGGCCGCAATGCTGGGCTACCTGAGGGCGAAGCCGGCTGACGTGGTGCTGCTCGACGTAGACCTCGGCGCCGAGTCCGGTCTCGACGTGCTGCAAACTATCCGAGGGCTTGACGGCCCGAACGCCGGGATACCCATCTGCATGCTCAGCGGGAGGATCGATCAGCGGGAGCGGAGCCTGGCGCTGGGCGCGAACGCCTATCTGCTCAAACCCTCGAGTGGCCCCGAGCTGCTGCAAACGCTGGCAAGCCTGGCGCGGCTCGAAGACTGAGATTGGACCGCATGTCCTCTGAAGTGGTGTTGATATTCGGTAAGGCATTGCTGTGGTGGGGCATTCCTATTGGCTTCTGCCTCTACCAGTTGTGGACGGTCAGGCGCCGTGACTAAGCAATATTTCGACAGAGCTGGGTCACCAGTGTCTAGTTTTATTGACAGATAAGATTAGACAAAAATTGACTCAGACTGAGACACGAGAGTAGTCTGTCCAGTGCCGCGAACACTCGTCCGACCGTCTTTTGGGGCTGTGTCGGTTGGTTCTGACACCTTCAATCCTGGGGAAGGCTACCGATATGTTCCCAATTACACGCTTGTTTGACTCCGAGCACTCAGCTCGTGAGGCCATCGACAAACTGGTCGAGGGCGAAGAACCACACGAGCGCAGTCTCGTGATTCGCGGTGCAGATGCGAACGCGCCCGCGCAAGTCGAGGCCGCGATTGCCTCTGGCATGATTATGGAAGGCCATAAGAAGTCCGTGCTGTCTGCGCTGGCGCGCGGCCGGGTCGTCGTCTCGTCGCGACCATCAGACCTGAACACGGGCCGATTTGTGGAGACCACCCTGGACGCCACTGCTGTTGATCGCGGCGCTATTCAGGACTACTACCCGCCCAATCCGGCGCCGTTTTCTGACTTCTTCGGCTTTAAGGTGCTGCTGGAGAGTAAGTCCGAAACAGGACTGTTCAAATTCGACAAAGACAGCTCGTTCGGTCTGAGACTGCTGAGCAAGAAGCAGGGGCCGATGTTCGGCACCAAGTTGATCAAGCACAAAGGCGCGCGCGGCTCGTCTGTTGAGCGCATGTCCAGCAAGGCTGCGCCACTTTCTTCGGCGATCGGACTTAAGTTGCTGTCGAAACGCAAGAGCGCCTCGGGCAGCTCAGTCTCGCGCATGTCCAGAACAGCTGCGCCGTTCTCGAAATTCATGGGTTTGCGTGTTTTGAGCAAGAAAACCTAGGGTTTCATGGGAATCGCCTGGACGGGCAATCCCGAATACATCGCAAAGGCGGCACCTGCTGGTGCCGCCTTTTTTTTTGTGCTGTCGAGCACAAGTTATTCGACAATCGATATCTGTAAACTAAAGATGACAGTCATGTAGGTAACAAAAGTTGACATAGCCGTATTAGACGAATTACTGTCTAGCTTCATCGGCATGTGCCCTCTGGGTGGACGCTGATCGGTTGCCCGGCACGAAGATCGGGTGCTTGGGACCCTTGTGGGTCTCGTGGCTACCAATAGGAACTTCGGGAGACACCTATGTCTGACTCGGATCGCGTCTACGGGACGGGGTTGACCATGAAGCAGTCCGAAGAACTCCATAAGCACATCATCGATGGTGCGCGGGTGTTCTTCTTCATTTCTGCGATTGCTCACTTCCTCGCGTACTTGTTCACCCCTTGGTTAGGTTAAGGAGCACAGCATGAATCAGGCACGTATGTGGTTGGTCGTAAAGCCGACCGTCGGTATTCCGCTGTTTCTCGGCGCAGTAGCGATCACCTCACTGGTCGTTCACTTCGCAATTTTGAACAACACCACCTGGTTCCCGGCGTTCTTCGGCGGCTAGCACTCCCGAATGGGGGGCTGGTTCTGAACATCGGAACCTGAACAAGAAAGAATGGCCGGGCTCGCCCGGATGCGAAAGGGCGGGGTCCGTTTAGCGGACCCCTTCGTATTGGTGACATTTCGACGTGGGGCGAATTAGTCAACGACTGACCGAGCGGTGGATCGCGCTCGGTCCCCGCTTTATGCCGTTTGCGGATATCGCAACAGCAGATCTGCCGTTGCGTCGTCTGCTGCGCCTGTCGTTGTTCCAGGTCACCACAGGCATGGCGCTCGTGCTGCTCGTCGGCACGCTCAACCGCGTCATGATCGTCGAGCTCGGCGTGCCCGCGACGTTGGTGGGCGCGATGCTCGCGCTGCCGCTTGTGTTTGCGCCGTTTCGCGCGCTCATCGGGCACAAATCCGATACGCACCGTTGCGCATTGGGCTGGCGCCGCGTGCCCTACATCTGGAAGGGTACGCTCTGGCAGTTCGCGGGCTTCGCGCTGATGCCGTTTGCGCTGCTCGTGCTGGCGGGCAAGGGCGAGTCTGGATCTGCGCCGCTATGGATAGGCCACGCAGCGGCCGCGCTCTCGTTCCTGCTTGTGGGTGCCGGCTTGCACACCGTGCAAACGGCAGGTCTTGCGCTGGCCACGGATCTCACGCCACGCAGCTCGCACTCACGCGTCGTCGGGCTCATGTACATCATGCTCTTGCTGGGCATGATGGTCAGTGCGCTGCTGTTCGGTATGGCCTTGCAAGAGTTCACGCCGGGTCGACTCGTTCAGGTGATCCAGGGCGCGGCGCTGATCACGATCGTGCTCAACGGGCTTGCCATGTGGAAGCAGGAGGGCATCTCGCGGCAGCCGCCGCAGGTGGCGCCCGACCCCACGTTTGCTGAGTCCTGGGCCAAGTTCTGCGAGGGCGGCAACACGCGCCGCCGGCTCGCCATCGTCGGCATCGGCACCATGGCTTTCGCGATGGCCGATGTGTTGCTTGAACCGTTTGGCGGCCAGGTCATGGCCATGTCCGTTGCGGCGACGACCAAGCTAACGGCGCTGCTCACCTTCGGCGGCCTGCTGGGTTTCGCGCTCGCCTCCAAACGTATCGATGACGGCGCCGACCCCTACGTCATCGCGCAGTACGGCACCTGCATCGGGCTGCCGGCGTTTGCGCTGGTCATCGCTGCCGCGCCGCTCGGCATGCTGCCGCTGTTCCTTGCGGGCAACTTCCTGATTGGTTTCGGCGGCGCGCTCTTCGGGCACGGCACGCTGACGGCAACGATGCACCGTGCGCCCGAAAAGCAGGCGGGCCTGGCCCTGGGCGCCTGGGGCGCCGTGCAGGCGACGGCTGTGGGTGTCGCGATGGCGCTCAGCGGTGCGCTGCGCGACCTCGCCGTCGTACTCTGGGGTGCGACCGACGGATTGTGGGGGCTCGGTGGCGTCGCCACGGCGTACTACGCCGTGTACACCGTGGAAATCGTGTTGCTGATCGTGACGATCGTCGCAACGCTGCCGCTGATTCGACGGGCCGTGCAGCGTCGCGCCGCTGGCGCAATGCCCGAGAGTGACCCCGCAGAGCAGGGCGCCGACGACGTCGTGTCGGGCGGTCGTGCAGCACAGGCGCCTTAAGCGTGGCGGTACGCGACATCCTCGAATACCCGGACCCGCGACTGCACGAGCTGTCGTGCCCTGTCGATCATTTCGACGACGCGCTGGCGCGCACGGTCGACGACCTCATCGAAACGCTGCATGCATCGGCGTCGATTGGGCTCTGCGCACCGCAAATTGATGTCTGCGAGCAGGTGCTGGTCATGGACCATTCCGAGGACCAGTCCGCCCCTGAGGCTTACGTCAACCCCGTCATCACGCGGCGCCGTGGCTTTGGTCTTGTGGAAGAGCGTTGCCTGTCCGTGCCAGGCATGTCTGCGTTTGTATTTCGGGCCACGGCCATTGCGGTGCGGGCCCAGGATCTGACGGGCGCGACCTTCGAGCGGACGCTCACAGGCATGCCAGCTGTGTGCCTGCAGCACGAGATGGATCACTTCGACGGCAAGCTCGTCGCAGACCGTATGAACTGGTTCAAGCGCCGCCGCTTGCGTGCGGCGCTTCATAAAACCGAGGAACCCGCCTAAGCCGCCCCGGCGTCCTCGCCGTCATCGAAAATCGCTTCGATGGACATGTCGAACAACCGCGCCACACGAAACGCGAGCGTCAGACTCGGATCGAACTTGCCCGTCTCGATGGCGTTCACGGTCTGACGCGACACCTCAAGCGCTGACGCCAGTTGCGCCTGGGTCCAGTCACGCTCGGCGCGCAGAACCTTGAGACGGTTCTTCACAGGTAACGCCGCCGCACGAACAACAGTGACACCAGGTAAGTGATCCCCATCAGCATCACGAGATAACTGATCTCGGCGTCGCTGGCGATCACATTCACGATGTCGAGTGACGAGTAGGCGATGCCCGCAATGAGTGTGATGCCCAGTGTGATCGCCATGGCCTCGAGCTGAATGCGCTGCTGCAGTTCATCGAGATTCAGCAGGTGGCGTTTGTTGGCGAGGATCATGCCGGCGCCGACGGCAATCTGCAGCGAGATCGCGAGCACGCTTAGCGTCACATTGCCGTCCCAGAGAAACTCGGCGCCGAACACGGCGAGCGCCACGGTGATGAGCCAGGCCCCGGTCCACTGCGCCAGTCGAAGGGTGTGGTGCCGGTTGCTGGCATCAAAGCCCGAGGGGCGCGTTTCTGCTGCTGACATGGTCAGGTTCCTTTGTCTAAAAGTAAAGCGTGCTTTACATCATGAGTCAGACGAAACAAGAAGTTAAGTTTACTTTACAAAAAGATGAGGACGCTTGTCTTCGGAGGGCTAGCGCTCAAGTGAGACGAGCTCGTAGCGGTTCATCATGTAGCCGTCGATGCTGCCGTAGACGAGGATGCAGTCCGCGTCATCGGTGACCCAGACGTCGTAGGTCGGGTGCGTAGTGCCCCCCATGCCGGCATCGGAGTCATCGATGAACCGCAGGTGGCGGCAGCGGAAGGTGCCAGCCTCGACGGTCTTCTCTTCGATGCCGACGTATTCGAGGTCGATATGCACCTCAGCCACCTGCGGCGGCGTGGCGCCGCGGTGATCGGGCGAGGGCAGAAAGACCCGCAGTTTGCGCCGATGCTGCCCCAGGCTCGGGTCCATGCAACGGGCGAGATAGCCGTCGCCAACGACGGGGTGCGTACCAAAGCCGTCGAACGGGCCTTCCACCTCAACGCATTCCGATAAGCGTCCCAGTGACGGGCTGTCACTTTCGCACTCGATCACGCCCTGGCTCGCATCGTGGCGCAGCCAGCCACTGCCCATGGGCGCATCACCGACGGTGAGGTGAACGTGAAGGTATTCGGGCACGCCAGTGGCGTCCATGGCATAGACGATGTCGCGCAGCACTGTCGGCTCAGGCTCTTCGATCTCGCAATGCGCGCGCATGATGACGCGGCCGTCCCCGTGGTGTGTGAACCGAAACCACTCCTGACCCCGTTGCTGGTCCATGAGCTCAGGCTTTTTCGAGGTGTAGCGGATGTGACCGGATACGCTGCGGTGCGGCATGGGCATGGCGGGGGACCTCTGTTTGGGGCGGCGCATTGTGCCATGCACCGCGCGCAGGCTCAGCGTGTCACGACCATTTTTGTTTCTCTTGGTCGTGGGGCTTGCGCAGCAGTTCCTCGGCTTCCGTGATCAACGCATCCTTGGCCTCATGCGCGTCGCCATCCTGCCCTGCGATGCGTCGCATGAGTGCAAGCGTGGACTCGGCCTGCTCCTCGCTGAACTTACCCTCGCTGGGTTTGAGCACGTCACGCAGTTTCGAGTAGAGCTCGTTGCCCTTTCCCAGCAGGTAGGTCGAGGAGATGAGCAACGCCGCGGCGTCGCGCTTCGAGAGCCCGAACTCGTCTTCGAAGATACGCAAGATCTCGGCCTTTTCCTCGCTGCTCATGTCACCGTCCGCCTTCGCGGTCCCGGCGATCAGCAGTGCCGCAACCTCCATGGGGCTCGTGACGTGGAAGATGGCGTTGCTTTCATATTTCTGGCGCCACTTCCGGCGACGATGCCACAGCCACGGATTCAGACCGCCAAGATCGATACCCATGTCGGCCAGTCGATGCAGCAGCCAGAGGATCGTGACGATAGAGCTCAGTGCGCCGAGGATGATGTGCACAGCAAAATCCCTGTGTGTGAACGGACGATGTTCGGTGGCCACGCCACCGCGCCATTACACGACGTTGGGACTACTGCTGGCAACCCGTGCGTAATCCGGCACCAGTCCACGCACGAGCGCGGCCGATGCCGCGACATCGATCCAGGCGATGCGAAGCAGTGGTGCGCCGACGCCCTCGATGCTGAACGCCAATGCCGTGAAGCTCAGCATGCTGACGAGCCCTGCCAGCGCTGCGGCGAGGCGCAGGTTGGGCTGGACCGCGGCCGCGAGCAGCAGTCCGCCGATGATGCCGAACAGGACAGCGCGGTGTTGCAGCAGCAACGCCAGGTCACCGGAGACCGCACTGACGCCGTACAAGCGGTGCAATGTACCCGCCCCGCGAAGCCCAACGATGGGCGCGAGATTGATGAAGCCGGGAACGACGAAACACAAAGCAATGAGTGCGCGCATGCCGCTGAGCATCGAATGTTCCAAGTAATTGCGCAATAACGCGCGAGGTCATGGCACGGCGTAGGTAACGGCCACGAGTGGCCGCCGTTGCCACGTTGTGTCAAGCTGGTTCTCCACGCGCAGGGTTGCGCGCGATCGCAATGATCGGACCGACGTCGGTTCCTGTGCGCGATGGCCATGCCGTGGCAAGGGAGGGCGACGCGATGGCACACAGCGAATCGCATGGCGCACGCCCGGGTGCGCCCGCACCGCTGCACGAGCGCGAGACCGAACGACTCGCCGCGCTGCGCGGCCTGGGTTTGCTCGACTCGCCTTCTGCATTCCGCTTCGATGCCATTACCGAGCTCGCGAAGCTCGTGTTCGATGTTCCCATTGCACTCATCTCGCTGGTCGACCGAAACCGCCAGTGGTTTCTCTCGCGTCAGGGTCTGAATGCCGTGGAGACGCCCAGGGACATCGCGTTCTGCGCTTACGCTATTCACGAAACACAAATGCTCGTGGTTGAGAACGCCCTCGACCATCCCGTGTTCAAAAAGAACCCACTGGTGACGGGTGAGCTCGGCATCCGTTTTTATGCGGGTGCCGTACTTAGGTCTACGGAAGGCATGCCACTGGGCACGCTTTGCGTGATTGACACCGTATCGCGCGCTTTCGACGCTCGCGCGCGTCGCACCTTGTTGACCCTGGCGCGCATGGCGCAGTCGGAAATGCTCCTGCCACCGGCGCTGTCCGCGGGGCGCGCCCGCGCCCAGGTCGGCACTAATCGCGATCCGATTACGGGTCGGCTCTGGGGCGACGCGTTCTTCGAGCGCGTCGACGAGCGGCGTGCCGCCGCATTGCGAGAGCAGCATCTCGTGATGTCGGTGCACGTCGAGAGCATGGGCTATTTTTCGAACATGTATGGCCGACTGGTTGCCGACGAGATCTCCATCGCGGTCTGCGAACGCACGGAGTGGGTGCTGTCCGCCGAGGGCCGGCAGCTGCTGGCGCGGCTCGACAATGACTGGTTTGCCGGCATCGTGAGCTTGCCCCGCGATACCGACGTTGCGTTGCGGCTCGAGCGCTTGCGCTGCGCACTTGCGGACGCGCTGCGTCAGCCACTGACGACGGCCGTTGGGTCCGTCCACGTTCGCGCGGCTGTCGGTCTCGCGGTGCTTGACGATGCAGACCGCAGCGCCGGCGCCACGGTACGCCTGTGTCGCTTTGCCGCGGCTGAACTCGCGGAGCCGTCGGACGTTCGGGCGGTGGTTGTGGACGGTGCGCTGCGCGACGCGGCGATTCGGCGCCAGAAACTCGCGGGTGAGTTGTCGGCCGCGATTAACGAGGACGCACTGTCGCTCGTGTTTCAGCCCAAGATCGATTCGGACTCGCAAGGTCTCGCGGGCCTTGAATGCCTGTTGCGATGGCACCATCCCGAGCTCGGTCTCATCTTCCCGACTGAGGTCCTCGAGATCGCGAGCGAGTCCGGGCTCTCGGGCAAGCTGGACCGCTGGGTGCTTGCGACGGCGATGGCGCACGCTGCACGTTGGCAGCAGCGGGGTTACACGTTTGGGCGTGTGTCCGTGAACATCATGACCGGTACGCTCATCGATCCGGCATTCCGCGGCTGGCTGCACGAGCAACTCGACGCGCACAACGTGCACCCGGAGAGTCTCGACCTCGAGATAGTCGAGAGCGCTGTGGTCAGTGATCTCGATTCGACCGTCGAGGTCATGCGCCGCTTGCGCGACGACGGCGTGACGTTCTCGCTCGACGACTTCGGTACGGGCTTCTCATCGTTGTCCATTCTTCGTGAGCTGCCCGTCAGTACACTCAAGATCGACAAGTCGTTCGTCGAACGCGTGGGTGACGATGCGCGCGCTGCGTCATTGTGCTCAGGCATTGTGAATCTTGCTCACGAGCTGGGGCTGAACACGGTCGCCGAGGGTGTCGAGACGACCGCTCAGTCGGGCATCTTGCGCGCGCTGCGCTGTGACCAGTTGCAAGGGTTCTGGTTTGACAAGCCGTTGTCTGCCGAAGACTTTGAGGCGCGCTACGGCGCGCGCTCGGTCGACGCCTGAATCAGCCGAGCGTGACGGCAGCGCCTGGCGCTAGCCATTCAGAAGCTTCCTGAACGCCCACTGGCTCGCCCAGTAGCCTTCATGCTTCGGCAGCGTGTCATCGACGTCGGCGACACGTTTGTCGTAGAAGATGTGCGCGGCCGGCTCGGGGACGGGTGCAACAACCATACGTGTCGGGATCATCGTCAGGTTCATGAAAGGGCGCGCGTTGAATCGCTCAAGCGCGGGCTGCTCACAACGGACGCAGACGCCACGTCGGACATTGGGCGGCGGACGCCAACGCTTGAACGCGATGGTGCCGGGCACATGCGGTGCGACATCGCCTGCTTCAAACACCAGGATGTCGCCGTGTGTGTCCTGGTTAAACGCCTGACAGAGGGTGCAGTGACAGAGCGCGCGAAACCTGGGCGCAGCCGAGATCGTGATCGACACGGCGCCGCACGAGCACTGCGCTCTGGCATGTTCTTTTTCTGTACTCACGATGTGTGGCTGCGTTCGAGCAGTTCCCCGATCTCGTCGTGGTAATCGCGCCAGTGGGCGAACGCTGCGCTCGCCCAGCGTCGCACGGCGGCCACGTGGGCTTTTTCAGATTGAATCGGCCACACATCGTTCACCGTGACCGTGTGTGCAAGAGGCGGTGGGGCCAACCAGCGAAAGGTTGACTTCGCGGTAACGACCCGCCGCCGCACGTCGGCCAGCGATTGCAGTGGTACCTGTTGCTTGAAGTGGGCGTAGAGGCTTGCGAGATGAACGTTCACAGATTGGATCGACTGCGGTCCGGCAACGCCCGGGTGCTGGACAGCGTAGGCATCGACGGTGAGCGGATGAATGTGCATGAGCGCGGGGTTTTGGTACTCGCGGGCGAGCACGTCGCCGAACCGGGCCCAGCAGCCCGTGGACGCGAGCATGTAACGGTGCGTCTCGCCGTTGGGGACGTCGGGCGCGACGGCGCCACAGCCCGGGCAGGGCGCCGGCTCCATGGCGGAAGGCGTGACACGTGCACTCATGGCTGAATCGTCGCACGCCGGGCTGCTACTGGCGAATGGCGGGCCAGCCAGCGTGACTGTTGCGCCGCGGTCGTGGCCGGTATCCTGCGCGCATGGCGGCCACCGACTCACTCGACCACTGGCGCAGCGAAGGCGCGCTGCACGACGTATTGGGGCGCGAGTTGTTCGTCATGGACAGTGCGCCCGGCGACGTGGCGCGCCCGACGGTACTACTGATCCATGGGTTTCCAACGGCCGGTTGGGACTGGCACGCCATTTGGGCGCCTCTCGCCGAACGCTACCGGCTGCTCGCCCCCGACATGCTGGGCTTTGGCTTTTCGGAGAAGCCGGCGGGTCACAACTACACGATGCACGAGCAGGCCGATCTGCTTGAAGCGTTGGTGGCGTCGCTCAAGCTCAGCCAGTTTCACGTTCTCGCCCACGACTACGGCGATACGGTGGCGCAGGAGTTGCTCGCGCGACAAAACGCATTGGTTGACGCGCGCCAGTGGCAGTCGGTGTGCTTTCTCAATGGCGGCCTGTTTCCCGAGACGCATCGGGCGCGGCCCGCGCAGAAGTTGTTGCTGGGCCCGCTGGGTGGGCTCGCGACGCACCTCATGCAACGCGGAACGCTCGATCGCAATATGCGGACGATTTTTGGCCCCGAGTCACAGCCGTCGCCTGAGGAACTCGACAATTTCTGGCGCCTGATGCGCCACAACAACGGCAAGCGCAATGTTCATCGGCTCATGCGTTACATTCGCGACAGGCGACAGCACCGAGAGCGCTGGCTCGCGGCATTGCGCGATAGCGGCGTGCCGATCCAGCTCATCAATGGCAGTTACGATCCCGTATCGGGCGAGCACATGGTGGCCCGTTACCGCGAACTCGTGGGGCACGGCGACATCGTCGAGCTCGAGGGTATCGGCCACTATCCACAGATCGAGGCCCCGGATGCCGTGGCCCGACACTTTATGAATTTTGCGAGGCAACACGACTGATGTGGGACCTGTTGATCCGGAACGGCTATGTCTTCGATGGGCTTGGCGGTACGCCGAGAACGCTGGATATCGCCATTCGTGGCGAACGCATTGCGGCGCTCGGTATCGAGCTTGATCCCGCGCAGGCGGAGACGGTCATCGATGCGTCCGGCAAGTGGGTCATGCCCGGGCTTGTCGATGTGCACACGCACTTTGACCTGGAAGTCGAGATCGCGCCGGGGCTACCCGAGACGGTGCGGCACGGCACGACCACGGTCGTTGTTGCGAACTGCAGTCTGGGTTTGGCTTACGGCAACCAGCGTCGCGAGGGTGCCGACCCCATCGTCGATTGTTTCGCCCGCGTTGAGAACGTGCCGAAACCCGTGTTGCGCAAAGTCGCTGACTGCGCCACGTGGTCGGACAGTGGCGACTACCTTGAGCACCTCGACAGTCTGCCGCTGGGGCCCAATATCGTCACAATGATCCCGCACTCGATGCTGCGCATCGAAGTCATGGGCATGAAGGCCAGCATCGAACGCGAACCCACGGCCGCCGAAATGGATGAGATGACGCGTTTGCTTGAGAAAGCCATGCAGGAGGGCTACCCGGGATTCTCCACAGATGCTCTGCCGTTTCACTACCTGGCCAATGATCCGAACCGCCAGCTCAAGATTCCGACACAGTACGCGGGTTACCGCGAGCTTAAGCGCCTGACACAGGTGCTGCGCAAACACGATCGGGTGTGGCAGGCCACGCCGCCCAAGGACAAGCCGATCGAGATCTTCCGCCAGTTTCTACTGACAAGTGGGCGCCTGCACGGCAAGCCGCTCAAGATCACGGCCGTGGCCGCGCTCGACGTGGCGACGAACCGTGGCATCGCCAAGCTCGGTTTGTTCATGGCGCGCATTCTCAACTCGGCCGCCGTGCGCGGCCGCTTCTGGCTGCAGGCGCTTGCCGCGCCGTTCAAGGTCTGGGCCGAGGGGCCATTGACACCCGTGTTCGAGGAAATCCCTGAACTCAGGTTGCTCAACGAACCCGATCTCGAGGACCGCGAAGGCCGGCGCCGCCATCTCGACGACCCGAACTACATCCGCCGCTTTCGCGACATGTGGTTGCGCGGCAAGCACGGTTACGGGCTCGACCGCCTCAAGCGGATCATCAAGCGCGAGGACCTGGCGTTTAGCAGGGACCTTGCGGACATGGTTGTCGAGCGCTGCCCCGTGGCGGCCTGGCACGGCCTGAGTTTTGCGCGCATCCAGGAACGCGTGCTCGCGGTCCAAGCCGGGCGTCTGCAGGTCGACGATGCGGAGGAGGCGGCGGCACTTGCGGCCTTTCCTGCGCCGCTTGAGGACGAAGCCGAGCTGGTGCTGCACCTGCTGCGCACCTACGACACCGAGCTGTACTGGTACAGCGTGACCGCCAACCGCGACCCGGAAACGGTCAGCAAGCTCATCCTGCATCCCAAACTGCTGCCGGGCTTCAACGATTCCGGTGCCCACCTGACCAACATGGCGTTCTATGACGGCAACCTGCGCGCGCTGCAAATTGCACAACGTAAGGGCGAACGCGCGGTCGCATTTACCGTCGAGCGTCTCACGCGCGTGCCTGCCGAATTTTTCGATGTCGACACGGGGAGGCTGGCGCCAGGCAGTCGCGCTGATGTCACTATCGTCGATCCCCTGGCCTTGGCCGGCTACGACGCCGAAGCCAACATCGAGAGCCTGTTCCGCGAAGACTTCGGGCACGAGCAACTCGTCAACCGGTCGGACGGCGTGGTGACGGGGGTGGTCATTGGCGGTCGGCTTGCCTGGGACGGCGCAGCTTATGTCGCGTACTTCGGCAAGGAGCGACTCGGGCGGGTGCTGCGCGCGGGCGGTGCGGCCGCATCTGGTCGTGATGAAACGACCCAAAGCTCGTCGCAAGATTGACATACAGCGTATCGCCACAACGCACGAGACTCATGCGGTCGACGGCGTGCAAATACGGGGGCGCCCCATTACCATCGACGGACTCGCCCGGACTGCGTCCGCCGGCCCCCAAAACTGCAGACGGAACAGCGGTTGCTTGACACCACCATAGATGTCGAGACGCCTGAGGGCGTTCAGTTGCTCATCCCGGTCGCCGGGCTTGCGCCGCGCGCGATGGCCTGGCTCATCGACGGGATGATCAAGTTTGGCATGTTCATCGTCGCACTCATCGTGACCCAGCCTCTGGGTCTCACGGGCATGGCGCTCTGGTCGCTCTTCCTGTTCGCGCTGTTCTGGCTCTACAACGTCCTCTTCGAGGTGCTCTGGCAGGGGGCGACGCCAGGCAAACGCGCGATGCGACTGCGCGTGATGAATGCCGATGGCACGCCCGTTGGCTGGACGGGCGCCATCGTGCGCAACCTGATTCGTCCCGTCGATTCGCTGCCGGGCTGCTACCTCCTCGGTTGTCTCAGTGTGTTGCTCAGCCGTAATTTTCAGCGCCTGGGCGATCTGGCGGCAGGGACCATCGTCGCCTACAAGGCCACCGATCCCGAGCGCAGCCGGACGCACGTCAACGAGCCCATTCCCTTGGCGATACCGCTGTCCTCCGATGAGCAGGAAGCCCTCGTCAGTTTTTCCGAGCGTCGCAAGCAGTACTCGCAGGCACGTGCCGAAGAACTGGCCCAGATACTTGAGCCTGTCCTGGGCGAGGTCGACGCCCGACGCGTACGCAGCTATGCCGCCTGGCTCGCGGGCAAGGGGTCTCCCACGTGAAGCAGGAGCGCTTCGAGCGAGAGCATCGCGAGCTCTGGACGGGATTTGAAGAATCGGTCGGCGCCTTGTCCCGGGCGCGCGGCCTGTCCCGGCTTGCGCCCGACGAGCGTGAACGGCTGTGCGCCAATTTCGACGCCCGCTACCGCCAGATCTGTCAGCACCTGGCGCTCTCGCGAGCACGGCGCTACAGCCTCGAGTTGCAACACCGTCTGAACCAGCTCGCGCTCGAGGGACACCGCCACCTGTACGCGGCGCGCAGCCCGATACTGAGAGACATTGCCTACTTTCTGGTTGCGGGGTTTGCCCAGGCGTTTCGACGCCGCTGGCGCTTCATGGCCGTCTCGGGACTGCTGTTCTTCGGAACGGGTATCGGGATCGCGCTGGCCATCGCCGCTGACCCCGATCTCGTGTATTCGATGGTCTCCGCCGAGGACGTGATCCAGTACGAGGAGATGTACGCGACGGATCGTGATGTGCTCGGTCGCGAGCGCGAATCCGAGTCGGACTTCGCGATGTTCGGCTACTACATCTACAACAACGTCTCGATCGGATTTCGCACTTACGCCGGCGGCCTGCTCTTCGGCCTGGGCACGCTGTTCTACGTGTTGTTCAATGGCCTCTACATTGGCGCCGTGGCGGGGCATCTCACGACCAGTGGACTCGGGGAACCATTCTGGTCGTTCGTGTCGGGGCACTCGGCGCTGGAGCTCACAGCGATCGTGATTTTCGGGGGCGTTGGCTTGACGCTCGGAGCGAGTGCGATCTCGCCAGGAAAAAAGCGGCGCTGGCGGGCGTTGCGGGATACGGCGCGCGATACCTTGCCGCTGGTCTACGGCGGCACCGTCATGTTGTTCCTGGCGGCATTCGTCGAGGCCTACTGGTCGTCGACCACCTGGCCGCCGCCCGCATTCAAGTACGGCGTCGGCATTGCGTTCTGGTGTCTTCACGGCGCCTACTTTGGGCTCGCGGGGCGCAGACGGTGAATCTCGAAGACGTCACCGTCGCCTTGCGTCCCCGCGGACAGTGGGAGGCCATGGATCTCGGCGCGCGCATGGTACGGCGCGACGCCAGGGCGATCTACCTGACCTGGTTTGCGTTAACGCTGCCGGCGTTCGCGCTGGCACTGGCCGCCGTGTGGTTCACGCCCTACGCGGGCTTGGCCGTGTTCCTGTACTGGTGGATCGAGCCGATCACGGACGGGCCGATTCTGCATGTCATCTCCAGGCGGCTGTTCGGAGCGCGGCCCACCGCGCGGGACGCACTGCGATCGACGTGGCCGGCGCTGCGGCGCAACTGGATCTACCTGCTGACGCCATTTCGCTTACATCTCGCACGATCGGCCATGTTGTCCATCACGCAGCTCGAGGGGCTGAAGGGCAAGCGTCGGCGCGACCGCGCGAAGGTCATCGGTCGGCGAATCGCGCGGCCCGGTGGTGGACTGACCGTGGCCTACCATCACCTGGCGATGGCCGTGTACTTCGGCGTCATCCTGCTCGTGTTTGTGCTGCTGCCTGAGTCGCTGCAATCCACGATGGGCGATGGCATGTTGCAGTTGCTTTGGACGCCGGGTTCCCGGGAAGCCAATCTGATTTCGCTGATCCTCTTCTACATTGCGCAGACCACGATGCACCCGTGGTGGGTCGGTGGCGGCTTCGGGCTCTACATCAATTGCCGCACAAGCCTCGAGGCCTGGGACCTCGAGGTCGCGTTCCGGAGAATGGTCGCGCGCCGGCGGCGTGGCGTTGCCGCAGCCGCCGTCATGCTCTTTGCGGCAGGACTTTCGCTGTCGCCGTCGAGTGAGGCTCAGGACGCGGCGACAGATGCAGCGGCCGTCGAGCCCATACCCGTCACGGGTTACTGGAAGGCGAATGAAGTGGCGCCGCCGCTGCGTCGGGTGCAGGAGTCGGACCAGTTCGTGAGTCGTGAGACGACGTACGAGTATGAGTACCGGTGGTCGCGGGACGCCGACGAGGAAGAAGCGGAGGAGGAACCCACAGCCGAAGCGCGCGATTGGAATTGGCTCGACGGCTTGTTTCATGTGTTTGCGATTTTCGTCGAATTCTGGCTCTGGATCGTCGTCGCCCTCATCGTTCTCATCCTGTTCCTGACGCGTAACCACTGGCTTGGCGCGATATCGCCGTCGGGTCCGCGCGCCAGCCAACGCGCCAGCATCCGTGTGGCCGGTGAGCTCATTGATGCCGCGGATTTCCCTGAGGACTATGCGGCCGTCGCCCTGAAGCTTTGGCGCGAGGGTCGCGCGCGCGAGGCGCTCAGCCTGTTATTTCGTGGGCGACTGCTCGACGCTGCGCAACGCTTCGACCTCGCGCTGCCAGACAGCGCGACGGAAGGCATGTGCGTCAGGGCGGTGGCCAAGCAGGCTGATGCCGCGTTCACCCAGCACTTCGCGAGTCTGACCCAGGCTTGGGTCGCCTGCGCCTACGCCGGCCGTCTGCCCGAGGCGGCGCAATTCCAGCGTCTCGCGGAGCACGCAGCGGTGGCTGGCGGAGACGCCGCATGAATCCGCGCATGACCACACTGCTGGTGCTGTTGGCGGCGGTCGCGCTGTGCAGCGGGTTTTTCCTGGCCTTCGACCGTGTACCGACGTCGCGCATCGTGCCGGCCAGCGGCGAAGCCCGGTTCAACCCATTCCTGGCCGCGCAGTTGCTGCTGGAGAACACAGGCTACGAAGCGGACGCCCTCGTACAGCTCGAATTCGACCGCATCGAATACGAAGATACTATTGTGACCCGGCTCAACGACGTCAGCTACGCACCGCCGCAACGCGAGCTAGTCACCGACTGGGTGCAATCCGGCGGGCACCTCGTGCTCGAGGTGCGGCGCCCGCCTGAGGGCGCAATCGCGGATTGGCTGGCCGGATTCGGTTTCGCTGCGCGTTGGCTCGACGAGGACGACGCCGACGATGTCAAAAGCCTCATCGAAGCAGGATTGGTCGGCGATGAGGATTTCCAGCTGACTGGTTATCGGGTGAGGTTCGACGATCTCAACGAGTCGGGCGACTACACCGCCGTCAGCGACGGGTTTGGCATCATCATTGGGCGCAAGGTGTTCGGCAACGGTGTCGTCACCGTGGTGTCGGGCACGCGTTTCAGCAACTACGATCTTGTGCCCGTGGGTGCGAGGTTCTCTGCCGGCAGTGAAGACGAGGCGAAGGCATCGGCAGCGCTGTTGCTCGATATCGTTGCCGGCGAATTCAGTCCGGGCCGCGTCTGGTTCCTTTATCGTGTGGACTATCCCTCGCTGTGGCAGCAGCTGCGCGAAAACGCGCCCCTGCTGCTGTGGTCAGCCGGGTTGCTGCTGTTGCTGGCACTGTGGTCGGCGGTACAGCGGTTCGGGCCACTGTTTGGTGAAGCGGACCAGCGGCGGCGCTCTGTTGTCGAGCACATCGCCGCTTCCGGCCGCTTCTCCTGGCGCACGCGGCAAATGGCTGCCATGACAGCTACGAGTATCGATGGTGTGCTGCGTGCCGCCGAGCGCCGCTATCCGGGCATCCGCAATCTACCGCGCCAAAAGCGCGACCCGCTGCTCACGCCCAACAGAACTATCAACCTAGAGAATCACGAAGCGGCATACGAACCCGAGCCCCGCGTCAATCGCC
>ERZ1740065.159-NODE-159-length-31374-cov-4.504997_pt1 | contig 31374 bp, 26 predicted proteins | sample MGYA00581738_ERZ1740065 | MGnify/ENA primary metagenome ERZ1740065 (study PRJEB43018, sample SAMN04849749) | marine metagenome | isolation source: floating plastic debris | place: Pacific Ocean | collected 2008-09-01 | study: EMG produced TPA metagenomics assembly...
AAAAATTTGATTCAGTCGCAAATTCAAGAGAAGGGGCCGTATTTCGTAGTGGAGGTGCCGGAAACCCATGAAGAAATGTTGCTGTATGGGGACTACCAACGGCTGCTTCAAGTCATTCTGAATTTGACGGGCAATGCCATTAAATTTACCGACGAAGGCGGCGTCACCGTTAGCGTGGACTTAATCACGTCGTCGGTGGTGGTGTATGAGGAGGGCGACGAGGACGCCCCGTTAGGGAAGCCCGATGCGGGGATGGCCCTATTCCAAATTATCGATACGGGAATTGGGGTCGCCCTGGATGATCAGGACAAGCTCTTCCAGGCATTTAGCCAGGCTGATGGTCGCCGCACCCGTAAGTTTGGGGGCACCGGTTTAGGGTTGGTCCTGTCCCAGCAGTTGGTGCAGGCGATGGGAGGGGAGATGAATTTTTACAGCTTAGGTGAAGGGCTCGGTTCAACGGTGACCTTTACGATGCCCCTTTACCAGCAGCCTTTGGTGGCGGCCACGGAGGAGCTCTTAAACGCGGACCCAGAGTAGGGCAAGTCATCGGTAGGCGTAATAATTAGCGCAATAATCAGTCATCACCATCGAACTCGGATCATGGCAGCTGTTGGATGATTGCGTAGAACAAGGGTCCCAAAATCAGGGCTGGCAGCAGGGATGCCACGCGAATCGCGCCAATTTCTAGCAGGTTAATGCCGATGCCAATGATGGTGAGCCCACCGACGCCGGTCATCATTAAGACGTGGGGATCGGTGCTGGGGTCGGGAAATCCTTGGGCAAGACCGTTGGCGGCGAGGGAAATTGCGCCTTGATAAACCAGGATTACAACGGTGGAAAAGCCGACGCCAATGCCGAAGCTGCCGGTTAGGGCGATCGCTGCCATCCCGTCCATGGTGGATTTTAAAATCAGCAGGCGATCGTCTCCAGCAATGCCGTTATTGATACTCCCCAGAATCGCCATGGGACCCACGCAAAACAGCAAACTTGCCGCCACAAAACCCTCGGTAAATCGCCCGCCACCGCGCACCTTTTTTTTTAGCCAGTCGCCCACCCGGTGCAGACGCCCTTCCAAATTCCACCATTCTCCCAACAGTCCGCCCGCCACCAGCGCCATTAGCCCAATTACAACGCCGTCTACCAGGGTTCCGGGCACCTGGGTTAGCTGGCGAGCCATTTCCAACCCCACCAGCACCGTAATCAGTCCCACGCCCTGGGGGATAATCGCCAGCATTTGCTTAGGCAGGCGCGATCGCATCGCCAAACCCAACCCCGTACCGACCCACACCGTTGCCACATTAATCAGGGTTCCACTCAGCTGAGTGCCCAAATTTAGGCTAACTGGCAAGTTTAAGATTGGGCTCATTTGGAAAATTGAGGCAGAGAAAATTGGAACGAAAAAGCTGGCCGAGCGTAACGTAAATAACGTAAAAATCAAAAGTCAAAGCTGAAAATGCAATGGGGGGCGCTGAGGCTCCAGATATTTCAAGGAAAAATTATTGCCTTTAGAGCCATTCGTCTTTAGATCGCCCTGGCAAGTGGGGATCAACCCCAAAGGATACGCACGAGCTGTTTTAAAATCCTACAAGGAACAAAAACTGGCATCGCCTTAGGATGTCATCCATTAAATTCCAGAAGCCTTACCCAGCGGGAAGTGCACGCCCTTTTGAATACAAAGCATTAGGCGCTGAAACCCTTGCAGTTATTGAGCTTGAGAATTAATTGATAACAGCCCATAGGTTCTAGTCAGAGATTGTCCCATCCTATTTACCCCGTTTCACTAGCGTTTCTCTTATGTCTTCTTCTATTTCGCCCATCAATGGCGTCTTAAGTGTCCTGCGCGAAACTTTAGCAAAATGGCGGCGGCTGGCTTTGGTTACTGGGTTAGTCATTGGGCTAACGAGCTTTGCCGTACTGGGCTCGGGCGTTGAACCGGCGATCGCCACAGGCGTTTACAATATGCCCCCCGTGGACTCCAGCGTTCACGTTTACGACGAGGCAAAGCTGTTTAGCCGCCTAACGAAGGGACAGCTAGAAAAAAAATTGACGGCGATCGCCACCAGCCCAACCAGCAACGGCACCAACATTAACTACGTCACCTTCCGCCGCTTAGATTACGGGGAAACCATTGAAACGTTTACGGAAAAGCTCTTTTCCACCTGGTTTCCCAGCGAGGATGCCCAGAAGAATCAAATTTTAATCGCCCTTGACGCCGTTACCAGCTCCTCCGCCATTCAGGTGGGCTCGGCGATTCCAGGCGCCCTGACCCCGGAAATTGCCGACAGCGTTGCCCAGAAAAGCCTCTTAACGCCCATTCGAGCAGGTAACTACAACGAAGCATTTTTGAGCACGAGCGATCGCCTGGGAGCCGTTCTAGCTGGGAACCCGGATCCTGGAGCCCCCACCTTAGCCTCAGCAGTCGCCATCGAAAGCACCTTCACGAGCGCCGAAGACACGGACCAAGGCAGCGCCACCCTTATCGTGGTTGTACTTTTGGTCCTGGCAATAGCCATTCCAATGATCACCTACTTCGCCTATGCCCGGTAGGCACTGACTGGGGTTTGTCATGAATAAACAAGCGCCAAACTCCAGACGCCTTATAAAATAGGGAAAACAGGCCCTTCACAATAAAGGAAATAAAGAATGCTAGGGACTGTAACCCTGACGACGACCGAGTCTGAGATTTAATTAACGACACGCCCCGTTAGGTCAGCAGTCAAGGCAAAGCAGCAACACTCAAGGGAAATCACGATAAGATATGAAGTCGGCAGAGCAGTAGCGCTTCATTGGGCCACAGCACTCCTGAATGGGCAACTTAGGAATCCAGTGTGAATGTCGGTTATTTGGCTATTTACTTGTCATTGACTTTTGCCGTTTAATTGACAAGTACTGGCCACCCTTAAAGCACCCATAGGAACCATCAAACGAAAAAAACCCCGGCAAAAAGCCAGGGATTGGGGTGCATCTACCTACTGTTTATTTCTTGAATTGGCTATGGTGATCCGGACACTTGCCTGGATCGCTTATATTAATGTCTTCTAACTTTCTAAAATCCGCTTAGGTGGGAAAGCTAGGTTTATATCCTAAAGAAATGCAAACAGCGTAAATGCCTGTCCACGACATTGGAGTGTCCGACCATGGCTAACCGGGAGCATCTATCCCTACTGCTGGACGGGGCAGATGTTTGGAACCGTTGGCGGCAACACAATCCAAAAATTCAGCCAAATCTGCGAGAAGCAGATCTGCGCAAAGCAAGGCTTAGCACCATGGATCTAAGCCATGTGGATTTGTGCATGGCATGTTTGGAAGAGGCGGATTTATCCAAGGCGGATATTCGTCACGCGAATTTATACACTGCTGATTTAACTGGGGTTAATTTACGAGAAGCAACCCTCAGTCAGGTAGATCTACGGGAGGCTTCTTTAAAAGGGGCAGACCTGTGTATGGTGACGGTGCGAGAGTCAGATCTGAGTCGGGCGGACTGTCGTGAGGCGAATTTTTACACGGCGGCGCTGAAGGGGGCGAAGTTTCGGGAAACGGATTTTTCTCGGGCGGATTTGCGAGAAGCAAATTTATGTATGACGGACTTACGGGAGGCGAATTTGCGATCGGCAAATTTAAGTCTTTCAATTTTATGTATGGCGTCGATGGTAGGGGCGAATCTGTACCAGGCTAATTTGAATTTGGCTAATTTAAGCTTGGCTAACCTGTGCGTCGCTAGTTTGATGGGGGCAAATTTGGACGCGGCAACGTTGATTGGTGCCAATTTAATCGGAGCCAATCTTTACACGGCAAGTTTGGTGGACGCCATTTTAAAGGAGGCGGACCTGCGAGAGGTAACCCTAAGCAACGCTGACCTATCGCGCTCCAATTTAAGTATGGCGAATTTAAGCATGGCCAACTTGCGTGAAGCGAAGTTTGTCGAGACCAACTTAGAAGGGGCAAATTTACATAAGGCCAATCTGTGGGAAGTGACCTTAAATAATGCGCTGCTGCGAGAGACGATTATGCCCAACGGTCAGCGCCACGGCTAAACTTTGACCACTGAGTCTGGGGCGTGCCGTCAATATAAACGTTAAAAGGGTTATGCAGTGGCAAGAACACCCATCCTTGCAAACCAAATCCGATCTTTTTACTCTGACTAGGGGTTGGGAGTGATTGAAAGCGGACTTGGCCGTAGAGGAGGCTTTGCCAAAGGGGCTATTCCTCTTCGTCACTACCGGTTTCGTCATCAGAGCCCTCAGCTGCCTCCGTGTCGTCGGAGAGGGCTGCCAAGTCGATTTGCTGCCGGTAGTAGTCTACGCCTCGCACTTCCACGTTGACTGGGTTGCCCAGGGCGTAGCGCCGTCGGTTCTTGCGCCCCACTAGGGTTTGCTGGCGTGATCGGTATTCGTACCAGTCGTCTTTTAAGGACGAAACATGCACCAGCCCCTCCACCTGTAGCTCTTCAATTTCCACAAAGAACCCGTAAGACTGGACGCCTACAATCAGCCCTGTAAAGCTTTCTTCAATGCGGGACTGCATGGTAGCCGTGCGCTGGAGACCGATAATATCTGACTCGGCGTCTTGCACCGCTCGCTCGCGATCGCCCAGGTTGGTCAAGGTGTTTGCCAAGCGGGCTTCTAAATCTTGATGCATATCCGGTGGCAACACGTTCCAGTCAATTTCCCCGTGGCAGGTGTGGTCGCGCAGGTTAACGGATTTTTTGGAGCGGGTGGTGCGGCGATCGCGCCCGTTTTCAAACACCGCATTTAAAACGTGCTGCACCAAGAAGTCGGCATAGTGGCGGGTGGGCGCATTGCCCGTGGCATACATGGGCAGCGCTAGACCGAAGTGGGGACGGGGCGTCACGCTGTAGTAGCTAGGCTTTAGGGTCGGCAACAGCAGGGTATTGATAATTTTTCTGCCGCTAGGGGACTCTGCCAACTCGTCTAAACACGCCTGGTAAGCTTTGGGGATCACTTCCGCGTCGTCATCTAGGGTGTAAGTCAAACCCACGTTGCTAGCAAGCTTAATGGCATCCTGCACTTCGCTTAGGGGGGGCACCGTTTGGCAGCGATATAGGGCGGGCACTCCCAAAGCGTGGAGATGCTCAGCAATGCCCTGATTCGCGGCGATCATCACCTCATTCACCAGCCCCTCCGACGGCTGCTCGTTACGGGGCAACACCGGCACGCCCGGTACGCCCTCCCGCTGTAAGGTGGATTCTGCCTCCGGTCCCCGCCGCAGCTCAAAGCCACCGCGATCACGTCGCTGCTGTCTTAACCCATTAGCCACCCCCTGAAACTGGGACAACAGCTCCTTAACTCCCTTGGCGTCGGACACATCGAGGGCATCGTCGGTGTCATTAACCAGATCGCTAATTTGCTGGCTGGTTAATGACACATCGGCGCGCACCACACTGGGCTGAATTTCAAAGCCAACCCGCTGCCCCGCCTCATCCAAGGTCACTAGCACCGAAACGCCTAACCGGTCCTGTCCTGGCACAAAGGATCCATGGCTAGCGCTAATGGCCGGTGGAAATAGGGGCAAGACCGCGTCGCTTAAATAGGCCGCCAAGCCCCGCCGCTGGGCCTCCCGATCCAAGGGCGATCCTAACGACACATAGTGGGCAATATCCGCCATATGGCTGCCCAGGCGCGTTTGCCCGTTGCCGTTGGTTTCCACCGTAATGGCGTGGTCGTAAATGGGCACGGTGGCGTCTCCTTCACCATTGGCGATCGCCACGGTGGGCAGTGATCGCACATCCAGCCGTCCTTTCACCTCCGCCGCCTTTAAGGTCTTCTTCAGGGTGGGCAACTTCTCTGCCGCCGCGATCGCCGCCGGCGAAAATCGCTCCAGCAGCCCGTACTTGCAGGTAACAATATCCACATCCCGCGCCGCCTGGGCATCCACCCCCAGCACCTTATTAATCTTCCCCTTCGGCAACATGCGACCCAGGGGATACCGGTCAATATCCACACTTTCGAGATACTCCACAATATCGTCCAGGCTCACCCCTTCAGCCTCCCTCAGCGCCACTTCAAACAACAGGCGATCGTCCAAAGGAGTGGCGCGAAAATCCCCGCCATCGGTCTTTTTTACCCGCGCCAGCACCGACTGGTTAGACCGTTCCAGCACCAAACACACTTCCCCTTCCGGGCTACGGCGACGATTTCGCCCAGCCCCTTCCTTGATGACCTTTACTAGGACGCGATCGCCATTCCACGCATTGGACAAATGATTCTCGTGGATATACACATCCTCCGTATCATCATCGTCCTGGATAGCAAAACAAAAACCCTTACTCGAACAGCGCAACTTTGCCTCAAACAACTCCTCTTGGGGTTTCGGCGCTAAACGATACCGTCCCCGCTCCTTTTCCACAATGCCAATGGTTTCTAGCGCTTTTAGAGCAATACCCAAATGTTCTTTCTCGGTGCCTTCTTCCAAATTCAGCTTTTGCTCCAGAATTTTGGAAGTTAGGGACTTATCGCCCGTAAAGCTAGACAAAAGGGCAGCAATTGAAAAATCCAAAGCGCGTAAACCTCCAACGGTAAAACTGAACAGTGACAACTAAACCAGTGCCCGAAAAGTAGCGTTATTTAGTCACCCACCCTTTCAAAAATGACGATTCAAAGAAATTAGACGTCTAAAGTCAACTCTAAAGCCTTGAATCAACCAGAAACAAAATTCTCGACCTCAACAACAATTGGTGCCACTAAAACGAAGAAAAGTCACGAAAAGCAGTGGGGCAATTAGAATAACGCAGTGAAACTTAAAGTCGGACAATGGGACAATAACGATGTCGTTTTGTATTGGTCCAACGTTATTTATCACGTCAATCTTGCCATAAAGCGTCCCATTAATGGCTGAATTGAATCGGGGTGGCTTTTCATTAACCAGTGCTTGCCACAATCGCCACCCGCCATTTCCATTGGTCATTCCTACACGCCACGACCCAGACCGAATGTTTAGCCAGTAGGTTACATTAACTTTGCTTGCGTTAGGACTTTGAGTGGGGCATCTCGATTTTTAACGGGACGAGCAACTGATCACTATTTGCTGAATTTGCTGATCAATACTATTAATAGCTGTTTGAGTGGTTTCACTGTCTATGTTTGCGGAATTTCGATCGCGGTATCCCACCGGCTGCTTAGTATCGAAAATGCTGGAATTCACCCAGGGACAGTACGTGGTATCGGTAGCGGTGGAGCTGGATGGGCAGGTATTAGCAACGGGGATGGCGGCGGCGGATACGCTGGAAGAGGCGGAGGGTCGCGCTCGGGTTCGTGCGTTGGAAGCTTTAGGATTGGTAGCCATTGACTACGACGGCTCGGTAACGTTGCTGGGCGGCGACTCGTCCAGTGCGCTTCCATCCAATGCGCTCCCGTCCAATAATCGCCCCATTGCCCAACTGGCGGGCACTGCCTCAGCTGAGCCCCCACTGACAGAAACGATTCCCCGCGCTGAAGCAACGGAGGTGATAGCAGAAACGGCTGAAGTGAAAGAACCGCCAAAAACAGCCAGTCCTTCTCCTCAATCATCGGTTAATCCCCCAGCTCCTACTACTCCGTCCTCTAGCCCTCCAGCCTCGAAAAAATCAGCCCCGAAAAAAGCCGCCCCAGACATTCCCGGCTTAGATTTTGCGGATCCTCCTCCGGCACCATCTCCAGAACCGCCAGCGCCCTCCCCTAAGGCAGAGTTGCCGGTGGATTTATCTGATGCGATCGCCCAAATTGGTTTGCTGATGGAGCAGGTGGGTTGGGACAAAAAACAAGGGGTGGCTTACCTGCAAGAGACTTATGGTAAGCGCACCCGAGCCGAATTAACGGACCAAGAACTGATGACGTTTTTAGGACATCTGCAAACGCTGGTGCAGAAGGACCTGGACTTTTAAGGACGTCTTAGCGACCGATGCCCACATAGCGGTAGCCGAGCGATCGCATCTCCTCAGGATCCAAGAAATTGCGCCCGTCAATCATCACCGGCATATTCATAAGCTTTGCCATTGCGCCGTAATCCAAGGTCTTAAACTGGGACCAGTCCGTTACCAACACCAGGGCATCGCAGCTATCGGCCAACCGCTCCGGATCCGTTTCCACATACACATTGGACAATCCGTGGCGCATGCCCGTTTGGGACACAATGGGATCGTAGGCTTTCACCTTAGCTCCCAGGCGGTTGAGCTGCTCAATCATGGTCAACGCAGGGGCGTCGCGCATATCGTCCGTGTCCGGCTTAAAGGTCAACCCCAACAGTCCCACGGTTTTACCCTTTAGGATTTTCAGCTCACTTTGGAGCTTTTCAATGGCGATCGTGCGCTGGTGTTGATTCACCGACACCGCCGACTTCATCAGCTGGGCGTCGTAACCATAATCATTCGCCGTGTGAATCAGCGCTGACACGTCCTTCGGAAAGCAGGAGCCCCCCCAGCCAATCCCAGCTTGGAGGAACTTGCCGCCGATACGGGAATCTAAACCAATTCCCTGAGCCACCTGCACCACATCAGCGCCCACGCGATCGCAAATATTCGCCACCTCATTCACAAAGCTAATTTTTGTCGCTAGGAACGCATTAGCCGCATACTTCACCATCTCCGCCGAGCTTAGGTCAGTTTTCACCACCGGCACCGGAGGCAGATCCTTATTTTCCGCAAACTCTCGGGTAATAATCGGCTGGTACAGCTTCTCCATCATGGCGAGCGCCTGGGCTTCGTTGCTACCCAATACAATGCGATCCGGATTAAAAGTGTCATGAACCGCCGACCCTTCCCGCAAAAACTCAGGGTTGCTCACCACCGCAAAGGAAGGCTCGCTAGCCCCCTCGTTAGCCTCGTTAAACCCGTCCATCACAATCATCCGCACCCAGTCACCGGAGCCAATGGGCACTGTTGATTTATTGACGATCACCTTAAACTCGCTGCCGCCTTTTAGGTTAGATCCTATACCGCGAGCTACGGCTTCCACGTAGCGAGTATCACTTTCCCCCGTGTGCTACGGCGGCGTTCCTTCCGCTATTATCTTTTTTTCGCCGTTGTCAACGCCAGCGGCCAGGTCCGCTGTGAATTCAATGGATCCTTTTTGCATGGAGCTTTGCATCAGCTCGGACAGCCCCGGTTCGTAGATGGGGGACTGCCCCGATCGCATCAGCTTAACTTTCTCCTCGTTGTTATCAACGCATATGACCTGGTGCCCTGAGTGGGCCAAGCAAACCCCCGTTACTAAGCCAACATATCCGGTACCAATAACACATACGCGCATAGCTAAATCCTTGTTAAAACTAGTTTTCCTGTGACTGATTGTTCCCTCTGTCTACGTGATCGCCTGCGTTGTTAATGCGCAAGCTACCGCACCGAGAAGTGGGCTCACTCTCTCGCCTCTGTCATAGCAAATCTGTTGAGCAACTGGCTCTTACGGCAAGATAATGACTACCACGCGACAGTGCTATGAAAGGAAAATTGCTGCGAAACAACGCCCCAACAAGCCCCCTTCATATGCATGGAAAGTGTGGCGATCGCCCTGCAATGCCATTCTTTAAATCCGAATGATTATTCACCGAAACGGGCATAAAACAGGAGAAATCGGTCAGCCTCCTAAGCTAGTTTGCCCGGAGACAGGACCAGGACGATCATGGCTTGCCCTGGGGTATTGACCATTTGCCGACGATTTCCAACCGCCTGACAAACTCCTTGAATACTCCCTCTCATTTATCCCTTAGGCGATCCCAAAAGCCGCCGCAGAAACGTCCCAATCACCACAACACCGTGCCATAGGAGCAAATCGCAACAATCATAAAAGCAGTAACTACCTCTGTTTTGTCACTTTCCGCCAAAAAGCGCTGAAACCCTTATTCTTCCGTTGAAATTTTATATTGAACAATGGCTAGAACAGCGTAAATTCGTCGCCATTTCAGGAAGTGACAAAACAGGGCTATCCTGCCTATGCCGATTTTTTGCTCAAATGTTCCCGAAAATAGCTAATTGTCTTGTCCAACCCATCCTTCAGGGGGATTGTCGGCGACCAGTCTAGCCATTTTTCTGCGCGGGTAATATCCGGTTGACGTCGTCGGGGATCATCTTGGGGCAGCGGCTTGAAATTAATGTCAAGACTAGAGTTGGTTAAACTGCGCACCGTTTCCGCAAGCTGCAAGATCGTGTACTCATCAGGGTTACCCAAATTAACCGGTCCAATATGCTCCTCGTTATTCATCATGCGAATAAACCCTTCCACTAAGTCAGACACATAGCAGAAACTACGCGTTTGGGAACCGTCCCCATACACGGTCAAAGGTTTGCCCTGTAACGCTTGGACGATAAAGTTGCTCACCACCCGCCCGTCGTTTTCCAACATTCGGGTGCCGTAGGTATTAAAAATCCGCACCACCCTTACATCAACACCATTTTGGCGGTGGTAATCAAAGGTCAACGTCTCAGCAATGCGCTTTCCTTCGTCATAGCAGCTGCGGGGACCAATGTGATTAACGTTTCCGCGATAGTCCTCCGTTTGGGGGTGACGCCAGCTGATTACGAGCTTTGGTGCGCTTCGCCAGCCCCAGCATATTTAAGGTGACGATAACGTTAGTTTTGACAGTCTTAACGGGATTGTACTGATAGTGAACTGGCGATGCGGGACAGGCCAGGTGATAAATCTGATCAATTTCTAAGCGGATTGGCTCGGTGATATCGTGACGAATTAGCTCAAAGTTAGGGTTGCCTAGCCAGTGTTGAATATTACGCTTGTGTCCCGTATAGAAGTTATCGAGACAGATAACGTCATGATCGGCGTTCATTAGGCGATCAATGAGGTGCGAGCCAATAAAACCAGCGCCGCCGGTGATCAGTATTCTCATAACTACACAGGATTAGGAAGGGCGCGTCGGTGCAGCGTTTGATGATGTCGGATCTTTGAACATTGAACTGGCCCGGTTAAACCAATATTTTAGTTCGTTGGTTAGAGGGCAAAACTAATGTTTACGCTGAACCTCCAATACTTTATCACGGGCATTTTGGAGCCCTGTCCGAATTTTTAGGGGCTTTTTTAAGGGGGGTATTTTTGAGGTGGGTATTTTTTCAGGCAGATTTTTCAGGCGATTTTCTCAGGCTAGGCGGATTAACGTTACAGCGATCGCCTTGAAGCGCCTCCAAACCGCCCAAGGGCGAATGCTTAGAATGCTAGGCGCGCCGTCAATATGATCAAAGCCCTTCGTCGGTTCAATAAAAAATAAGGCGCGTGGAGACAGTTTGCTAAAGCTAGAACCACACTATTGGCTTCGCCAACTCTTTGTGAGCGGCAAGAGGTGGCGGAGCTTAGCCCAATCCTCAGCGATCGCTGCCTGCCTAGCCATAAGGAGCTTACGCAAATTCTCGAGATTGCCTAGGTGCTGAGAAATGACGTGATATGGAAATTTACAGGCTATTTGAAATTTAGGCTATTTGAAATTCAGGCTATTTGAAATTCAGGCTATTTACAATTGCACGGCAGTTCCTGCTTAGGTGTCGTCAGACCAACTGCTGCGCCACTGTAAATCTGCCTGGGCAATGTTGAGCTTTTTCTGAGTATCTTGATGCTGCTGATTTAGGGTTTCAAGCTGACTAAAGAGCTTGCGGATTTTGAGCGATCGCCGTCGCAAATCAGGATTCACCAGCTCCAGGTCGCCTAAATTCAAATGCACTGCCACCATACGCATCGGCGCAGGTCGTCCGCCGAAGGCAGGAGCTTTGGTGGGTTCAATGGTTAGGGATAACAAGTTTGGGGTTTTTGAAGAGGACTCGCGACTCAGGGATAGGTCGCCGTCAATAAACGGGTTGGCGAGGGGTTCGGGGATAGCCTTGCTGGTCCTTAAAAGCTGGTTAGTGCGATAGGAGAATTTTTGCAGCTTCGATAAAACCAGACGCTCTCGCGATCGCTGCCACTGAATAACATCCTGTGGACTGTCGCTTTTCGTAATGTCTATCGGCGCTGTCGAATTATCTGACAACGACGAAGTGGAGCCCGCTAATCCTAAAGTGCTTAAGCCTCCGGCAGTGTCTAATTTAGACTGAATCACCAAAGGTTGAGTCTCACCTTCTATGGAAGGGGTTTCACGCCCATCGGTGCCATTTTTGATGCCATTTTCACCCTCTCCAGCGCTTCTTCCTGCGCCGTTTGCGAAATACTCTCCTAAAAAGCTGCTGCTAGTGTCGCTGCCGGAGGAGGAATTTTCAAGTTGCTGATTATCATCTTGCTGATTATTATCGCGATCGCGCCCCAGATCCCCATCATCAGCCCTCTCCCCATTCACCGGGTCAGCTTCCGCTAAATCCTTTAAATCTTCACCTGCATCCTCGGAATTAGCTGCCGTTTCTTCGCGATCATCCCCATCGCCTTCTGAGGGCAAACCACCCAACGAAACGGTTGCATCATTCACCGTTTTACGATCTGCTGAATCAGTAATTTCTTCTAATTGATCCGCGTCATTCTCAACATTTTCATCCGCGATTTTTTCAATATTTTCAACAGCTTCATCTTCCCCTTGCCCTGTTTCCAGCTCCTTAATATCCCTATCATTTAAGTCGTCGTCATCACTGTCATCTTCATCTTCAGCCATCACTGACTCAAGGGCGTTAGCTAACGCCTCAGCCAGCCGATCAGGAGACAACCCCGTTTCAGACAATTCTTCCGAGGAAATCTCGTTGCTTAAAACCACTAAGGTTCTATTATTTTCCCCTAGGTCGTCATCACTATCAAAGCCGCTATTGTCCAGGTCGGAGCCTTTTCCAGACTTACCTTTCCTATTTCTACGACGCTTCCGAGAAATTCTAGCATTTGAAAACAGGCTGCTAATTATAAACTCTTGGAAAGTATCAGGATCCCTCGGTTGCTTATCTAAAACTGAGTCTAAAACATCAACAATATTTTGTTGCAGCTTCAGCCCTAATGCTTTTACTTTGGTTTGCAGCGTTTGCTTTTGCTCGACCGTCAGCGTTAGAAATGCTTCAGGGTACTGGGTCGTGCACACTTGATAGCAAGCCAAGATCAACTGCTGCCGGGCTGTCTTTCCCAATAGGGCTAAATAATCACGATCAGCACTGTGCAGCTTCTGAGCGATCGCCTGGGTTTCAACTGATAGCCCTCGCAACTTATTTTTCAAACCTAGAATGGAGTCAGCCATAGAAGAATTATTGTTGAATTGCCCCAGTTTTTCTTCCCGATTTTGTAATTTTAGTTTTGCCAATAACGTTCGAAAAAAAACAACTTAATGGAAGACTCATCTTTTACTTTTTATGGGGAAGGATAGGTTATCAGCTCGTTCCCAAGCTCTTCGCCCAAAATAAACCGACTAAAACGGCGAACCCGAATCTCTTCACCAAACCGAGCAATCGCCTTTTGCACCAGCTCTTCTACGTTAATACTTTGATCGCGAATATAGGGTTGGGTCAGCAAACACATATCTTCCAGTCGCTTTTGCACCCGCTCTCCAGCAATTTTTGCTTTGGAATCCTTTGGCTTCCCCGCCAAATCATCTCGCCCCAGTTCCAACGTTTGCTCTTTTAAAATCAACGCCTTGGGAATATCAGCGATTTTGATATATTGCACCTGGGAACAAGCGGCAATTTGCATAGCGATATTGTGGGCCAGGTCTTGAAAATCAGAGTGCTTTGCCACTGTGTCCGTTTGGCAATTTAGCTCCACCAATACACCGATGCGGTTGCCGGTATGGAGATAGCTAGCGATCGCCCCTTCCGCCGCCGTTTGCCCCACCGTCGGAGATTCCGCCGCAATCCCTCGCTGACGCAACCACTCCAGCGCCTTAACCAAATCACCATTGGTCGACACTAAAGCACGCTTGCAATCCATAATTCCCGCGCCAGTTTGAGCCCGATGGATCTTGACCTGGTTCGCCGTAACGATTTCCGCCATGGTGGATTCATAAAGGTCCAACCCTAATCCTATGGGGAATCGCGGGAAATATCACCCCAGCCGCATCATTTGAATGTTGTGAACTTGAATGTTGTGAACTTTAATCAAAGTCCCCCCAATAAAAAGAATTGAGGGGAAGATAACAAACACCCAAACGACGCAGACCTTTACGGTTAACCGTCGCTAGCCTCAGTGGTTTCCGGTGCAGCCTCTTCGGGGGCCGCCTCTTCGTCCTCGTAAACCTCATCCTCAAAGGACTCAGCATCATACTGATCGTAATCATCGGTGCTCAGTTCACCGTGACGCCCTTCGTAAATGGCATCCGCAAGGCGGCCGATAATTAGCTTGATGGAACGAATTGCGTCATCGTTGGACGGAATGGGCACATCCACCACGTCAGGATCGCAGTTGGTGTCCAACAGGGACACGATGGGCACACCCAGCTTGATGCACTCTTGAACTGCGTTGTACTCACGACGCTGGTCAATGATTACAACAATGTCCGGCTGGCGGCGCATATTTTTAATGCCGTCCAGGTACTTCTTCAGCTTTGCCAGCTCCCGGCGCAACACGGAGGCTTCTTTCTTGGGTAGCAGATCCAAAGCTCCGGTGGCTTCCCGGCGCTCTAGTTCCTTCAAGCGCTCAACTCGCCCCTTAATGGTGGACCAGTTGGTTAGCATGCCTCCCAACCAGCGCTGGTTAACGTAGTAGCCACCACAGCGGGCTGCTTCCTGGGCAATGATGCCAGCAGCTTGGCGCTTGGTGCCCACAAATAGGACGTTTTTACCTTGCTCAGAGGCGTTGCGTAGGTACTGGTACGCGGATTCCATGCACTGGGCAGTTTGCACCAGGTCGATGATGTGGACGCCATTGCGAGCGGTAAAGATGAATGGATCCATTTTTGGATTCCAACGACTGGCCTGGTGGCCAAAGTGAACTCCTGCTTCTAGGAGTTCTGCCAAAGAAACGACTGCCATTATTTTTCTCCTTTCGGGTTTTAGCCTCCACCCAGGTTGTTTTGTAACGCTGGCGGTGCGCTGATTTTGACGTTGAATGCCAAATCTGCCGCCAACGCATAAACCCGAAACCTTGGGTGTGCGATGTTTTAATTTGCCGAGCTAGCTTAACACGATTGGTGATGGGGTTGGCTTTTGCCTGTTAAGTCTGGAGCGGCGGGCGGTGGGTGTTTGTGTGAGAGGATAAGGGGGCGGAGCGATCGCCCAAAGATTGCTAAACAAACGCCTTCATAACAAATACCAACCGCCCAAAAATCGCCATTTTTCCACAAATCTTGTGAGGATTGACAAAGGATCACGCTATGAAATTCATTGTTGGTTTGGTGGCCCTAGTGGGAATTGGCGGAGGCTTGACGCTAACGAATCCGTCGCCAGAAACCTATGCGGAAGAGGCAAGCCATAAGCTAGTGGAAAAGTTGCAGACAGAAACGTGTTCGGAGCTGTCTAATACGTTTGGGATTAATCTCCAGGAACAGTGTCGCAATGTGGTGGCGGATTTAAGACCTCAGCTGAAAGGGCTGATCGAAACAAGCACTGAACGGACAAATTTGGGCGTGGTGAGCCATTACAAGACAAAGTTGACGGCGGATTCTTTGTTGCCAGATTTCTTGTCGGGACAGTTGCCGAGCTACGAAGTGGAAAGCATTGGCGTCGCGACTCAGTTTATGTTTTACCGCGCAGAAGAGGTGCCAGCGCCGGAAGAGAACAGTTAAAAAAATACCCTCGTTAGAATAATTGGCGTGCAGCACTTTTGTGGCTCGGGTTCCGTATGCCCGGTCGGTGCGCGGCGCTAACCATTGCCCCTGCGTATTCCAAGTGTTCACATCTCTCGATTCGCCAAGCGGTAAGGCACTGGTGCAGAATCCAGCATTCACGGGTTCGATTCCCGTATCGAGGTCCAAAAGCTAGCCAAGCGGTAAGGCAACAGATTGTGGTTCTGTCCATTCGCAGGTTCGATTCCTGCGCTTTTAACCAACCTAAACCCTGAAAAGGTTTAACCCTCGTCTTTTAAACGAGACCCTGGTAAACGCTATGCGTTGCGGTTCAACTCCGCGTTTTTTGGGACTGGAGCGATCGCCACTAGCCCACCATCGCCGAACTCATAAGGAATAGCCACGTTGGACCTACGGGAAAAACAGGGCTAAACCTGAGGGGACGGCGACGGCAGGCAGCGGAAAAGTAACCCGCGCGGTTTGCTCGTCAACATTCACGGGTCGGTCTCTTTCAGCTTTGGTTCTTTATGGCTGGCTACGGCTGGTTGTGGATAATTCAAGCGAAACAGCCGTGCTCCTGAACTTTGACCGCGATCGCCCGTTACGGATCCGCTTGTGGCGATCCTCCATCCCTTCAATATTTGTTTGTTTACTTCAGTCTCCATGCTCTTTTTCAAAACCTTTTATATCAAGCCCACCGAGCGCGGTTTGCTCTTCCGCCGCAGTGATTTCAAACAGATTTTGCTCCCCGGCACCTATCGCCACTTCGGTCGCCACTGGAACGTCAAAGTTTTTGATGTGCAGCAGGCGCGGCTAACGGTAAACAACCTAGAGTTTTTGCTGCAAGAGCATGGGGACGCCTTCGCTGAGCAGTGCGAAATTATACGCACCGGGTACAACGAAGCAGCATTGGTCAAGACGCCGTTGCAGTGGTACACCGTGGAGCGGGACGAAATCGCCGCATTCTGGCGCGGGTGGAATCAAGCCAACCCAGTCACAGTGCATCGGTTCAACCTGGACGACACCTTAGAAATTCCCGCCGACCTGGTATCTCAAATCCAGCACCGCCCAGAGCTAACCTCCGCCATCCGCTTTGTCAGCGTTACGGAAGATCAGGTAGCGCTGCTTTATCGCGACGGCGACTTCGTACGGCTCCTCACCCCAGGCATCTACGCATTTTGGAACGTGGATCAAGACCTAACCGTGCAATTTAATCGCAGGCTGGGGGGCATTTTGACGGTCAAAGATCCTGAAAATCTCATCAATAACCATCCCGAATTTGTCGAAGAATATTGCGAAGTGGCCACTCTGTCGGAAACAGAAATTGCCATTGTGCGCGATCGGGGCAATGTGATCGACGTGCTGCCACCGGGAAGCCGCCGCCTGTTTTGGGAAGGGGTAACCATTGAGGTGATCGATACCCAAGCCCAGCCCCAGCTTACGGAGCGGCAAGTTAAAGAATTAATTCTCGGGCGCGACCCCGTAAAACGTATGACCGCATCCCTGGCTCAAGCGATACAGGTGCCGCCCCAGCACGTAGGGTTGTCTTACGAATCGGGCACACTGGCGGAAACTCTAGCACCGGGCTGGCATAGCTGGTGGTTAGTGGGGCGCTCCAGCACATCCGAAGTGGTTGACCTACGCCTGCAAGTGCGGGAAGTCTCGGGACAGGAAATTCTGACCAAGGACAAGGTGGCCCTACGACTCAACCTCACCACCGGCTACCGCATCACCGATCCCACATTGGCGTTGTCTTCCCTGAAGAATGTGCAGGAGTACCTGTATAAGGAGCTACAGTTTGCCCTGCGGGGGGCGATCGGCACCAAAACCTTGGACGAGCTGCTGGAGGATAAGGGGGCGATCGATGGGGAAGTGTTGCAGTATATTCAGCCCAAAGCATATGAGTATGGGGTGGCGATCGCCTCAGTGGGGGTCAAAGACATCATCCTGCCTGGGGAAATGAAAACCATCCTGGTCCAGGTAGTGGAAGCGGAAAAGTCTGCCCAAGCCAACGTGATTCGCCGCCGAGAAGAAACTGCCGCCACCCGCAGCATGTTAAACACGGCACGGGTAATGGAAAACAACCCCATGGCCATGCGCCTCAAGGAAATGGAAGTGCTGGAGCGCATCGCCGAAAAAGTGAACGGCATTGAAGTGCGAGGCAGTTTGAACAACCTGCTGTCAGACTTGGTTAGCCTAAATGACCGTGGCTAATGCATTTCGTCCCAACCAAGGGGCTGCGAAAAATGAGTTAAAGGCACAGAAGATATCTGGAGCGGAACTTTTTACGCTCACTGGGACCTCCAAAATGCAAGATCCATTAGTGCGCGCAAGGTCATTGTTGAAACAATCAGCGGGTTACCTGATAACGCATTAACAGAACTGGCCGACTTCGTAGATTACCTGCGATACAACGTGGATTGACGCACAGCTCAACGTTCTGCCCAACAGTTTTCCTCGCGCCACTTTTTATCGGCGATCGCCACCTCAGGAGACTCTCGAAAAAAAGAGGGTGATGCAGCTCCCGCAGGACAAGTTAAAGGCGTTCCAGGCGCAACACTATTGCGTTTCGCTGGAGCAATTTCCGTCGATGACCTTCAAGCGATGGGCAAAGCTATTCAGCAATATTGTGGGCGGATCAACCTAGGGCGTGTCATCAATTAAGGGACAGAAGCCTTATACAGTGGGGAGTACACGCCCTAGCATCGCTGTGGGCAAATTGTTTTATGGGTCCGAAAAATCGGGTCGAGCTGGAGAAAACCTGGCACGGATCGACACTTTGGTGGGCAACAGTGTGGTGTCGCATTATGACGCCGACACCGCGCTTCAGTACGGGCACATCAAAAATGGGCTAAAAATCAAAGGAAACTCCATCCCTGAAAACGATATTTGGATTGCAGCTTTGGCGATGCGGCATGATTTAATTTTGGTCACCCGCGATGCCCATTTTCAAAAGATTGACAGTTTACGGGTGACCACATGGTGAAAATGACGATTTATAAAATCCGTTTATAAAAAATGACGGTGGGAAAAAGGGCAGGACGGAGTATTATGGTTGTCTGTCAATTTGTTTATACACCGTCCTTATACCTAGCAATGGTCAAGATTCGCCTTAAGCGCTTTGGAAAGAAACGCGAAGTTAGCTACCGTATCGTTGCGGCCCAAAGCACTTCTCGCCGTGATGGTCGCCCCCTAGAGGAGTTGGGATATTACAATCCCCGTACCGATGAAACTCGCCTAGAGGTGCCGGCGATCGTGCGTCGTTTGGAGCAGGGAGCCCAACCCACTGATACGGTTCGTCGCCTTTTGGAAAAGGCTAATATTTTTGAACAGGTGAAGACCGCGAGCAAGGCTGAAGCATAGGCTTACTGCTATTGGGGGATTTTTTAACGCCTCAGCAGTTTGTCTTAGCCGGCCTATTGCTATCTCGGGGCAATGTCCTGATTTATTGGCAGTTTAGTTAATGGTGGGTCCGTGTCTTCTTCTCTTGAAAATCCAGCCGTGCCCGACTATCCAGCCCTAGTGCGGTTTTTCCTGGAGCCGCTGTTAGAGGCTCCGGATTCTTTGACCGTAGATTGCGAATCGATGCCCAACCGCAATCGCGTATGGGTTCGGGTGGCGTTGGCGGAAGGCGATCGCGGTCGAGCCGTGGGACGAGACGGTCGTACCCTCCAGGCGCTGAGAGCGGTAGTGGGTCAAGCGGCAACCGTAGCTGGGCAGCGAGCAACGGTGGAGGTTTACGGGGAGCGTTCCCAAAGTCGAGGAGATGGCGGCGACCGGGCTGGGCGATCGCCTCGCCGGGGGCCCTCATCTCGATCAACCCCAAGACCTCGTCGCCGGGATCAGTAGTTGTCGAGATTAATAGTGGCCGAGATTGGTAGTCACCGAAATTAGTAGTCGCTAAGATTAATGGTCATCGAGAGTCGTCGAGATCAGTGACCAAAATATTTATGGCTAGAAAATTTTAGATGATCTAGTCTGGAAGAAGCACAAGCTTGCGTACGCTTGAATTTTTTCACAGTAGATATAGATATAAATTTCACTTGGCCAATTTTAATTTGGAGTTGCCAACCCCCGAAAGTGCCGTGGCGTTGGCGGGCTATCGCGAAGAGAATTTAAAGCAATTAGCGCATTTAACGGGCACAACAGTGGTCCTGCGCGGACAGCAGGTGTGTGTTGCGGGGCAGGATAAGCAGGTGGCCCAGTGCGAGGCATTGGTGCGATCGCTAGAGCCCTATTGGTCCAAGGGGCAGCGAGTGGACGGTGCCGATATTTTGACCGCTCGCCATGCGCTAGATACCCAGCGCCAGGCAGAGTTACAGTCCATTCAAACTGACGCGATCGCCACCACCCGTCGCGGCGAAGTGGTCCGAGCCAAAACCTTTCGCCAGCGGCAATATATTCAAGCCCTGCGGAAACAGGATTTGATTTTTTGCATAGGCCCAGCCGGTACGGGAAAAACATTTTTGGCGGCGATATTAGCCTTGAAGGCCCTACTCGCCGGTGAATTTGAGCGGTTGATTTTGACGCGTCCGGCGGTGGAAGCGGGGGAGCGGCTGGGATTTTTACCCGGAGATTTACAACAAAAGGTAGATCCTTACCTGCGCCCCCTGTACGATGCACTGCACGAAATGGTGGACCCGGAAAAGGTTAATAGCTTGATGGAGCGGGGGGTGATCGAAATTGCGCCGTTGGCCTATATGCGTGGGCGCACCTTGAATCGATCCTTTGTAATTTTGGATGAAGCGCAAAATACAACGCCGGCCCAAATGAAAATGGTGTTGACTCGCCTGGGCTGGCAGTCGCGCATGGTGGTGACCGGGGATATTACCCAAACGGACTTGCCCACCTATCAACAGTCGGGCATGGCGATCGCCCAGAAAATCCTAAGCGGCACCGACGGCATTGCCTTTTGCCAACTAACGAAAGCCGACGTGGTGCGCCATCCCCTGGTGCAAAAAATCGTGGCGGCTTACGAAAAATATGACGAAAAACGCCCCCCAGAGAAATCCAACAAAATTCCGGGCAAAACTCCGGGCAAAACCCAGAGAAACAACGGTCGCCCACCCTATGGCGGCAGATAGGCAACACACAGGAGGCAGAGAGCGAAATTTGCCACGTCTGTGGGCAACGCGCCTAAAGTGCCTCCTAAAGACCCCTCTAAATTTCGTGGAAGTCGTAAAGCACAACGCCGCTGTTGGGATCGTTACCGATGCTCACGTAGCCAGACTTCAGCATTTGGGACAGAACCGCTTCCACCTTGTCAAAATCCAATCCCGTAGCCATCACCCCCTGGGTCACTGACAGCTTGCCGCCGTATTGACTCGCCGCCTGGACCAACTGCTTCATAATTTCCCCCTCCGTCAGCTCCGCTTTGGGCATGGCCGCCACAGCCTGGGTTGTGCCGACGCCGGGATAATAACCGCTGAGGAGGGCACGACGTTTTAAATTGTGCTCGTCCACCATTTCCGGGATTAGAAACAGGTCAATGAATTGCCCGAAGCCAAACCAGCCCCAGGTGATGAGCCATAGGAAGCCGGTGCCCACTTTCCCGTTGTAAAACCGGTGGACCCCGGAAACGCCGAATAGACAAACTAGCCACAACAAATAGCTGGTGGCAACACTGGTTTGCCCAGACCTTGGCTGAGAATTTTGCGGAGCGATCGCCCGTCCATTCTTCTTTCCCAAACTCATACTTCCCACCATTTTCAGCCCACCATTGTTACTCGCGATACCAGCAGCCTTAACAAATCCACTTGTTTTAACTTTAGCGCGATCGCCCCTAAACCCTGATCCCCCCCAACCACCTTCAAAATAGTCCCCGAACCGACCGCCCCCGGTAATTTCGCCCCCTATAGACTTACTCCTTTTTAAAGGTTTATGCATGGCAAAGTTCTAGAAAATCGCAAGGAATATTACTGGAAAGAAAAAGTTTTAGTAACACTTAACGTCAAATCCACACCGCCTCAAAAAGGTCTTGGTAGACTATGGCCTAATGAGGAAAAGCTAGCTGGTTTGCCGTGACGGCTTCGCCAGCAAAGTAGGGTGAGAAACGCCCGGAAATAATACAGAGACTAGAGTCTAAATAGAGTTGTAAATATTCATGGTTAACTCCCTCGAAAAGCAGGCAGCGTCGCCAAAAGTGGACTCGAAGAGGCCGTCCAAGGAAACCATCCTGACGCCTCGCTTCTACACCACCGACTTTGAAGCCATGGCGGAGATGGATATTTCCGTCAATGTGGAAGAATTAGAAGCGATCATCGAAGAATTTCGCGTGGACTACAACCGCCACCACTTTGTGCGCGACGCGGAATTTGAAAAATCCTGGGATTCGATTCAGGGAGAAACTCGCGAACTATTTATTGAGTTTCTAGAGCGCTCCTGCACCGCTGAATTTTCCGGATTCCTGCTTTACAAGGAGCTATCGCGCAAGCTCAAAGAGCGCAGCCCCATCTTGGCAGAAGGCTTCAAGCTCATGTCCCGCGACGAAGCGCGCCACGCCGGGTTCCTCAACAAAGCCATGTCCGACTTTAACTTGGCATTGGATCTAGGGTTCCTCACCAAGTCGAAGAAGTACACTTTCTTTGCGCCTAAGTTTATTTTCTACGCCACCTACCTGTCGGAGCGCATTGGTTACTGGCGTTATATCAAGATTTATCGTCACCTGGAGAAGCACCCCGAAGACCGGATTTATCCCCTTTTCCGCTTCTTCGAGAATTGGTGCCAGGATGAGAACCGTCACGGGGACTTCTTTGATGCCCTACTTCAGGCGAATCCTCAATTTTTGAAGGGTCTTAAGGCGCGCCTATGGTGCCGTTTCTTCCTGCTGTCGGTGTTCGCCACCATGTACCTGAATGACCTGATGCGTAGCGGTTTCTACAAGTCCATCGGGTTGGACGCTCGCACCTACGACAAAGGGGTGATTGAGAAGACCAACGAAACGGCAGGGCGTGTATTCCCCGTAATTTTGGATGTGGATCACCCTGATTTCTACGGTTTGTTGGAGAAGTGCGCGGCGAATAATGTCAAGCTGGGTGAAATTGCTGAGTCTAACGGACCTAAGGCGCTTCAGCTTATGCGCAAGCTGCCTCTGTATCTCAACACCGGCGTCAACTTGATTCGGATGTATTTCATCAAGCCCATCCGCACTGATTTGTCGAAGCAAGTTAGTCCCGTGCGTTAAATGGCGTCTCCAGTAATTACCGCCGTTGACTAATTTATGTTGTAAAGCCCTCAAGTGCCCAGTGCATTTTGGGGGCTTTTGAATTGTGCTGATTTTAATCGTTGGTGGTTACGGCTGTGGCGATCGCCTTTCTCCCTGTAAGCAGGGCATTGGGCGTAACTGGGGTATGGCTAGGACCGCCCTATTAACGACAAAAACATGGGGCGATCACCCATCATCCTCGCTGGGTACCATGCTGATTTGTACTCTGTAGCCTTGCACAAATGGAATCAGGCTTTATTATTAGGACCAGTGTGGTGTGATTGAGTGTAGAGGATAGTTATGCTAGCCAGACTTTCGTCCGAGAGCCGGGTTGGGCGATCGCAAGAACGGCGAAAGCTGTGGCATTACAGTGCCCGCCGTCTCGATGCTAACGCCATTCAACGGGGATTTGATATTATTTTCTCCACGTTTGTGCTGGTGTTTTGTTCGCCAATTTATTTGATTTTGGCTGTGGCGATCGCCATCAGATCCCCCGGCCCCGTATTAAATTACAAAACACTCGTAGGTAGAAACTTTAAGCGATTTCGCTGCATCAAATTTCGCACCATGGTTACCAACGCCGACGAAATTTTGCAACACCTTCTAGAAACCGACTCCGCCGCCCGCCACGAATTTGAAACCACCTACAAACTCAAAAAAGACCCGCGCATCACCTGGATTGGTCAATTCCTACGCATTACCAGCCTCGATGAATTTCCCCAATTTTGGAACGTTCTCAAGGGGGAGATGAGCGTCGTAGGTCCTCGTCCGCTAGTACCAGAAGAGCTGCCCATGTACGGTCGTCATATTCGGCGAGTGCTCACGGTACGCCCCGGCGTCACCGGGCTATGGCAAGTGTCTGGGCGCAATAACATTCCCTACGATCGCCGGGTGCTGATGGACGTGTACTACGCCTCCACCCGCCACCTGTTAATGGACCTGTGGATTATCCTCAAAACCTTTGGCGTCGTTTTTTCCGTTAAGGACAACGGTGCCTATTAACACTTCGACAGCCTTGGGCGTTGGCGGTCTATAAGGCTTTCTTAACCGTTCGGAATCATAGGCTATGTTGGTGAAGACTTGAGAGTCTACTGTGGCCTCGTGGGAATACTTGAAAATACCGAAGGATAAAGCCGTCGATTGTGAGGCGATTTCGCACTACGCCGCCCCACATAATCACCACGGATTTGTTGTCCCGTCACCACGATCACAAGACGCCCAACTAACGCCAACGTTAATAACGCCACCATGACGCAACCTAAGCGAGCCCTAATTACGGGAATTACTGGACAAGACGGTTCGTATTTGTCGGAACTAATGCTAGAAAAAGGCTACGAAGTTCATGGCATTATTCGCCGTACGTCAACTTTTAACACGGACCGCATTGACCATATTTACGAAGATCCCCACAAAGAAGGGGCGCGGCTGCGGTTGCACTATGGTGATTTAACCGACGGCACCACCTAGCGCAAAATTATTGAAATGGTCAAACCCCAAGAGGTGTATAACCTGGGGGCTCAGTCCCACGTGCGAGTTAGCTTTGATGCGCCGGAATACACCGTTGACGCGGTAGGGCTGGGAACGTTGCGGCTACTGGACGCGGTGCGAGATTTCCAGCAGCGCACTGGCGATGAGGTGAGATTTTACCAAGCGGGATCCTCTGAGATGTTTGGTAAGGTGCAGGAGGTGCCCCAGCTAGAAACCACGCCCTTTTATCCTCGCAGTCCCTACGCCTGCGCCAAGGTTTACTCCCACTGGCAAACGGTAAACTATCGCGAATCCTACGATATGTTTGCCTGCAATGGCATTTTGTTTAACCATGAATCCCCTCGTCGCGGCGGTACTTTCGTTACTCGGAAAATTACGCGGGCGTTGGCGCGGATTTTAGCTGGTACCCAAAAGAAGCTGTTTTTGGGGAATTTGGATTCTAAGCGGGACTGGGGCTTTGCGAAGGACTATGTGCGGGCCATGTGGCTGATGCTCCAGCAGGAAGAGCCTGATGATTATGTGGTAGCGACCAATGAGACCCACTCGGTTAAGGCATTTCTTGAGGTGGCGTTCCAGTATGCGGGGCTGAATTGGCAGGATTATGTGGAGTTTGATCCACGCTATTTGCGCCCGGCGGAGGTGGATTTGCTGATTGGTGACCCGGCAAAGGCGAAGACTAAGTTGGGATGGGAGCCGTCGGTGACGTTTGAGGAGCTGGTGCGGCTGATGGTGGATGCGGATATGCGATCGCTAGGGCTGAATCCTCTAAAGGACAGCAATAGGAGCCACGAGGATATTGCGACAAATCGTGCCGCCGGAATGGCCAGTGTCGATTAGGGCACGGTAGTGATTACGACAAAAGTCCCATGTCTAGGACACAGGTCTAGGACACAGGTCTAGGGCACATGCCTAGGAAACAGTATGGGGCTTTTGGATTGACTGGGTGACAGCCTCTACCAAGACTGGGAGCGTCATTTGCAGCAGCATTAGAAGAAAAGGTTTACAGGCTAGGGCTATGGATTTAAGCGGTAAGAATATTGTGGTAACCGGGGGCGCTGGCTTTCTCGGTAAGGCGGTGGTGGCTCAGTTGGTGGCAGCGGGGGCGGATCAGGAGAAAATCCTGGTGCCGCGATCGCGCGATTATGACCTCACCACCATGGACGCGTGCCAGCGGGTGGTTGTGGGACAGGATGTGATCGTGCACTTGGCGGCCCACGTGGGCGGCATCGGGCTAAATCGAGAAAAGCCTGCTGAGTTGTTTTACGACAATTTGATGATGGGGGCGCAGCTTATTGAGGCGGCTCACCGCAATGGCGTCGAAAAGTTTGTGTGTGTGGGCACCATTTGCGCCTATCCCAAATTTACGCCGGTGCCCTTCAAAGAGGAGGATATTTGGGAGGGCTATCCCGAGGAAACCAACGCGCCTTACGGTGTGGCGAAAAAGGCCCTGTTGGTGCAGCTCCAGTCCTACCGGGACCAGTATGGGTTTAACGGCGTCTACTTGCTGCCGGTGAATTTGTACGGACCGGAAGACAATTTCAATCCTGCCAGCTCCCACGTAATTCCGGCCCTGATTCGGAAGGTGTACGAGGCTCAGCAGCGGGGGGACGCCACCATTCCCGTGTGGGGCGATGGTAGTCCCACACGGGAATTTTTATTTTCTGAAGATGCGGCGCGGGGCATCGTTATGGCCACCCAGTCCTTGGAGTCTTCGGAGCCCATTAACCTAGGTACGGGCTACGAAATTTCCATTAAAGATTTGGTGGAGCTGATTTGTAAGCTGATGGGCTACGAAGGGGAGCTGGTGTGGCAAACGGATAAGCCCAATGGTCAGCCGCGTCGCTGCTTGGATACTCAGAAAGCAAAGGAAAAGTTTGGCTTTGAGGCGAAGGTGAGCTTTGAAGAGGGGCTAAAGCGCACCATTGATTGGTATCGCGAGAACGCGGCGGCGATAGAAAAAGCGGAGGCGATCGCCTAAACCACCAACCGATCCACTCCCCGTAAACAATAAGCGCCCGAGATTGCAGTGTTGATCTCGGGCGCTTATTCATGTGGCGCGTTTTATTTCAAATTCAATAACGGTGATCTTTAAATCAAACCGGACACAAGCTGTAGCACTAAGATTGCCGCCATGGGAGATAAATCAAGCCCACCAAGGGGGGGAATAAACGAGCGAAACAGATTTAGATAAGGATCCGTTAGCTGGGTCAAGATGGAAAACGGCGGGTCAAACCAATTGATATTGGGAAACCAGCTCAGCAAGATTCGAATGATTAGGATAACCGTGTAAATCGATAGAAACTGGGCCAAAGTTCCAGTTAATAGGTCTAGGGACGCTTCCATACTTTTCCTTTTCTCCTCGAATTGCCTGGGACAATCCTCTGAAATTTGCCTAATCTCAACTTAGTTTAACAGAGTCGCCCTAGACCCATTGCCGGGAAAAGGCGACGAAATCTTGCGGAAAACCGCCCAGTCACCAGCCCAGAGACGACAACAGGTCCCATCGTCGGAATTATTTTGGACCGTTCTACAGCAACAGGTCCCATCGTCGGGATTATTTTGGACCGTTCTACAGCTCTACTCCTGACCTTCCACATTGCCTACGGTGCCCGTTACCACCTCAACGGTCAGATTCTCACCGTCGCGGTGAATATCCAGGGTCATCGGATTGCCAACCCCAGCCGCTTCAACAGCTTGTTGCACTTCAATAGCTTCTTTAATCTCTTTACCTTGAGCCTTAAAGATAACGTCTCCCGGACGCAGTCCAGCCTCGGCGGCAGGGGACTCAGGTACCACTTGAACCACTAGCACCCCTTCGTCAATATCCAAGCGAACGGTGCTGTTGGGAGAGGAATTAACTTCCTCCTTAACCTCTGGCGTCAGCGCCACCATACGAATCCCCAGGAAGGGGTGATCCACTTTGCCCTTGGTAATAATTTGCTCGGCAATTTGGCGGGCGCGGTTAATGGGGATGGCAAATCCTAAACCCTGGGCACCGCGAATAATGGCGGTATTGATGCCAATAACGCGTCCCTGTTCGTCAATCAAGGGTCCGCCGGAATTGCCGGGGTTAATGGCGGCATCGGTTTGGATAAAGTTCACCCGCTTATCGGGAATGCCCACTTCACTGCTGGAGCGACCAGTGGCGCTGACGATGCCGGTGGTGACGGTGTTGTCTAATCCTAAGGGGTTGCCGATCGCGATCGCCCACTGTCCCGGCTGAAGCTCTTCGGAGTTGGCAAAGGACACCGTTGGCAACCCCTCAGCCTCAACCTTAATAACAGCCACATCAGTGACCGAATCTGAGCCCAGCACTTTCCCCGGCAGTTCGCGCCCATCTTTTAAGGTCACTTTGACCGTGTCAGCCCCTTCAATCACGTGGGCATTGGTAAAAATTTGGCCGTCGGAGCTGACGATAAACCCGGAGCCAGAGCCGCTCTGCTGGCGTTCTCGGCTGCGGCGCGGCATATCCTCCCCCAAAAAGCGCCGGAAAAATGGGTTATCAAAGGGGTCATTAGAAGATTGGCGTACGGTGCGGGATGCGTCGATGCGCACCACCGACGGGCCCACTGACTGCACAACGCTGGTGACAAAATTACCGCCAATTTTGCCGGGGATCGTATTGCCTTGGTTGTTGGGATCGCCAGCGCGGTCAGCTGCCTCCAGAGAGGCGGACGCCTCGGGAGCTGTTTCTGCGGCGTTGTCTCCGTCCGCCGCTGGCAATAGGTTGATGTCAAGTAGTTCGGTACAGCCTGCGCCTAAATCGACTAGGGAAAGAGACAGTAGGGCTTTTTTCCACATGGGTTCCTTGTTGGGATACTTTGCGTTTATGGGCGTATTTGCAGGGCGGGGCGCTGAATCGAGAGTAAGACTCGAGGGTGCTTTGGGGGACGACGCTTTAGGGTCGCGGACAGGGGAAGGCTGGTGGGTCAGCATGACGGCTCCGTAGATCTTCAGTGTAACCCCGTTTCTCAGGCGTGTTTGGGGCGGTTTCCCTTAACCTACGGAACCCGTTTGTCATTGGGATGACGACGGGACGTCAAGGGTGTGTCAGTTAAGCTGTGCCGTTAAAGGGGCGTTGTCCCAAAGTTACTAAGCGGCGCGTTTAGGCTACTGCTGAGCTGTGCCCTTAGGCTACGTTAAAGGGCGATCGCGATGGGTAAACCCTTTGGCATCGGCTCCGCTGTAGGTGGCAGCAATATGACCGTTGCCCACCAGTTGGTATTTATAGGTGCCCACGCCTTCCAGTCCCCCCGGTCCCCGAGGGGCTAAGCGGCTGGTGCTAATGCCCACCTCTGCCCCAAAGCCGTAGCGGAACCCATCGGAAAAGCGAGTGGAGCAGTTGTGAACTACCCCGGCAGCGTCCACTTCTGCCAGGAATCGATCCGCAGTGGGTTGGTCTTGGGTGGCGATCGCCTCCGTATGTCCAGACCCGTACTCGGCAATATGGGCCAGGGCCTGATCCAAGTGGTCAACGATCCGAATGGACACCACTAAATCGCTGTATTCTGTGGACCAATCTTCGGCGGTGGCAGCGATCGCCAAAGCTCCCGCCCCTTGCAAAATATCCAACGACATCCCATCACCGCGCATTTCAACCCCTTTATCGGTCAATGCCTTGCCCATCGCCGGAAGAAAATCCGCGGCTACTCCCCGGTGTACCAACACCGTTTCCAGAGCGTTGCAAGCAGATGGATATTGAGTTTTGGCGTCAACCACTAAGTTGACCGTTTGGGGAATATCCGCGGACCGATCCACATACAGATGACAAATGCCATCAGCGTGCCCCAACACTGGAATCCGCGTATTGTCCTGGACGTAGCGCACAAATGAATTGGACCCGCGCGGAATAATCAAATCCACGTCCTGGTCCAGATGCAGCAGCTCCAGGGTTTCCTGACGCGTGGTCAAAAGCTGCACGGCATTGGGATCAATGCCCACCTGATCCAATCCCTGATGAATTGCCGCCACCAAAGCCGTGCACGCTCGCACCGCCTCGCGACCGCCTTTTAAAATCACCCCATTACCCGACTTAATCGCCAACGTGGCAATTTGCACCACCGCATCCGGTCGCGCCTCAAAAATCACCCCCAACACGCCCAAGGGACAGGTCAGTCGCTTTAGCACCAGCCCGTCGTCCAATTCCCGATGGATTTGCATCGCCCCCAAGGGATCCGGGAGCTGGGCTAAATCTCGCACCCCAGCAATCACCCCTTCGTATTTACTATCAGTCAGTTTCAGCCGCCCATACAGCGCCGATGAAATGCCATCCTCCTGAGCAACGCGGCAATCTTCAGCGTTTGCGCCCAGGATTGTGTCTTTTCGTGCGCCTAGGGCTTCCGCGATCGCCCCCAGCGCCCCATTGCGAGCTTCAAGGGGCTGAATGGCCAGGAGTCGTGCCGCTGTCCGTGTGCGCCGTGCCCGCGTTGCCAAAGAATCCGATGCCGTTGCTACTGTCATCTCGATTTCGTCGTTACTACGTCCCTCAGTGAGTTAATAAAACTAAGTGCCAAAGGTGCGATCACCCGCATCCCCCAACCCCGGCACAATCCAACCTTGCTCATTGACCTGCTCATCAATGGTGCCCGTGTAAATCACCAAACCGGGATAGGCGCCATTTAACTGTTGCAACGCTGGGGGAGCTGCCACCACCGACACAATGCGAATTTGATCCGGCGTCAAACCGCGATCGCTCAACTTTGCCATCGTTTTCATAATGGATCCCCCCGTAGCCAACATGGGCTCCGCCACCAACACCAGCACCCCCTCGGGAAACTTATCCGGCAACCGGTTGAGGTAGCAGGAACATTCCAACGTCTCCTCATTACGCTCCAGCCCCAGGTGATACACCGACGCTAGGGGCACAATAGGCTGCATCCCCTCCAGCAGGGACAGCCCTGCCCGCAACACCGGCACAATTGCCATGGGCACCTGGGGGTTAATAAACTGCGCCGTCCCCATACCCACCGGCGTTTCCACCCGGGTCTCCACCACCGGCAACCACTCCCGCAGGGCCTCGTAGGTTAACCAGCGCCCCAGCTCTGACATTGCCGTCCGAAACAGGGGCGTCGGGGCTTGGGCGTCTCGCGCCACCCCCAGCCAGTGCTGAATCAAGGGATGGGGGGGAACGTAAACACGCAGTTGCAGGGGCATGGGTCGCTGGAAAGTTGCTAAATGGCTGTATTAAAGGGAATCGAAAGTATTGGCAATCTTACCGTTTGGGCGATCGCTCCGATTGTCGTAGCAAGTTATCGTCAAAAAATTATCAGCCGGCGCCATCGCAACACACCGCCGCAACAAAGCGCAACCTTTTCGCGAATCATCTCAAACCACCCATTGGCGAGGACTCCACCACCCTTGCTTAACGCCCTTTTGGTAGCCTCAGGCTAGGAAGTTGGAAAAGATTCGCAATAGTATTGACATTCAATTTCAATTAGAGATATATTAATTCTCGAGAAAAGGCAGAAATGAAATGTTCTCCTCTCTAGTAAACGGGTAATGGGGCTGACCAGTTTGGCTGGCCCGCTTTTTTTGCCTATTTTTTGATTGGCTTTCATGATTCCTCCCCCGCCTCTCCCCTCTTGCGCCCTACACTGTCCCTATAAATCAGTGTTTACACTGTCGCTGCCCATGCCCATCAGTCCACCCTGGGGCGATCGCCACAATGCAGCCTCCCCAAGGAAAATCTTTTTCAGATTACTTTTTCAGATTATCTATAATTATTTTCATTAGGACGAACCCCAACTAAGCTTTAAACCCAAAAATAAGATCTGGGAGCTGAACCTCACCACCCAAGCCATCGAGTTAGAGTTCTCCACACGGCTTTAGCGCATAAAGGGGGCTGCATCTATATCGACGATTCGTAGGATCGGGAGGGCGATCTTGGGGCCACTTCAGCGTCACTTCAGGGGTCAAAACAGCTCAAGACAATCGCCATCGAAAAGCTCCTAGAAAAAGATTCATATCCCTATTGCAATAAAGTTTCAATAGGGATATATTAAATTCAAGAAAAGGCAGAAATGAAATGTTCTCCTCTCTAGTAAACGGGTAAAGTGTAGAGCACACGTCTGAAC
>ERZ1740065.160-NODE-160-length-31334-cov-10.810800_pt1 | contig 31334 bp, 37 predicted proteins | sample MGYA00581738_ERZ1740065 | MGnify/ENA primary metagenome ERZ1740065 (study PRJEB43018, sample SAMN04849749) | marine metagenome | isolation source: floating plastic debris | place: Pacific Ocean | collected 2008-09-01 | study: EMG produced TPA metagenomics...
GCCCGAGACCTAGCCCGAGACCTCAACCGAGTCCGAGACCTAGTCCTAGGACTAGCCCGAGACCTCAACCTAGTCCGAGCCCTAGCCCGAGACCTCAACCTAGACCGAGGACTAGGCCCAGCATCCATCAATCTCGGTAATGCTGACCTTAGCGGCGCAAATCTTAGGGAGCTTGACCTTAGCAAAATCAGCCTTGAAGGTGCTGACCTCAGTGATGCCGACGTAACCGGAACCCTGTTTGACAATAATCCAGGACTCACAGAAGCGAGCAAACGCGACTTGCAACGGCGTGGAGCAATTTTCCAAGACCCACCAAGTTCTGACGTGCCGAGCTTGGTGCTGCGGTAATGGGAAGTCAGGGCTTGATTCAGCTATAAATCCATAACCCTTCCCTCTCGCCTCACCTCACCCTGAGGAGCTAAACTGAACGGAGCCACCGACTCCGGCATCAGCGACAGCTGCAAACCCTCATCCCACGGGTCATCAATGCAGCGCTGCCCATAAAACTCAGCCTTAAGGCGTTTCTGGGTGGCTCGAAACTGACTGTCGAAGCGCAGATGGCAGACAGTGCAGAGCGCTTTCAAATTGGCGCGATCTCGATTCTCGGGCCGCTGATCGAGGTGGGCGACCGTGAGTAGATATCGTCGGGGGGCCTCGGCAAAGTCAGGCGGTGTGGGCGTGTGCGCCTGTCGCCACACTTGTACTCGCTTGAGGAAGTCCGCTAGGGTTTCGCTGGGTTGACGACAGGGACGCTGACACTGCTGACAGATCCAATTCGCCTCATGTTTTACCTGAGCCGCGATCACGTTCCAATCTTGAGGGTATCTAGCTTTGATGATCGGCATGGGATAAGCCAAAAGCCATAAATTGATACAGATGCGAAAACTAAGCCGCCTGGGACTTATTTTTCGGTTACACGTTTGCAGGCATAACGAGCGCCCTGGCCGTCCTGAAAGATGAATAGAATCTCGAGATCGCTGTCAGATTCAACAAACCCTCGACCGACTCTCTCAACCAGCTCCGAAGCTGACAGATCTATACCCTTCGCGCCTTGCTTTAATCCATCCCAGCCCTCATCGGTTGCCATGAGTTGTCGACGCTTCTTTGGCTCGTTATACATCGCCTCACGAGGCTGCAAGCCACTAGGACGATTCAATGGTGGCTGAAACCACTCAATTAAAGCGGCTTCCACTTGAGGCAGTAGATCAGCATCAACTGCAAGATAAGCAATTCTCACCTGCGACATTGTGGTCAATGCCGGAGTGTAATGGTGACTACGCCATCGCTGTCGAGGATTCTGGCTTCGTCCGATGTATTGAAGTTCCCGAACCATCTATCGCAAAGTAAATGCCGGGAGTTTTAGGCAATTGATTCCGCCGCTCAAGCTCCACTGAGGGCAGATTGGATGGATCTAAAGAGTGAGGATTAATCATTGATTTCAACCTCACCCCGAAACGCCTTCGCCATTGCCTCAATGGATACTCCCAATAAGGTACAGAGCTGAAAAGTCTGATCTGGTGTCAGCTTTGGCACTGATCGCCCTCCCTCCCAATTGCCTACTGTTTGCACCTTCACATCTAGCGCATCAGCAATTTGCCGTTGGGACAAACCTGCATGATCGCGCATCAGTCTTAGCCACTGATGGAAGGTCAATTTCATGGCAGTATCTCGACTCGTTAAGGCCAACATACGCTCTCTCTTGCTATATGCACCTCTCAATTATATAAAATTAATTGTATTTAGTGAAATCTAAATTGATAAAAAGCAAATTAATTTGCTAAAGTGCAGGTAAGGAGGGATAGATTTTCCTTGATGAGCTGTAAGGGGTGCAATTCGAGAAACCAACAAGGCATCAAAATGACCTCATCCAACTTGCAATCACCAAACTACGAAACAGATTTACCCAAACCTGAGAGCAACGTTCGAGATCGCATCGCCATGATTGCCCGAGTGTATGGCAGCTCGCCTGCCGAATTGACGAGGGCCAGGCTGATTGAGCAGCAGCGTATGGAGGAGTGGCGAGCGAAGCACGACAAAAACTGACACTTCACCAATTACCGAAAGCCCCCTCTTGCTGGCTCAGTAAGAGGGGCTTTCGGTTTAAGGCCAAAATTTTCTGCTTCAATTTGTTGTGGTGTGCGATTTTGGCCTTAAACAGTTCTACCGGGAAGAGGAATTGAGAAAGATGCCCTTTCGTAATGAGGCTGAGCTGAGGCGTGCGATCGCGGTATGGCTTCAGTCGAAGGGAGAACAGCCACAGCAAGAAGTTTCAGTCCTGCGTGGACGCATTGATATCCTGACCAGCCAGCACGTGATTGAAGTGAAGCCCATCTTGTCTTACCGCGCCTTGTTTCAGGCTGTTGGTCAGCTGGTTGCCGTCGCACCGTCTGGATTAACGCCGGTGGTCGCAGGCTTTACCCCACCCAAAAACAGAGAGAGGTCTTTCTCAGTTGCTGAAGGTATTAGAGCCAAAGGGTTTCAAGTCTGGTTTATGGATCAGGATGAGGGATTCTTGAGCTTAATTGGGCAAACAGATTCACCCAAACCTGAGAGCAATGACATGGTGATTTCGCCCATCCTTGAGCAAATCGCCGATCTGGCAACACATGACGAAGCACCAAGCGAAACCGATCAGAGTCTGCGGGTTTGCATCGAGTATTTGCGCGATCGCATGGCGGCAAACGAGGATCGCATCGCTAAGTTGGAGGCGAGGCTAAGCGAACTGAAATAGTCGTGATTTTCCTATGATTGCGGGCTTAACTCCGGAATTCCGGAATCTAAAAGCGAGAACCCCTTACCTACCTGGTGAGGGGTTCTTTATGTCGATAACCGCAAGAAACTCTTGTCCTCAAAGCAAGCTGATAACCCTAGCCACAGATCTAGGACATCACCCCTAATCTCGCATATTCCTTGGCTGATAAGCCATAGACCTTATATCGTGAGGCATTGAAGGTTTAGTGGATTTCACTAATTCCACGTCGAGGGGCGATTTACCACTCACACTTGACGAAATTCGCGGTGGGAATTCTTAAGTTGTGGAGATTGTGACGACCTTGTGAAACACGCCAATGGCAAACTTTAGGCATCTAAAACTAAGGGCTAGCCTTGAATCTCCAAAATAGTTTCACCAGAATGTCCGTATTGGACAAGGACTACTTATGACTACAAACCTTAAGGATCAAGGGATGGGCGGCTACCCATCCCTTGATCAAACTTTCATCAAAGAGGAAAGTCTTTCCATGCATAACCTTAGCACTGAGATAAACGCAGAGACATCGACCGGATCTCCGGTCAATGTACCGAGCCCACAACCATGGAATCTGGGGGGAGACCCTGTGGGAGTCATCTTATCCATTGCTATAGTGGCCCGAATCTTACACCCTCCTAATAAGTGATGATTTCCGCTTTAGCGGAAAAAGGGAAACCTCCTGCTGATGTTGAGGTTCCCCTTTTTTGAGCAGTCATTGCCTGCCATCTTCTAAGCTGGCTCCCAAATTGGTGCATCCAGCATTGCTTGAATCGCAAGCGATCGCCATGTGCCAGTTGACGATTCAGGCTGAAAATCCGCTTTGGACTAATAAATCGCTGAAAGCATTGACGCTAAAGGATTTTCGCCTTGAATAGTTGCACAAACCGCAACTATTCAGATCCTGAAACTATTGAATTGAAAGGCTTTTTGATGTCGGGTCGTTATTCTTGGACTAAACTTGGACTAACACTCTGATTTGAAGCGATCAGCTTTTGAGTGTGCCAGTTGGCAAGTGAATGCACGATTACCACGAATGACGACTTACCCGATCAGTGTGCGAGTTCCACAACAGAATTATACCGACATCCAACAGATAGCGACTGACACCGGGCTAACGATTTCTGATGTCGTCAATGAAGCGATCTCCCGCTACCTCAACCGCGCCGGTACTGGCACAAAAACCAAGGCTCGTCTGGACCGGCTCGAAGAGCAAGTGGCAAAGCTCACAGCAGTTTTTTTAGGAGAATAATTACTCATGCAAATCGAAGGGCCACTGGAGCAAGGCTTCATGCTGCCGCCGCGTCTGTCTCGTCAGCTCGTGGAGCTGGGCGAACAGCAAGGGATATCGCCTAGTGAATTGATGATTGAGGCTTTGCAGGAGGCAGCTGGTGAAGAAGATCTCCTATGATTTCGCTCGCCATATCAATAGGCTGCGGTCCAGGCTTTCTCTGGATAAGGCCTATGTATAGAATCGGAGAAATTTTGGTCGCTAAGGCTGAACCTTAGATAGGCGAAGCGGTCTGAGCTCACCTTGTCGGCCAATGTGGTCTAAATCGAAGAGATATTTACCGTAGACATTGATATGAGAATGACGAGTGGGCCAGATCGCCTTGATGTCTTCGTCACTAATGACGTGCCCTTCCTGCCTCAACTGCTGAATGACCTGCTCGATATAAACCGTATTCCAGACAATGATGGCGTTCGTCACCAGGTTTAAGCAGCTCACTTGATGCTGTAGTTGGTCATCCTGCTGAGTTCGCAGCTGCCCTTGATTCGCGAAAAATAGATGAGATCGCAAACCGTGTAGCGCTTCTCCCTTATTTAACTGCCGGTTGAGGCGTCGTCGATTAGCCTCATCGGCATACCAACGGAGAATGTGAATCGTTTTGACGAGCTTGCCATACTCTTGCAATGACCGCATGAGCGGATGTTTGCGGGGAAAAGCTTGGAGCTTTTGAACGATCAAAGAAGCGGTGACCCACCCGAGCTTCAGGGACCCGGCCAGCCGCAGCATCTCATCCCAATCCTCCACAATCCGGGGCTTTTGAATCAGGTCAGAGACATGGGCTTTGAGCTGGGGATAGGCGTCCATGTTAATCGCCGCCGTCCGATAGAGTTTCTGATCCGCTAAGTCTCTAATCCGTGGCGAAAACCTTAACCCCAGCAGGTCAAATAAGGCAAAGACGAGTTCTGTATAGCCCGCGGTGTCAGTCGTATGCTCCACGATCGGCAACTCCGTCTCATTGTTGAGAATCTCATCGAGCACATACGTGGCATCTCTCACGGTGGCCGGAATCGGCTTAGAACCGTACTGCGAGAACTGATCGCTAGTCCAGCTGTAAAAGGTCACCCCTTTGCCGTAGCCGAAATACCGAGGAATGGCTCGGGCTTGACGGATCTTCCCTTTGGCGGGAAATCGTTGGCCATCAGAAGATGACAAGATTCCCCCACCCCAAAGCTGACTCAGCGATAAGCGATAGTGGTAGTTCACTAACGCTTGATTGGCCGCCTGCAACGTCTCATCGCGAATATGCCAGGTATTGACCCACTTCAAGCGGCGATAAGTTAATCCAGTCGCAGTCGCCATCTGCTGAAAATCAAGATTACACGCCTGTGCCAGCAGGCAGGTATACAAATGTTGTAAGGCGGAGGAATCGCACTGGCTCGGCGCATGGAGATGTTCAAGGGCTGTAGAGAACTGTGTCCAGTTATCGACTTCGATGAGCAAATCGGTGATATCCAGTCGGGGCAACCGCTCGCCAATCGTCTGGGTCAGTTGCTTGAGGGCCAGGGCTTTCTCCTCAGCCACCAGTGGGCTCAGGACCAACCGCTCATCTTCTTCCCGCAAGTCACTATCGGCATCGGCTAGCAAAGACTCGACTTGCGCCATCAACGCCTGGAGTTCTCGTTCCCGCTCCTGAAGTCGCATCCCGGCTTCGGAAGGCGTCCCTGTGAGGCGGATGAGTTCCTGCCGCTTTACCGGCCAGTCGGTTTCTGGAATCAAGTAGGTGGCCAGCTCACTAAACCGGCGACTCTGTAAGAGGTAAATATCTCCCGAACGCAATTGTTGCCGGAGCACCCAGAGTGCTGCCAGCTCGTAATCGCGCCAGTTGCTCGGGGTATCGCTTTCTAAGACGTAGGCCCGCCAGGGCTTGGGGATAAAGGCAGTGGGGGCCGTGTCAGGCAACTTACGTCGCTGCCCTTGGTGAATTTCATGAATGAGTTGCAAGGCTTCCAACAAACCCTGATCATCACCTCTGGCCTGAAATTCCAACGTCGCCAGGAACTGGGTTGAGAAGCGCCGTACCCGGCGATAGCACTGACAGAAATAGTCTACATAGGCATCCTCTTCTGGCCGAATCAGTTTCTCAGCTTCTGTCAATGAATTCTGGAGCTGCTCAGGACTGATGTATTCAAAAACGGTGGCTCGAATGGTCTGATCATCAATGCTTTCGTCCAGCAAAATCGACCCCAGATTTTGGAGCGTTTTGAGTTTCTCATTGAGCGTACGAGTCGCCTGGAGGCGATCCGTATCAAATTGGCGTTTTGCCGCGTTGTACAGATCCCACAGGCGCTGATCGACCATCTCAATCACGTCATCGGTAAAGTCATACAGGGCGTGCTTGAGGAACGCCAACAGGAGCGGGTAACGTCGAACGTGATGACTCCGCTGTAGCGATTGATTTGTGGCCCGGGCACCCGTTTTGGCTAAGTGGTTGAGGTGGTTCGGATTGAGAGCACTTAACTCCCACTGAGCGACACCATGCTCTTGCAGAAAGCGAAGCTTTTCTAAGGTTTCGAGAATTTGTTTGGGATTATTGTCAGTCGGCGTCCGTTGTAGCCAGGACAATCGCGTCCGTTTGAGGGTCTTATCCACCTTCAGCAGGCCATCGAGAAACTCGCATACGGCTTCCGTCAAGAGTGGCTGCAGGGAGTCATAAATCATGGCTTGGGCTTGGCTACGCACAGTAGCTACCAGCTTTTCCAGCCGGGTTGTCCCGACCCGAATCAACTGCTTTTGCCGCAGCCAGTCACACGCCATCTGGAATAGCAGTAAGGCGGCATCGTGCTCCCAAGCCCGGGTTAACAACCACTGTTCTAGCGCCTGGATATCCTCCGACAACGCCCGACGATATCCCAACCGGGTTTGAATCTGGCGTTGATGATCGCGCTGGGTACTGCCACGTTGGCCATAGAATGCCAAGACATCAGGGTCTACCTGGAGTTGATCAGCCACGTACTCGATGACAGCCTGGGGCAACTGGTGCAAGTCTTCTGGAAAGAAGCCCAGATACCTTAAACAGCCCAATTGCAGACCGAACCCGAGCTGATTGTGGGGGCGTCGCAGTTGCTGAATGAGTTGTCGTTCATCGTCTGATAGCCAGAAGAACCGATCCAAATCATCGGTGGCCACTGCAGCAGGGAATCGATTCAGACGAGCATGGTTAGCATCGGAGAGAAAGCGAACAGGCATGGGCAGAGCATCAAAACAGCTCCACCATTGTTAGAGATGCTGAAAAGACCGCTCAACTGGCCTGGAATAGGCCTAGAGCGGTTGCGTCAAATGGCAACTACTCGGTGCTTCAAAGGCGGCTCAATCCATGAGTCTGTAAGTGTTTGAGGCATTGCTTTAACGTTGTCCCTAAAACCATGAGTCTCATGATTTTGGGGGCGTTGAGGTTCTTAACAATTTCTTGGTTCTGGCCAAGTTTAGTCCAGTCTTTTTGTTGAGATGAGACTTACTGTGAGACTGTATCAGAGGCCAAGCTGGGCTATTGAGCACCAAGTCAACGGAAATGGAGACTGAACCCCTTTCTGGCAAAACATTACAGGCTTAGCGACCAAAATTTCTCCGATTCTATACATAGGCCGATAACAACGAATTTGGCGTGGCAGCGATCGAACACTATCTCAGCAAAGTTACCCCTGCGCAGGTCATTGGGCATGGCGGCAGCGATAGCGCACAGATTTGAGTGAATCTGTTTGCAGTAGATAATGCAGTAATGCAGTAATTAGCTACTGCTGAAAGTCAGCCAGGAAATCCTCAAGTAATGCTCTGATGATATCGGCCTTAGACTTACCCAGCTGGGCTGATGCTATGGTCAATCCGCTGTGCTGAGATTTTGCGAGGTCAACTGTGATCCGCACTTGCCGCTCTTGCTCTGTAGTCTGCATGAGTTTATCGATCGCTCTGGCCTTAGTTTGTTTCACAGGGGGCTTAGATGTTGGTTTCTTTGCTGCTGGTTTACGGGGGGATGACTTAGGCCTAGTCGTTTCCTGTTTAGTGGCTGGTGGCTCTGCTGGTGGGGAGTCACTACCAAACACAAATGCTGCAGCATCGTCATCTAGTCGTTTTCTTTGGGCCATCACAACACCTCGACCACTTCCTTGAATAGACTTTCAAATTCCGCCGACGACTCAACAGCAGGCTTCCCTGACAGGTTAAAGACGGTTGCCTGCTGCCCAAAGGTATCGGCTACCACTTGCCGCTGGTGAATGACGGTATTGAGAATAGGGACACCTGACCGTTCCAGTAGCGCGATCGCTTCACCTTTGAGCCGGGTTCCCTTTACCGCCCTGCTGAGAAACACACGGGCATCGGGCGGGCCATTCCTAACCGATTGAGCTTGCCTCACCAATTTGATGGCATCGGCAGCGCTGCGAAGATCTACGCCGGTCGGTTGGCAAGGAATGATAGCCAGGTCGGCACGAAACAAGATCGCCCTGGTGGATTCAGAGATACCCGCAGGGCCATCCACAACGGTGTAGTCGTGGGTGGCCGCAATATCGGGTATTTGCTCTAGCAGTTCGTCAGGCGACTGGATGACATGAATAGGAAGACTAGTGTCTTCTAATCCTTCAATCCAGATGGATGATGAGCGCTGGGCATCGGCATCAATGACGGTCACCGAATGCCCCTGGGTCTTTAGCCAGTAGGCAAGATGGACTGACGTTGTGCTTTTGGCACAACCACCTTTTTGATTCACGATCGCAAGGATAGGCATGATTGCACTATGCAGTAGACACTGCAATATTTACTGCATTACTGCATATTGTGCAACGGCTGCTGAAGAAAATCGTGAGGAATTTATATGCACGTTTTGCCAATGACACTGTTATGGGCAAAACGTTAGGTTCTTCGATAGAGAAAGGAGTTATGGCTTGTCAAGGGGTGCAAACACACACTCTCTCTTGGAGGACCTATGGAGCAAGCTAAGTTCGCCGACCTGACATATAAACCAACCCTCGTGCTGAGCTCGTACAAAGTTGAGCGAAATAAATCTCAAGCTCAGAGAGCAATTAGCTATGAATTCAACGAAAACCTTAGTATGGGCCGGCACATTCTGCCGTATACCCAACAGCTAATAGATATGGGGTTCATCGCTAGGACAAATCCTGATGAACCCCGAGTCCGTGGCCATAAGCACTTGATCACCGATCAAGGGCAACTAGCCCTTGATCGGTATTTGGAGCGATTTAACAAAATCGCTACTCCCAATCCCGCTTACGGCTACTAAAGACAGGGTTAAAAACCCATCATAACAACGTTCCTTGAAGGCTCTAATTCCTATCTCTTTATCACTACAGGATGAAAATCAAACACAGGAATCTCCAATGCTAAAACTGCGAAATCGAGAATGCCATAAATCTTTGAAAGCTATCTTGATAGAGTTCCGTATGCGACAAGTCAGGCGACAGCAAGCTGATTTTATTAAAGAGATATTTGGACTCTATTTTGCTAGATTGACAGCCAGAGCCACCGTGCTTAGTTTGCCTAAGAGCTACAAGGAGGAAGCCAAAATATATCTCTACGAGGAAATAAAAGATGGCGACCTCATCGCTCCATTTAGTTACTTTTTCGGAGGTATAAGCTATCGGCTAATAAAGGTTAGAGTGTTGTTTCTTCGTCTGACAAGTTTTAGGGGGAGAATACATCGAATACGTGAATGACGTCCAGAAATCGAGGTTTTCCAGTCAATTTCAACTGTCGATAAGGAAAGAAAAGGAGTACCTAAAGGAAGATATCTTTCGCCGCAAACTATTGATGAGTATATGCATTGACTAAAGTGACTCAACACAGTGCCGATAGGTGGGGCTTCAATACCGCCTGTGGTGCTTGTATGGGCTCTTAAGTTTGCGGCAACCTACGTGACGGACAAACAAGGTTTGGTATATAGACCAAACCCCGAAAAACTCTTCTTTTTGTAAACCGACATGTAATCAATCATGCCGGTTTTTTATTATTTTTTTTCATGTATAAGTGCAATTGATAGATGTTTTTTTGTGCCTTTTAATAGATTTGTAGAGTTGTTTTGATGCTATGATTTATGACTTCCTGCTCGGGATTGCTTCTGGTTTATTGACGGATCTTTTATATGACTTTGTCAAAGGCTTATGGAAAGAAAAATTCCCTGAATTCAAAGAATAGTTTCCTTTTCTGCAGAATTTTTGGAAAGCTATTTCAAGAGATAAGTTCTGCGTATTAGAAGCTGCCTGATCACTGATCCTCATCCCAATCATCCAAGATGAGTGCTTCGCCTACTGCTTTGAGTGTCTGCTCGCGAGCGATCACGGCAGCATTGGTACTGCCAACCTCATGGCCGCTCACCTTGTCGAGCACTGCCAGCGCTGCTCTCAGTTGATCAGCGGGCGATGCTTTGGGGCTGGCCATCACATTCTCGATTGTGGTGAGAGCTTTATCTGAAAGGGCTCTCAAGCGATTTCTGACGCTTTCTTCGTGCTCTTTGAGCAAGCCATTTACATAGCTCTGAAAAACTGGCATCTGTCGCCACCGGGAGACGGTACTTTCTCCCACTTCCAAAATTGCGGATACTTCCCTACCGCTTTTCCCAGTTGCGACCATACCAGCAGCAAGAATCTGCTGCTCGCTCAAAGTTTGCGATTCGTGCCTATTGTTTGCGGAGATTGTCATTTTCTTGTCCCTTAGAAACCTTTCATACCAATCGCTTCAGGGCGCTACAGCTTGTGTAATAAAGCTGTAGCGTTACACCTTAGATGTAGGTTTGGATTGCCAAATTTTGAACGGCTGCAAATGTCCTGAGGTCGCGATTACAGTGCTGCTGGTACAAATTCTTGGCGCTTGCCCAAGCCATCGCTTCAACCCCGAGACGGGCTGCTTTGGTGAGGGCTTTGGGTGTGCAACCGCATCGTAGATGGCCAACCTCATGGCAAATCGCACACTTCAGCACCTCGAAGAGGTCAAGCCTGAGAGCGCTTGAGAACTGATGAATTTCGCTCATATCGATCCAGATGTCGTACTGAGCGCCATCCTGCTGGCCATTCGGAACTATGAAGCAACCCTGCTTCGAGCCCGTAATGCCTGCTAGCAGTTCGGAATATCGATCCGTAATAAAGATGCTCACCTCAAACCGCAGAATGCTGGCCAGGCTGGAGCAAGCTGCGCTCAGCAATCGATCTGTGGTTGCCTGAGCTGCCTCAACCATGTAGGGGCGGCATAGTTTGTATGTGGCGAGAGTGAATTTATGCCGCTCTTCCCGGCGCTCCTGCTGCGATATCTTGGGCGTGGCAGCAGGTTCAGGTGCCTTCGAGGGCTTTTCCTGGTATTTCTGCATGATTTTTTTTACGCTGGCATCCACTATTTTCGTGAATTCCTCATTACTCATGCCAGCAGACTTAGGCGGGCTTGCCGCTGCGGTTTGAGCTGATTGGGTGGGCTTGCGATACTGGTTGGACTTCAACTTCTCAATGTCGCGATCTCTGAGAATTTGGCGAGTTAATTTCTTCGTCGTCATGTGTGCTCTTAGCTGAGGTTGAATTTTTTCTTGAGGTCAGTTGTGACCTGATGGGAAAGCTCTTCCGTCATCTCTTTGAGCGCTTCCTTCACCAGCCCCTTCGACATCGTCATGCGGTTTGTTTGGGGGCCATTGTGGACATACCCACCCTGAAACTTGTCGAGCTTATGGCCTAGTGCCTGCATTGCTTTGATCAGCTCTTTGTCACCGCCCACAGCTTTAACTGAACCTGTTGAGCGAGCAGCGCTGGGCATAATGGGCGATCTCATAAAGCTTGAGAATTTAGCCGGGTTAGCTGTAGCTGATTCTTGCACCCAGCGTCGCGCCTGAGCATTGCTGACGACTCGGGTGCCCTTGGGAAAGAAGACGGGCTCTGGCCCTACCTCGCCCACGATTGCCGCACCTCCCGGTGTAACGCCACCGGTTTTGAATCCTGGTATCTGACCCGGCACTGATTGCTCAGCTCTCTGCAATGCAGATAGGTAGCGTTCGGCTTCATTGGCCAGCTGCACAGTCTGGTCTGTGGCCGCAGCTGCCCCATCCACTAGTCGATCAAGTTCATTATTGGAAAGCACTAGGCTCTCTAAGTTGTTAGCCAGTGCCTCGCCTTCGGCCTCTTCCTGCTCAGCGCGACGAGCGGCATCACTAGACAGCCGTGCTGACGCACCGGTTTGTACGTCCTGGTCAAGCGATCGCGCGGTGTCTTCCTGTTGTTGGGCAAGGGCGATGTCTTCCTGTTGTTGGAGCGCTTCGAGTTTGGCCCGCTCCGCCTCAGCGCTTTTCTCCTCGGCCTCAACATTCTGCTCAGCCAACTGGACGAGCTGCTGTTGCCCATCAATCTGCAGGTCGAGGATGCCCAACGCAGCTTGACCCTGTCGAACCGCCTGGTCATCGCCTCTGACCCGAGCAATTTCGATTTCGGCCTGTAGCGCCTGACGCTGACCAATTAACCGCGCTAGGGCAATGCGTTCCTCTGTGACAACGCGCTGAGCTGTCAGTTCGTTTTTCTGCAGCTCAAACTCTAACCCTAGTCGTTCAAGGCGTTGCCGCTGCTCTTGTTGTTGACGCTCCAGCTCAAAGCGTTCACGGGTTCTAGCAACTAGCTCTGCCGCAATTTGGGCCTCGCTCTGACCCTCAAACCCGAGTCGGTCAATCTCGCCTCTAATCTGCCGCTGCTCAGCGATCAACTCCTTGCGCTCGCGCTCCAGTTCGACCCGTTTCTCTTCGTCGTCAGTGCCCCTCAGCTCCTTTCTGATTTCATTGAGGCGTTCTTCGTTCTCAGACCGCTGGCGAGCCAGCCCTAAGGCATCACTTGCCAGCTCAGTGTCTTTCTCTGAACTGGCAGAGCGGAGGTCAGCGATCGCTTCCTGCAGGCCAGACTGCTGCTCAAGTAGCTCAGCTTGACGTTCAAGGGATTGCTCGATGCGCTTAAACCCTTCGAGCTGCGCATCAGCGCCATCAATGGCGATATCGGTCGCGTTCTGCTGAGCCTCACTCGCTTCCTCAATAGCGGCTATCTGATCATCACGAAACTGCATCTCAGTATCAATTTGGTTTTGCAGTAGCTCATTTTCAAGCTCGGCGACTTCTATTAGGGCATCACGTTGCTCGTCAGTGCCTTCACCAAAGGCAGCTGCCCTATCCTTCTGCAGCCGAATCTGATCGCGGATGTTTTGCTCTTCAATGACAAGCTTTTCAGCTGCGACCTGACGAGCGATTTCTGTTTCGGTTTTACCCTGAGATCGCAGCGACTGCTCAAGCTGCAGAATCGACTGCTCTCGGGCTGCTGCGGTTTTGGTCGCTGTCGATTCTGCTTCCTCAAATTCTTTCTCAAGTCGCTTGATGCGTTGCTCAGCAGTTTCAGCCTGTTCACCTAAGTTGCTCACCGGCTGAGTATCGATGTTGTCGAGGGCATTACCCAGAGACTCTGTGGCTTCAGTGAGGCCGTCTGCCAGGCCGCTGCCTGTATTGGTTTCTTCGAGGGCGATCGCCTCTTCCCTGACGCCGGTGAGGTGATTTCGCAGCTCAGTCGCACGTTGATTAATGGTGCTGAAAAGGCTTATCACATCCTCCACGGCGTTCTTGAGAAGGGTGATGACGGGGATGGGAGATCGCATGGATTCTGCGATGTTATCGCCCACGATGGGCAGCTCTGAGGCTCGCTCTCGAAGCGAAGTCGCAGCCTCAGTTAAACCAATCAGGAATCGTGTTGCTTGCCCCAGGGTGCGCAGCACCACCACAATGCCCTCGATGCTCTGGGCAAAATCTTCAACCGAATCCTCATTATTCAGCAGTGCCGTGATCGCATCAATGATGAGGCTGAGCTGCTCTACGCCCTCACTTGCAACCTTGGCCAGTGCCTCGGCCAAGCGCTCAACGAGTTCAGGGTTCTCCATGAGCGCTGCTTTTAATCGCTCGCCCGATTCTGCCAGCGGATCAAGTGATACATCCTCGCCAGTGGCTTCGAGTAAATCTGATGCGAAGCCTGCCACGCCTGCTTGGATGGGTTCGAGAGCCCGACCTATACCTACTTGTAGGTCAAACACTTGGTTTTTGAGCTGCCCCAATGCCTTGCGGGTCGGGTTGATTTCGCCCTCAATTGTCTGGAGCCCTCTGGCGAATGCTGGGAAGAACTCTGCTGCCGTGAGTTCACCACTGGCCACCAGCTCATTCAACTCAGCAGTGGTAATGCCCAATCCTTTGGCAGTGGCACCAAATGCGACCGGCAACGCCTCACCGAGCTGCTGGCGCAATTCCTCCATCGAAACCACGCCTTTCCCGGCAATCTGGCTGAGGGCCTGCAAAACGCGATCGCTCTCTTCACCTGACTTATTGAAAACGCCTAATACGCGACTGGTTTCGGTAAAAACGTCGCGCACAACACGCTGATCGATACCGGCTTGGTTCGCGGCTGCGCTTAACCCGGTGTATTGCTGCGTGGCGCTGCGAACCTGGCCGCCGAACTCATCCACCGTGCGCCGCACAAATTCGAGCTCACTGCTCGCTGCTTCGGCACTGCCAAGGGCTGCTTCCAACCCAGTCGCAAACCCGCGTGAAGCCTGATTTGCGGCTAGGGCATCACGGACGAATTCACGAGATGCTGAGGCAAGTCCGCGAATCGCTTCAACGGCCAGGTCGATCGCGGCGGATTTGATAGCTACACCCCAAGCAGTGATGGTATCGGTCAGACTTTTCCCGCTGCGGCTGGTGCGTTTGGCTTGCGTTTCCAGTCGCCTCAGCTGGCTGGTGAGGGCCTGCGCTTCACTTGGATCAAGATTGAAAGCATTCTGCAACTGCTGAGCGATGCGCCGGGTGTTTTGCCCTTCCTTGCCGAGCTGAGAAAGGTCTTGGGCCAAGGCATTGGCTTTGGCATCGCTGAAGTTGAAGGCGGTTCTGAGGCGAGCTGCGATGCTCTCCACATCCTCAGAGGTTTCCACGATTTCAGCTAGCGATCGCAGCAGGGTGTTAGCGCTTTTCTCTGCTAGAGCTTTTTGCAGTTGTCGTGTGGTCTTTACAAGTTCTCGCGACGACTTCGCAATCTCGGTTTGGGTGCGGGCGCGTTGAGTATCAAGCTTGATGGCTTCTTTAGTGCTGTTGAGCGCCGCGCGTTGGGTGCGTTGCCTTTCGCTCTCTGCCCTGGCCTGTGCAGCTGTTGCCTTCGAGGCCTCTTTAGCTGCTCGGGCTTGCTCTAAGAGCACCTTGCTGAGGTTGCTTGTGCCAATCTCGTCAGCGGTCTTTTTTAGCTCACGAAACTTGTTGACGAGCGCATCAACATCCTGGGTCACTGCGCCCAGGTTTTTTTCGCGAAAATCGACAATTATTGAGACCATTGCTGTTCCTTGAATTGAGTGGGGTTAGAACTTGAGGAAGGCTGAATTCTTAGGCTGTACTCTCCTGCTGCTCCTGATAGCGATGCCAAGCCCAGCCCGGCTTGTAGCCGCGCAGGCGTCCGTAGGTCGCCCAAATCGATAACGGGGGCTTCATCAAGGCGAGCTGGTGGTATACCCATGCAGGCTTATACCGCCGCTGTTTTTGGGTAGCTAGCAGGTCATTGAGGGCGAGTATCCATTCCTGATTCTCAGTGAGGCCGATTTCCTCAAGGGCATTGTCAGCACCTTCCGCAATCGCGACTTCAACGGCGGGCGCGTCAAGTTCTCTGACTTCACCTTCTGGATTCACCTGAATCTGTTTTTCTTCAATCTGGACGCCTTCGAGAGTCCAGGTGCGTGGCCGTGTCGGTAGGCCGTGAAGTGCCCAGTTTTTGGTGTGATCGAGAATGATGGCATGGTCTTTGCCGGGGGCTGGCCGCAAGGCCCGACCGACCATTTGTAGCCATCTCACAAGCGAGGCCGTGGGCTTAGCGCATTGGATTGCTTCGATGGAGCAAATATCAAGGCCTTCGTCAAATAGCGCGCAATTGGTGAGCACTAGCAGCTCCCCTCGCTCAAACTGCCTTAAAGCCTCTCTGCGTTCTTCGTCGGGCGTTTTGCCGTCCAGGTGTTTGGCCGGGATACCAGCTGCGTTGTACCGGGCTGCAATGGTGCATGAATGCTCAACATTCACTGCGAACACCACGCAGCGCTTGCCGGGGCAGTGCTGGCGGTAGGAGGCGATGAGGTTGCCAGATAGCTCAATGGCGTCGTTCGCATCGGCTAAGTCGTGAGTACTGTAGTCGCCTTGCTGTTTACGAACGCCCTTAGTTGTCATCGGCTTGGGATCGGCAAACAACTTGAACCGAGATAGGTGGCCGCCGTCAATCAAATCCTTGACCGTGGGGCCGCAAACAATCGACTCATAGATATCATCAAAGCCGCTGCCATCTAGCCGGGTTGGGGTCGCGGAGACGCCCAACACATAGGCATTGGGGTATGCCTCAAGAATCCTTCTGTAGGTGCCCGCTGTGCTGTGGTGGGCTTCATCCACAACAATTAGCGATGGGTACTCGATGGCATCCATGCGACGGACTAGGGACTGTACGGAAGCGACCTGTATGGGGGCGCTGTGGTTGGGCTGGTGGCCAGCCTTGATGATGCCTACAGGAGCGTTAGCGATCGCGCCTACTTTGTCGCGGGCCTGCATCACCAGCTCCTCACGGTGGGCAAGGATGAGCACGGCATCATCGCGGCGGGTAAACTCCTGAGCGATCGCGCCAAAAATGATCGTTTTACCACCGCCTGTAGGCAGCTGTGCCATCACGCAGCGATCGCCCTGCTGCCAGTACTCGAAAATGCTCTGGATGAGTGCTCGCTGATAAGGTCGCAGTGAAATAGCTTTAGGTGAAGTTGCTAGCACGACGCACCTCCTACAGAAAGCAGCTGCTGCCAAATGCCCCGATCCACTTCATCGGCTCTGATACGCTGCTTTGCACTGCCACAAATGGCATGCAGCCAGTGGTTTCCAGGAATCCTGAGCCGCTGAATATCGCGCTGATTCAGCCACACCTCACTGACCTCTGAGAGAGGTTGTATGGTTTCGAAATGATGGAGAAAGGGAGCCACGGCCTCCACCGCATTCTTCCGTTGCCGTGGCTTAAGCCGCTTGCCATGGAGGTCGATATCGAGTCGATAGGCTGTGTGCCCCTGCAGGCTGAAGACTGCCGCAATGGTGCATTCTTGACCGCAATAAGGGAGCCCGGTGTTGTCGTCAACAACAACACGATCGCCTTTCTTGAACTCCAGCTTAGGTGTCATCGATTGAGGTTTAGGGGTTGGTGCCGTGGCAACTGCGATCGCTGACCATGTGAGCAATGACAGCTTAGGAGACAGTTGCTTAGGCTTTGGGGGAAGTTGGGTTCTTCCCCCAAAGCCTTGTGCATCAAGGCAGCACCCAACTTCCCCCTTAATAAGGTTGGGTGCTGCTTGGGATGTCTTTAAGCACTCCCAAAGTCTTCGATATTTATTTAAGCTTTTGCTTCCAAATCCTTCACCGAATAGCTCATGGCTGATTGAGTTCAGCAAAGCCTCAAGTTTTTTTACTCCTAAGGCAGCTGTTTCAATTCCACGCCTAATAATCGCCGAGACAACAGCCTTGAACTTCTCTTGTGTTGTCTCGGCTTTGCCTTGGTGGTAGTTGGATGCCGCAATCTTTTCTTTCTGCTGGAATAAGTGGCAGGAACGAAAGTGGGATTTTGCCCATTCATCACACCACGTGCCTAGCTCTATCCGAAATTTGGTGTTATCGCTCGCAAATTCTTGATAGCCCTCTAGCTCAGGAACCTTGTGCCGCATCCAGTTAGCGAGGGATGGGACAGTAGTTTTCCTTTCCATCCAATGTCCGATGTTGGCCATTGTCGGCATGATGTGGCTATTGGCTTGGCTGTATCTGGTGAATGAAGGACGAGTCCAGAAATAGCCTTGAGTCTTTTGCCCTGGTGCCTGCAATGCGAGTTCATTTTTGGCAGTGGCGATCGCGACTTGCCGCATGAACTCATCATGATTTTGGCTGTATGGATCAAAGGTCAGTGAGTCAAGTAGGTAGCTACCCTGTTGTAGTGGTAGCCGCAACGCCTGCTTGCTGTATCCGTCGTTATCGACGTTTGGGAAGATCTCCAGGGTCCCGTCTGCGATGGTGAAACCATTCTTGTTAAGGCAGCGGGTAACAAGCCTCTGAGCCTTCCTAGAGCTTATAGGAGACGACAATGGGAAGTAGGCATGAATGCCGCCGCTGTTGCTGCTACGGACGAGGAAATAGCCACAGAGACTCAATTCCTCCTCAAGGGCGGCCAGCAGATCATTGAATGTGCTTTCATCCTTCAATGGATGATATTTGCTGCCCCTGTCAATGTCGAGAACGATTCGGTTGGTCTTGAAACCGAAGTGCAGTCCGAGCAGACTTTTGTTGTCATTGATGCCCTGATAGAACCGCTCGAAGGTCTTGAAAGTATTGTGGTACTTCTGAAGCTCTACCCATTTTGACGCGCCATCAGGAAAACTGACGATCGCGCCATAGGATTGGCATTCCAAGAACCATCGGGGAAAATCACACGTTGTGTCCAGGTGTGCATGTACTAATCTTGGGTCGCACGGTTGAAGAATCTGAGGTTGATTGCTTATACTCATGGTGTCTGTGGTCGAAATTACAGATGCAATCAAGCGAGATCAGCTTTGATTTTTTAGAAACCCCTGGTGTTGGAGCACTGGGGGTTTCGCGCATTCTGCGGTGATCAATGGGCTGGATTTTCGTGATTTCCGATAAATGCTTCGACTGCCAGCGCGACGATCACCGAGTGATTTACGCCGCGCGACTTGGCAAAGCTAGATAGGCGCTGAGCAGTGCCGGGGGGAAAGTGATACCGCCTTGAAACGGTTTTCCCCCATGGCAAGGGTTCCTTGCCTCTTCGCCGCCGCAGCTGCTGCTGCGGTCGAACTATTCCAATTTCCTGGGAATGTTTCACGGCTAAGCTCGCTGTAAATTTAGGCTAGTTTAGCCTAAATGAATACTTTTATCTCAGCCTGAATCCCTTGCCCTGATTGCATCTGAGGTTGATGTACTAAAGAATTAACTCAGATCTATTGCAGATGCAATCAGTTAGAATCCCCATGAATAAAGGAGATTCTAAAAATAGGTATGTTTGCACTGCTCACGGATTTGGGTGAATCTGTGAGAAAAATCCGCAAGAAAAACTTGCACGGACGGATCCGCGCTGCTAAGATTCGGGCAGGAAATTTAATAAACGCTTAGAGCGATGACGAAACCTTGCCGGGAGATGTCATCGTTTTTTGCGTTTTAGGGCTTCTTTCAGTTCACATAAGTCATCACCTCCTCATAGGCGCTGATCGTACAAGCTTTTTGGGAACTAGCGATTTCTAGACTTCGGGCTCTATGCCCTCTCTCTTGAGCTGATCTCTTAGCCGCTCGTTATGCTCTCTCGTTACATCGTCAATGGCATAAGCTTCGGCTAAGACAAATAACTGTCCTTCAATCTTCTTGATGTTGGCTTCGAGCCGCTGGTTGTATTCGCTCTCAGTGCGCTCAACACCAAAAGCGTCATCAAAGCGGCGTTCTAGCGTCTCGGTGGCCAGGGCTGCAAGTAATCCCAGCGCTGGTTTGTTCCCGCGTGAGCACTGGTAGAGCCAGAACAGCATAACGATATCTAGGGGGACGGCATTGATCCGAGTTCCCCCCGTGGTCTGTTGTGATGATTCAACCTCTATCTGCTCAAAAGCGTGATCTGTGCTTTCCCCACCTCGCAAGGCTTTGAATGCCTTTGACTGAAAAAAACGTGATGCGTTCTGAGCCCCTAAACCGATGCACTCAGCCGCTTGGCTTTGGCTCATCCGATAGGAGCCGTCAGGCATCATGAAGCCCTCTATCTCAAGGCTTCCGACAAATATCGTTTCTCGCTTGGCTTTATCGGTTGGCATGGCGATCGCTTACTTTTGGGTGCTCTCAGGCTCTTCCCGCTCTTTAACGGCTAGCCGAGCGAGATAAACCAGCAGGTTAGGGACGGTTCTTTCCTGCTCTTTTGCAATGGCTTCTACCTGTTCGTAGAGGTCGTCCTCCATCGTGACCGTCATCCGTTTAACCACGTCGTCTGCTTCACTCGACGCCATAAGGGTAGATCCTTTTGCTTAATTTGATCCTTATCCTAGCCTTCTTGTGGAAGATTAGATCATTTTATGCCTAAAAGCATAAAAATATGCTATCACTGTGAGCGAGATAGGCACAGGGCTGGCACCGATTGGAACGGCCAAACCCGTGCCGAACTTGCACCAAATCCGTGCCCACAACGTTTAGAGGTGTTCCAGATGGTGAAATCACTACACAGCTTTTGCAAGCAGCATGACCTGCCAAAAACCAGCGTTAAGCGGTTTTTGAATGATGAAGGTTTCGATACAAGCAACGGCTTAAGTCAGGAGGCGATCGCAGCCGCTCTAGTCGAGTTCAAGCCGCAAGGGTCAGCACCGAACCCTGATGTATTGCCTCCGCACTACTCCGATCCGTTTGCTGGTCTTGCGCCTGGTGGGGCGATGATGCCGACTGGCTATCAGGCGACCGACCGCAGCCTAGCCGTATTGATGGCAGAGCAGCGGACAAAACAACTTTGTCAGGCATCCGCGATGAACACTCAGCAGACCGTGCAGGCTGCGATTGAGAGTGGTGATCAATTGGGGATGCAGTTAGGTGCTTTCTTAGGCGAGCGTACGATTCAAGCTGCTGAGCTGCAGCGGAAACAAATGATTGAGGAGTATCTGCAGGCTCAAGGGGTCAGCACCTCCCCAAAGCCTCAATCGTCCCCCGATGGCAATGCCGCCTGATGGCGATCGCCCTGACAACGGGGGCCATTCTGCTGATTTGACCTAGCCACTTTAGCTAAAGCGCCGACCTATACCGGAGTACCGACTGATGCCTGACGCTACTGTCACGATTGAAATCCCAAAAGATAAAGCCGCTGCCCTGCTGCTAATTGCCCAGCGGCTTACCTTTGATGACTGCTTGCGCAGAACCGATGGCTACGACGCGCACCCGGAATCCGGTGATGCCGAGCAAGCTTATGAATTCATCGATGCCATAGGTGTCTTGCGCAGAGCACTTGAGGCGCTCGGCAGTGATTCAGAAAGCTGAACAAAATTTGAACCCCGGTGAAGTTTGGACGCCAAACCGGGGCTGTCCATTAACCAACAGACATAACCATTATGAAACCGAAACGCTTTACTTTCTGGGTCGCTGGGGTGATTGTTGCCCTGACCTCTAACCCGGCGATCGCCAATGACGTCAACTATGGCGGGGTCATTATCCCCTCACAGCAAACACTGTCACCGGCCACCGCCAAAAATATCGCCTTTCGCCCTGCCTGCACTCAATTGGTGCCTATTGAGCAAGGGAACCGCATTTTTTGGACGGTCACAATGGCCGACAACAAACGCATCGAACTCGCTGCCTATAAGCCCATGAGTGTTCAAGAGGCGCACTTCTGGCTAGACGCTGAAGGGATTTGCAAGATTGGCGGGGTAGATGTGCCCCTGGTCTATGTCGATCAGGTGCCTCAACGCCAGGTCGCACAGGTGACGACTACGCCGGAAATGCCAGATGGGGTAGATGCCTCCCAATCGGGGCAAGCAGCCGATACTGTGACGCCATCCCAGCCTGAGACTGCTGGAGAAGGGTATAGCCCCCTGCTAGCTGTCATCGGTGCGCCGATCCTGCTGCTTGGCCTTTGGCTGTTTTTCAATGCAGTTAGAGGGGGCGATAACCGCAAGTCCCAGCCTAAATCAACGCCCAAAGCGCAGTCAGGAAGTGATCACGCCTCTGCTCTGAACGACATCTTTGGTGGGGGGCAGCAATGAAGAGCCCTATGATGCTGCTTGCTTTTCCAGCCGCTGTGATGGTCATTGGGGTTGTGACCTCATCGTTAGACCCCAACCGTGCCGAACGGCAAGACTGGCAGCGCTTTTCGGCCAATGCCGAAGTGAATGCCCAGATTCAAGAAACCCGACTCCACGCCGAATCACAACTCGCCGAGACGCGCTACAGCAGCGGCGCTTGTGTCCTCTCTGAGCTGGCCTTAGAGCCAGGGATGACAGTCTCTAACCTCAGCCCCGGTTCAGCGGTCTGTGATAACCACGGGACGACCGCCATCGTGGCCAAAGGTGGCAGTCTGGACGGCTTCGCCCGCACGAACAACACCACAGTGATTAGGAGCTTTTTGGGATGGTAACCAACAAACAGAAACGGAACGATCCGAAGCGAGTCGATAGCTTCATTGGCTGGGCCATCCTGCTGGGCTTTGGGGGTGTGACCTTCTTTGCCCTCTGTCAGAATATCGGCCCCTATAGCAGCCTATTTTCCCAATTGATGCAGCGTATTCCCCTGCTGGGGATGTTGCCCTTTATCCCGTCGCTGCTGGGGTTTATCGTCGGCATTGGTTGTCTGGCCGCTGTTCAGAGTGCAGAGGTGTGGCCGCTGCTCATGCTCGATACCCCCTCAGAAGAACGGAATGAGGAATGGAACCGCAAAATCAAAACCGCTTGTGTGATTGCCAGTGGGGGGTATGCGATTGATGCCGCCGCTTGTGCCCGATTCTGGCCACCGCTCAAAGTCGAGTTTGCCGTGTTTCGCTATGCCCCCACCTTAGGGGCGATCGCGTGGGGCAACATTGCGATCGCGGTGTTTACGCTATTTGGCCTTGCCGCCTACGTGTGCCTGTGGCGCTATGTCCGCAAGGTGATGTAAGTCAACGATTTCAGCCTCTCAGTTCCGAGGGGCTTAAGACTCTCTTTTCAGGTAAAACACGATGACTGAAGCACAACAGGCGTTATTACTCGCCACGAAAAATCGAGCACTTACTCGCTGCTGGCTTTCACACACCAGCTATGGGCAGATTGCCGCCGCCACAGCGGGATTACTCTGGCCCATCGGTACCGTCGTCGCTGGCCCTTGGGGCATTGTGGCGATGGGGGGCTTTGCCGGGGCGATCCTTGTCGGCTCAGTGATGGGAGCTTCCAAAGAAGCCGATGCCATTGAGTTGGAGGTGAGCCAGGGCAGCTTTACCAAAATGGGCGAATACCTTACCCAAGATGATGTGCTCGACCTCAGACGCAAGGCGATCGCCGCTGGGGTAGTGTCTGCAAAAAAGACGAGCCCCGAAATGGGGCAGAGTCAGACGTTTGGGAATGGGACGAATACAACCAACGCTGGCAGCGCTGCCAATCTTCCTAGAGCCGTTGCCCAGTTAGATGCGGCCGCGCCGCATCTGTTCATGGTGGGTCGCACTCGTGAGGGCAAATCAGAAACGTTAAAGCACCTCATCGGAGCTGAAAAGCGCGTCTGGTATGTCACCTCGAAGGCGACTGACAAAGTACCGTCTCACTGGCAAGGCTATCGAGTCGGTGGCCCTGACTTAGGGGCTCAGATGACCTGGTTACTTGACCAGTGGGAAGCCTCCCTGCTCAATCACCTTGAGGGTGCTGATAAAGACCGGGAATGGTTTGTGATTGATGAAGCGGTGGGCATCTTGCAAAGCCTCAAGACCAAAGGGTTTAAGGAAGTCTCTGATCGGTTGCGGGGCTTCATTGTCGAGTTGCTAACTGCTGGCGCTGCGGTTAATGCGATGGGCGGCATTCTCTCGCAGACGGGCAACAGCGGGCCGCTGGGGATTGACCTTGATCTGTTGCAGAATTTCTCGATTGTCGCCTGTGGCAAGCGCAAGAAAGCGCAGATGATTGCGGCCTTCTGTAAGCTCTCAGGCATTCGTCTATCGAGTGAGCAGGAGGCAGAGATTCTGTCACTGCAAGGCTACTGGCAGCTATGGGAGAACAACGGCCCCACACTTTCACAAGTGCCCCTATCAGAGCTGCCGACTAAAGATGTGGTTAAGTGCCCTGTTGATGAGTGCGATCGCGGCTTTGAGCATCAGGCAACAAAGCCTCCGAAGCAATCCTTTGAAAATCGCATTCTCGACTACCTCAGGAAGCAAACGGAAGGCAAAACAGCCAGGGATATCTGCAGAGCTTGCACCCGTTCAACTGACGAACCACGGCCTAGCGTAGGACAGATCAAAGACATGCTGGCCCTGATGATTTCACAAGGCTGCATGAGTCGTGAAACAGATGGTCAGGTCGAGAGATACCGGGCAACTGTCACATAGTCGGTGTCGGTGTCGGCAAAGTGAAACTAAGGGGTGTCGGTAGCCGTCGCCGACGCTTACCGACACCACCGACACCACCGACACCGACACTAAGTTACCGACGCTGCCGACACCTGACTGTCACATAGATTTATGAGCAACAAATAGCCATCAGCCGCCCTTTTTTATGGCCGCGTGAAACGTGTGAAATCGAGCTTTTTTATAGCCGATGAGAACGATGAGTATTTTCGGCTCACAGCCAACCAGTAACCACGCTGACCACCGGGTGCAATGCCCGGAATGGCTCTGCCCTTAGGGGCCTAACCCACAAACATTGAGGAAAGACCATGAGTTTCAACCCATCCCCAGACGCTGACTACCTAACCAAGATGCGCGGTGGCAAGGTGGTATATGCCCGTGATTATTACGGACAAATGATCTCGATTTTTATGCGGAGTGATCGCCGGTTGATTTCCATCGACAACAACATCTTCGACAATGTTGAAACGTTCGAGACCAATTCTGGTTTTCGAGAGTTTGATTGGCGAGAGTTCGAGACTCAACACCTAGACGAAGCGATTCATACCGCTAAAAAATGGGTGCTCTCATACTACCAAGACGTCATGCTTCCCCTAATGCGTGAGCCGTCCGGTGGGCATCCTGCAGACGCGATCTCTCAAGTGAGAACCACCATTCAGAGCATCAAGCAGGATCTCGGCCTTGTAGACTGAACCGCGATACCGGAATTTCACTGCCGCCTCTTACCTGCCTGGTGAGGGGTTTTCTATTGAGACAGCGTCCCCGAATTGCTGTCCTACAGGCTTGCTTTCATCCCCGGGGCGCAAGGTGGCCGTTTTGGAAATGAAATCGAGAGCCAGGAGAGCGTGAAGCTGGCCCTTGTAGTCGAAGCGATCGCCGATTCTCATGATGGGTGTCATGCTTACATCAAAATGCAGAAAATACAAAACTCAATAGGAATCCCAAGCAGTACAAAAACATTGCTATTGCTAGTACTTGTTTCTCTAAGTAGCTTGGGGCAAAAAGTTCGAGGTATATTTCGGAGAGTAAAGCTTCGATTTAGACCGACAGCGAGGGCAACTGATGGGAATGCGATTGCGTGTGTTCCTCACCGCTGAGGAAGACCGAACCTTGCGAGAGTTACGCCGAGCGCCAACGGTGCCACAACGCGTCAAAGATCGCGCCGACGTCGTGCGCATGAACGCTCGGGGGGATTATGTCGAGACCATTGCCGCTTACTTCAATTGGCATGTCGAGACGGTGCGCAATACGCTCAAGCGTTGGCAGATAGGTGGTTTAGGTGGATTATGGGAAGCCCCTGGACGCGGGCACGCACGCCGTTGGCAAGAGGCCGATATGGCTTACTTAGAGCAGTTACTGAGAACGGATGAACGGACTTATACGGCAGCTCAATTAGCGGAGAAACTCGAACAAGACCGGCAGATTCGCTTAAGTCCCGGTCACCTCCGCAAGGTGCTCGAAAAAAGGGGGTGATTTGGAAGCGCACTCGCCAGAGTCACCGTCGCAGGCAAGACCCGGAACACCGCGCCACCAAACAAGCCGACCTTGACCTGCTGGAAATGGCGGCGGCGGTGGGTGACATCGACCTCTTCTACTTGGACGAATCGGGCTGCTGCCAGTGGAGTGCAGTCAGCTACAGTTACTATTTCCGAGGGGAGCAGAAACGGCAGGAACAGACTCAGAAACGGGGGCGACGTCTCAGTATTTTGGGACTCTGGCAACCGTTGGTGACCTTTATCTATGGCCTCGTTTTCGGGTCGATGAAGAGCGAAAACTACATCGCCATGATGGATGTACAAGCCCAAACGGCGCAGCAAACGGGCCGCATGCGCGTGGTTGTGCAAGACAACGGTTCGATTCACAAAAGCAAAGTAACGCAGCAAAAATGGGCGGAATGGGAAGCCCAAGGGCTCTATATGTTCTTTTTACCGGCTTATTGCTCCGAGATGAATCCGATTGAAGGGGAATGGCAACATCTGAAGCGCGATGAACTCAAGGGCCAGATGTTTGAGAGTGAAGCGGAACTGGCTTATCACGTCGTTGAGGGACTAGAAAATCGGGGTGAGATTCACGGCCACACGACTCAGTACGTCAATGTCAAGGCCACTTGATTAACCGTTATATACCTCAGCTTTTTATGCCGTACCTACTTAGCGAGAATCTCTGGATTTTCTTTGCTGGTTCGAAAAATATCTTTTTGATAGACACATACAATATGTTCCTCATGCGATTTTCAGATAGATCGATAAGGTTGCCCAGAAAATTGGTGAGAGGTATCAAAATCAAACCGAAAGCAAATGCAAAAAAAAATTAAACCTACAAATATATCAACTCCGACAAAATAAAAAAGAATATAAAAAAGAATATAAAAAAAGAATGCATTTAAAAAACTCAAAATGCTCAGATCTTTGTGAATTTTCTGAGTCTTAGTTTTGACATTTTTAATAAAAAATCCAAATCCAGACATTTTTTCTGAAATATTTCTGGAAAATAACAAAAGCCCAATACTACTTCCGCAAACTACTGCAAAATACATTTCAAACAAGGCAAGATCCAACCAGAGTGGATCTATAAACACTGACTTTGAGTAATGCCAGCCATAGCCTTTGCTAATTGAATTGCCCAAGAACACAGAGTTGCTGATTACTTCACCTATAAAAGCTTCTGGGTTTCCAGACATAAACACTGCAACTAAATAGTTGATTAGATAACCTAATCCAATGACAGGCAGTACTAAAAGCAGGTATACAATTATGGCTGCAGAATATTTTGATGTAAAAGCAAACAACCTTTCAGAGGTCAAGTGTTCTTTGGCCCAAGATTCCATTTCATCGAGTCTTTCTTCTCCAATCAAGTCGAGTAAAATAGTTAATCCGCTTAAAAATTGTAATAAGTCACCTATTTTAGCTATCCAACTCATAAATTGAGGGCTCCAGCCTTTGTTTTCAAAGCAAATACTCTATTTAAGCTAGGTTTTACTGTATTCTCAACTTGAGGCTGCAAAATAACTCTTCAAAAGTTTTCTGTACCACTAAAGGGGCATTGCTAGCAGCATCACGCGAATAGTCCGAATAACTATGACATACCTTTGAAAGCCTTAGTCTATCTGTTCTGCCGAGCGGAGTTCTTGCACAAATTCAGATATTAGAGATAGCAAAAAACTCTGTGCATCCTCACCCAAAGGGGTTATATCAATTCCAAAGTCATATTTCCTGACCTCTCCCGATTCTGATATGGGGTGTGGAAGCTCTTCCGTTGGCAATGGTACTACTAAGCCTAAATCAATCAGTTCTGCATACTGCTGACGGCCCAAAGCGCCATACCCTGAAGCAAAGTAGGAAGCTCCTTGCATGTTCAAAAGGAGGCTAATGCTATCAGGCGAAAGATCAGCTACAGCCTGTTTAACCTCATCAGAGGCTTGTTGACTTACGCCTCTTTGAACCTCAATCGATAGTCCTGCAACAGTGATCGTTTCTGAGCGACCAACTAAATCGGGAATCTGTCGAGCAGTCAACCTTAATGGCCCCAAGAACACTATGAGAGCGATGGTTGCAAACAGAGGCCATGCCAAAGCTCTTACTAGTTCAACAATCAGCTCAAATTTACTTTTGGGGGCGTCAGACATTTGCTTGTGTTTCGCGACTGCGTTTTGTAGTTGGGTTGATCTCCAATCAAATACTTGATTAATCCGGAATCTGAAACAGATCAGTCGGGAAGTCCCGTGGGGGGGTATGTCACAGGTTGAAGCCAAGAAACCTCAATCTGACCTTGACGCTAGTATCACTATTGCTACCCTATACCCATATGCGAATGACATGGCAAATGGAATTAGCTCATGAGTACTGGATGCGCTTCAAGGCGTGAGCTTGAATCGGTTGATGTCTGATCGGTTGGGTGGGGTTAGGTAGGAGATCAGGTTTAAGCTATGGACAAAAGAACAAAATGGATACTTAAGCCAAGTATGAGGGCGGCGATTCAAAGTGTTTTCGAAGACCAAGAATTCACCCTGAAAGATTATGCTATGGAGGCGCATATCAATCCATCAACTGCCGAACTGTTCGTGCAAGGTATAGGTATTGACCCTGGCAGTTTCGAGGAACTGTGTAAGCTATTTGACTTGGCTCCCTCTGTAGTTGTAGCTGATTCAAATGAGGCAGAAGGTTTAACAGCAGACGCTTGGGTGCTTTTGTTAAAGGAGTTAACTCACCCAGCAGGTGGTATTTCGCTTCCAATACTAGAGACCTTGAATTCAGCTTTCGCCAAGTTGAACAAGGAGGGTCGTGCGGTGCTTTTTCTGAGATACGAAATGAGAATGAAATTCTCTGAAGTCACAGCATACCTTCAGAAGGAAAAAGGTCAGACCTTTAGTGATGGTCTTATCAGAACCTATACCTCAAGGGCATTGGAAAATCTCGAAAGCTCTCTCGCTCATCCTTCAGCTAAACAGGATGAGTCTACCTTGACACTCGATATTCAAGTAAATAATAGTTCACCAACTGATGAAGTCGCGGTTGAACTAGCGACGCTATGTAAAGCCCTGAATGCATATCACATAGCCTGTGGGGGTAATGGTCTCGAAATTGATGATTGGGAGACCTTTTTTGTTGCTCGTGATGTAATGGCGGCTTAGTCATGAGTGAAGATCGTCATCGCATTAGAATGCGGCAGATCCCCGGCAGTCCCCCAGACTTGCTAGATAAGCTCATGGAATCCATTGAAGAGCTTTTTGATTGCGGTGTTTCTGGTGCAACTAATTATGTACAGGGTAGGGGAGAGCAGGAATCTGCAAAAGCTTCAGAGATAAAAGCTAAAGCTCTTGCACAGCTTGGAGGTCTGGAACTAGAGAGGCGAAAGCTTATTGACGAAAGGGATAAAGCGATTGCCGAAGATCGTCGATTGATGTATGAGCTGAGAACCCAGAGGCTCAAGGAAGTCGTGGACAGCCTCATTCGCTTGAAAGAAATGAGCGTATCGGTGAATCTTGAGGTGGTTGTCGGAATGCTCGTACAAGCAGTCAAGGAATGATTTTACAGATCGTCAGCAGCATCATCGATTTTGCCGATAGTCCCAAGGCTTAACCGCACTAGGGTTAGCCCACACACCCGCGCTGCGCGATCGCGCCTGCTCCTCAACCCCTGCCAAGAGCTGACCATTAGGGCACCCACCGCTATATCGCTCGTAGTGGTAGGCATAGCCATCCATCACCATTTGAGAGGTCAGGTGAATCTCGGCCTCTTGCCCCACCACCGGCACAAAGAGCTCAGCCACCGTGCGGCCATAGCGATCTTGCTCCACCGGCAACACAATTAACGTACCGTCGCCCTGGTCGATGAGCGATCGCAACTGGTTCCGCGCAGCTTCGCCCATCGGCTGATCCATTTCAGGGGCATCAATCCCACACAGCCGAATCTTTAGCTCCTCACATTGCTCACCGCAGCGCTGGACTCGCAGCGTATCGCCGTCGTAGACACTCCCCTCAACCAGTCGATAAACTTCGCTGTCAGGCATCGTGCTTGAGGTGATATCTCGCTGCGATACCAGGCTAGGTATCAACTCTGGCCAAAACCGGATTAGCAACCCAACGGCCACCAAAATCAGCAGCGCCACGAGTCCTGGTTTCTTCCACCACATAGCAAAGCATCCTTATCTCTCGCATCCAATCCCGTCGTCATCCCCATCAAAGCGATGCGGATCGAAGTTGGTTAGGTCACTGGGGACATCAGAGTCCGTCTCTAGATACACTCTGAAGCCTCTGTGCGTGATGTCGCCACAATCTAAGTCAGGTGGTGACGGTGGGATGCAGACAGTGGGATATGCCGGATCGCAATCTTGATCAGCAGCAATCGGGTCGATTTGAGATGACAGTAGAAATGCCAGCAACAGCTCCATGCTGCACCTATAACTCTGTGTGAGTAGAGTGCCCAGACTGTCATCAGTGCAAAAGCCATTTGCAACAGCTTCCCTGTTGATATTTTGGGGCTAGCTGCAACAAGTGGAGGTGCGATATCACAGCGGTGTGCCCTTCCACTTGAGGACTCGACCGATGAAAAACACCGCTATCTTATCCACCCACCCCACCCTCCCCCTGCCTCGCCTACGCGCGATCGTCAAACGCCTGGTCATTGAGTTGGGCTATCTAGAACACCGCCTCGCTGAGGGCCGTCAGGATGCCTCCTTAGAGACCGCAGCTGCAGGCATCGACACCGCGATCGACTGTCTCAATGAGCATCTGTCGAACTGATCGGGGTTCGCCCACATCAACTAATGCTGCTGCTGGTCGCGACACTTGGGGGCAGTGTTGGTTAAAATCCCGGTATCTCACCGGGCAACGGAACCATGCAAGAGCTGTCCTCCCAGCAGCCTCCTAGAGCAGAGTTTTCCTTCCAAGACCGCTTGTATATTATTCAGACTATGAATGGCTTACCGACATCTCAGTTCGATGAACTGTGTTTTGCACTCAATCCACCGAAGGGAGTTGTATCTCCAAGTAACGCACCTCAAGGTGAAAGAACTAAAACCTTATTGGATTGGGCAGAAGGCCCCACTGGGCCAGGGCTAATGGCAGTTGACCAAGGATTACAAATATTTGTCCCCAAGATTACTCAGCCTGAGCAGGCTACCAAACCCAAAGCCTTTGCCGTTAGCGGCAAAATGGGCGATCTTTCACCAGAAGAACTGGAGGCGATCGTTCAGCTGCTGAGACAGAGGACTGGCGACGACTCTATTGAACTTGCATTCTTCACAGAGGGTAGTATCAAGCTGGTTTTGAATGGTTCACCAGAAGGATTAAAGAAGCTGCAGGAACTTTTTGACTCAGGCGAATTAAACAATGTTCTAGAGGGCCGCCCGGTTGAGTATGTGCATTCGATTGAGAGCGATGTAACAGAAGCCAGAAAAGCTCGCTTACTTCAGGTTCTCAGGGTTTGTAGGGCCAGAAACACCCGAGACCTAAGCCTAGACGGAGCCCTGGCCCGAGCCATAGCCCTAGCACAAGACCTAGACCGAGTCCTAGGCCGAGCCCAAGACCGAGCCCAAGACCGAGCCCAAGACCGAGCCATAGCCCGAGCCATAGCCCGAGACCTAGCCATAGCCCGAGACCTAGCCCGAGACCTAGCCCGAGACCACACCCAACACGGAAGCCCACACGTCACAAAAACACACACGAACGCACATCGCCGAAGCCGGAGGAAGGAGGGAGGAAGAGGGG
>ERZ1740065.161-NODE-161-length-31325-cov-7.349824_pt1 | contig 31325 bp, 29 predicted proteins | sample MGYA00581738_ERZ1740065 | MGnify/ENA primary metagenome ERZ1740065 (study PRJEB43018, sample SAMN04849749) | marine metagenome | isolation source: floating plastic debris | place: Pacific Ocean | collected 2008-09-01 | study: EMG produced TPA metagenomics assembly...
CCCGCCCCTCTCTTTTCTTTTATTTTTCTCCTTCTCTTTATTTTTTTATTTTTCTTGCGCATCTTGTTGTTTTTCGTATTTGGCATCATGTTGTTCGGCGACCTGGGCAGCATTCTTGGAGGCGACCTGGGCAGCATTCTTGGAGGCGACCTGGGCAGCATTCTTGGAGGCGACTTAGGCGGGCTGCTGGGTGGTAGCGGTGACCTGGGTGGCATCTTTGGCGATGGCACCAACACTGTTGGAGGAAGTCTCGGTGGTCTACTCGGCGACTTAGGTGGCTTGGGTGGCATCTTTGGCGATGGGTCGAACCAAGTGGGCGACCTGGGCGGCATTCTCGGCGGCTTAGGTGGCTTAGGTGGTGGCGGTGGCGGTGCCGACATTGACTTGGCGCTACCCTCTCTGGCTGATAGTTTCGGGAGCTGGACGACGTTAGCCACGTCTGCTGCTGACGGCATTACGAATAATCTGCTAGCGGGCTTTCAGGGGGCTCCAACGATGATTGTGGGGGCATTGGGGGTGCCGGATGTGTTGGCCTCTCAGGCCGCCCTCCAACAGGCGGTGGCTTCTGGCTCGTCTGCGGGTTCACCGCTGAGCGCTCAAGGCGCTGACCGCTTTAATGTCAACCCTCAAGCGTTAGGAAACACGTTGGGCAAAGAATTGTCCCGCGCCGCGTCAGTGGGGTTCTCCAACACCCTTCTGAGTGAACAAGGCCAGCAGGCGATTCAAGAGGAAGTCGCAGCTGCCGATGAAACCCTAACCGGCATTGTGGATACGGCCACCGCTGCCCAAGAACTCGATGTTACGCAGGATGTCATGAAGCAAATGGCGGTTATGGATGCCCAGGCCGCGTCGCTCGACGTGGCCGCCTATGGGCAAACCATTCAATTGCGGCAACAGATTGCGGCTGATGCTTTGGTTCAGTCCGAGGCGGCTGAGGAGCTATCCGCCCTGAATCGCAGAGCTAATGCTGAGCAAATGGCGGGCGCTGCTGATGTGCTTCAGTCCTCCTCAACCTTATTGATGTTTTAGGGAGGAACCCGATGGAGTCGTTGTCGTTACCCTTATCCCTTTTTGCCGTGCAGGGAGCCGCTGATCTGTTGGATCAGGGGCTGACGATCAGTGAGGATGTGGGGGCCATTTTTGGCCTCTACTGGACTCAGATATTTCAGTCTGCGTTGTACGACCAGATTAATGATCTGGCCACGATTTTTGCAGTGGGCTGTCTGCTGTTCTTTATGATGCGCTGGGTCTATGTGGGCGTTCACGAAGGCGACTTTCGCGAACCCCTACGTAGCCTGATCTGGCCCCTGATTGTCGTGACGCTACTCAGTAATGGGGGGCAAGTTCTGGGTGGAATGACCCGTACTCTCAGAAATGAGATGAACAGGGTAGCGGAGCAGACACTCGAAGTGACGCTACTCAACGTCACGCTGGAAGAAGCGATTCGGGGGGCTATGGCCAAGGGTGCGGTGACGGCAGAGGTGAGTGCTCAAATTGCCCAATGTCAGTCGCTGTTGGGCGAGGAGCAAATCGGGTGCCTTGAATCGGCCAACGAACAGATTCAAGGCACCCTGAATGACTTTAGAAGTCACTGGTTTGCCGGTGCTGTGACAACGGGCGCGGGAATCGTATTTCCCTGGCTGGATAGTTTATCGAGTTCAATTCAGGGTGCCACCGAGGCGTATTCGACCTCGGGAGGTAGCGTGGGGCAAGGGCTAGCCGGATTCTTTGGCGGCTTTTTTGGCTCTCAGTATCGGGCGATCATCCACGCCTTTTTAATGTCCTGGCAATGGGCGTTTGTCAACCTGATCCAGATATCGATGTTGTTGACGGGTCTCATCGGCCCGATCGCGGTGGCATCGAGTCTATTGCCCTTTGGGGGCAAGCCCATCTTTGCGTGGCTGACCGGCTTTCTAAGCTTGGGATTTGCCCAGATCTGCTACAACATCATCGTCGGATTGGCGGCGGTGGTGATTTTGAACGCCAATACCTTTGACACCAACGGTTTTTTGGTGCTGATCGCGATCCTCGCGCCCGCTTTAGCTCTGGGGCTGGCGACCGGGGGCGGATTGGCGATTTTCAATATCATGCTGAGCGGCAGCGCTGGCATGGCGACCATGCTGGTGACGCGCCTCGGCGGCGTGGGGTACTCCACCGGCAGCAGCGGCAAATATAAGTGAGGTGACTGATGGCCCTACTGACTCAACAAAAGAAAAGCTTTCTGGCTCCTGAAAACCTGCTGCCTTTGTTTGTGGTGGTGTCTGTGGGGATGAGTGGATTATCCCTGCTTGGCATTTTAATTCTGGGTACAGTGACGGCCAGACTGGCCAATCGACCCGTGCCGACACTGGTACAAACGGTGGATGGCGAATCGATTCTCACGGAGTCGATGGATCATTTGGATCGGACGCCGGAGACGATTCGCCGGTTTACGGCCGATACGCTGACGATGATGTTCACCTGGAATCCGGTGCAGCAGGATGCGAGTGGTGGTCAGGTGGTGACGGATCAAGGGGTTGAGGTAGGTAAATCTCGGGCCACGACCCGGAGTTGGCAAGCCTCCTTTGCACTGGCCGAAGATTTTCGGCCCACCTTTTTGGCAGAAGTGGGTGAGATGACCCCTTCAGATGTGTTTGCGGGCACTGCCCAGAGTGTTTTAAACATCGAGTCACTGTCCGAGCCCAAGCGTTTGGCTGCAGGGCAGTGGGAAATTGAGGTGGTTGCCAACCTAATTATTTTTCATTCTCAGCATCCTCAAGGATTGGCCATTCCATTCAATAAAAAGATTTTGTTGAAGGCGGTAGAGCCGCCTTCAGATCCGTTAGGTGATGAGGCGACGGGCATCCAGAGGGCCGTCTACCAAGTCCGGTCTTCCGGGCTGCAAATTGTGCAAATGACTGAAATCGTGCGGTAGAGGAGGCAGGCATGGGACATCTCGACAACGGCAACGGCTCCTCATCAGGGGGAGAGCTAATAGAAGCGGGAGTGGCCACGGCTGAATCGACTTCAGCAGAGAATTTGGCGCGGCTGGTGGGTCTTCAGGAGTCGCCGTCGCCGGGTGCCTCGCCAGCAGAGGTGTCTCCGGAGTCCTCGGAGCCCTCTGATTTGCTCGATGCAGAGGATCTCGATGACGACGGGGGCAAGGCGGATAAGTCGGGCAAGACGAAAACCCCTTTATGGGCCAACCCGTTCATTAAAGTGCTGTTTGTGGCTGGGTTGGCCGGGAGTGCTTTTCTGATGGTGGCGCTGGTCTTTGGGGCCATGCAGCGGACGGCTGGGGGCGGCAATGCCGTCGATATTGTGGTCAGTGAGGAAGCAGAAGCGGAGCCGGTCGATCCGATCGAAGCGGCACTCCAACGCCAAGAGGAGCAGATTGGGGAGCTTAAAACCCAAAATGCGCTGGGAGCCCAGCAGCAGTCGTTAGCTATCCAGGCTGACCAAGAGCTGAATCCAGCCGAAGTGCTGGCGTTACGAAATCGCCAGCTAGACCTGGTGGAAACGATCCAGGAAAACCAAGCAGAGCAACCGGCGACGAATGCAACTGCACCGCCGCTGCCGCGCCCCACGCCGGTCACCACACCGCGTCCAGTTCCCACATCGGTGTCGCGTCCAGTTCCCACGCCGCGCCCTGCGCCTGTGGCCGCATTGCCTCCCCCACCCCCACTGTCACCGGCGATAGCTTCCAGGCCAGTTGATCCACAAGAGCGGTGGAATACGCTGTTAGCGCTGGGCAGTTATGGACAGGGGGCTTCTACGGCTGAGGTGCCCTCCGTGTCAGGCGTCGCTGCTGCGCCATCGATAACCGCGACGCCTGCACCAGAGGTGGCATCGCCGCAGGCGATCCCCCAGTTCAGTGAGACGGCACAGCTACCGCCTTCCGAGCCAGCAGTGCCGGTACTGGCAGAAGATCCTACCGCTAGTGACCTGACCTACGCCCAAGAAGCGGCGGCGCTGTTAGGACATACGCTTAAAACAGTGCCCTCGGGGACTGTCGCGGCAGCGCGACTGGCAACCCCGATTTACTGGGCGCAGGATTTAGCCAATGAGCAGCAATCACAGCGAACGGCCCTAGAGCTGACGGAGCCCCTGTATGCCGATGATGGCTCGGTGGCTTTGGCTCCAGGCACAGTCCTGGTTGCTGAAGTGAATGTGATTGCGGGGTCTGGCCTGCTGGAGCTAGCGGTGACGGATGTGGTCACGGCAGAAGACGGGGTACAGCGAACAATGTCGCTGCCCAATCGCCACTTTGTGATTGCGGGCCAGGACGGCAATCCCCTGATTGCCAGTGAGATCCGCGATGAGGGTGGGGTTCGCTCAGCTGAGATACAGCTGGGCCTCCTGGGGGCGTTGGGAACGGTCGGTGAATTGCTGAATCGCCCTGATTCGGCAACGACGGTCATTGGTGGCGATACCAGTATCAGCACCGTGGAAAACGGTTCGGTCAATATTTTGGCGGGCCTTTTTCAAGGAGCGGTTGACGCTGTATTGCCCATCGAGCAGACACGGGTGCTGAACCGGATTGAGGACATCGACGATCGACCTGGGATTTGGTTCCACGAAGCGAATGCCGAGGTGTTGGTGTTCGTGACCGACGAATTTACCTTTCAGTTGGATTAGGAGACAGCGTTATGTGGAGAAGTCCTCATGCCTTGATTTCTGCCAGTTTGCTGACGATGGCGCTCGTCGGCTATGTGCAGCCGGTTCAGGCCCAACTGCGCCAAACCCATCCGGCGACTGCCGCGATTGAGGGTAGCGTCAGTGTAACGGTGTGGCCGGGAAGCGGCACCAACATTGACTTTTCAGATCTAGGAGAGAGCGTCTATCGAGTCTGGTTGGATGACCCCAGTCGGATTACGGTCGATACGGACAGCGATCTGAGTGGTGGGGCTCAGGTGATTCACCTGCGTCGCATTGAAGGGGTCGATTTCGCCGGGTTGCCAGCGACGGCTCGCACCTTGCTGACGGTGGCGACGATCGACCCGTCGCGACAAACGACGCTGTATCAGTTCCCCGTTTTTTACGACACGGGGGCTCCCGATTATTCGACGATCGCTCTGACCCTGCCGTCTACTCCGGTTGTTGCCGACCCTCGTATTCCCCTGTCAGCAGCGCCCTTTGGGGGGGTCACAGTGGATGCCATTGAGACGGGGTTAGCGGTCGCCATTGGCGAGGGCAAGATTGCGGCAGACGGGCCGCTGGCGACGCGAGTCAACGATTACATTGCCTTGATTCGGCAGGGCTCAACGCCCGCAGCGGCAGCAGCGGCGACCGGCGTCGAGGTGCCGGTGATTGAGGCATTAGCAGCGGCCTCGATGCGCGTCGCGGCGGAGCCAGAGTCTCCAGTTCCGGTGATAGAAGTGGCTGATGATGCGGTGCCTGAGGTATCTATGCCTGTCATCGTGCCGCTCTCTGAGATCAATGCGCCTCCTAGCGGTGAATTTAAGCTTGAGGTTGATTTGAGCGAATCGCCGCCTGATTTTGCAGTTGACCTGGCCCCCTTTGTCCCCTTTACTCCCTAGACAGTGGTTGCGATGTTTGCTCCCTATGCCGTGACTGCCATTACCCTGCTGGGTTGGATGCCGGTGCCGCTGATGGCTCAGGCCCAGACTCCTATTCCTGTGGAGGTGTCTCAAGATGAGCGACCTGTGCCCGAAGGCGTGTCTCAATCTGAAGGTCTGTCAGAAGAAGCGGCACCCCCGATCGCTGCCGCCGACTTCATGCTGCCCGTGGACTTCCCCCTTGGTCGGCTCCAAATCGGCGGTCAATCGGCGGTCATTCCTGATTGGCGAGTGCTGGCCTTCAAAGACTTTCCCCGCTTCGTTGCCGATGGCAAGTGGGGTGAGGTGCAGTGGAGTGCTGGAGACTCCATTCTCGATGTTCTGACGCTGGGTGACTTTCAAGAAGACTTCCAATTACAGTTGCTGACGGTGGAAGCGATTGGTCAAAAGCTAGGGATTCGCTCCAATGACTTGGAGACGGTTTCTCTAAGCAGTTTTCAACTCCTGAAGCGACAAACCTTGGCGACTTTGATGAAGGCAGCACCAGCTTTACTCACCGAGTCTGTTACAGACGTGCCCTTAGTGAAAGACTTACTGCTGGGTGTGGATCCGTTGCTCGTTAGAGAGCAATTGACGGTGGAGGAGGTTTTACGGCAGGTGCCGGAGTATGGCGAAATCAGTCTCCAGAGTGTTGATCTCAATCAATACACCCTCGAAGACTTGCCGGGCATAGAGGTTGCGCCCTTTCAAGCTTTTGCCTCCTGGCAAGAGGCAACCATTCGGGAAGTGCCACTGCTGGAGTATGTGAGCTTGTGGTCATTTCCGACAGGTATCAACCTGGATGGGGCGATCGCCCTTGCCTCGGTGGTGACGGAATCAGGAGAGAGCGCGGTTCGCGCCGAGACAGCGGCTGACACCCCCTCTCTATCGGTGCAGCTGGATTCTTATGAGGATTCTCTGGTTCCCCTGAGATGGGATATCGGGGCGACTCAAGCGGGTGGTTTGGGCAATGGTGAACTCGCGCAAATCAATGATGGCCGCGAACCGTTGGGGATGACCCCGTTCGGGGGGGCCTTCCTGGTCGTTCCTCAGACTGTGACGACTAACGACTTTCAGACGGTGCTCTATTTTCGGACGTGTCGCTCTGAGGGGGAGGCAATCGATTGCTCGCCCTATGGCATTGGCCCCCTGCCGTTTATTGCCTATCCGGCTGGCAGCAACATCTTTGTGGGGGCAGTGACGTTTGAGGCTACTGAGCCAGGACCCTCAGTTGAGACCATCGCGGCTCCCGCAGAGGCGGAAGGGGAAGGCGACAACCTAGTAGATACGCTCTTGCCCACGACGACAGCCAAGGTGGCAGCGGGCAGTTCGGTCGGCTTGATTTTAACGTTGACGGTCGGCTTGATTGTGTGGGCGGTCAAGGGTGACCCGGTAGGTTTCTTCCAAGGTACGGCCCAATGGGGCTGGGCTAATTGCCTGCGCCGTTTCCGCAAGGGGGAGCGATGAAAGTTGAGTGGGGGCCGGTTTCAGGGCCGACATTGGCACAAACAGGGGAGACTGCGCCAGCCTCGCCAACTTCCTCCATCCTAGATTCGTTGAGCGGTGCGACCGATTCGCTTAAGGGCACCAACGGCCTCGTCTTGGGGGGGCTGCTGCTGGTGATTGTGGCCTTGAAGGTGTTTGGTGGCAACGGCAAAACCGGCCAAATTGCCCGTGGGGCGCTCAGTGGAGCCAAAGAGAAGTCGAGGGCGAAAAAACGGGCACTGAAGCAGATCCAAGCAGGCAAGCCTGATGCTGTGGGGCTTTACGTCGGCTCCCCGAAGCGCGACAAGAAAGGCAAAATTGTCGGGGGCGGCAAGACGTTGTTTTTGCCCGATGTGCAGCGCGGCGTTGCGGTCGCCGGTGCCCCTGGTTCGGGTAAAACGTTCTCCATCATCAACCCGGTGATTCGAGCGGCCTTAGACGAAGGCCACCCGGCGATCGTCTACGACTTTAAGTATCCATCACAGGTTGAAGTGCTCGCGGCGTATGCCGCCAAGCTTGGCTACGATGTGCGGGTGTTTGCCCCTGGCTTCCCTGAATCCGAAGTCTGTAATCCACTGGACTTTTTGAGGGATGCGGATGATGCGTTGATGGCGCGGCAAATTGCGACGGTGATGAACCGCAACTTTGCGCTCTCGGCCAATTCGTCAGAGGACAAGTTTTTTGCGGATGCTGGTGACCAGCTTACCCAGGCGGTCTTGCAGTTGGCGAAGGGAATGCCGCAGCCTGATTTGATGACGGCTTCGGCGATTCTCAGTTTGTCTAACTTGCCCGAGCGTATCCTCAGCTCTAAAGAGATGGGTGAACGGGGGCAACTGCGCGATAGCTGGCGAATGAGCCACTGGGTCTACCTGGCCTTCTCTCAGTTACTCCAACTGAAGGACAGTGAGAAGACGATCGCCGGGGTGATTGGGACAACAAGCAAGGTGTTCAGCCGGTTTATGGCTCCGGAGTTGATCGCTGCTTTCTGCGGCGAGACGACACTTCCCATCCAGCTAGAAGGGAAGCAGCTGGTCATCCTCGGACTGGATCGACGGCGGCGGGATGCCGTGGCCCCCTTGATGGCAACCATCTTGCACATGATGGTGACGATGAACGTCACGATGAAACGCAAAGACCCCTTACTCCTGGCGATTGATGAGTTGCCTACGCTTTACCTGCCTAACCTGGTGCAGTGGCTCAATGAGAACCGTTCGGACGGTTTGTGTACGATGGTGGGTTTTCAGAATATTTCTCAGTTGGAGCGAGCCTATAAGCGCGAAATATCGAGAGCGATTTTGGGCGGCTGCGCCACCAAGGCGATTTTCAATCCCCAGGACGGGGATAGCGCGAAGATGTTTTCAGACTACATCGGTGATGAGGAAGTCACAATTAAGCAGAAGTCGCGAAACACAGGCGGTAAAGGGGGCTCAACTCGCTCAGTCAGTGACCATCTGCAGAAACGCGCCATTGTTGAACCGGCTCAATTTAATAAGCTGCCGACCGGCAAGTGCGTTCTGATTAGCCCTGGCTACTCCCGCAAAGACGAGACCGCCATTCCGTTGATCACCCAGGTGAAAATCCCCAAGCAAGACATCGACGCAGAGGAATGGAGTTCAGGCCGATGGCCGAAGGTGTTGAAAAAGCTGATTGACCGCTCTCCGCAAAGGCTGCGTGATGATGATATGAGCCGCCAGCAGATTGCGATCCGGCTGGCGATCGCCGAAGAATTGTTGCCTAATTCGAGCGATGAAGACAGTGATGGTCATTCTGAAGTTGCCGTCCCGACCGTCTTGGAAAATCCTGTCGGGGAAGCCCGGATACTTGATCCGCAAGCATTAGCCGCATTCAGCGAGGTGTTCTAATGTCTCTGGAAAATGTGACTGGCGTTAAAGAGCACGATGCGGATCGGGCCGAAGGAGCGGCTCGCGAAACGACTAGCCTGATTATGGGCGCACTGCTAGCGGCTAACTTAATGCAAGGCTCTCGCCAATTACCCCAATCCGGGGAGCGCGACCCTCAGATCTCCATCCAGGTGGGCGACCAAAAAGTAGAGTCGCCTTTAAGCCAACTGCCAGACGTCTTAGAACGTCAGTCCGATGAGTTTCTAGAGCCGCTGCGGGCAGCGATTCAAGACCCGGAACGCTCCGAAGGCGCACCCGTCGTTGAGATTTATGCAGATGACAAGCTGAAGTTTTATCGGAATGACGAAACGACGTTCAACAGCCTCAATTTTGATCTGAAGCCTCATCCTCAAGCGCAGACGGAGGCTCTGACGGTTGAGGTGGCCGACTTTTTGACCGATGGCATTAGGACGGCAGAGAATCCAGATCCGACCATTCATCTGCAGATGGGGAGTGGGGCCGAGGCCAAGACCATTTCAACCCCTAGCTCGCAACTGGCGGAAGAAATTCATTCGACCTTGAGTCCAGATGAGGTGGAGTCCCTGCACAGTACGGTGATTGACGGCAAGCCTTCGGATGTCGTCGTGAGTGTCCGTGATGAGCGTGAATTGCGCTTCTATGCAGAAGGCAAACAGCGATTAGATCTGCTCTCCGAATCGGTAGCCGCGACTAGAGCTGCCGAAGCGCCGGTTGAAGTTGAAGCTGAGGTCATGCCAGCGGCGGCTCCGACCTCGGAAGAGTCGCCTGTTCCAGCGGTTGAGACAATGGATGTGGAGTCTGAGACTGTAGAGACTGCCCCAGCCTCTCCCACGGAAGCCGTTGAAGAAGTGGCATCTCCCCCGCAGGTGGTTCAAATTTCGGTTTCTCAGGCTGAAGCCTTGGGCGGGCAGACCTTAGCGGAAAGTTCTACAGTGAACCCGGATGTATGGGAAGGTCAGACGCAAACCTTTACGGCTGAAGTTGATCAGTTTGGCCATGTGCAACCGACCACATCGGTGGGTCAGTCGGTCGATGCGATCTCTGACCAGGTCGCTTTGACGGAGCAGGCCGAGGTGACGGCGGATAATTATGCCGAGCAGATTGACGAGCAGCGCGACCAGGCGACTGAGACTGCTGATACTCACGATCAATTCTTTGATGAGCGACGAGCGGCGGCTGATGTGGCCGCTGATGCTCACGATCAATTCTTTGATGAGCGACGAGCCGTGGCGGATGCGACCGGGGCCAATGGTAATCCCGACGCGATCGCCGAAGTGCCGGAGAGCCATCGTCAGATCGCCGCGATGTTAGATCAGGCTTGCGACTTGTGTTATGGCGACAATACGGGGACCCAAACGATTCAAGGGAGTCATTATGTGATTGACCGGGAGGGTGATTTCCTGTGTGTGACAGCGAAGGATGATCGTGGCACGCTCCTTGCTAAAAATGGGGATGAGATTTCCTCCTCACTAACGCCTCAAGATGAACAAAACTTGGCGGCGGGGTTTGCCATTCTTCAGCAACAACAGTCGCGGCAGTTAGAGCAATCCACCGCTGCGATTCCCGCTGTGCCTAAAGTCGCATCCGTCAGTCAGTCCAAAGGGCCGGAATTGGAATAAATCCGGTATTTGTAAACGCTTGATTTACTTTTGGGCGCAAAAGTTTACCTATAACTTAATCTGCGCTTTTGTTTTACTGACCGAAAGACACATTTGAGTAACATTCGCTTTTTAGTGTTGGGACTGTGCGTTCAGCCTGTTTCCCAATGCAACACTTTGAACTTTTTAGAAAAAGCATTTTAAGGCTATTCCTAGCCTGTTTTGCCGTTGTTACCCTGGCTTTCGTTTTCGTCCAGGCAGCAGTGGCGGTTGATGAAGGCGAGCTTTATGAAAAAGGGCAAGAGTATATTCAGGAAACATTGCCTGAATACGCTTCTTTAGGAACCCAAACCTTTTCCGGATTAGGACAGTTGCCGGTCGCCGGAGGGATCGAGAGTATTCCTGGTGACTTGCTGGATGAAATTGGGTATGACCCCGGTAAGAGTTGGAATGCGGGGGATCGGATTGCCGATGTCCTGACGCTCGGAGATATCGGCAACAGTTTTTATGCCCAGGCGTTCTCGTTCGCGGATATTGCCAACTTGACCGGCATCAATCCAGCGGCAACTTCGCTGGCTGACTTCGGCCTGATTGAGAACCAAACGTTTGGCTCCCTAGCCAGCATTGCTGGAGTCGGTGACTTCAAACTTCAGGATGTCGCCCCACTGCAAGCCATTTTCAATGATGCCGCGCTTCCTGGCTTAGAGGGAATGGCGACGCAAATTGGCGACCTGGGTGTGGGTGCGTTTGACCCGACTGCTTATATCAATGGGGCGCTCGCTGACTTTGGCGGCGAGACGATTGGCGAGTTGATTAGCGGCCCGTCCGACTTATTGGGCGGGCTCTCTTTTGGCGATCTGTCGCTGGCCGATACCCCGCTGGCGGTCTTAGAGGACTTTTCACTGGGGGATATCCCCGGCTTAGACCAGGCGGCGATCGGTGAATTTGCTGGGTGGGAAGAGTTGGCCATCAGCGAAGTGCCGGGACTCGATCAGGTGCCCTTCGGCAATTTTCCCAACCCGATCGCCTCCATCCTGGGTGGTTTTGGCGGCACCCACGATGTCACCTATGGCCCCAAAGAACATACGGTGACGCCCACTAAATTTGCCATTACGGGCTCTGACCAAGAAGGTTTCAGCGTGCAGTGCGCCCAGGATCAGGGGTGCGCCTATCTGGAACTAGAAGGGCCGGGGGCGATGCATGGAGCCCAGTGGATTGCTGGCGGGAGCGGCAAAGGCCAGCAAATGGTGAAGGGGGGCAAGGGGCTGCTGGCGATGGTGAATGGCGGCAAAGAGCCGACCGGGCGCGTGCCCTTTGGCGATGTCTTCAAAATTGTCCTCACGGGCACCGATGAAGCGTCTGGTAAGGGTGATTTCGCGCTCTACATGCGCTACTGCCAGAAGGCGATGTTCGTCGATCTGGGCTGCACGCCCTACTTCATCGGCCCGATTCCGATTTGGTCAACGAAGGAGAAAGGGTTTGTCCTGACTGGCCCCTTGGACGGTAAGGGAGGCGCAACGGGCGGGCTGCAAGTGCCGCCAGAACTTGCGCAATACAGGAGCCAGACGCGGGGATCCGGCGGGGGCGGTAGCTATTACGGCGGGGGTTCCCCGATCCAGATGGATGAGAGTTGCCTGGATGCTCTCATTGGAGCCTTGCGCCATTCCAACGAGGCGACGAATGCGCGGGAGCATATTCCCCGCATCATCAATGCCGCCAACGAACATGGCGTAACCGACAAAGCCCAAATTGCCTACATTCTGGCCACGATTTCTACTGAGCTAGAGGGCATTTGGAAGCCCGTTACCGAGTTTGGAGTGAGTTGCAATCAATACGAAGCCAGCGGGTGCTACATCGGTCGCGGCTTCGTGCAACTGACGTGGAGAGAAAACTACGAAAGGATGGGCAACGTTCTGGGGGTAGACCTCGTTGGCAATCCCGATCTAGCGCTTGACCCCGACATTGCGGCCCAGGTGACGGTCGTGGGAATGCGGGATGGTCTCTTTACAGGCGTTGGCCTAGACGATTATATCGGCGGCGGCAATGCTGATTTCGTCAATGCGCGGAAGATCATCAACGACAACGACAAGATGTCGTTTACCGCTGAGCAGGCTCAACGGTTTCTAGAGGCACTCAATAGTTGCTCGACGCTGGAAACGACGGCTGGCCCTGGCGGTGACCTCAATGCCGCCATTATGAATGCAGTGAATGCGGTGCAGGCCGAAGGCTTTAGCGCCTATGTGATTCCGGGTACCGATAACGGCAACCTGGGGTGTGCTGGAATGGTGAACTATGTGCTCCACAGCGCAGGCATTCAAACGTTGGGGGGTGGCCCGCCCTATGGCAGCTTGGCCGTTGCTGGTGTTGAAAGCGCCCTGAACAATGGTCGCGGTGTGGCCGTGGATGCCGCACAGGCGCAGCCGGGTGACATTAATATCGTCGATATGGGCGGTAAGCGTCACATTGGCATCTGTCTAGATGTGGGCTGCAATCGGGTGGTCTCCAACTCTTCATCCCGTGCGACTCGTGGCGAGCCCTCATTCGTTTGGGAGTCAGACGGCTACTTCTCCCCTTCCTATGGCGGTGGGCGTCGGGCAATTTATCGAGTCACGAACTAAGGAGGAACTTATGTCTATTCGTTTCCATACCCCTTATTCCTGGGGCTGGCTGTTATTCGGTATCGGGTGTGCGTTGGTGATTAATTTCTTTGTGGGTGCCATGCCTTCTGCTGCTCAAGATGAAATGACCGTCTTTACAGGGCGCAGCCCGGAGGCGGTCGTTGAACAATTTTTGAATGAAGATAAGCCCGAAGGCTTGGAGGTGGGCATTGTCCGAACTTCTCAAGCTGGAGATTATGCGATTTCCACCTACTACTACGGTGAGGGCGGTGGGTTTGTCGTTGTGCAGAGAACCGATCGCCAGTGGCAAAACATTTGTGCTGATGGGGGTGCCCCAGATGGGGCTTACTTTGTCAATATCTGCAAAGTGCCCCTGGAGGATGCACAAGCGCTTTGGGACAAGTACTTGGCGGATGGAGAGAACTTGACTCCACCCACCCGAGAGTGAGGTTAACAGCGTGAGAAACCTACTAATGTTGATTCTTTTAGCTGCCCTGGCGCTGGGCGGATGTTCGGTGAGTGCTGATAGCGCTGCGGTTTTAGGGGCCGAGGAAGTCCCTCCGATGTTTGCTGAGGTGTATGCCCAGGTAGAGCAGGCTAGTGATATTCCGATGCTATTGCCAACTATCATGCCTGAAGATGTCTTGCGAGAGCCAGAGCCGGGGCAAACACAACCCTTTTTTGTCTCGACTGATGTCATTGACGTCGATCGCTACGAGGTCAATCTCGACGCGATGGCTGGCTGTGAAGGCGCGGGTTACTGCACCTTGGGGCTGCTGGGCGCAGAGCGCATCACACCAGAAACGCTCAGCGTTGATGAGCTGTATGCCTACTACCTTGACCCTGAATTCCAGCCGGTTCGGCGTAGTGAAGAACCCATTGCTGAGGTGGAGCTGGCCGGAGGTATCACCGGCACCTTCATCCCTTGGGTCTGTGGCGCAAATTGTTCTACGGCCAAAGTGTATTGGGTGCAGAGCGGGATTCGATATGTGGTCGGGATTCGGGGGCCGGTCGATCAGGCGACGGTTGTTGAGATCGCTAACTCAATGATTGAAAATCAACCGGCTGCTGTCGATGCTCCTGATGCTGCAGGGGAAGAACCGAATGAACTCGCTGACTAGATTGCTTTTGAAAAAGAAAGTTCATCTATAACGTTGGGTTTTCTTTTGTATTACTGACCAAAAGTGACATTTGAGCAACATTCTTTTTTTAGTGTGGGCTTATCCCCCACTGAAGAGGTTTGTATGCTCACTAACTTGCCTGCTCCTGAATCCTTCGATATGACTTTGGCATGGAGTCTCGGTGCTCGATTGGGCGCGCCCCCAGACCCCAAAAATAGAACTGATTTAGGGACTGATTTAGGGTCAGACCTGGATCAGCCTTCGGTAAACCGTAATTTTTGGTTGGCAAGCTTTAGTTGATGAAGGGCGGCATGTACGACTCACCTGAGACTCCTGCTACGGAATATCCCGTTATTCCTGAGCCGATGGAACGTGCCGCTCTCGATGCCATCTTTGGGGCTTCGAGTCGTCAATCGATAGCGAAGCCCTTTGTCCTCTTGCCCCCAGCAGCAGCAGTCTTTGCGGAGGTGTCCTCTGATGGACATCGCGACGCATCAACAGCTCACGGATGAATACGCTCAGCACTTCCAAGCGGGGCAAGGTTTTCGCACGATTGTTGAGGCTCGCCATTTCGCGAGTGATTTTCTGGGCGAAAGGGTGGAGCCCTCGACGGGGCTAGCCAAGGAGGTTGATGAGGCGATTGAAGGCGGGGTCGTACAGGCGGCGAGAGCAATCGTTGCTCAAGCGAGCGGCAACCACCTCACTGCATTTGATGACCTCAGAGACCTGTACGATCGCCAGCCCAACTTGCTGGTCAAGACGTCTGACAGCATTCGCAGGCAGGCTTATTCGACTCCCTTGCCGATTTCTTACACGGCGGGAGTGCTGGCCCAGGTGCATTCCTCTCAAACGGTTTATGAGCCAACGGCTGGCAATGGCGCACTGCTATTGCTGGCTGACCCCAATAACGCGATCGTCAACGAGATTTATGGGCCTCGGGCGGAGGAATTGAGGTCGCAGGGGTTTGATGTCACGCAACACGATGCGACTCAATACTCTCCCAGCCGTCCCTATGACGTCTTGATTGCGAACCCGCCCTTCGGCACGGTTCAAGCTGATGGCGTTGGCCCGGCACAGCGATGGCAGCATGGGCCGTTAAACACGAACCAGATTGACCACGCGATCGCCCTCAAGGCTCTCGAAAACCTTAAGCCCGATGGTCGGGCAGTGCTGATTCTCGGTGGCAAGCTGGGGGATGAGGCCGCACGACGGCAGAGCTATCGTTCTCAAGCCTCACGCGGCTTCTTTAAATATCTCTATCAAGACAGTGGCTGGAAGGTTGCAGACCACTTTTCGATTCAAGGCTCTCTCTATCGGCGTCAGGGGGCAGGCTTCCCGATTGATTTGGTCGTGATTAACGGGCGCGGCAAGACCGACTTACCTTTACCGGGAGTAACGCCCCCTCGACTGTACAAAAACTATGATCAATTAAGAGATGAGGTGCTCAAGGATGCAGTCAATCACTATGACCAAAGGTTTGTGGGCGATGGCGAACCCCATCGCGTTCGCCCGGCAGCATCTCGAAGCCCCACTTCAGGTTTGGACGCCTCCGCGCTGGCCGGGGATGAGTCAGGCGGACGCCGGGATTTGGTGGACGACGGTGCCGGTGCCGGACGGTCAGGCGATTCACTCTCTGGAGGATTATCGAGTCCTGCTGGTGTGGTTCCTCCAACGAATGCAACAACAGTACATCCTGGACTTGCAGCTGGAAGGTTTATTGGAGATTCAAGCGATAAAACAGCCGATCGACGAGATCAAAGTGGTGATGCCACCGGATTTGCCGGGACCGATCGAGCCGACCATCGAGACCCTGATCAACTTCCAGTACGACCCTCTACGCCGGGCGATATTTCCCGAGGGGTTGAATTGCTTTCCCGTCAGACCGGAGGCAATGGTGAACGGGACGATGGTGGCGGTCGGCGATTGTTGGAACTTCACCAGTTGGCTGAACCAGTATCAGACAGCCGTGACGGGCCGGGAGTAGGGATGGTTAGCCAAGTCGTTTCGGAGCCTGAAGAACAGACACAAGCGTCTGTAACGCTGCCCTATACGCCTCGCTCCAATGGGCCAAGCTTGGGTGTGTTGGCACCGGCGTCCGCGATCGCGGCCTATGAGACGAAATTTGATCAGATTGAAGCCCAGGTCGGTGTATCAGTCGATGAGTACGTTCGCGATCGCCTCAGCGAAGACTCCCTCGATGCGCTCTATTCCCATTACGCAGCAGAGCAAATCGATACGCTGGCCTTAGCCATCCATAATCATGAATACAAAGGTCAAGCCACCGTCATTGGCCATGACACTGGGATTGGCAAAACCCGAGTCGTGGCCGGGCTGTGTCGGTATGCCAACCAGCAAGGTCTGATCCCGACAGTCGTCACTGACAGCACCGCGCTGTACAAAGATTTGCTGCATCGAGATGGGCCGGATACGGGCAACCACTTCAATGCCTTCATCACTGACAACGGCCTCAGTATCCCCGTTGAAGACAAACAGGGGAATCAGGTTGCTCAGATTAAAACCCCGAGCAATAACCATAAGACCGTAAAACAGTACAGGCAGGACGGTGGCATCGGCGAGCATGACCTGATGCTGACCACTTATGACCAGCTCAAAGGGCCAAACAGCAAAAAGCGCCGTGAACTGCTCGATACCTTAGCGCCCAAACTATTTTTGATCGCCGATGAGGCCCACAACGCAGGCGGGCCAGCGGGAAGTTTTGAGCTGAGCGAGTTTGAGCTGCGCCAGCGGGAGATCAAGATTGCAACGGGCACCTTCGTTGCGCCGGTAACCGAATATTTTCAAGACCTGACACAGAAGACGGCGGGCTTTGTGGCCAGCTCCGCGACGGCGATTAAAGAGCCGGTGGTCGCCGCCCGACTCTACTACCACACGACCGATTTCAAAGATGCCGCCCAAGATCAAGCTACCTTTGCGGCGCATCTTCAGGTCGGGGGCGCGGCGATGCAGCAATCAGCCTTCGACTTGTGGAGTGAAGCGGGGGGCTGTATCCGCTTTCAGAAGGATTACAGCGGCATAGACTTTGAAGCCCAAGAGGTCACCGTAAATCTCGATCGGGCTGAAAACAATGCTCGACTGATTCAACTGATCAACCAGTTTGATCAGGCCAGAGAGGCCCGAATGCCTGAGCTGGATGACGAACTCTCTGAGTCGGGCGAGAAACTCTTTGTTCATGACAATCATATTGGCTATGCCGGAATCGACTCATCCGTCTTCTCATCGGTCGCCCATAACTTACATGCCGTGTGTGCTCTGGGGCTAAAGGCAGAGGCCACGGCTGAATTAGCGAATCAGGAGATTGAGTCAGGCAAAAAGCCGGTCATCATGATGACTCAAACGGCTGAGAGTGTCTTGCAGGATTACATTCGCGAAACGAATGAATCGGTTGATCTGCACAATGCTCTCCACCCTGATCCGCCTGATCAGATGCCCCGTCTTGAACCTGGTCAGCCCATCAACATCACGGCGGGAGAATTTTTTCAGCGCTACCTGGAGAAAGCCCGAACCATCAGGATTATTGGGGCCTACGCGGATGAGTCGGGCAAGAAAGAAATTCTGCCTCACTATCTGACTGATGACGAGTTGGGGCCAATGGCGACGGCCCTCTACGAGCAAGCCAAAACCGAAATTGAGCAGAGTGATTGGAGCCAACAACCCGCCGACCCCATTTCCTTGATGGAGTATCGAATTAAAGAGGCGGGTCACAACGTTGAAGAGATGACTGGCCGCAAACAAAAATGTGTCTATCAACCAGGGGACGATGGCCAGTTGTTTGCGACCCTGGCCACTCGTCAATCAGGCGCGGCTCAAAAAGTGGCGGCGATCGCTCGCTTTCAGTCGGGAGAAACCGATGCCCTGATCACCAATCTGACCACGGGATATTCGATTCACGCTGACCGTCGCGCCGCCGACCAGCGGCAGCGGGTCATGCTGATGCTCCAGCCTCACGCCGATGTCAACCGCTGTGAGCAAAGCATTGGGCGGACGCACCGTAGCGGGCAACTCAATCCGTCTGTTCATGAGCCCGACACCCATGATCCGAAAGGGCAGCCGCAGTGGGGACAAGTAGCGGGCTCCTATGGCTTGCCGCAATTCAAGCTGATGTACGGCCAGGGGTTAGCGACAGAGCAGCGCCCCTTGGCTGTCCTCATGAAGAAAATGCGGCATCTAAAATCCAACACAGTGGGCACTGGGCAGAGTCAGTTTTCGGGGGCTGATGTTCCCGACTTTATGAATCAGTACGGCGATCAGGCGGCAGCCAATGTCTTGTCGGCCTGGCCAGAAGTCAATGCCGCGATGGACTATCCAGCGGGTAAACCGAATGAAAATGGTGAGATTAAGACAGCCTCCGTTCGCCGAATAACCGGGCGGGCGATTTTGCTCGCCGATCAAAGCCCCCCAACCCCTGAAAATCCGCATCCTTCACTCCAGCTGCAGGAACAACTCTACGCGGCACTGACGGCAGAGTATCAGGGCATCAAGGCCCAGAAGGAGGCGATCGGGGAGTGGGATCTAGATGCCCAAAAACTCGACCTCGATGCCATCCCATTGCGCCGTAAATTGCTCAACGATGGGGACGGCGCTAATCCCTTCCGGCAACCCGCCTATGCCTTGGAAGTCGATGCGAAGACCGGGGGGAAGCCGCTGCCGACGCTTCAAGTTGTGCAAGAGGTTTACAAGTCTCTGGCTTTGGAGCCGCCGACCGCGCCGGAAGGACTCGATCTTTCGCCAACCTCATCCTTTCGGCAGGTGGGCCAGCAACGGGCAACTGAGCAAATCCAGCAGGTGGGCGAGGACTATGACGCTTATCGAACGGCCAAACTAGCGGAGCTGGGGACATCGGTTGATAAAGCTAACGAGCGCCTGGCTGAACTTCAGCAAAAACAAGACGCTCTCTCAAAACAGAAGGCCGAGCTAACGCAGCGGGCGGAGCAAATTGTTCCAGAGTACGATGCCGAAAAGCAGCGGCGGCAAGCGGCTGGAACACTCGACGCGGATTCAGAAGAAGCCCTCACTCAGCAATATGAGAAAGAACGTAAAACGGTTGACCGCAAACTGGTCAAAACGGAGAGAGCTTTTGAAGATGGCAAAGGCCGCATTGCCAATCAGAAGAATCGCCTTGATGACGCCAATCATCGAATGAGCGGTACGGATAAACTCCTGCAATATCAGCGTCAAGGCGTCGAAACTCGGTTGAATGAGTTTCCGGTCGGTCAGCCGGTGCTCATGGCCGGTGTGCAAACCGGCGAGAGCGTGCCGGGGGTGGTCGTCGATTCGCAACGCGCTAAAAATGCCTCCAACCCCGTCAATCCGAATAGCTGGCGGCTGCGAGTTCAAGTCGCGAATCAGGCGAGAGAGGTCTCGGTCAAATTCAGCGATATTGGCCGCAGCGTGGCGCTGAAACCGCAAGAAGATGCCTGCCTTTCCCAGCGACAGGAGAATGGCCTCTATCAAGCCATCACCTTGTCCACCTATGAAGCCTTTGATCTGAAGCAGGAGGCGACTCGCGAGACCCGTTACATGGTCGTGGGCCAGGTGCTGGCGACTGATTTGACCGGCAAGTTCGCGCAGATGCAAGACCACGAAGGCCAGTATCATCCGGCCTATTTGCTCCCCAGAGGCTTCAACGATACGACGATTGATGAGCGCCCCGTGGGCCTCGATCGCCCGGACCAGGTGGAGCAGTTTTTAGCCAAAACGGGTCGCACGGCGAAACTGACCGACCGCAACGATAGAGCCGAGATCGAGTTTGATGTGCGGCGGAGCATGACGGTGACTGTTCCTGCCGGGAAAGAAGGGAAGCCGTTGTATCAAGATTCCACCATCCTGGAAGCGGCGGGGGGAGAGCAATTCGTCAGTGCCAAAGTCCCAACTAGAGACGGGTCTAAATCAGTGATGCGGTTATCGCTCAAAGACCCAGACGTTCAGGATGCGGTGTTGGCTGCGATTCAACGCAAGCACGGGCTCAAGGCCGTCACTCGCCTTGAAGATGCTCAGGAAGTGATTGGAGCCACTAAATCAGAGTGGGAACCGGCCACAACCTGGTTGCCCGAAGCTGATAAAGTCCAGACGTCGCAGCCGCAGCGAGCCATTCACCCATTGCTCAAAGCGGAGATGGAGAAGAACCCCAACCTGATTCCCGAACCGCAGAACGATCGCGATCGCCCTCGGCGTGAAATCATTCAGACGGTTTCCGACCGGCTGTATCAAGGCGATGACTTCCCCGCACTGAAAACAGAATTTCAGCTGACTGAACTCCCACCGTCAGCGCCCACAGTTCAACCCGGCGACAATCCCCTTTCCCCTGAAGTCGTAGAGCCGACTGAGCGATCGGCATCAGAGAAGGCCGACGTTATTCGGGAAATGAGCCGCGACCAGCTCAAGACGCAATTAGCGCAGGATGGCCCCTACGTGCAGCTGCCCGCTGACCAGCCGGAGGCGATCGCCACCAATATCTCTCAACTGCTGCATCAGGCCGGTTTGCAACATGCCGTCATGCAGGGAGAAGACTTTCATCTCAAGGTTGAAAACGAGCCCTTTCAGCCGCTTTCGATTGAAGCTCATGAGCTGACCGGGGGCGATCGCCAGCTTTATTTCACGCACTATGCCACGGTCAACGGCGATATGTTTATCGATGCGGAGCTGGTCATGAACGCCGATTCTCAAGGACAGCTCAAGTTTGCTGAGACAGCAGCTTACAACCCCTTTACAGGGGGTGAGTCGCGGGCTCCAGATCAGGAGTTTGGGCAGATGTTCTCGGCTAATCTCCTTGACCAGGGGTTTGGGGAGGCGGCAGCCAACGCTCATGTTGCACAACAACAGTCAGAGTCCCTAGAAAGAGTGCCGGAGCCTTTACCACCTCAGGCCCCCGACGTTGATCAGGGGGCTCTGCTGCAAGAGCTGCGGGATTGGTATCGCGAGGCCAAGGCGATTGGGCGTTCACCTCGACATCTGGAAAAAATTGAGGCCGTGGGTAAAGCCGTTAAAGGCGGTGATTTGGAAGCTTATGGCTCCCAGGATGAGCGCGTGAGACAGACTGATCAACAGCAATATCAGCAGCAAGCTTCAGATGTGGATGCTCAAGCTCGTTACATCTTGTCGCAGTTGGGGACTCCTAATGAAGAGGGGACGGTGGCCTTTCAAGCGAAGACTTATGGCCTTAGCCAGCAGGATGATGAGCTAACGGTCACGGCGGCAAATCGCGGGACAATTTTGCAAACGAAAGGGAATGAAGTGCAAACCTGTCAGGTAAATGCTGGCGACTCGCACCGATTTAGCGCTTTTGTTTCTCGGCTCAACCAAGCGACGCTGCAGCCACAACCATCACAAAATTTAGTCGCTGAAAAGTCTGGGGTCTACGAGCGTTGACGTGCAACTAAGAGACTATCAAGAGCAGTTAGTGCATGATTTACGCTTGGCGATCGCCCAAGGGTATCGGCGCATTTTGGTTTATCTACCCACTGGCGGCGGCAAAACAGTGGTGGCCAGCGCGATTGTCCAGAAGATTGTAGAGAAAGGCAATCGTGCTAATTTCATTTTGCATCGTGACCCGCTGGTGACTCAAACCTCAGAGAAGTTTGCGGCCTTCGATATTCCCCACGGCATCATCAAGTCGGGCTACCCGGAAAACCCTCAAGCGCCGGTGCAAATCTGCGGTGTCCAGACCCTGGATGCTCGAAATCTGCCGATTCCACCTGGCATTACCTTGATTGACGAAGCGCATTCCGTGAGCTTCTATCGAAAGCTGCAAGAGCTGTTCTTGGAGCCTGATCGGATTATCTTGGGCTTTACGGCCACTCCCTTCCGCCGTGGCAAACAGAAATTAACCGACCTTTATCAAATTCTGGTGAAAGGGCCGGAGCCCGATCTCCTGATTCGACAGGGACATCTGAGTCCAGGGCGCTACTTTGCCTACTCTGAAATTGATCTCTCTAGCGTGGGGATATCCCGTCGCTCAGGCGATTATAAAGGCGGCGATTTGCAACGAGCCCTGAACTTTCAAGCGCTGAATCAACGGGTTGTTGAGGAATATCAGCTCATCGCTGCCGGACGACAAGGCATCATTTTTACCTGCGGGATTGAGCATTCAAAAGCCATTCGGGATGAATTTGAAGCGGTGGGTATTCCCTGCGCTCACATCGACGGCGAGACCCCGAATACCCAAAGACGGAAACTCTATGCAGCTCAAAAATCGGGAGATGTGCCGCTGATTTCCTCCGTTGAAACCCTCACCGAAGGGTTCGATCAGCCCTCCGTATCCTGGCTGGGCATTGTCAGACCCACTTTAAGCCATGCGCTGCATGTGCAAATGCTCGGACGTGGAGCGCGGGCCTGTGCGGCCATCAAAAAGACGGACTTCATTGTCAGCGATTTTGGCACAGGCAACCTGCAACGGTTTGGCCGACTCGAAGACCAGGTTAATGTGACGCTCCAGCCGCCTCGACGCAGTAAATCCCCGAGTGAAGCCCCCACTAAAATTTGTGGCAATTGCAGCGCTGTGATTCTGGCGTGGCGAATTGTTTGCCCAGAGTGTCAGGCCGATACAGGAGCCGTGATTGAGGATGTCCCTGAAGAGCATCTGTGTGAATATCTCTCAGATGAAGAACTCGCGCAAAGGCATCATTATCGTCGGCTCTGTCGCCTCGCCTATGAGCGCCGGTACAAGCCGGGGTGGGCAGTCCTGAGTTATCGCGATCGCTACGGTTGTTTCCCGGCTGATTGGTGGAGTTTTGGTGCCGTCTTTAAGGAACGTGATGATGATGCCAGGGCCGCTTATCAACGTTATCTGCAGGCTTTAGCCACTCAGCATGGTCATGATCTGCGGTGGGTCGAGCGATATATGACAGTTGAGTTTGGCGAAGGATATCGGGCCGAAGTTTCCGCTCAGGAAATGTCTGAGAGTCTTTGTCGCTGACAATATATTTGGATGCGTTTAGGGATGGCAGGTGATTGCTGTTTCACGATGCAGGACTCGATATTTGCCGATGTTGATATCAACGTAGGGGAAAACTGCTTGCCAAATTTTCAGTATGATAAACCTCGAAGATTAAATCAGGTTAAGATGACCAACCTTTGCCGACACTATAGTGCATCTCAGTGACTGGATGTTAGTGTTTGTCGATACGCAAAGTATGGCCGCTATGTAAAGCCTTGTGTGAGGTTTGAGTCTTAGCATTTCTTCCTCTTTACAATGAAGTTTGGAGAATTTATTGGAGAGAATTCATGATGAAAATCGCTAGGAATGAACCTCTGGCTATTTTTTTTGAAAGCTCGGTGTGCGTTTTAACGTTTCTGGCTATTATCTGCCTTTTTTGATTTTTCAATGAGGCGATGACGCATGAAAAAGCCCAAAAATGTTTCCATTGAGAAAGCCGCCCCAGAGTCGGATGTTGAGTCTGAGTTCGATTTGGGATTAGAGCAGATGCCACACTTGTCAGCTGCTATCAGGCGGACTGAAGCGATCCAGCAGGGTGTCGCCAAACTACAAACAGAATTACCGTCACGTCGGATCGAGAGCTGTTCTCGGAGAAGAAGGCTCTATATTGCCTTGATGCGGCTCATTGATGCCCCGCCCTTCTTCTTTTGTTTTTCTTTATTTCTGCCTGATGGATATTGATGAATTCTTCAACGACATCGCGGTCATACAATCTAACAGGAGGGGCTGCAGCAGAGTAGGGGTTGACCCTCAACAGCACCTCTATGGATCTTGTGCTCATCCATTTTTCGAGTCGCGTGACCCAATACTGTGTTAACTGGTAATAACCGAGAAGGCCGCATTTGTAGATCCATCGACCATCGCCAAGGGCTTTGACCCACCGTCCGCGCCATTTTTTAGAATAGGCACCCACCTTGGATGGGCATTTGGGGAGTTTTGTGATGTCGTTGACAGAATAAATGAGGTGACTATCGGAGCCGTTTTTTAAGATAGCGTAAGGAATGGCATCGGCATTGAGTCGATATCTTGCCTTTTGTAAAAAGACCTCGGAGAGAAAGAAAGGTTCGCAGCCTGCTTCAATAGTAAATTGGACATAAGCTCTATCGCATCTGTCCAATTGCCCCTCAAACTCCTCATCCCAGATGGGCTCTGTAAAGCCGATACCATAGGTTGGTAATTGAGTGTTTTGGTGAGAGGCTATTGCTGACGTTTGGCTTGCATACATGACTTCAATTGATATCGACATGGGTTCAATGTGCCGTGCAAATGTTGCTCAAATGTGTCTTTCAGGATTTTTTACAAATGGTCACCATTGTGATTTCGCTGGCTAAGAAACTGTGGCGGTCTACAATGCGCTGGCATTCCCTCACTGAGAGTTTGAATGAAGCGATCTCGAAATCGGGTAGGCGAGCTGCTGCGGGAGCTTTCGGGTTGGGAGTCGAGCGAATTGAGGGAACTGCAAGCGGCGCTCGGTGGCTTGTTAGAAGCGCAGGAGCCGGATGCGGTTGAGGGGTTGGCGAAAGAGAACAGTGGCGTTATCCGGGGGCAACGCGGTCATATTGAGGAGAAATACATTCCACGCGGCAACAAAAGGCACGGCCCCTATCTTTATCTGCGCTACTGGCAGGATGGGAAGCTGCGGTCGAAGTATTTAGGGAAAAAGAATACGGAGTAGTCAATCTCCTATTTCTGCGCTTGCGATTCTGGCAAGAAAAAAAAGAACTGTGGTCATCAAAGACCTCAGCCTATGTTCGCTCGATCCTTAAAAGCCTTGTATGGCAATGCTTTCACTATTTCCAGTCAAATCTATTGCCTAAGATCTACTATCTCATCGTTAGGAATGATTTGAGGAACGAAAGGAATAAAGCATTCCCTAACACTCGATGAGAGGCTGTGAGGAGGGGTTCAGCTTTATAGATGGCAGTGTCTCTTCGCCGCTGTGCCCATTGCCCTGAAGTTGTCATCAAAAAGTGATAACAACAGATCAAAGGATGCCGATAGAATCGCCAGGTATGGATTGAAGTAAACCCCAATGCTGCTAAGCGAAATCACGTTTCATGATGGTCAACATGCTTCGACGAATGATGGTGAGCAGCCGCAAGATTGGTGTTTGCGATTGCAAAATTCAATTGATTGGTATCAGCCGCATCTAGAGCAGATCGCCAAAGATGACCCTACGCCGATGGGAATCTACGATGCTGTGGGTGCGGCCCTTTGCCAGAGAGGCCATTGGGAAGGTTCTTCTGTCCTTGGAGAGCCGACCTATCAGCTCCAACGTCCGCTAGAAATTCCAGGGAAATCGCGTTGAACGAATTTCGTTAATGGGCGCGTCGTTGAGGTGTCTTACTGGTGCGCGTTTCTGTTTTCATCTTGACTCTCTTTCGGCGCGGGTCATGGTCGATGGACTCTGACTCCTCAATATTGATCACAAAGACCCGACAGCCATCGGTAGCGCGATAGAGGACTTGTTGTGAGCAGAGAATGCCTTGCTGGGTGAGCTGCGCGACTTGAGCCTGACTGGTGGCGATCGCGTCTTCGAGCGTGTCGAAGTCCGTTTCGAGAAAGATGATCGGATTTTGGGGCATCGGCTCAAAAGGGTAGATCGTCTCTACGGTAGCTTGTGGTGATAGCTGGTGAGGGGCTAAACCCAGCCTAAGTTTTGAGCGATCGCTTGTCGGGCGATTTCCTGCCAGTCTTTAATCTCGCCACTTTTGATGGCTTGCTTCATCGCAGGCGGCATTCGGAGCGTCATTTTTTCGCTGCAGGGTTCCGGCCACTCGTACTTCTGCGGGAAGCCATAGTCCTTGATATTGGGATTGCCACCGGGTCGGGCCATGCCTCACCTGTACTCGTTATGGCCTGTAGTATAGCAAGACCGCCCTGCAATATAGTGGCCAATTTTCTTTTAATAGCATGACGGTCATGCTATAGTGACGATAAGGGCTCAACGGAGTAGTCGTTATGAAGAAGGCGCGAAAAGGGCAAATTCCTGAAGGTGATCGCACGGTCGGTGAGTTGTCGAGCGATGGTGGCGACCATGTGGTTTACGAGGTGCCGACGTCGGCGGCGAAGACAGTCGAGCGCCTCATGCGTGATGCCGGGGTCGAACGTGATCGCGATGAAGATCTGTTGTCTCGTGACCCGCGCGTGGCTCAACGGATGGTCGGTAGCCGTGATTCCCAGCAGTTGCGCTACCGGCAGGCGCGAGTGGTCGATCCCAGCGAAGATCGAGAGCCAGAGGTGGATGACGATAGCGTCGTTGAATCGGACGAAGTTTCAGCGGAGTCATAGCGGTCTAAAGGGGGATGCTAAGATCAGGGGAACGTTTGTATCCCCTGATTCATCATGTTTACTCGCGAAAACGACCTGTCAGGATTTCGATTGGAGCAAGAACATGATGCGGCCTACGAAGCGGATGAGCTGCTCGATGAAGCGGTGATTGCGGAAATTGGTGAGGCAAAAATTGTCTTGCATGGCAGTACCGAACCAGGGGCCTTAGAAGGCGCGTCTTATCTCTCGGTGGATACGGAATATATGGGTGAGCTGAGCATCGGTCAGCGTCAGCTATTTGAGGTTTTGCGAGGATTGGAGCTGGGGTCGATTTATTGCGTGACCACCGTCCAACGGCTCGCTGAGATGCTGCAGCTTAAGTCGCCGTTAGCGATCACCGCGCGGTTGGATAACTTGCAATCGCTAGGCGCGATTTCCGGCGTCAAGCTTTGAAGCGATTGCCCCCTTTCCCGCTTGCCCTATTCCTCTTGTGCCAGTTGAGGAGCTGTGCGGCCAGCGCTGGGGCGGGTCTTCGGGTTAGTTGTGAGCGCTATATTTCTCTCGGTGTAAGGAGTGCAGGCTTTAGCCCTGTCGTCATGGTTGATTGTGCCAGTTGGCGTTATGATCGCGCAAGTGTTAGGGAACATCTAAAACGAGATGAGGCCATTATATTCCCTAACAACTGGAGGGAGCGATCGCCTTGGTGTGTGGTCTGGAGCCGCGCGATCGCACAAAGCTGATCGCGATCGCGGGCGACCTCATTTTTGCATTTATTTTGCTTAGGATGGGGTTAGCGTTGTGAGTTTCATCCATGTCTGAAAGTGTTTCTCTTAAGCCTTACTATGAACTTCAGTTCTTTAGCCAAGAGACTGAAGACTGGGAAACAGATGGTGATTGTCATTTGGACGAAGCCGATGCTTGGAGTCGGTATCAAGCAGCAAAGAGGGCAGGTAGACCGAGGTGTGTCCGGCTAGTCAAATTTACGCCAGCATTAATCAGCGCCGACAGAGCTTAGAGCCTGTGGCCTTTAGTCGTAAAGATGGCGAACTGAAGGGCTTGCGATCTCATTATTCAGAAGAGCGATCTCGCGTTCGGGCATCAGACCGACTCTTAGGCGCAACCGGGACGCGACGCTCACATCCTGACCTGTCTCTTGCTAAAGCCTAGTGGTTGTGGGGAGAGCGAGATTGCAGGGAAATTAACCGCTAGAATGGCGGCGCGGAATTTCACTCATGCCCCTGCCGTCTGGGTGGGGGCTGTGTTGTTGTCGATGTCAGCGATCTCCCTGGTGCGTCCTGGTGCTCATAGGGAAAGGACTGAGCGGTTTTGCAAAGCGTGGTGAGGAGTTGAACGATTTCCCCTGTAACGTTTGGGAGTAGCTGTATGGCAACGCGAAAGAAGAAGCCAGAGATCATTTTTATTTCGGAAGCTGCCCCAGAGCCAGAGGCAGCAGTCGAGTCTGAGTCTGGCCTTGGATTGGAGCAGATGAAGAATTTGTCAGAACTCGTTAAGCGAGCTGATGTGGTTTGCCAGGGAGCCGCCAATCTGCAAGCAGAGCTAGAGTTATGTCGGATCCAGGCTTGTGATGAGGAGAAGAGGGTGGTCTATCGGTGCGATGGGACGGGCAAACCCGTTTCAATATACTTGGCACCGAATGTCCTTCGGGAGTGCTCGGCAACAGATTTGTCGGCGCGGATCTTGTCAGCAATGGCGGCAGGTGCATTGTTTCAGCGTCAACAAATCCAGCAAAAGCTGGAAGCCTTGAGTGAGACGCCTGAGAATGCGGTTTTGCTGTACGAAGGACAGGAAAAGTTCAACCAGCAGATGTATGAAAAGATGCTCGAAGCCTTTGAGCGCTTGTCCCAGTTAGCGCAGGTGAGGGGGGCGACCGCGATGGAAGTTGCAGACTGAAATGCAATGCTCCATCGTGATCGTTCGCCGGATGCTACGGGGTCAGGGTTGTCTATACAGTAAGAGTCTGTTCTGCTCGATAAGCCCTGATGTTACTGACGGCCTGTTGAGCGGTGAGAGAGATTTTTGAGGGGCGGCATCCTGGATCGCCAATGGTGATGGTGCCTTGACGTTCAACAAATATGTATAGTCGTTCACTTATGTCGGAGCAAGGTCTATAGAAAGTCCAACGGATGCCGTCATATTTAACAAGCCACTCTTCTTCAAGCTCTTCGCGAATGAGCTGTTTCAATGCGTTAACCCTCTGCGGATGCGCAGAACTGTCTTTCTCAACCCGAATAACAAAGTGTGCAAGCAGTTCGGTGATTTTTCTTTTAATTTCTTTCAGTATTTATTTTTAAATTGTTGACAGCACTGATTGAGAAATGGTTTTAGAAGCGCTTTCAAGCTTTAACGGCTAAGGCGGCAGCTTGAAAAAGAGAGTTGTTAACTGAGGTGGTTCTGAAATAAGTGCGGATGGGATCAGATATTGCGTTAATCGTACAGATACATTTCAAACATGACTAAATTCTCTAAATCGTTTACCTGTATTGCATAACCTCTTAGGTGGTCACCTTCTTTCATATAAATGGTAGATATTTCATCAGATACTTCTCCTTCATCTTTAAAATTATTACATCCTTTGTCAGGGAGTATGGCCTCGTCATCATATTCCCCTCTATCTCTTACTCTAAAGTTAGAATTTATGGTCTCCGTGAAACCTGAATCTTTAAGCCTGTAAACGCTACAAACAGACATGGGTTCTGAACCTTCTGGCCAATATCTCTTTGAGTAAATTAAGTCCACCGTGTCTGGTAGAACATAGCCAGCTATGGAGTAAACATATTCTTTGCTTTTATCTTCAGATAGGGTTTGTGGTATTTTTGAATATATCGATAAGAATATAGTCCCTAAAGCGACTAATAAGAAAAAGGCAGCGGGTACAATCGTACATCCATAAAGCCAATTTGGTATTTTTCTCATTTTTTAGGTGATAATAAACTGCGGATCTTTCGAGAAAGTAGGGCGAGTTTTAAGAGCCCGTATGAAAAGCCTCATTTGAAGTGAAAAAGCTCACACGGCTAAGCTGAAAGGGCTTGAGCTGCAGTAGAGTTTCTAGGTGTTCCCAAATGAAGTCTTCGAGCGCGAGTTCACTGGAAAATTCCCAGCCTTCGGAGACCTTTCTTAAAGAGACGTTGCCGAGTTCAAAGGCCATCCGTGTCTTCTACAGTTACTGGTTTGGTTCCCACTCAAAAGTAGGATGCAGTTGTTTGAGTTGCTGTAGTTGGGGCTCTAGGATTTGGGTCGGCACGTCGAGCTTTTGAGATAGCTCTAGGACGTTGTTGGCAAAGTCAGTGGCGGTGGCGACATGGGTGCCGAGAGCGATCGCCACGGTGAGCAAGGAGACGATTCGGGTTTTGAGTTTGGTCGGATTGGGTTGCGGCTGAGCCACATCGTTGGTCAGGTCTTCAACCTGAAGTTCGGCCATTGCCCTGTGCTCATCGGGGAAGGCTTGAGCGGCTTCCCGCAGCGAGGTCAGTAGTTGAATGATGTCATCGGCCTGGGCTCCGTAGTTGTTATTGATAGTGGCAGTCATGCTGCCCCAGTTGTTGCTTGCGACATTACCGACTGACCCGTAAAAGTTTTGATTAGAAGTCATGGCGAGTTTCCCCATAGCGTTATCAAGCGATCGTTCGAGAGCCCTGATTTCACCGTGAGCGGCGGCTAACTGCCTGTCATAGAAAGCTTTCACATCGCGCTCAACTAATGCCTTCAGACTTTCTCGTTCCTCCCCAGTCAGCTCTGTTTCGACCTTCAATCGAGCAACAAAGGCTCCCCCTTCTTCTTCAACCGCCTTCATGGTGACGTTGGCTTCGGGATGCTGCTGCCGGACGGCCTGAAGGGATTGAAAGAAAGCCTGCCAGTCGATGCCCTCAGTGAAAGTGATATCGATGGTATCAAGGGCACCCTGCCTAACGGCGATCCACTGCTCAAACTCACCGGCTTGGAAGGTGCTGTTAGGGTTTACTGGCAGGCGGTCTGTGAATGCTTTCCTTGCGGAATTGTAGCCACGAAAGATGTAATCGCATTGGACTCCGTTGAAGGTAGTCGAGCGGCTTTGCCAGTCAGCAATGCACGCTCCGGTGAGCACTGCATTGTCGAAATTAGTGCCCATTACCTGTGCTTCGCAAAGATTAGCGTGGCTAAAGTTACATCCACTCAAATCAAGTTGATTGAGATCAACACCTCTCAGGTCGTGATTAGCTCCGCCTTTATTAACTAAGGTATGCAAGCGAATCCACTCTTCGTCAATTTTTGTGTCAGGACTAAGCTTTGTGTTTTTGAGATTGGCCTTGCTGAGGATGGCGTAGTTGAGGTCGGCTCCGCTGAGGTCGGCTCTTGTGAGGCTGGCTCTTGTAAGGTCAGCTCTTGTGAGGTTGGCTCCGCTGAGGTTGGCTCCGCTGAGGATGGTGTAGTTGAGGTCGGCGTAGGTGAAGTCGGTGTTTTTGAGTTTGGCGTGGTTGAGATTGGCACCGTTGAGGTTAGCGTCTCTGAGGTGAGCGTGGCTGAGGTCGGCTTTGCTGAGGTTGGCGTGACGGAGGTCGGCTCCGCTGAGGTTTCTGCCTACTCCCCCTTCATTGACTAAGGTATGAACCAGTCGCCACTTGGCGTCAATCTCCGTCCCTTTGTTGAGAGCAGTGTCTCTGAGGTGAGCGTGACTGAGGTCGGCATTGTTGAGATTGACGTCGTAGAGGTTGGCCCCTTTGAGGTCGGCTCCGCTGAGGTCGGCTCCGCTGAGGTCGGCTCCGCTGAGGTCGGCTCAATAGAGTTTGTCTACGCTGAGGATGCCGATAACGAGTTTGGCGATGATGAGTTTGCCTCAGAATAGTTAGTAGTGACAATGGACGCCAT
>ERZ1740065.162-NODE-162-length-31315-cov-10.626296_pt1 | contig 31315 bp, 27 predicted proteins | sample MGYA00581738_ERZ1740065 | MGnify/ENA primary metagenome ERZ1740065 (study PRJEB43018, sample SAMN04849749) | marine metagenome | isolation source: floating plastic debris | place: Pacific Ocean | collected 2008-09-01 | study: EMG produced TPA metagenomics...
TGGCGAACACCAGCACTAAACCGAAGAATTGGAAAGGGAGGGGAGTGGCTCTCATGGTCATAAATCGAAGCTAAAGTCTTACCAGTCTAGCGGGACTTGAGAGTCTTGCAGGGATAGCCTGAGCCCCTGAGCGCCGTCGCAGATCTGCCCCTCGAAGAAGCGCGGGCCACGCTAAACACTGGCAATTGAGGCGCTATCAGGCCAAAGCATTATTGCAAGCCACTGCCATTAAGGCTATTATCTTGTGAATAAATCTATTGCGCTCCAGCCGCCCTAATCGCCGATCAATCAGCAGGATGGCTGGAGCAGCGGAATCAGGTCAGAGCCGTTGATATCACCTTCTCAAATCGACCCTAAAGTCATGATTCCTGCTGCCGTTTTGGCGCTATCTGCCGCTGCCCATGGCTTGCTGCTCATGGTACCGATGCCGCAATCGTCAGAGTCCACGTTGATGCCAAACTCTCCTGATGCTGAGTCGGACTCAATTGCGGTCATCATAATGCCCGACGATACCGCAGCCGAAGTCACTGCCGTTCCCGAAATCACGCGGCCATCCGAGCCAGCACTTCCTGCAGCGGCAGAGCCCGAACTTTTGCAACCTGATGTCATCTCTGACGAGGTGCTGTCATCGGCACCGGACCCAGCCAGCCAGCCGCCACCGGAATCTAACCTTGAGACCAACCCTGAACTGCCTCTTGAAGACGGCCTGACATCCCCCGGCTTTGTAGAACCGCAACCGGCAGCTGACCCTGCCACTCTCGGCCCCTTAGTGGGCTACAGCGATACGTTTCCCCATGCTGCTGGGGCCGAGAGTGGCTGCTTTGGCCTGGGCGATTGTCGGCGAGTTTTGGGGGGTGGTAACCATCGGAAAGTGGCGGCATCTCTGATTGACGATTTAGAAAATGAAGGCTACAGCGTTGATCAACGAGATGACTTAGATGATCCCGGTCGCAATGTCTATGAAGTGATCTCGCCAGGTGACACCACCATTCAGTATTTAATCGTATTTTCTGATGGGCTCGAGTCAGCGGTTTATGTCATGAGTGATGAAATTATCACGCTGGCTGAGCTGGAAGAGTTGGCGGCTCAAGGTGTGCGAGGATTGGGGTTAGGGTAATGAAGGGGCTGCAATGACGCTTGTAAAGACCAAACAGTTGCCCCAGCGATCGCACTTAGGATTTTCACCCGTTTCCGGTTGGTCAATTGGGGTTATCGTCATCGCCCTGTTGATTGCCACTCCCCTGATCGCAGTGGTGGCCGGCGCATTCGGCAATCTGGGAGACGACACCGCCAGTGACATTTGGAATCACCTCGCGACCACGGTACTGCCCAGCTACATCGCCAACTCCTTGGGGCTCATGGTCGGAGTGGGCATCGGCGTCCTAGTTTTAGGGGTCAGCACCGCCTGGCTGGTGACCATGTGCACCTTCCCTGGTTGGCAACTCTTTGAGTGGGCCTCGTTGTTGCCCTTGGCCTCCCCAGCCTATTTGCTGGCCTACACCTATACCGACTTCTTGGAATATTTCGGGCCGGTGCAAACGACGTTGAGAACCCTGTTTGGCTGGCAGAGCGCGACAGATTACTGGTTCCCCGATGTGCGATCGCTAGGGGGCGCAATTGTGTTGTTCAGCTTGGTGCTCTATCCCTATGTCTATATGCTGGCGCGGGTCGCCTTTCAAGAGCAGTCGCTCTGTACCTTAGAAGCCAGCCGCTCGCTGGGATGTACTCCCTGGCGCAGCTTTTTTACCGTGGCCTTACCACTGGCCCGTCCCGCAATCGCCGCTGGCACTGCCCTCGCCCTAATGGAAACCCTGAATGACTTTGGCACCGTAGAATATTTCAGCGTACCGACCTTTACGACCGGCATTTATCGCACCTGGCTCGGCATGGGCGAACGACTGGCAGCGACTCAACTCGCCAGCGTTTTACTCTTATTCATTGCGGTTTTGATCGCGCTAGAACGATTTTCTCGTCGTCAAGCTCGTTATTACCAAGCCGTAGGTAATCAGCCCTGCTTCTCGCGCTTCAACTTAACTGGCATGCGAGCGATCGCGGCAGTGCTCACCTGCACGTTGCCCATTGCCCTGGGGCTGCTTCTGCCCGGTCTCGTGCTGCTATGGATGGCACTGGCAAATCTGGAAAAATCTCTCAATCGAGAATTTGTTGACCTCGCCAGCCACAGCCTAATTCTCTCCGGAGTGACAGCAGTCATCGGCATCTTGTTAGCATTGGTGCTCAGTTATGGGGCACGGCTACATCCTGGCCGCAGCGTCCGGTTGAGCGTACAAGTCGCTTCCCTCGGCTATGCCGTACCGGGAGCAGTCATCGCGGTGGGCATCATGATGCCGGTAGGGCGATTAGATAACGCCATTGCCACCTTGGCTGAGCAGTTCTTTAACGTTTCGACGGGGCTCTTGTTGAGTGGCACCATCACAGCCCTGGTGTTTGCCTACTTGGTTCGGTTCCTCGCGATCGCCATCAGCACCGTTCAGGCTGGCCTCACCAAGATTCGCCCGACTTTAGATGATGCTTCCCGCAGCTTAGGCAATAGTCCCACTAAAACCCTGATCCAGGTTCATGCTCCCTTGCTGAGCAGCAGTTTGCTAACGGCAGCAGTACTAATTTTCGTCGACGTGATGAAAGAGTTGCCTGCCACCCTCGTCATTCGCCCCTTCAACTTCGATACCCTGGCCGTCCGCGTTTTTCAATACGCATCTGATGAACGACTGGTGGATGCAGCGGTACCTGCCCTGGCAATTTTGATGGTCGGCATGCTGCCAGTGATCTTGATTAGCTATCACATTAGAGCGGCCAAACTCTAGGAGATCGCGGCTTCAATGTGATTCACGGTGCATGCAAGACCAAGTTCATCGGTCTCAGAGCAATGGATTCAATCAGCTCAATTTCATCCTGAGTCTCTAAAATAAGGCGACAAACCTGGCTCCCCAGCTCCTCCCTCCCTGCATTTCAGCATTGCAACAGTAGTCCGATCACTGAGATAGGGAATTAATCAGGCGACCACACAAATTTGATCCGGAGGTTCCCCTCATCCGCCGATTGACTGACCAATGCCCCCGCCACCGGATCTACCTTGATGCCGAATTCGAGTTCGCACGCAGCAGGCGGTGCCGGAAGTTTTGCCAAGGTCTCAGAGGTGCGGTTAGCCAGGGCTTGAATCGTGCCCATGGCCTGTACCAGCGCCTGCGCTGATTTCGTTGCGAGTTCTTGAGGATGGCGACAGGTGGCGGTCGTTTTGCCTCGCCCATCACTCATTTCAAAGAGCACAATCGACTCTTCAGGAGAGGTCACTGTTTGAATAATGTCGCTGTGCATAGCCTTGCTGAAGATTTGCCGTTGGTTTCTGATTGTAGTCAAAGCAGTTACCGTTAGGGGCTTTGTATGGAGATCGATCACGATCGCATCAACCCGATTTCAGCTCAAATACTGATATCTTTCAGCGCTTGCTTGATGGCACGAATCTGCGTTTGACAGTGAAGGCCATCGTGATCCCAGCAGAGACTAAACCCACTATCGATCAACGTGAATTTTTTATCGATTTTCTAGCTGATGAAAGCGAACTCATTGGCTGACGGTCTGAATCTAGCTGCACTTAAGCCGTCATTCATATGCTTGAACGATGGACTAACGGCAATTAAAGAAGTATAAACATTGCGCTAGATGTCAATCGCAAGCAGTAATGTACTGGGCAAGTGTTTTAGAAAACATAGCCAGCGATCGCAGAATGGAATGCTGATTTTTCCCCAATTGAAAGTTTGATATCAACTGGGTCAGCCTCTGTTCTATTTCGCTTTTTCTCAAAAATTTTCACCAAGATGTAACCGAGGTGTGAAGACTAACGCATGATTTCATATACGTCTATTTCATTAGCGGCCACGTCGGCCATTGTCTTAAGCACAACGCTGGCAATGTCTAACGCCCAGGCTCAAGACCCTATGCTGACCGACACAGTTTGGGAACTGCAGCAAATTCTCTACAACAATGACACCCTTTTAGAGCCAGCTGATCCCGCCGATTACACGATTCAATTTTTTGAAGATGGCACCGTGGGCGTACAGGCCGATTGCAATGTTGTCCGCGGTACTTACGATGCTTTAAACGATTTTATTGCGCTAGGGCCTTCCACATTGGCTGCCTGTGGTCCTGACTCAATCGATGATGAGTATCGCCGCGGCCTAGAAGACGCGGTTGGTTATTTTTTCGAAGATGGCGACCTGTATATGGATTTGCCGGTTGATGTAGGCACGCTCAGGTTCTCTCCCGCGCCGGAAATCGCCGAGGAAATTCCGGAAATGACGGAAGAACCTATGGTCGAGGAGCCAGAAGTCGAACCGGAACCGGAAGTGGAACCCGAGCCCGAAGTGGAACCCGAGCCTGAAGTGGAACCCGAGCCCGAACCAATTCGGGGACTTTGGTAAGCCTCTAATGCTCGGATTCACAGAGTGAACCAAACCCTAGCGTGGGATTTGCCTCACGCTAGGGTTTGCGGACGTTTGTCATGAAACGGAAAATCTCACATTAACGGCAGATCACTGACAACGGGGTATCACATTTCTCCAACGCCTATCAAACTGGAAGAGTGCCGGTTTAGGTCACATTGCTATCGGGTCAGATAAACGGTAGGCTGCGAGCGCTCATGGTTCTGACGGCAAAACAATATGGAAAATCTGACGAATTTGGATGTTGTGTTAGGTGGTTTGGCGATCGCCATCTTAGTCGGCGGGCTGTGGATGCTGCTAGATGGAACAAGCAGTCTGGGCGATTAGGGATGATGAGCAGCATGCCCACTCGCTAAAAAAGTTGCTTAACATAGCGTACCGATCTCCGGGGTTGGGCAGCAATCTCCCCTGACAGAAACCAGCTCTGTCCTAGAAATGTTGTTTAAAGGCACATCCCGAACAAAACATCGAGCATAGATCGCACGGCCGCTCACGGATCAGCGCGCTTGGTCAACGTCACACTTTGCCAAACCGACGATGACGCTTTTGATAAGCACAGAGGGCGCGGTGAAACTCCGCCGGATCAAAGTCAGGCCATAGCGTATCGGTAACATAAAGCTCAGCGTAGGCGAGCTGCCACAGCAGAAAATTGCTGAGTCGCATTTCTCCACTCGTGCGAATTAACAGGTCGGGATCTTCGAGATCAGCCGTATAGAGATGGTGACTAAATAAAGACTCATCAATGTCTTCGGGGGCGAACCTGCCTAGCTGCACCTGAGTTGCGATCGCGCGACAGGCCTGTACAATCTCTTGTCGTCCCCCGTAGTTGGTCGCCACGGTAAAGCGAATACCAGGATTGCTTTGGGTTTGTTGTACCGCCCGATCAATCTCTTCTTGTAAGGAAGCGGGCAGCGACTGCAGATTGCCAACAAACTGAATGCGCACTCCTTCTTTGTCCATGTCTCTGAGTTCTTGACGCAGCACTCGCTCAAACAGCGTCATCAAAAAATCCACTTCTTCTAGCGGACGACCCCAGTTCTCCGTCGAAAAGGCATAGGCGGTTAAGGCTCCGACGCCCCAATCACTACACGTCCGCAGCAGCTTTTTGAGCGTATCCACCCCGCGTCGATGGCCCATAATGCGGGGTAACCCTTGCTGCTTGGCCCAGCGTCCGTTGCCATCCATGATCACCGCGACATGGCGCGGCAGCTTTTGGGTATCGATATCAGCGGGTAGAGATGAGGTCACGAAAGGCTCAGCGGTCATTTTTTCCACGAGGGGCCGACGACGAAAAGAGAGGTAAACGTTGCAGGAGCGATCGCCCCTGCCGGAGCAATCGTTTGCTCAAGCTTTTGAGTTGAGGGCTGACGGCATCTCGATCAACCGATAGAGACAGCCGGGCGCTCAACAACTCCCTTAGTTTACTGCTGGTTAGGGGCCGATTTAGCCTTCCCCCCTCGGCCAATGAGATTGACCCCGTTTCTTCAGAAACGACGATGCAGAGACAATCTTCTACTCGCTCAGTAATGCCCATAGCGGCCCGATGGCGGGTGCCCAGCTGTCGCGAAGCCGAGCGCTCAGAAATCGGTAAAATCACCCCCGCTGCCAATACTCGCGAGCCGCGCACTAATACGGCACCGTCATGCAGCAGCGTACTGGTTTGAAAAATAGTTTGCAGGAGTTCTCGCGAAACTTCTGCATTGAGTTTGACCCCCGGCACCGAAAAATCTCGCTCATCAATGGGGCGATCGGTTTCCACAATGATCAAGGCCCCGATACGGTTTTGCGACAGCTCTTTAGCAGCATCAACCAATTCATCCACGACATTATCAGGCTGCGGCGTCAAATCGCGATCGGGCAACACGAGTAACTGCCCCAATCGCCCTCGGCCAATTTGCTCCAGCAACCGCCGAAATTCGCCCTGCAAGATAAAGGCCATGGCCACTGCCGACCCAATCACCAACTTATCGAGCACGAAAGCCAGTAGAGACAAACCAATGTGACGGCTAATCGTCGCCGCCAACAGCAAGATAATAAACCCCCGCACCATCCACAGGGTGCGGCGTTCACCGATGAGCACCAGGATGGTGTAGACCAGCAGCACAACCAGCACGCCATCCAAGAGTCTTAATGGCCATCCTCTAACAATTTCGAGGATTATCTGCCCTAGCTCCCAGAATTGCCCCATGTGCAGTGCCGTAGCTTAGTTTCAACGGTTGGGCGCCTAGCGATCGCTCCAGTCGAGGCACCGTGGCCCAGCAGCGCCCAACCTGACCGCCGAGCCTCAGCGTTCAAGGGAAGCACTGCCCACACCCCATAGGGGGACGGTGCTGCCCCAAAAACCATCGGCCTCGACCTAGTTAGCTGGCATCAGGGGAGCTGGCAAGCAATCATGACGCATCAAATCCTGTAACGTTTCCCGCTGGATAATGAGATGAGCGTCTCCATCATTCACTAAAATCGCTGCCGGTCGGGGCACTCGATTATAGTTAGACGCCATGCTGTAGTTATAGGCACCGGTACCTGCCACAACGATAACGTCATTCGCTGCCAGCGCGGGCAAATCGGCTTCTTGAATGACGACATCGCCCGACTCGCAGTGCTTGCCCGCCAGCGTAGTTTTCTCCGTCAGCGGAGCCGACATCCGATTGGCGACCAAAGCTCGATAGACCGACTGATAGGTAATCGGCCGCGGATTATCGGACATGCCGCCATCCACCGCCACGTAGGTGCGAATGCCGGGCACTGTTTTTTGACTGCCGACGGTATAGGCCGTTACGCAGGCTGAGCCAATCAGCGATCGCCCCGGTTCAGCAATCAGACGGGGCAGCGGTACGCCCTGCAGCTCGCAGGCCTCGGCAACTGCTTCCGCGACCGTTTTGACCCAGTTCTCAATACTGGGGGGATCATCGGCTTCGGTGTAGCAAATACCCAACCCGCCGCCAATATCCAGTTCGGTCACGGGCAAATCATATTCCGCTGCTTTTTGGAGCCAGCGCACCATTACCCCCGCTAAATCAGCGTGGGGTTGGAGTTCAAAAATCTGGGAGCCAATGTGGGCATGTAAACCGATGCAGCGCAGATGCGGCTGTCTCGCCACGTATTGAAACACGGCTTCGATTTGATCCGGGTCAAAGCCAAATTTGCTGTCTAGATGCCCAGTGCGAATGTATTCGTGAGTATGGCACTCAATGCCGGGGGTCAGGCGCAACAAAATGGGCACCGAACTCTCAGCCCCTGCCATTAGCTGACTCAATGACTTCAGCTCAAACCAGTTATCCACCACAATGCGACAGCCACTATCAATGCCCTGCTGCAGCTCATCAATCGACTTATTGTTGCCGTGAAAGTAAAGATGTTCGGCCGGCACCCCCGCGTTTACCGCCGTCAACAGTTCCCCGGCGGAAACCACATCAATGCCCAAGCCTTCACTGTTAACCACAGCGCAGACGGCCAAGCAATTCCAAGCTTTCGAGGCATAAATCACCAACGCCTCCCCCGGATAATGGCGCGCCATCGCCTCTCGATATTGCTGACAGGCAGCCCGTAGTGTGGCTTCATCCAAAATATAGAGCGGCGAACCAAATCGCTCGACCAACTCGGGTACATCACAGCCCCCTACCACCAAATGATCGGCGTCAGAGACCTGCACCGACAGCGGTAGCAAATTTTGATTAGGCGAGGCACTACGCGCCTGCAGCGTCGCCGCATGGGCAGTCAAATAGCTCAGGCTAGTTTTCGAGGAGTCGACAGTGGAAACCATAAACGTTGCTGCTGTATTTACTGTAAGGATGGACGGGGCAAGCCGGTGCGCCTCAACTGAGGTCTGAGAATATCAGTGTACAATCGAGAACCGCGCGACTGCTGACTGCGGATGCTCAATTCTTCAAACGATGCGCGTTATTTGCCGCCCTGTCGTCTCTCAAGATTTACCGAATGTGGTTACTTTAGACCATCGATGTTTCGGTGGGTTATGGAGCGAAGCGGCCTATACCCGAGAAATCGGTAGCCCCAATAGTGATTTGTGGGTGCTGGAAGTGATGGTGCCCTCGCGATCGCCCAGCCGCCTCAGCGGCATTGGTTGCGTTTGGGCCATCCTCGAAGAAGCCCATATCACTCTCTTGGGAATCGAGCCTGCCGATCAGGGCCAAGGGCTCGGACAATGGTTGTTAATTGAACTGCTACGGGCCGCGATCGCGCGCGGGCTCAGCCGCGCCACCCTAGAGGTACGCCCCTCCAACCATCGCGCGCTGACACTCTACAAAAAGTATGGATTTGACGTTGCGGGTGAGCGAAGACACTATTATCCCGACGGTGAGAGCGCTTTAATTCTTTGGAAACAAGGCCTGCAAACGCCCAATTTCGCGACAGTGTTACAGCACCGGCAAGCTCACCTGCACCAGCGACACCAACTGATCAAAGGTTCTTTAGGTTCTTTGCCCGAGCAACCGGAGTAACGCCCTGTCGCTTCGCTTCGATCACTGACCGAGAAAACGAAGCAAATCGCTCTGAGCCGAAAAACCGCTAGAACACCGGCCTCAAAAATTAAGAGAAGGCAATGAAAGTTTAAGAGAGCGATCGCAACCGGGTGCGACTAGTTTCTAGAAATTAGGCGATGACGGACGGTTTTCACCACTGTGTACGGTGCCACAGTTCGCCAATACCCCTGTGTTAGAATCACCGTAACCAGCGCCCAGCAGGTATTTTGGATTCAAATAATGTTTGAACGCTTCACAGAAAAAGCCATTAAAGTCATTATGCTCGCCCAAGAGGAGGCCCGCCGCTTGGGCCACAATTTTGTGGGGACGGAGCAAATTCTCCTTGGTCTGATCGGAGAAGGTACGGGCGTCGCCGCCAAAGTGCTCAAATCAATGGGCGTCAATCTTAAAGATGCGCGTATTGAAGTTGAGAAAATCATTGGTCGCGGTTCCGGTTTTGTTGCCGTTGAGATTCCCTTCACGCCACGCGCCAAGCGCGTGCTAGAGCTTTCCCTAGAAGAAGCTCGCCAGTTGGGACACAACTACATCGGCACCGAACATCTATTGTTAGGGCTGATTCGCGAAGGTGAGGGCGTCGCTGCCCGCGTTCTAGAAAATTTGGGTGTCGACCTCTCTAAGGTACGGACTCAAGTCATTCGAATGCTTGGTGAAACGGCCGAGGTCTCCTCTGGCGGAGGCCAAGGCCGCACGAAAACTCCCACACTGGATGAGTTTGGCTCCAACCTGACGCAAATGGCCGGGGAAGGCAAGCTTGACCCGGTTGTGGGCCGCCAAAAGGAAATTGAACGAGTGATCCAGATTTTGGGTCGCCGGACTAAAAATAACCCGGTGCTCATCGGTGAGCCTGGGGTGGGTAAGACTGCAATCGCTGAGGGGCTCGCCCAGCGCATTATGAACGGTGACATCCCCGACATTCTCGAAGAGAAGCGGGTGGTCACCTTAGATATTGGTTTGCTGGTCGCTGGCACCAAGTATCGCGGTGAGTTTGAAGAGCGTCTGAAAAAAATCATGGACGAAATTCGCTCGGCGGGTAACGTCATTCTGGTGATTGATGAGGTGCACACCCTGATTGGGGCCGGGGCCGCTGAGGGCGCAATCGATGCTGCCAATATTCTCAAACCGGCCTTAGCGCGCGGTGAGTTGCAATGCATTGGGGCCACCACCCTGGATGAGTACCGCAAGCATATTGAGCGGGACGCGGCACTTGAGCGCCGGTTCCAGCCAGTGATGGTGGGTGAACCGAGCATCGAAGAAACCATCGAAATTCTGCATGGTTTACGCGATCGCTACGAGCAGCACCACAAGCTGAAAATTACCGACGACGCCTTGGATGCTGCTGCCAAATTGGCGGATCGGTATATTTCTGATCGATTCCTACCCGACAAAGCGATCGACCTGATTGATGAGGCTGGTTCACGGGTGAGGTTGATCAACTCGCAATTGCCGCCCGCAGCCAAAGAGTTGGATAAAGAGCTGCGTCAGGTTCTTAAAGATAAGGACAACGCCGTGCGCTCTCAGGACTTTGATACTGCCGGTGAGCTGCGCGATCGCGAGATGGAAATCAAAGCCGAAATTCGCAGCATCGCCCAAAACAAAAAGGCAGATGACGAAAGTGGTGAAGATATGCCTTCCGTCACTGAGGAAGACATTGCCCAAATCGTCGCCTCTTGGACAGGCGTACCGGTTAGCAAGCTCACCGAGTCCGAGTCCGAAAAACTGCTGCACATGGAAGACACCCTCCACCAGCGGCTCATCGGCCAGGACGAAGCAGTGAAGGCAATTTCACGGGCTATCCGACGGGCACGGGTGGGGCTTAAGAACCCCAATCGCCCCATTGCCAGCTTTATCTTCTCGGGGCCGACCGGTGTGGGTAAAACTGAGCTCACAAAATCGTTGGCAGCTTACTTCTTCGGCTCTGAAGAGGCGATGATTCGCCTCGACATGTCGGAATTTATGGAGCGCCATACCGTTTCCAAGCTGATCGGTTCACCGCCTGGGTATGTGGGCTACAGCGAAGGGGGACAGCTCACCGAAGCAGTGCGGCGGCGGCCTTACACAGTTGTGCTGTTCGATGAAATTGAGAAAGCTCACCCTGATGTCTTCAACATGCTGCTGCAAATTTTAGAAGACGGACGCCTAACCGATGCCAAAGGTCGGACGGTCGACTTCAAAAATACGCTGCTAATCATGACCTCCAACATTGGCTCTAAAGTCATTGAAAAAGGCGGCGGCGGCCTCGGCTTTGACTTTGAAGACGATCAAGCAGAATCGCAATACAACCGCATTCGGTCTTTGGTCAACGAAGAGCTGAAGCAGTACTTCCGCCCTGAGTTCTTGAACCGGTTAGATGAAATCATTGTCTTCCGTCAACTCACCAAGGACGAGGTCAAAGAGATTGCCGATATTTTGCTGAAGGAAGTCTTTGGGCGTCTATCTGAGCAAGGCATTGAGCTGGAGGTGACGGCTCGCTTTAAAGACCGCTTGGTCGAAGAAGGCTATAACCCCAGTTATGGTGCTCGTCCCTTACGTCGAGCCATTATGCGGCTGCTAGAAGACACGCTGGCCGAGGAGATCTTGTCAGGTCGCCTGGGTGACGGTGACACGGCATCGGTGGATGTTGATGACACCGGCAAAGTCGTCATTCAACCTGGGGAACGACGTGAACTGCTAACTCAAGCAGCTGACTAAAGCCTGAATGAACGTGGGTAGGACCCATCGCTCTTAGCATCGACAAGGGCAGCTCTCTTCTGGAGAGAGCTGCCCTTGTCTTTTCATGAACATTCTTAAAGGTGATTCTCAGATAGCTTGCTAGACGTTGAATTGCCCTGAATAATAAGTGACATAGGTTTGCGGGATGATAGGTTCCTTAAACCTCAGCTCAACAATCCGCAATCATCGGCAGTTTGGAGAAATAATATGGGCTTGATAAAAACGATATTTGGTGGCATCTTTGGCCTGATCGGTGGCATCTTTGGCGGCATTGCTGGCATCTTTGGCATCGGCAAAAAAGGCGAGTATTTTATGGAGCTGGATGAAGCGAGCGCTCCTGCCCCAACGCCTGCTCCTGCCCCAACGCAACCGGCTGCTGAACCTGCACCAGCAGTGGCATCAACCGCAACTCAGGAAACTCCAGCCCAGTCTGCGCCGAAAGCCATTGCGAAGCCAGCAACTGAAACTGTCAAACCGGCAAAAGCCACTCAGCCCCAAGCCGCACTGGTAACGAACTTTGCCACTGATTACTTGGTCAACTCGAAAATGAATCGGGCACCGCGTCGTCGTCCTGGTCCTAGCATGTCGCCCTTCAAAGATATGGTTCGCGACATGAGTCGTAAATCACCATCTATGGGCTGAGTGCTCAGCGCCACCTCTTCATAATTCACAAACAAACCGGCAAGCCTTGATCAACTGAAGGCTTGCCGGTTTGTTTGTGAGCAGACTCGACGGAATTCTAAACCGTTTACGCACTTCGCTCAAGGAGATTCCTTGATTTTGCACAGCCGACGTTTCTCATTCCTGGCAAAAAAGCTGCTCTCATGCTTTTTGTTAAGGCAATTGGACCGCCACATTACAAAGTCGCTGTAGCGCAGGAGGATCTTCACATCTATCCAGGTCATATATCAGTGCATTTCTTAAGAAATTTAAGCTCCGACCGCTTGATTTAGGCGTTATCCTGTTGATCTTGAGATGAATGTCCTTTTGATACCAATTTGGGTTGATCTATGCGGAGGAAACGGCGATCGCGACGGCATTGGCGCATGGGATTGATGCTGTTGTTGGTGCCCTTGGCTTGGCTGGGACAAAGCCAAGTGAAAGCAAAATTGAGAGAGCCGCAGGCAATTCTCGTGCTAGGCGGCGCGCCAGAACGCGAGCACTTTGCCGCAGAGTTTGCCAGTGAACATCCTGATTTAGAAGTTTGGGTCTCCTCAGGTACCAATCCTGAATACGCGCAATGGTTGTTTCAAGAAGCTGACATTGCCTCCGATCGCGTCCGCCTCGACTATCGTGCAGTGGATACCGTGACTAACTTCACTACCATTGTTGACGATCTCAAAAAATCAGGGGTCGAGAGCGTTTATCTGGTCACTTCTGACTATCACATGCGGCGAGCTGCCATTATCGCTCAGGTCGTATTAGGCCGACATGATATTGCCTTTCAACCGCTGCCAGTCCCCTCTGAAGACAATGCCTCAGAACCCTTAGTACGCGGGCTGCGAGACGGAGCGAGGGCGATGCTATGGGTATTTACGGGACAAACAGGCTCGGTGCTTGGGCAAAAGCTCAGCAAGTCTTGAGGTAACTCTGGCGCGATTACCGAACAATCGTGATTCAATCTGCCGGTTTTCTATCGCCCTTGACAGGGAAAGCTACAATTAGTTCGCATTTCAGCATTGCTGTTGCTGTCTAGCCTGATATTCTCCTATGCCATCCACTATTAATTCTCCGTACACGCCTGAACAAATCAAGGTTTGGTTTCGAGGTTTACTCACCATTGCTTGGGCTGATGGACACTTTGACGAAGAAGAAAAAAGTCTGATTACGGCAATGACGCAAGAGGAATTTGCCCCTAACATCGGATTTTTTGATGCGTTAGAGCCAATTTCGCCAGCGCAACTAGCAGACACCTTAGGCAAACAAACTGAAGCCGCTGAGAACTTCTTGCGTACGGCAGTCATGGTCGCGCTGGCCGATGGCGTTTATTCTACGGAAGAAGATCACCTGCTCCATAGTTTTTGCACAGCCGTGGGCTTAGAAGCTCAGCTCCTAGATTCAGTCCGGTCGACACTGTACAACGCTCAAGAGTCGGCAGCAGGTGAACTCAGCCAGAGCGATGAGCCCGGCCTAGAACCTCTGAAACCCGCCAAAGAATGGTTAGACCAACTGGAGGTCAACGATCCTCGTCTTGCCCGATTTATCTGCAAGCTAGTGCCGTCCCAATGTCCGTTTGAACGCGATGTGACGCTGTTCAAACGCAAGATTGTCCACATTCCACCCATGTGTAAACTCAATCCACTCTACGAGCAGTTGGTGGGGTTGCGGTTTCGGGCCTTGTCTTATCTCGCCGATGATTGCGGCGAAGACGTGACGCCCTACGTGTAGAGGCATGGACAAGGTGAGTTGAAGGCAGTCATGCAGTTCCTTGGTAGCAGGACTTTGAATCTTTTCTCCCCCTGCTCCCAAAGTTTGAAGTAGGCCGAAGGAGAAACGGAGCAAGTGCTGCAAGATGTCGAACGACTCTACAGAAGTCGTTTCGCGTTTAAAACACGTTATCCGTTAATGACCAAAACCTCATGAAGCAGGCATTATCGCGCCTGCTCAACAAACCAAGCTAGAGGCTGAAACCTTTGAGGTACAGCAAGTTGCGACCTGATGAGTGTTCCTCATTCTCTGGCAAACTCGACACACGACAAGCTGATGCTTTTGCCACCCTCAATTCCTTAATCTTCACTCTCTGCAGATGAAACTTCTGATGTGGCGTGCCCTCTTGGATCTTGATACGGGGACTTAGGTAGCGCTACCTTTTCTCAACTTACGAAGAAAACAATTTCTCTAGCTGTTTGCGCACCCAAACTACTGGGTTTGTGTCGTATTCGCTAGTAATGAGACCCAACTCTCTCAAACGACGTTTTTGTTGAGTAAGTTCGGTTTCATGGCGGCTCATTTGTTTGACGATGCGATCGTAAAGCTGCGGCTGACTCTGCAAAATCTGCTTGAACCCTTGAGGGCTAATGGCAAATACAGTCGTGTCTTCAATGGCCTTGATCGTCACTGTTCTCGGCACCCCTAACATCAATGAAAATTCGCCTAAGAATTGCCCCGAAGTTAATACTGTAGGCTCGTCATATCCTTCCAGATGGTAACTCACAGCACCTGACAAGATAATATAAAATGCATCACCGGGATCGCCAACATTAAACAGAGTCTCATCAACATCTAGCCGACGACGATGACCAATCTCAACGAGTTTGCGTAATTCTACAGCGCTACACTGACTGAAATAGGGAATGCTTTTGAGCAAGTCGCGCACGGCTACCGGCTTAGGCACCAGCTCATTGAATGATGGCGCAACATGTTGGATATCAGTGTATTTTTTATACTCATTCTCTGAAGACTGCACCACGATATTGGGATTACGATGCCATAAATCGTAGCGTGGTGAGGCTAAACGAATCTCATGTTGACGCAGATTTTGGTCAATGATGAATCGTAGAGAGCTTTCCGTTTTGTGTTTGAGGTCAATCCGATCAACCCAAACCCAAAGCACAAAGTCTAATGAATATTCACCAAATCCAATGAAATAGACCTCGGGCGGATGTTCGTAAGAGACCGTCTCTTCCAAATAGGCCGAATCTAAGAGAGCCTCGATTACCACAACAGCATCACTCTCGTGGGAAACGCTCAGATAAATAGGCACCCATCCTTTCGGATCGCTATAGGTCCAGTTAATGACTTTGTGACCCGCTAATTCACTGTTAGGAACGACAATATGGCGTTGGGTAATCGTTCGAATAACCGTCGATCGCAGCGAAATTTCAACAATATATCCCGTGAGTTCTCCCAGCTCTACAAAGTCACCTACTTTGAGCTTTTGCTCAACTAGCATGGCGAGGCCACTGACAAAATTTCGGGTTAAATCTTGAACACCAATACCAATGCCAATCCCTAAGCTACCGGCTAAAACTGCGATGGGGGCAAAATTAATGCCTAACGTTTGCAGGAGCACTAGGCACAGAGTGGCTCCCAAACTGTAGCTAGTAATCGTGGCAATTGATTCCCGGATGCCTGGCTTTAAGCCGAGTCGGCTCAAAATTAAGCCTGAGAGAATCCGCTTGAATACGAGAGCCACGACGATCGCCAGCAAAACAGCGAGGAGAAACTGAGCGATCGCACTGAGCGTCAGTTCCGCATTCCCCACTCGTAAAAAAGGCGCATTGATTGTTCGTTGGATGATGTCCAATAAACTAGCCATCCAAGCTCAAGGGATTGAGAACGGGAAGATCACTTTGTCAAAAACGCGAACACCCTTGGTATGACAACGCTCACACACCAGCGAAGTCTTAGCGGCATGATGTCCTAAAGGCCATTGACCGAAGGGTATACGGCACCCGAACCAAGAGACCATTAGCAATCATATTCCTTAAAGAATCTGTAATGTCAGTAAGAAATTATTGGCTGGTAATGGCTGAAGTGATTTGTGTGGATGGCTATTGGCGCTTTAGTAGACCTTTGCCTTGGGATTTTAGGAAAGCCAATATCGTGGGTAATCATCAACACCGTGCAGCGATGCTCACTCCAAATACGTAACAGTTCTTCCCTTTTAATCGCATCCAATGCGCCACAAAGCTCATCGAGGACAGCACTTCGAGGCAAGACGTCAATGTCCCGCAAACACGAAACCCGGCCACTAAAAAAGCCGGGGGTATACCCCCGGCTTTTTTAGTCTAGGCTTGAGTCGTCTCGACTCAACAACCGTCTACCCCGCAGAATTTGTGTGCGTACAGCACCTCTGCGTCGCAGATGTAGGCGATACCGGAATAATCTTCGAAAAACTCCGCTGCAACCTTATCCGAAATCGCCAGTGCCATCTCCCGTGTGTCGGTGAGCACCTCGAATTTGATATTCGCGGTCGTATCGGAGACATTGGGTTGTCCCGATGAGCGCATGTTGCGACTGCCTTTGCCGCCAGTCTCCAGCACCGTATAACCGGTTGCCCCGACTGCATCAATGATGTCGGCAATCTTTTTCAGCAGCAACTTTTCAGTGACGATAACAAGCTTTTTGGCTGGCTTAGCCATGTAAGTTACCTCCTTACGCGTGTATTCATGAAACGATATAAAACCTTAGGGAAGCGGCAACACCGAGCGATAGTGCGTATCTAGTTGCCGCGTTGGCGCCGGTTCAGGGAAGTCTCGGCAGACCATAAGTTGTCTAGTTAGCCCCCTCCCATAGTTGCCTGGGCAAGCTGAATGAAGAGCGGTATGCAGACAGCCAGGGCGATCGGTGTGCCGACAGCTGTGGACGAGCCGATGTAGGCGGAGGGATTAGCCTTGGGGATGCCAGCACGTAACGTGGGCGGCCCAGAGATGTCTGAACTGGAAGCAGCGATGACAGATAAGAGGACGACGCCACCAGGACTGAAACCCGTGGTGATATGGGCAACATAGCCAAGACCAAAGCCAATGAACCCATGGAAGATCGGTGCCAGCACAGAATATAGAACATACCACTGGCCCACCTTGCGCAATTCACTCAGTCTTGACCAAGCTTCCATACCCATGACCAACATCAGAACCGAAAGCAGACCGCGGAAAGGAGGATCGAAGAAGCCCTCATAGACCCTCTCAGGTTGGGTCAAAATACCGAGTGCGAGACCGAGCAGCAGAGCTGAGAGGGCTGATCCCTGGAGGCTTTCCTTAATGATGGGCCAGATCTTGACTCGCCCACTTGGAGCACCACCTGACTGACTGGAAGACCCGCCGCCGGAACCGCCCGCTTCACCAGAATTGCCGCCTGCAGCACTACGCGGGTCAACATTGGAGTATCCACCGGCAGCAACGGGCTGCATGCCGCTATATTCCTCCTTCCTGAGATACTCTTCGTTTTTGAGATACTTGTCGCGCTTCTGCTTGCCAGCATAAATGCTCGCCAAGACAATCGCCGTCACCAGCGCGGGAATATCCATAAAGGGATAGAGAGCAGCGGACCAAGCCTCGTACTGCATCCCTTCCGTTTCCAGCAGCGTGATGCCAGCAGCGAGGGTAGAGCCACTCACAGCACCGAACAAGCCCCCGGTCGCAAGGGCATCCAAGGTTTTGACGCCTGGCATTTGGGCCAATGTAAAGCGCGCGATGAAGACGACCAGGATGCCGATGACCATGGCGAACAGGGCGGGCAACAGCATCTCCGCCAGATTGGCATTACGGATAGCAACGCCGCCGCTCAGACCGACTTTGATGAGCAGCATGAAGACGATGAACTTATAGATTGAATCGGGAATGGTCAGTTTGCTACCGAGAGCAGCAACGATCATGCCTCCTAGCAGAAAGCCCAGCGTCGGGGACTGCAACTTCCCCACAAAGAGCGTCAGAAATTCGGACAAGAAATCCACAGTTACCTCCTTTCGCCTCCCCATTGGCTGAGGAGTGATAGTTTCAACAAGTTAAAAGCCGGATGTCAAAGAAAATAGAGGTGAAGCGCTTCACCCCTACAGCACAGGTGTTGCGCGAAAACCTGTCGACAGGATGTCCAGAGATGGCCGTTCTCTGAACGAGGGAGAAGGCGAGCGCGATGCGCCTCAGCCTTCATAGATTCAAGTCAATGAAGAATTAACTCCTCATGTGCTTAAATCTATCATTGAATTTGCTGATTCAGACGCCTAGGCAGGCGAATCCGGAATGAAATGTTAAATTCCATTCATAAGTTTTACTTTTATTTTGGGGCACAGACATTCCCCTATTTAATGCGAGTAGATACAGTAGAGGTCTTCCGCACTTGTGAAACGATAAGCATGAGTCGGCTCACTAACTATCCCGACGAACCCGGTCTTCGAGGCAGCGCCAAGCCTTATATGGGCAATGGCTTGTATCGGTCTATTGTCAGTCGGTCTTTCGAACCCACCGATCCACTCTGCTGAGGGCGGCTTATGCCTTTGCTATCGCAAGTCCGCTGGTTGGCAGCATCGCTAGAAATCGCAGCTGGGCTATTCTCACTGCCACCGCCGCAATCGACGTCTCCGGAAGTCACTAAGCGACTTGTCGCTTAGTGTGAGCAACTGCTGAGCAATCACCGTTGCATAGGGCTGCACTCAAGCTGATGCATGCCTGGGTCAAGCCACCGTTTTGCCGCTGGCACGATTGGAAATACAAGGTCTGCGCCCGCTGGCTGCCTTAACTCAGCTCACCTGGCTTTCCCTCAGCACAAATCAGATTGAAGATATTGCCCCTTGCGATCGCTCGTCAACTCAGCACAGCTCTTTTGAATAGCGATCAAATTACCGGTCTACAATCGCTGGCTGAACTCCCCCAATTGCACACCCTGACGCTACGACAACACCATCACCGATCTCAGTCCAATAGCTTCATTACGCTCAGTTGAAAACCCTGGATCTGTTTGTAAATCAGATTACTGACCGGTTACCGCTATCGATAACCTGGTTAATCTGGTGCCCCTGTCGCTAGCCGAGCTGGAGCCCCTGAGCCAATTGTCATATCTGGTTCTGGACAACAATCAAATTCGCGATCTACAGCCATTAGCCGACTTCACGCCACTCCATGGCCTGCATCTCTTTAGTAAGAGCTGCAGCGACTGGGCGACCTTAGTGGCACTCCTCGAACTGTGATCGAGATCGTTGGGCAAACATCCCCTCGAAGAGATCACAGCGCTGTCTACTGCCATCAAATTGGCAGAGCTACTGCTTAAGAAATAAGGGCGTTGCTGAATCGAAATATGAATCTATCCGAGTTGTTAGTGATCTTGCCCCCTAAATCCCCCAATTCTGGGGGACTTTGAGAAATCCGGCTCCCCCAGAATTGGGGGCTGGGGGGCGAATTCATGCCGTAATTCAGCAACGCCGAAATAAGAAACAGGTCACCGACATCTAGCCCCTGCAGACTCTACAGCAATTGACCTAGCTCAACCTGTACGTCGTTGAAGTGGCGATGCTGACTCCGCTAGACCGATTAACGGGGCTAGATTTACGCAAACCTGACCGACGCGATTCCCGAAAGGAGAGGCTCCGCCAACGCACCTAGCCGCCCCCTCCTGCAACGGGTCTGCTTTTCTTACCGAAGGGCTCCCTGCAGCTATCAGCAATCAGAGCCAGCCGAATCTTTTGCTGTGATTAATCGATTTGAATCTGAGGGATTTCGGTCGGTGGTGTGGGTTCCACTGGCGTACTATAACGGGCCAGGTTAAACCAGATCACAGCCAGCAAGACCCCAACACCACAGCCCATTAAAAAGATCCAGCCGTGGGACGGCTCGAGCACACAGAGGAGTCGACGATTCTGACCATACACCTGCACCAGCCAACCTTCATCAGTCTCGGAGATGGACTGAGATTTTTTTGACTCAAATTTATTCATGGCTTTCGCTCTATGGGGACCAATAGTTGCCTGTTGCTGAGCTGACCGCTGGGGAATCAGCGACGAAAACACCTGGATTCGTTCACCTATGCACAGAACAGCAGTCGCTGGTCAACCGGAGTGATCACTTCTAAAACTCTGCAGATTCCCAGACTAAAATCTATGCTTTTCCAGCCAGTCATATTGTTTAGTTTATGATCCAATTCTGTTAATCAACCACCCAATAGGGTCAAAAATTTAGACGGATTTTTAGAATAGAAACATAATTTCTACTTATATCTAGTAGCTGGAGGCGAGCTACTCTACTATCCATAGAGCGGGCTTGCCCGATTTTTGGCCTCTTGAGGAATCCCCTGTGTCCCCTGAAACCATCACGGCTGACGTGCTCATTGTGGGAGGTGGTACCGGGGGCACGGCAGCGGCTATTCAGGCCGCGCGGCGGGGGGTCAATACGGTGCTCGTTAGTGAACTGCCCTGGCTGGGGGGCATGTTGACCGCCGCTGGGGTGGCAGCTCCCGATGGGAATGAGTTGCGAGCTTGGCAAACCGGCTTGTGGGGGGCGTTTTTGCGCGAGTTGCAATGGCGACAGCTCGGCGGTTTAGACCATGCCTGGGTGAGCTTCTTTACCTATGAACCCAAGGTGGGCGCGGCAATTTTTGCTGACTGGGTCAACGCGTTACCCAACTTGCAGTGGATTGTCGGCTTGGTGCCTAAAGCAGTGATACGCCAGGGCGATCGCGTGCAGGGGGTGCAATTCGACGGTCTCATCGTGCAGGCTCAAATCACGATAGACGGCACTGAGTTAGGCGATTTGCTTGCCTTAGGGGAGGTACCCTACCGCTGGGGCTGGGAAGATCAGAGTCAGTTCTCAGAACCCAGCGCCCCCAAATCTCTAACCAATCCGAGCGATCCGCTCCATCAGATTGTTCAGACTTATCCTGTGCAGTCGCCGACCTGGGTGGTGCTACTGCAGGATTATGGTGCGGCCCCAGGGGCACCGCCCATTATGCCGACAGTTGACTATGACCCAAGCCGGTTTCAAACCGCTTGGCAGGGCTATGGCACTGACCGATTTTTGACCTATGGTCAGCTACCGCAGCGGCAGTTCATGCTTAATTGGCCGCAGCAGGGCAATGACTATGGCATGGGGCTACAGCGCCTAGTGGGCAACCCAGCAGAGCAGCACGCCTGGGCAGAAGAAGCGATCGCTCACAGTCAAAATTTCGCCCATTTCATTCAGTCAACGTTGGGACAGCGATACGGATTGGCAACTGCAGCCTTTCCCGAACTGCCTGGCCAGTTGGGGGGCGGCGCTTTTGCCCTCATGCCCTACTACCGCGAAAGCCGTCGTCTGATCGGCCTAACCACCGTGACCGAGCAAGATATTTTGCCGCAGCCCGGCCAGCGGTCGGCGGCTTTGTCAATAAACACCAACGGACACATGAGTGCGATCGCGATCGGCAACTACCCCAATGATCATCACTACCCTGGCTTTGAGATGCCTCTAGCCCCTAAAGCCCATCGCTGGGGCGGTCGCTGGACGGGGACGCCATTCACGATTCCTTACGAAGCCTTGGTGCCCGCTGCAATCGAGGGTTTGCTCGTCTGCGATAAAAATATTTCAGTTTCCCACATTGCGAATGGTGCGACTCGCCTGCAGCCTGTCGTGTTGGGGATTGGCCAGGCTGCAGGTATGGCGGCGGCGCTCTGTATCGAACAGGGATGTGAACCGCGTGGGTTAGCCGTTGAGCAGCTGCAGCGAGCCCTGCTCAACGAGCCCACCGCCCCGGCAGCAATTGTGCCATTGGTGGATAATTCACCCGAAAATCCGGATTGGCGATCGCGGCAACTGTATTACCAAAATCATTTAGAACATGCTTTTCAAACCGCTGACGTCAGTCTTTCATTTCCCCAATTTTTGGGCGAATCTACGGAAGCGATTCCTAAAATTCATGAGTTTGAAGGAACCTTAAAGATCAGCGAAACCGGGAGAAGTTGGCAGGCAAAACTGCAGTTGTCCGACCATCAGGCACTTGATGTCATAACGCTTGATCCGGCTGTAAATCAGGCGATCAGCCAATTTAAAACCTCGCAACCGATCGCGCTACAGGGCTATCCCAACTGGGCAGCAGGCTGGCTTCAAGTAATAGCAATAAGAGCCCATTCGTCAGATTCAGGAATATTACGCAGATAAATTTTCCTGAAGAACAATCGACCTCTCTGAAACAAGAAATAGAACCACACAGAGGGGTCGTCAAACATGTTTTGTTTACAAAATATCGCTCGATACTTTTTTGCCGCAGCTGCCTTAGGCTGCTTGAGTACCAGTGTCATGGCGCCTCAGGGGGCGTTTTATCTCGTTGAAGCCAGCGATCACGACGAGACCAGTCACCGAGGCAGTGGACGAGTCGTGACGCAAGGGCCGGAGGCGATGACCTCCGTCGAGGGCATCGCCTATCGCGGCACGGGGCGGCTAGAGCAGCCGGACGAACTCAAAGTCGGCCATCGCGGGAGCGGTCGCATCGACAATAGCACTGATACCAGAGCGGTGGCCTATCGGGGTAGCGGGCGGGTCGTGCCTCAGGGCCTCAGTCGTCCCGAGTTTGTCTAGCCTTGCCTGTTGGCTGCATCCGACTCCCTTGAGTCAAGTGGCCAAGACCGTGATGCCGATGTTGGTCGGATATTGCTGAAATGATGGGTTGAGTGCGATCCGCGATCGCGCTTTGGGGTCAAGACAACGCCAATCTCAGTGGCTCAAAGTAGCTGCTTTTGACGTCTTGCTGTCTCAGAGAACATCCACGACTCCCCCCAAAGTCGCCAAAAGCCCCCGAGGGTAGTAGCATCATTAGCGATTCCGCAAATAGGCTTCCCGGTTTTTCGACCCTTTGAGGTCATGCAGTCCCCGTGACTTCGTGATCGCTGGGTAGAACGACTGGCTGGTTTCAGCCGTTCTGTCTTTAAGTCAGACCTATTAGCGGTATTGGGTTTCGAGTTATGTTGAGTGCGTCAGAGTCTGTTACCAACGATATGGATCTAGTCCGTCAGCTGAGTCCCAGTGCGATCGATCAAATTCTCTTACATATTGCTTTTAGCGCTATGCGAACGGGCGGACATCGTCACGGCGCTTTCTTAGATGCTGCGGCCACCGCAGCTAAATGTGCGATTTATATGACCTATGTCGAGCAGGGTGAAAACCTGCGCATGACCGGGCATTTGCATCATATTGAGCCTAAACGAGTCAAGGCGATCGTGGGCGAGCTTGAAGAAGCGCTCACCGAAGGCCGACTCTTAAAGATGTTGGGGTCACAAGAGCCCCGTTATTTAATCCAATTTCCCTACGTGTGGCTTGATCGCTATCCTTGGCAGCCGGGTACCCCCCGCATCGCGGGCGCGAGCTTGACCTCTGAAGAAAAGCGCGTCTTAGAACGCAAGCTACCCGCTGGAGTGCCAGATGCCCAGCTAATTACCGCCTTCCAATTCTTAGAGCTGATTGAGTTTTTGCACGAGCGATCGCAAGAGGAGTTTCCCCCTGATCGCCGCAGCCCGCTGAGTGAAGCCCTGGCCGAACATATCCGGCGACGGCTGATTTATTCGGGTACAGTGAGCCGCATTGATTCACCTTGGGGCATGCCATTTTATGCGCTCATGCGGCCCTCCTATTCGCCTGCGGATCAAGAAGAACGTACCTTCATCATGTTGGAAGATACGGCCCGATATTTTCGCATCATGCGCGATTGGGCCGAGCGCCAGGGCAAAACCATCCGCATTTTAGAGGAACTGGATATTCCGGCAGACAAGCTGCCTGATGCGATCGCTGAGCTAGACGAAACCATTCGCGCTTGGGCCGATAAACACCACGAAGCTGGCGGACAGCCGATGGTGCTGCAAATGGCGGTTGGCGAGCAAGAGTCAGCGACGATCCGTTCTGACGAATTGGATGACGGCTTTGATGAAGAGTTTGACACTGAGGTGCAATAGCGCTGACGCTGATCGCCACACGATTTTTGAGCAACCCTTTCAGGTTGGCCAAACGCTAGTGCAAACCTAAGGCGAAAAGTTACCCTGGCGAAGAGCACTCGAAGGGGAACCGTCGCTATGATCATCGCGCAAATCTCAGATCTGCATGTGCAGCCTGCGGGTCAGCGGGCCTACGGCATCGTCGATACTAATCGCTTATTAGAAGCCGCGATCTCCCAGCTCAATCGCCTGCAGCCGCAGCCTGACCTCGTGGTCGCGACTGGTGACTTGGTTGATGAGCGCACCGAAGCCGAATACACGATGTTGAAATCGCTGCTGGCTCCGCTGCGCGCCCCGCTATATCTGGCGATGGGCAACCACGACGATCGCACCGCCTTCCGCACCGTCTTCCCCAACTTGCCGTACCTGCCTCCTAACGGCTTTGTGCACTACGTTTTGGAAGAGTATCCGGTGCGCATCATTGTGCTCGACACGCTGGTCGATGGCGAAGGCTACGGCGATATGGATGCCGAACGGCTGGCCTGGCTAGAAACTCAACTAGCCGCTCAACCCCACAAGCCGACCATCATTTTTATGCACCATCCGCCCTTTGCTACCGGTCTGCAGGGGATGGATCAACTTCGCTGCCGGGGCAATGAAGCGTTAGCGGAGCTGATCGCGCAGTATCCCAATGTGCAGCGGGTGGCCTGTGGTCACCTTCACCGCTCGATTCAAACGATGTGGGCAGGCACCGTGGGCAGTGTGGCACCCAGCGTCGCCCATCAAGTCGCCCTCAAGCTGACCGCAGCACAATCACCGGCCTTCGTGATGGAGCCACCCGCCTTTCACCTACATCTGTGGGATGACGCCACGGGCTTGGTCACCCACACAGCCTTTATTGGGGAATTTGCGGCTTATTCTTATCAGACGAAAGCCGCGATCGCGCTCTACGCTTAAATCGACAGCGGCAGACAGACAGCGGCAGCAGCAGTGAACAGACTGAACTCAGATCAGCTGGTTGCTGCTGCTGACCAGTGATACAGCCCACTAAAATCGACGAAGGGCTTCAGCCTCTACAATTAATTCCACAGGTTTTTGAGCGGGCCTATGCCACTTACCACCAGGAAACCGGAACTGCCGTCTAATTTATGGCGGGCTCGGTTATCGCGTCGCATCGTATTTTGGGTCTTTCTCAGCATCGTGGTGATTGAGGCGATCATCCTGGTGCCCTCAGTCCTCCGTCGTGAGCGCGAACTGCTGGAATATTTGCAGGCCCTGTCTGGGGCTCAAGCCGAAGGAGTACTCAGCACCAAAGGCGACCTCAGCACAGCAAATGATGCCAAGGTGCTCGACAGTCTCGAAAGCTTACTGAGCAACGAAGTCGTTTTAGGGGGAGCCCTCTATCGCACCGATCGCACGCCAGTCGGTGAATTTGGCGAAGTCCCAGAACTGACGCTGGAAGCCGCCTTGTCCCAAACCCAGAGCATGAGCGGCGGTGATCGCTACAACCGTCGCACGCAGCGTTACGATGTGCTGTCCCAAATGTCGTCCCTCGGCGGGCGATATTACCTGATCATTCGCCACGATGCCACCTGGGTGGGGCGCGAGTTTTACTACTTTATTGCCCGCATCACTGGCCTCGTGTTCATCATTTCGGTGTTTGTCACCGGGGCCACAATGGTCGTGCTCGATCGCTTGGTGATTTCTGCCGTCTTAGCCCTGCGGCGCGATCTGCGACAGGCAGGCAAGTCGCTCCGACGCAACGAAGATGTGCGATCGCTGTCCTTTGAATCAGTCAAACGCGAAAAGCTCCGACAAGATGAACTGGGCGACGTCATCACCACCTTTGAGGAAATGGTGAATCAAGTTGGTGCAGCCAACACCGAACGAGACCACGCCGAAGCGGCCCTGCGCCTTTCGGAGGAAAAGTTTTCAAAATCGTTTTATGCCAGCCCCAATCCCATGAGCTTGAGCATTCTCGAAACGGGGGAGTTGCTGGAAGTGAACGATAGCTTTTTGGGGCTTTACGGGGCGAGCCGCGACGCTGTGGTGGGCAAAACCGCCGCTGACTTGGCCCTGTGGGCTGACCTGAGCGATCGCAAGGCACTGTTAAAAATCCTCCAAAAACAGGGCTACGTCCGCAATCAAGAATATCGGTTTCGCACTGCAGGGCAGCGCTACCGCACCGTACTTTACTCAGCAGAAACTGTTTTTTTCGATGGTCAACGCTGCATTCTCTCCGTTTCTAACGACATTACCGAGCGTAAAGCTGCCGAAGAAGCCCTGATCGAAAGTGAACAACGCTTTCGCACCTTGATTGACCAAGCAACCGATGCCCTGTTTGTCGTCGATGTCGATGGGCGGCTGATCGACGCCAATCGCGAGGCTTGTCAGACCCTGGGGTATACCCGCGATGAGCTGCTACAGCTGTCAGTCCCAGACGTGCAAAAGTCGGTGACTCTGGCAGATTTAGAAAACGATTGGCAACTGCAGCCCGGTGAGGCGACCACCCGTGAGGGCATTCATCAGCGCAAAGATGGCAGTCAGTTTCCCGTTGAGGTGCGGTTGGGCCGCATTGAAATTGGCGGGCGATCGGTGCTGCTGGCACTGGCTCGCGATATTACCGCCCGCAAACAAATGGCCCAAGCGCAAGCGCGGCTGGCCGAAATTGGCGAACTCGCAGCCATGATCGTGCATGAAGTCCGCAATCCGTTGACGACGGTGTTGATGGGGCTACATTCGTTTGAGCAGATGGATCTGCCCGATCGCGCCCAGATGCGCCTGTCTTTTGCGCTGGAAGAATCCGAGCGACTGCAGCGGCTATTGAACGAAATCTTGATGTATGCCCGCGAGCAGCAGCTAGATCTTGCCCCCTTAGAAGTCGGGCCGTTGTTGCAAACACTGCGCGATGAATTTGGCCATCAGCCAATCGCGGCAGAACGAACCATCAAAACCTTGGGTTTCGATCAGGCAGGCCATATTGCCGGCGATCGCGATCGGCTAAAACAAGTGTTTATCAATCTACTCAGCAATGCTTGCGAGGCCGCCCCCGCCGCCGAGACGATTACTTGCACCCTGATCGAGAAGGCTGATTGTGTCGTAGTGACCGTCCATAATGGCGGGCCGCCCATTCCCCCTGACATCTTGCCCAAGCTAACTCAGCCCTTTTTTACGACCAAATCGAGCGGCAATGGCTTGGGTCTGGCCATCACTCGCCGCATCATCGAAGCCCACGGCGGCACTCTGCACTTTGCCTCAACGGCTGAGGCTGGCACTACCGTGACAGTGCAGCTGCCCATTCACCTAAGCTGCGATTTGGCGACTTAAAGAAATTTCTGCAAGGGTTTGACACTGACAATCTGCCGCGATCGGGGTACTTTTCGGGCAACTCTATTACTTAGCGCAGGAGTGTCCCAAGGCGCTGAGATAAGACTACAAATCTATCTCCCTAGCTCCTCAGCTCCCCAGCCGCCAGGATTGCATCAGGAGTCCGAGCACTGAAAATGGTCCCTCCCCAACACAATCGCGGACAAGACGTAGGGATGCGGCGGGAGACAAGCGACAAACCCAAGCCCTGATCGCCATCACCGTGAATCAGTTTTTCTCAGGGCAAGCCGTACCTTTGTCTTCGGACTTTACGGCCTGGGTTGCCCCAATCCTGATTTAACCTTTCGTTACAATAAGCTCATTAACGCGGAATGACTGCGATCTAGGTCAGGCCGCATCTAACCTTTGAGAGGTGTCCTACATGAATGGCAACTTACGGGTCGGCAGCCTGTTCGGAATTCCCTTCTATGTCAATGTTTCCTGGTTCTTAGTCCTCGCCTTAATCACCTGGAATTACGGCAGCGCCCTAGCCGGTGTCTTTCCAGCATTACCGGGGACAGTGCCCTGGCTGCTGGGATTGTCGGCGGCACTGCTGCTGTTTGGCTCCGTGCTAGCCCATGAACTGGGTCACAGCTTTGCGGCCATTAGACAGGGCATTGGCGTTAACTCCATCACGCTATTTTTGTTTGGTGGGCTCGCGGCGCTCGAAAAAGAATCGGATAACCCCGGGGGTGCTTTCAAAGTCGCGATCGCCGGGCCGGTAGTCAGTCTCGTCTTGTTCGTGCTACTTTCCACCGTGGGTCAGGTGCTCTCGCTGGGTGGGCCGTTGGGCGCGATCGTGTCGCTGTTGGCTTACATCAACTTGGCCTTAGGCGTATTTAACCTGCTGCCCGGTTTGCCGCTAGACGGGGGCAACGTGCTCAAAGCGATTGTCTGGAAGGTGACCGGCAACCCCTACAAGGGCACAGCGTTTGCGAGTCGGGCCGGACAGGTGATTGGGTGGTTAGCGATCGGCATCGGCACCGCCGCCATCTTAGGTATCAGCACGTTTGGCACGAGCTGGACGCTGCTCATCGGCTGGTTCTTGCTTAGCAATGCCAATCGTTCTGCCCAGTCGGCATCAGTGCAACAGCGTTTGGATGGTCTGACAGCGCAGGATGCCTTGGTGGAGAACAGCCCCATCGTGGCTCAGCAGGTCTCTCTGCGAGAGTTTGCCGATGAGGTGTTGCTGAACTCAACAGGCAATTGGCAGCGATTTTTGGTGGTTGATGCCGAGGGCCAACTCGTCGGCACGATCGCCGTTGAGGTGCTGCAGATGGTGCCTCGCGATCGCTGGGCCATGACGACAGTCGGCGATGTGATGACCGCAGAAACAGCGCTCACCACCATTCGCTTCGACGAATCACTACTCAACGTCGTGCAAACCCTCGAAACGAAAAAGCTCTCGGCGCTCGCCGTGATTCGCGACAACGGTCAGCTGATGGGATTGCTCGAAAAGCGGGCGATCGTGCGGTTGATGCAAGGGCAAGCGTCCGACCTGCATCCAGCCCCGGCCAAGTAGTCCCCTACACCGGTTCATAATAAAAGCGCCGTTCACAGTAATTGTGAACGGCGCTTTTTAGGTGCTTGGTGGCGGGGCATGGATTTGAACCATGGACCTTCGGGTTATGAGCCCGACGAGCTACCAGACTGCTCTACCCCGCGTCGGCTTATCCACTATAGCGAATAATGTTCGAGTTAAACGAAAAATCAGCATTGAATCTCCATCGAATTCTCTGGGCGCCTCAGTTTGGGTGACTCACCGACACCATGGAATAAATGCGGGGTTAGCTTGTGCGGTCGATGCAATACTTGGCGGGAAAGGCTTTCAGGACAGCTAGTCATACAATTCACGGGCTTGCTTTGATGGATACCGCTGTCTGAGGGCGCAATCTAATGAATTGCAGCGCTAGCAGGATCAATAATGGGAGAAGTGGTTAGGGTGGAATAGAAGGCGCGATCGCGCATCTTGTTCTGAAATTCTTGATTAGGCAGCCATAATTGAACCAAACACCTCAACCTTGCTGCTGATGGCTTCAGATCTAACGCCAGTTCAGACCTTGCAACAGTATGCGGATGTACTGGCAATCGCACAGACAAAGACTCCACCCGAGTTGGCCAATGTCTTCAATACCTTAGTTGCGAGAGATCACGTTCAGCAAATGCTGACTGCAGAATCGAAGTTGACCAACGAATCGCTCTTATGGTTAATAGACCTTGATAGACAACTGGAATCCCTTTTAAAGGTCACTGCGATTCAGCCATCGTTGCAACAATGGCGTAAAAGTTTGCAACCGCCAGAGCAATATTGGTGGTGGTATCCCATTGAGATAGACGAGGCTTGGAACCGCTTGGATTGGCTCTGGAATAGCGGTTCTTTAGTCTGCTTAGCCGCTTTTGCCAGCTACATGACCTCATTTACCGCCAAATTTGCAGTTGGCGGATTTGATCTGCTGAAGGCCTTTGGTCTCGTGGGCAATGGCACCGTCGCGGTTTTGATTTTGACCAGCTTGACCCAGTCGGGTCAAAAAGTTCTTGCCAAGTTGCTGACTCATCTCAAGGTGCCCCCGAAATATCACAGCGAAGTCTCTTTTGCCGCCTCGGCTGTATTGCTCTTAGGGGCAATCAGTATTCAAGCCAGCTTACCGAAGATTGGGCAACTCTATTACTCTCAAGGAGAGCAAAACTTCTATGAGCGAAAATTCATCCCAGCAGAAAAGCAGTTGCGTCAATCCCTTGAATTAAAGCCTGACAACGGTGATGCTCACTTATTGCTGGGGCGGATTTACGAGATTCAAGAAGACCTCGAATCAGCACGATTAGAATATAACCTGGCTCTCCAAAGCAACAATGTTCTGGCACACAATAATTTAGCCCGATTAATGATTGCGGAACAAAAATATCGGCAAGCAGAGACAATGTTGAGTAAAGGTCTCAGCTATGCCCAAGAGTTTGAGCCGGGAGACTATGAAGCACTATTTGTACTCTATAAAAATTTAGGCTGGGCCCAACTGAAACAGCGTCGCTATCAAAGGGCATTGGCCAATCTAGAAAATGCTTGGGAGCTGAATAACGATCATTTAGATCAGTCGCGATCGGGCGAAGTCGCCTGTATCTTATCCGAGGTGTTTGAGAAGTTAGATGATGACGAACAGGCAATTACTGCTGCTCAACTCTGTCTAGAAGAAGCGACCTTTGAAACAGCATTAGATCATGAATGGTTGATCGATACCGAAAAGCGGCTCAACGCGTTACAAAATCAACCTGCGGCTGCAGACAGTGGTGGCAGCCTACCCAGTAGACCGACGGCAAGCCCGAATGGCGGTTCTTTTGGCCCACCGTCTGCAGGCGGCAATCGTTGATGGAAGAGGTTAAATCTCGCGCGACTTACTCTGCTCGCTGCAATTTGGTGAGTTTGGGGTCAATAATTTTGCGGCCCTGATTGGGAAACTTCACCGCCAGGCAGATCTTATTGCCTGCCCCAAAAATGTGCGTTACTTCTCCCGCACCGTAGGCGTCGTGCACCACGATATCGCCCACCGTCCAGTCAAATTCGTGGGCACCGCTGCCCGGTTTTGCCGCGCTTTCCTTTTTCTTGCGCACATCCCGGATGGGGGTCGTCATGCGTTGGGGCAACCCCAGACCCGCGTTAGTGGTGATGTAATCCATCGGCAGCTCACCCAAAAACAGGGAGGGACTGGCCGGTTCGCGGTTGCCGTAGAGTCGCCGCTCCCGCGCATAGGAGATAAACAGCCGCTCTTTAGCACGAGTAATGCCGACGTAGCAGAGGCGACGCTCTTCTTCGATCGCGGCAGGGTCTTCGAGCGATCGAAAGTTGGGAAACAGCCCCTGCTCTAATCCGACGAGGAACACGACGGGAAACTCCAGCCCCTTGGAGGAATGCAAGGTCATGAGGGAGACGGAATTGCCCGCTTCGTTCACATCGTCCAAATCGG
>ERZ1740065.163-NODE-163-length-31315-cov-7.055118_pt1 | contig 31315 bp, 36 predicted proteins | sample MGYA00581738_ERZ1740065 | MGnify/ENA primary metagenome ERZ1740065 (study PRJEB43018, sample SAMN04849749) | marine metagenome | isolation source: floating plastic debris | place: Pacific Ocean | collected 2008-09-01 | study: EMG produced TPA metagenomics assembly...
TCCGCCCCCGCATACGTTCAGGCTTCGTTTACCCCCCCAACCCCTGCCGGAATTTTAGATCCATGACCATTCGCACCATTCTCGTCGACGACGAAAAGCTCGCCATTCAAGGGCTGCAATTGCGCCTCGAACCGTTCGAGGACGTGGAGATCATCGACACGTGCTCCAACGGGCGCGAGGCGATCCGCAAGATCAAGACCGAAAAGCCGGACCTGGTTTTCCTCGATATCCAGATGCCAGGGTTTGACGGCTTCTCCGTGGTCAAGGGGGTGATGGAGATCGAACCCCCGCTCTTCGTGTTCGTGACCGCCTATGAGGAGCACGCGATCCGCGCCTTCGAAGCCAACGCGGTGAACTATCTGATGAAGCCGGTCGATGAGGATAAGCTCGCCGACACGATCGAACGCGTGCGTCAGCGTCTGTCGGAAAAGAGATCGTCCGATGACGCGGAGCAATTGCTCGGCGTGCTCGAAGAGGTCGCGCCCGACCGCGCCGCCGAGTTTAACGAGGGCGACATTGAAGGCGACAGCGCGGACCGGTTCGAGAAGCTCATCAACGTGAAAGATCGCGGGCAGATCTTCCGCGTTGAAGTCGACTCGATCGAGCATATCGAGGCCGCGGGCGACTATATGTGCATCCGCACCGCCGACAATTCGCTGATCCTGCGCGAGACAATGAAGGATTTGGAGCGCCGGCTCGACCCGCGCAAATTCCAACGCGTGCACCGCTCGACCATCGTCAATCTGGATCAGGTGCGTCAGGTGAAACCGCACACCAATGGCGAATGCTTCCTCGTGCTCGACAGCGGGCAGGAGGTGAAGGTGTCGCGCTCCTACCGCGATGTGGTCGCGCGCTTCGTTCACTAATGGTTTGTGTTCGCCCATCCGGGCGAACTCCTCGCTAGACGCGCAACTCACGCTGCGCCCGCTGCGGGCGGCCGGTCGGCCTTGCGGACCCTGTGGGTCCGTCTATTGAGAGCGCATGGCCTTCACGCTGCCCGGCTTCGAACTGACACGCTTCGTCCGCGAGACCCTTGCCGAAGATCTCGGGGTGGGCCTTGAGGGCGGCGGCAAGGACGTCACCTCCGAGAGCGTCATCCCTGCCGATGCGCGCTTTTCGGGCGTCATGGACAGTCGCGATGCGGTGGTCGTTGTGGGCCTCCCGCTGGCCGAAGCGTTCTTTCGGCATCTCGACTCCAATGTGGAGATCGAAGCGCTGGTGAGCGATGGCGACGCCGTGACGCCAGGCACGGACCTGATGCGGATGAGAGGCAATGCCCGCGCGCTGCTCACCGCCGAACGCAGCGCGCTCAACATCGTCCAGCACCTCTCCGGCATCGCCACGATGACGCGGGACTATGTCGCTGCGATGAGGGTGGGCAGCGCGACCTGCACTCTGCTCGACACCCGCAAGACCCTGCCCGGCCTGCGCGTCCTCGAGAAATACGCGACCCGGATGGGCGGCGCGCAGAACCACCGAATGGGCCTGTGGGACGCCGCCATGATCAAGGACAACCACGTCGCGGTCGCCGGAAGCGTCGGCGAAGCGGTCCGGCGTGCGGCGGAGGCGGGCGTCAAACCGATCATCTGCGAGGTCGACCGGCTCGACCAGATCGAACCCGCGCTCGCCGCCGGAGCGCATCACATCCTGCTTGACAATATGGCGCCCGAGACGCTGACACAGGCGGTCGCGATGATCGCCGGGCGCGCCGCGACTGAAGCCAGCGGCGGGATCAACCTCGATACGATTGCGGCCAAAGCCGCCAGCGGTGTCGACTACTGCTCGGTCGGCCGCCTGACGCAAAGTGCGCCCGCGGCGGATGTTGGGCTGGACTTTACGCCGTTATGAGGATTGCGCGGGGGCCAAGGCCGTGGTCCATTTGGGCCTTCACCATCTCGATACTGGCTTTGGCCAGCTTCAAGCTTGGTTTTGCGTTATCGGACTTGGACCTAGCGAGAATAGGATACGAAATCTCCTATCCCTGGATGAATTGGGACCGTGATCGAGCCATTATCGCCAGTTTCACCGAGTTCACCATTGCTCTAATCCCACTCGCCTGGATCACGCTTTTTGCAGCCCGTTTCGCGCGCTGGTTCATCCTCTTCTTCAGCGGTTGGACCATGATTTCAGCGCTCTTTTCCTTGTGGGGTGGGCTCTTCTTCGGCGACAGGATCGCGTTGCGGATGGTTGAACCTACCTTGATCGTCGCTACGCTCGTCTTCGTCTTTCTGCCCTCGACATCGAAATGGATGAAAAACGCCAAGGAGCATCCCAGTGAGGTGTTTCAGTAGTTCGACAGCGGTGCTGCTGGCGAGCCTTGGGGCGACCGCCGCCAACGCCCAAGCCTATCAATGCCGCGCGCCGTTGGTCTCTGGCGTCCCGCTCATCACGCCCGATAGCAAGCCACGCAGCGTGCCGACCACGGGCTACACCCTCGCGCTCAGCTGGTCGCCGGAATTCTGCAAACCGCGCGAAAGCTCGCCCGCGCACCGGGTTCAGTGTTCGGGCTCGAACGGGCGCTTTGGCATGGTCGTCCACGGGCTGTGGCCGCAGGGCCAGCGCACCTGGCCGCAATGGTGCCGCCAACAAAACCCCCTCACCCCCGCCGAGCTGCGCAAGCAGATGTGCATGATGCCCAACGCGCGCCTCGTCGCGCGGCAATGGTCCAAGCACGGCAGCTGCATGACCAAGAAGCCGGAAACCTATTTCGGCGTCACCCGCATCTTGTGGGAGAGCTTGTCGATCCCCGAATACGACCGCATCAGCCGCGAGGATGGCCTTACCGCCGGGCGCATACGCTCCGCCTTTGCAGCGGCCAACCCGGGTATCCCGAAGGCTGCGGTGGGAGTGAAGCTGAACGAGCGCGGATGGCTGGAAGAGCTGCGCATCTGCTATTCCAAGCGTTTTCGCCCGACGCGCTGCGACGATCGGCGCTTTGGCGCGAGGGACGGCGCGCGCGCGAAGATCTGGCGCGGACTCTAACGCGGAGGGCTTGTGCAAAGGCGAGCCCGGGCGTAATGAGACACTATCTCATCGGCGTAAGCAGGCCCCATGACCACCCTCCTTTATCCAGCGGCGCGCATGTCCGCATCCGCCGACATCCTGAACGATATCCTGGACCGGGACTGCAACCTTGCGATCTGGACGCGTCAGGAGAACACCGCGCTCGAAGCGCTGCTGACCGCACCGGTTGAAGACGTTCGTTTTTCCGCCCCTCTCGCAACTCTGCGAGCGCGCCTTGATGGTGAGCTCGACCTGGCGGGCTATCCCGAGACCGCAGAGCGCCGAACTCTGATCGATGACATCGTCGACCTGGCCGCGCGCTACAGCGCGGTGATGGAGCTTGAGGCGGTGAGCGTGCGTCTCGCCATCGTCACTACGGATAGCTGTCGCAAGTTCCATGCGGACTATGTGAAAGCGCGCCTGATCACGACCTATGTCGGCACCGGGACGCAGTGGATCGACGCTGAAGACACCGGGCGGGTCGCGCGCGCGGAAGAGCCGCAGCGCGTCCACACTCTGGGCGCAGGGCATGTCGGCCTGTTCAAAGGAAAGCTGTCAAGCGAGGCCCCCGCCATCCATCGCTCTCCGCCTATTGGCGGCAAAGGCGAACGGCGGCTGGTGCTGGTGCTGGACCCGGTGCAGCTGGGTCGGAAACGCACAGCCCGCGCCACAATTTTATAGGTTGTCTCTCGTTCTCTCGCGGTCGACAAGGCGCTGCGAAAGGAGGCCACCGATGCACCCATTTGCAAAGCGGTTCTTTCCGCTTTTTGCAATCTCCGCGCTCACCAGCGCCGGGCCTTTAAGCGCCAACGAGGCGGATCCGGACCACAGCGAGCGCCCGCACCACCTCTCCATCTTGGCCGCTGGCACGCATATCGAGGCCGAAGATGAAACAGCCATCACCCTTGGCGTGGACTACGAATATCGAGTGAGCGAATGGCTAGGACTGGGTTTTGTCGCCGAGCGCGCCTTTGGCGGCATCGATTCAACATCAATCCTCGCCGTTGCCGACATCCACATCTGGGAAGGTCTGGCCGTTCAGGTCGGGCCGGGTGTTGAGTTCGTAGACGAAGAAGAGCGCCTCATCGGACGCTTTGGCGGGCTCTATGAGTTCGAGTTGGGCAAGGGTTTCACGCTGTCACCGCAACTCCATTATGATCTCTCCGAAGACGAAGACGCCATCGTGTTCGGGATAGCTGTCGGGCGCGCGTTCTGAGATCTCACCGCCTCTCTCTGAAAAACGCCCTAAGCAGCTCTGCCGCCTCCTCTTCGCCCATGCCGGTGTGGACTTCGGGCCGGTGCAGGCATTGCTCTTGCTCGAACACACGCGCGCCGTGTTCGACGCCGCCGCCTTTGGGGTCGCTCGCGCCGTAATATAGCCGCGCAATCCGCGCGTGGGCAATCGCGCCCGCGCACATGACGCACGGCTCAAGCGTCACATAGAGATCGCAGCCCGTCAGACGGTCATCGCCCAATGTCTGAGCCGCCATGCGGATCGCGCGCATTTCGGCATGGCCGGTGGGGTCGGGCGGCGAACGGGTCGCGTTGCCGGCCACCGCGATCACCTCATCGCCCTTCACCACCACCGCGCCCACGGGCACTTCACCCGCCGCGCCCGCCTCGCGCGCGGCTTGCAAGGCGATCGCCATGGGCTCTGGAAGCGGCCAGCGTGTGGTCTTAGGCGCGGTCATGGCTTGCAGCTAAGGCGGAGGGGGCTAGGAATCAATTGACGTTTTCGTGACGCCTCGCTATGCGGCGCGCTTTCCGGGACCTCCGAACGATCGGACCGCGCGGCGCGCGGCGCTCCCGCCCCAGAAACGCTTAGAGCTAACGAGACGAGATTTATCATGTCGCGCATTTGCGAACTGACCGGCAAAGGTCGCCTGACCGGCAACAATGTGAGCCACGCCAACAACAAGACCAAGCGCGTCTTCCTGCCGAACCTGCAGAACGTGACGCTGTTGAGCGAGACGCTTGACCGCAGCTTTAAATTCCGCGTGTCGACCCACGGCCTGCGCTCGGTTGAGCACAATGGCGGGCTCGACAATTGGCTGCTGAAGACCAAGGATGAAAAGCTGTCCGCGCGCGCTCTCAAAGTGAAGCGGGAGCTGAAAAAGAAGGCGGCGGCCGTCTCGACCTGAAGCTTCTAGGCCCTACACGGCTTTTTGAAGAAGGCGCGCGGGGGGATCACTCGCGCGCTTTTTTGCGAGATGAATCGGCCACCGCGTCCGGGTCAAAGCGCAGCTTCACCAGCAAAGTGCGCTGCATCATCGCAAAATTGTCATCCGAAATGACCCACACATCGACCGCCCCGTCCGCTCGTTCGCGCAGCGCCACACCCTCGTAATTGTCAGGCGGGGCCAGGGCGGTGAGATCGACAGCGATCTCAGGCGCAATCTTGGGCGCATCCTCGGGCGCCGACCCCCGCGGCGCGTCAAGCGGCGGCATATCGGCGATTGCGAGGCGCGCCTTGAACGGAGGCAGGCCCCACGACACAGCGCGCAAAAGCAGCAGCAACCGCCCATCGGGAAGCTGCGTTGCATCGGTGATCGCAAACCCCGGCAGCGGGGAGACATAGCCCCAGCTTTGCGGCGACACCCCCGTGATCGGATCGTCGGGATAGACCAGAACCTCGCTTCCGGTTTCGCGGATCACCACAAACCGCCCATCGCGCAGACGCACCATCGCCTCGGCGCCCGCATTGCTCGACCAATCGACCTCATCGACGATAACGCGCACCCCATCTTTCTCGCTGGCGGCGGTGAAGCGGTGGAAGGCGTGCACGTATTCATAGCTTAGCCAATAGCGCCCGGTTTGCGCATCGCGCGTCGCAGATTCGACATCCCACAAGAGCCTCGCATAGGGTTTCTCAACCAGCTGATAGCCCAACAGGCGCGGCGGGCGGGTGCGCTTGCCGGTTGAATAGGGGATCTGAGGTCGGTCGGGCTCCACCAGGGTAAAGCGCGAGCCGCGATCCGAGAACGCGCGCAGCTTGTCCTCGCCCAGCGCGACAAGCGCGGAAAAGCCGCCGAAGAAGCGGCCCTCCCCCTCATATTCCCACACCCCTTCGAGCGCCCAGCCAGGGGGCGGGTCTTCGCCCGGTTCGTCGACAACGCGAAGGGAGATGGGCGCGCCAAAGCCGTTGGTTATCGGGGTGCGCAGCCACGTGCCCGGAGCAAGGGCGATCGCCAGCAAAAGCACGGGGAGCAAACGCCTGATCACGCGCCCGCCTTCCCGCAAGGGCCGACGCGCGTCAACCGCCAATGCGGCTCCTTCTCGCGACCCGTTCAGGGCCAAGGCGCTGGCCTATTCCATCGATCCGGCAAACAGCAGCGGATCAAGCCGAGCCTCATTCCATTTAAGGCCCCAATGCAAATGCGGCCCCGTCGAGCGACCGGTGGAGCCGACATTGCCGATATACTGCCCCTGGCTGACCGCTTCGCCCTCTTCAACCGCGATTTTCGAGCAATGGAGGAAGGCGCTGTTAAGTCCGCCGCCGTGATCAACGATGATCAGACCGCCTTCCAGGCTGAACCCTGTGCGCGCCAAAACCACGACACCATCCGCCGGTGCGACGAAAGGGACGCCGTTGCCTGGCGCGATGTCGACGCCGGAATGGTAGGACCCGGGCTCTCCGCGATAGACTCTCTGCACCCCGAACGGGCCGGAAATGCGCCCTTTGACCGGCCAGATAAAGTCCTGCTTCCACCCTTGCGCGTCGGTCACCTTGGCGCGCGCGGCGACAATCGCGTTGTATTCAGGCTCTCGGCGCTTCCACCAGGCTTCGCTTGATCCGGCGGGCCGCTTGGCCGCGTTGATGTTCTGCACCGGCCAGGTTCGCTCTGTGACGGTCAGAGTCTCGTTGACACGCGAGCCGTCGGCGAGCGTGGCGCTCAACACCAGCGAGGCGGGGCTATCACGGTCAAACGCGGCGAAGAAGGCTCCGTCTTCGGCGAGCTCCAAAGCCTCGTCGCCCAACACCGCGCGCACAGCGCCGCTGGGCACCTGGCCACGGATAAAGCCGCCCTGGGTCAATTCGCCCGAATAGCTAAGCGCGGCGCGCTCCTCCCGAGGCGACGGCGCCACTTCAGGCGCGGCCTGCTGGGCGCTCGGCGTGCGCGCGGGGTCGGATGCGCGGCGAGGGTCAGGGTCACTGGCGGAACAGCCAAACAGACCCACCAAAGCCAACGCTATCGGGACCTTGGACCTCGCCATCGAGCCGCTCGCTCAGTCCTGACCGAGCAGGCGCTTTGTCGCGATCTCGGCGCTGGCGTAAGCCTCCTGGTGCTCCGCGCTCCAATAGCGCAGTTCTTCGAGCGGGATGATCTCGCCGGACACCGCGCACACAACATGCTGGCCCGCGCGCAGAACGCGGAAGGTCGAGGGGCCGTAATAGAGCTTGGCCGGACGTTCGGAGGAATTCATGAGCATAGGCGGCTCTTTAGCAGGAAGCGGTCAGCCGAACAAATCCTCTTGCCCCGCCCCCGCGCGGCTCGTCCGGGCCTTCTTGCTGGGCTTTGGAGGGGCAGGCCTGGTGGCCGGCGGCGCGTCGGGTGAAAGCGGCGCCACATCAAGAACCCCATCGGAAAATTGCAGCGCCAGCCGCGCTTCGCCAGCCGCCTGCGTCTGACGGGTGAGAGCCCTCCCATCCGCCCCGCGCACAATCGCATACCCTCTCTCAAGCGGCTTCTCGGGGTGCAATTGGCTCACCAGCCGGGCGAGCGCGGACAGCCGGCCGCGCGCGTCATCAAGCGGCCGTTCAACCAGCGCGGGAGCCAGCCGGGCGGCCTGCAAACGCCGCTCAGCCTCGCGTTGCGCGCGCCGCAGAACACTGGGCGAAAGCCGCGCCGCAGCGCCCGCCAGCTGTTCGCGCCCTTGCCCGGCGCGCAAAGTCAGGCCCCGGCGCAGGCGTTCGGCGAGGTCATCAAGCCGCTGCGCCTGCGCTTGGAGCACGGTCTCGGGCCGAGGCATGCGGCGCACGCGCGCTTCGAGCCGTTCGCGCCCCAGCTCCACCGGTCGGTGCACACTGCGACGCTGGCGAGCGGCGAAATCAGCGAGCGTTGCCGCCAGGTCGACGCGCACCGGCACCGCCATTTCAGCGGCTGCGGTGGGGGTGGGCGCGCGCCGGTCGGCGGCAAAGTCGGCGAGGGTCGTATCGGTCTCATGCCCGACCGCCGAGATAACCGGAATGGTACATTCAGCAATCGCGCGAACCACGATTTCCTCGTTAAAGCTCCACAGATCCTCGATCGAACCGCCGCCGCGCGCGACAATCACGACGTCGGGCCGTGCGACCGGTCCTCCCGCCTCCAGGCCCGAAAACCCGCGAACAGCGCGCGCCACTTGCTCCGCCGCCCCCTGGCCCTGCACCAGAACTGGCCACACGATCACATGGCTGGGAAAGCGATCCGCCAGCCGGTGAAGAATATCGCGTATAACTGATCCGGTTGGTGAGGTGACCACGCCAATCACACGCGGCAGGAACGGTAGAGGCCGCTTGGCGCCCTCATCAAACAACCCCTCTTGCGCCAGTCTAGCGCGGGTTTTTTCCAGCAGCGCCAGCAGCGCCCCCTCGCCCGCAATTTCGAGACTGTCGATCACAATCTGGTATTTCGAGCGCCCGGCATAGGTCGTCAGCTTGCCGGTGGCGATCACCTCCAGCCCGTCTTCGGGCGCAAAGGCCAGACGCTGCGCGTTGCCGCGCCACATCACTCCGTCCAGCACCGCCTTATCGTCTTTGAGCGCGCAATAGAGGTGGCCCGACGCGGCGCGCTTCACCCCGGACAATTCCCCGCGCAGCCGCACATGGCCGAACCGATCCTCCACCGTCCGCTTCAAAGCCTGCGAAATCTCGGTGATCGAGAGGGCTTGCGCGTTGTCGCCCGCGCGCGTCGCGGCTACGAGCCGGTCTTCGGTCGATTGGGAGCGGGAAAAGGGAGCGCGCGCCATGAATGTCCTGTTACTGGGCTCGGGAGGGCGCGAACATGCGCTAGCCTGGAAGCTGGCGCAATCCCCGAGCGTGGATCGGATCTTTGCCCGGTTCGGAAATCCGGGGATGGCGCAAGAAGACAAAGTTCTCACTCTGACCCTCACCCCGGAAGATGATTTTGAGCTCATTCGCGAGGCGTGCGAAGGCAATGCGGTTGATCTTGTCGTCATTGGCCCCGAGGCGCCGCTCGTAGCGGGCCTCGCAGATCACCTGAGAGCGGTCGGCATAGCCGTGTTCGGCCCATCCAAGGCCGCCGCCCAATTGGAAGGCTCAAAGGGCTTCACCAAAGAGCTGTGCATGCGAGCCGGAATCCCAACCGCCGGGTATGTCCGCGCCGAAAGCTTGAAAGGTGCGAAAGAGGCACTGAAGCGCTTCAACCCACCCTTCGTCCTCAAGGCGGACGGCCTCGCGGCGGGCAAGGGCGTTGTGATTGCTCCCACTGTGGACGAGGCGCACACCGCGCTCGCCGATATGTTTGGCGGGCAATTCGGCGAAGCGGGAGCGGAGGTTGTGATCGAGGAATTTCTCGAAGGCGAAGAGGCGAGTTTTTTCGCGCTGACGGACGGCACCACGATCCTGCCCTTTGGCACCGCGCAGGATCACAAGCGCGTCGGCGAAGGCGACACCGGCCCCAACACAGGCGGCATGGGCGCGTACTCTCCCGCGCCGGTGCTGACGCCTGAATTGGAGGCCCGCGTGATCGAAGAGATCATCCAGCCCACCGTGGACACAATGCGCGCCGAGGGAATGCCCTATTCGGGCGTGCTCTACGCCGGGCTGATGCTAACCGCTGAAGGGCCCAAGCTGATCGAATACAATTGCCGTTTTGGCGATCCGGAATGCCAGGTGCTGATGACGCGGCTGGAAAGCGATCTCGCCCAGGTGACGCTGGCCTGCGCGCAGGGGCGATTAGCGGACGTCGAGGCGCGCTTTTCGAAGGAGACCGCACTCACCGTGGTGATGGCCGCCAGGGGCTATCCCGGCGCGCCGGAAAAAGGCGGTGCGATTGCGCTGGGAGAGGCCGAGGCGGGCGCCGCCAAGGTCTTCCATGCGGGCACCGCGCTTACAGACGGCGCGCTGATCGCCAACGGAGGCCGAGTGCTCAACGTCACCGCCAAAGGGGCCAACGTCACCCAAGCGCAAAAGGCGGCGTATGAAGCGGTTGTGGCGGTCGATTTTCCCAGCGGCTTTTACCGCCGCGACATTGGCTGGCAGGAAGCGGCGCGCGAGGCGGAGGGTGGAGGGTGATCCGCTTTGACCGCGAACCCACCGTAACCGAAGCGGACTTGCCCAAGTCCGGCGAGTTTAGGCGATTTCACCCCTTCCTCAAAGGCGTGTTCAGCCAGTGGCATCCCACGCCATTCGCCGTAGATGACAAGAGCTACACCTGCGCTGAGCAATATATGATGGCGGCCAAGGCCTCTTTGTTTGGTGATATGACCAAGCGCGATCAGATCATGGCCAGCGATGATCCCGCCTTGCACAAGCGGCTGGGCGCACGCGTCGCCCCCTTCGACGAGGCGACGTGGCACCGCTGGCGCTGCACCATCGTCTACAACGCCAATCGCGCAAAGTTTGAGCAAAATTCGGGCGCCGCGCGCCAATTGGCGGGCACCGCGCCGACCATGCTGGTCGAAGCCAATCCGCGCGATTGGAATTGGGGCAACGGTCTGGCGATGGACGATCCGCGCAATCACGATCCCCATGCTTGGAAAGGCGCGAACCTGTTGGGGCGCGTTCTGACGCTGATACGCGAAGAGCGGATCGCCGCGCAGAATTGACCCCGCTCCGCCGCGCGCAAAACCCGTTTTCCCAGACGTCTTAGGGCCGCTATGGCGGGCGGTGATGACCGTCGCACTGATCCCAAACAGACCTTGGACGCTCGGGGGCGACGGCAAGGCGAGAGGGTCTGTTTTTGACTGACCAAAACCCGCCTTTGGCCAGGGTGGGTTTGGGACTTTTGGACTGTGTCTCCTAGACAGATGCGCCGCAAGCGCTTTGAAGGCGGCTACAGTCTGGCCGCCATCAGCGCCTTCATGTCGGCTTCGGGGCGCGGGCCGTAATGGACGATGACCTCAGCCGCCGCGATCGCGCCGCGTTTGAGGCACTCTTCAAGGGCGGCGCCCTTGGCGTAGCCTGAGAGGAAGCCGGCGGCGAACTGATCGCCCGCTCCGGTCGTGTCGATCACCTGGTCGATCGGCTCAGCGCTGACGGTGGCGCGCTCGCCATTAGCCTGCGCCACCGCGCCGCGTTCGCTGCGGGTGGCGACGAGGACAGGGACTTTGGCGGCGACCGCGTCAAAGCCGGTTTGAAAGTCGCTCTCGCCGGTGAGCGTCGCAAGCTCGCTTTCGTTGACAAACAGGATGTCAATGAGGCCACGCTCGATCAGGTCGCGAAAGTCGTCGCCATGGCGTTCGATGACGAAGCTTTCGGACGCGGTGAAGGCCACCTTGCGGCCCGCTTGGCGTGCGACATCGATCGCGCGGCGCATGGCGCTGCGGGGCTCTTCGGGGTCCCACAGATAGCCTTCGAGATAGAGGATCGCTGCGCTGGCGATGAGGTCCTCATCCAAAGCGACGGCGGGCAGGAACTGGCCCGCACCAAGGAAGGTGTTCATCGTGCGCTCGCCATCGGGGGTGACGAAGATGAGCACGCGACCTGTGGCGGGCTCCCCCTCGCGGACGGGCGTGTCAAAGTCGATCCCCGTGGCGCGCATGTCGTGGGCGAAGACCTTGCCCAGCTGATCGTCCGCGACCTGGCCGATAAAGGCGCATTGCAGGCCGAGCGTCGAAAGTCCGGCAAGCGTGTTGGCAGCCGATCCGCCAGAGACCTCGCGCGCCGGCGGCATAGCTTCGTAGAGCTCGTCGGCGCGGGCTTCGTCGATGAGCGTCATACCGCCGCGGTTGAGCTGGAGTTCGTCAATGAGCTCCTCTGCGCAAGAGGCGATTACATCGACAACCGCGTTGCCAATGGCGATGACGTCATAGCGGGGTTCTGTCACGAGAGAGAGTGTCCTGATATTGGGAAGAGGAAGACTTGTGAACTGCCGCCTAGCGACACTCACCGCGCGCGCCAAGCGGTTTGACACGGGCACCGGTCTGCGCGCATTTTGAGAGGCGTATGCGATCCGTCCTTACCGCTCTTGCCAAGGCCATCAGTCAGCTGCCCGATCCAGCGGTGTTGCGGGTGCTGGCAAAAACGGCGCTGGTGACGGCGCTGGTGTTCATCGGGATGGGGTGCGGGCTGTATTGGGCGCTCATCTGGATCGGCACCAGTTTCAGCGTGTCGACCGGCGGATGGGTCGAAGCGGTCGCCGCCGCGCTGTTGGCGCTCGTGATGGGCTGGCTGCTGTTTCGGGTCTTGGCGCTGGCGGTTTTGCAACTCTTCGCGGACGAGATTGTCGTGGCGGTTGAGGCGCGGCACTATCCCGACGCGGCGCAGCGAGCGAAGGCGCTGCCGTTTCACCGCGACGTCGCCAACTCGCTGCGCAGCGCCGGACGTGCGCTGCTCTTCAACGCGCTGGCGCTGCCTGTCGCAGCGGCGCTGTTCTTCACCGCGATCGGGCCCGCTGTGGTTTTCCTACTCGTCAACGCGGTGCTATTGGGGCGCGAGCTGACCGACATGGCGTGGCTTCGGCATGACGATTTCGCCGCTGGAGGCCAAGCCGCTGGCCATCCGGTTTCGGGTTTCGAGCGCGCGCTTCTTGGCGGCGCAATCGCGGTCTTGATGCTGGTGCCGTTCATCAATCTGCTCGCGCCCATAATCGGAGCAGCGGCGGGCACGCATCTCACGCTGGCTGGATTGGCGCAGCGCGAAGAGGAGACAAGGGGCCTTGCGTAGTCAGATTGCGCTTTTGGGAGCGATTGGCCTGTCGGCCTGCTCGACCGGGATCGACAAGCTGCCGGGCGTCAACGCCCCGCCCGCGGCCCAGCAAAGGCCCGCTCCGCGCTACACGCCGCCACCCCTCGTCCCTCCCGCAAACACAGCGCCTGGCCTTGAGGGTGTTCTGGGCGCTCAGGCACCGGCTCTGGCGCAACGTTTGGGCCGCGCTCGTCTTGACATGGTCGAAGGTGATGCGCGCAAACTCCAGTTTGTGGGGACGGCCTGCGTCCTCGATATCTATCTCTACCCGCTGTTTGAGGGCGGCGAACCGGTTGCCACCCATGTCGCGGCGCGGTTGCGGACCAACGGCGCGCAAACCGACGAAGCGCAATGCCTTCGGGAGATCGAAGCGAGGCGCGCTTCTGCAGGGTGAGGGACGAGGCCAGGCCCGGCCCGGCCAAGGTAACCCGGCCTTAAGCACAGTTGAGGCATAGCGGGGATGACCAAAACAGGGACCGCTAGAGCCATGACCACGCATTTCACCGATCTTGCAAGGCGCGCCGCCGAAGACGGACGCGTCTCTTCCGACGAACTGCTCGCGCTGCGCCGCCAGGGCTGGGGAGATGGCGTGATCCATCGCGACGAGGCCGAAGCGCTGTTTCAACTCAACAACGCGCTGGATGATCGCAGCGAAGAATGGTGCGACTTCTTTGTCGAAGCGATTGGCGAATTTGTCCTCAACGGCACACCGCCGCGCCTGCAATGCAACGAAGAAGAGGCCTCCTGGCTGATCGCGCAGGTTGATCACGACGGTGTGGTGGAAAGCTTTGTCGAACTCGAAGCCCTGGTGCGTATTCTGGAGCGCGCGGAAAACACACCGCAGCGTCTCAAAGACTACGCGCTGCGCCAGGTCGAGCGCGAAGTGCTGAGCGGCGTGGGGCCCACACGCTGCGGCGGCTCGCTCGCGGCAACGCACATCACAACCGCGGAGTGCCGCATCGTTCGCCGGGTGATCTTTGCCAGTGGTGGTCACGGCCCGGCGGCGGTGTCACGCTTTGACGCCGAGGCGCTGTTCCGGCTCAAGGACGCCACGCTGGCCGAAGAGAACGCCGCCGAATGGGACGACCTCTTTCTTGATGGCGTGTCCAACTACCTCAAGGGCTTCACGCTGCAAAACGCCCAAGTCAGCCACGGGCGCAAAGTCGAACTCGAAGCGTTTATCGCCGACAACAAGGCCAATGTCGGTCGCTTCTTCGGCCGGATGGTCAAGGAAGCGCCCAACGTTGCCAACTCGATGGGCGTGGTGTTCGGCAAGAAGAATGCGAGCCCGGATTACACCTCTCTCGAGGTCGCCGGAAACGCCTTCACCGACGAAGAACAGAAGTGGCTCGACGCGATGATTGACGCCGATGGCGAGGTGGATGACCTGGAAAGCCGCCTGATTGCGCGAATCGCAGCAGACAGCTGAAGCGGGGACGGCTGAAGCGAGCGGTGTGGGCCCGGCTCAGACCATAAAGCTCTCACCGCAACCGCAGGCGCCCTTGGCGTTCGGATTGTCGAAGACGAAGCCCGCGGTAAAGTCATCCTCTACCCAGTCCATCGTCGAGCCCACCAGATAGAGCACGCTCGCCCCATCAATGTAGAGCACGCCGCCAGGCGTCACGATCTTCTCATCGAATTGGGCCTCCTCGGTCACATAGTCGACCGAATACGCAAGCCCCGAACAACCCCGACGTGGGGTTGAGAGTTTGACGCCGACCGCCTCCGGCGGAGCCTTCGCCATCAGGTCCGCCACGCGGTCCTCAGCGCCAGTGGTGAGCGTCACCGCAGCAGGGCGTTCTTGCAAGGCCGTCATCACAACATCCCCAATTCAAGGCGCGCTTCGTCAGACATCTTTTCCGGCGACCAGGGCGGATCCCATACCAGCTCCACCTCCGCATCGCGAATGCCTGGCACGGACGAGGCGCGCAGCTCAACCTCGCCCGGCATCGTTTCAGCAACCGGGCAATGCGGCGTGGTGAGCGTCATCGTGATGGTCACATCGGACTCGTCATCCACATCAACGCCATAGATCAGGCCAAGGTCGTATATGTTCACCGGGATTTCCGGGTCGTAGATTTCCTTGAGCGCGTCGACCACTGCGGTCTGCAACGCACCGCCCGCTTCGCCTTCGGCCGGCGCGATCGGCGACGCGGCCAGAAACCCATCAAGATAGTCGCGCTGGCGCGGTGCCATGTCTCGGTCTTCGTCAATCGCGTCTGACACGCGCGCGCGCGGAGGCTTGACCGCGAGCGTGTCGTTCGGGGCCGGAGCCGCGACGTAATCGCGCCGATCGGTCGGGTCAGTCATGGCCTCATCCTTGTCCAAACCTTTAGGCCTTTCCAAAAATCCTGCGCGTGCGGGCGATCCCGGCAAGCAGCGCGTCCACATCGGCCTCAGTGGAGTACAGACCAAAGCTGGCGCGCGCGGTCGCTGGGATACCAAGATAGTCCATCATCGGCTGCGCGCAATGATGGCCCGCGCGAATGGCGACATTGGCCTCGTCGAGAATGGTACCCAGATCATGCGGGTGAATGTCGTCGATTGTAAAGCTGACGATCCCGGCACTGTCCGCCGGGCCGTATAGCGTCACATCGTTCATCACGCTGAGCTCACGTCGCAAACGGGCTACCAAGGCGGTCTCGATCTCGTGGATCTTAGAAAGGCCCAGCGTGTCGACATAGTCCGCCGCAGCGGCAAAGGCGATCGCCTCTGCGATGGCGGGTGTGCCTGCCTCAAACCGTTGCGGCGCGGGCGCGTAAGTGGTCTTCTCGAAGCTGACCCGATCGATCATCGCGCCACCGCCTTCCCACGGTGGCATAGAGTCCAGAATTTCCGAGCGCGCCCACAAAGCTCCGATACCGGTCGGACCATAAAGTTTGTGCGCTGAGAAAACATAGAAATCGCAATCGAGTGCATCGACATCGATGGGGAGGCGCGGGGCCGCCTGGCACCCATCGAGCAACACTTTCGCGCCCACCGCGTGCGCTAGGTCCGCCGCGCGCCGCGCGTCGAGCACGCCGCCCGTTACGTTGGAAACGTGGACGAGCGCGACCAGCTTGTGCGCTGGCGTCAATATGCGCTCAGCCGCGTCGAGGTCGATCTGATGATCATCGCTCAGCGGGCAAATATCGATTTCAGCGCCCGTGGCCTCGGCCAGAAGCTGCCACGGCACGATGTTCGAATGATGCTCGATCTGCGAAAGAAGGATGCGATCGCCAGGTTTGAGCGTCGCACGACCCCAGCTGTTGGCGACCAGGTTGATCGCCTCGGTTGCGCCTCTGGTAAAGACCAATTCTTCCTCGCGGCCGCCCACAAACGCCGCAATCCGTCGCCGCGCGGCCTCATAGCGAAGCGTCATGTCAGCCGAGCGCGCGTAGACACCGCGATGGACAGTGGCGTAATCCTCTCCCATAGCGCGCGACATCGCGTCGATCACCACACGCGGTTTTTGCGCCGTCGCCGCCGTGTCGAGGTAATGCCAGGGCGAACCGTCCGGCGCTACAAGGCCTGGAAAATCGTCCTTGTGATCGACCGCTTCAAGGGGTTCAAGCGTCAGGGGCACACGTCCCTCGTCCATTCCCCAGCGCTCGGCCCGTTCGGGCACTTCCGGCGGATCCCCGCGGTCTCGGTGCGCCACATGCCTTCGCTGGATCTGAGGTCAAAACGCCACTGCACCGCGCTCACCATATCACCTTCAACCGGATCAATCGTGATCAAGAGAACACGCATGTTCGGATCGGTGGGATGCTCCAGCTCTTCAATCTTCGTGCCGTAAGTCTTGAGACCAAAGTCGCGCAGATAGAACTCAGCGAGATCGCGCGGCCTGTCAAACGCGATGGCGTAGCGCTGGATCGGGCTGAACGCGCTGGCCTCCGGAGCCGATTTCACCTCGGAAGATTGAGCCATAAGCGCGGTTGAACCACCGGCCAAAAGCCCCGCGGCGGCTAGTGCAGTCATCAGAGCGTTCTTCACGGTCATCACGGTTTCCCTTCCAGTTTCTCCAGTACAGAATTTCCGGCGCCCACGAAGCGTCTGAGGTGCGGCCGGGTTCATGATTGCGGCTCAAAATGGTCTTGGATCAGGCGATCGACAAAATAGAGCGCTTCGGAACGGCGCATATCAGCGGCTGAGATAGCCATCACGGCGCCGCGCTCGACCAAGCGATTGGCCGTTCCGCCTTCGTCGTAAAAACCTTTGGTGCTGGCCCGAACTTCCTCGCGGCACTCATCAACAATCTGCGTGGCCCAACTCCACCGCTCGCGGCTTTCCGGGGCCCAATCGTGGGCCGTAAGCCATTGCCGCGTCGTTTTGACCAGACAGTCATGCGCCCTGGCCAGCTCCGGTGTGGGCTGGGAGCCGATATCCGCTGCAGCCGTCGCTGGAGCGCTCATCAAAAGCAAAGCAAAGGCACCGGGAAAAATCACAGCGCCACTCCCTCCAACACGTTGAGCGCGGCTTCGAGCAGCTCTTCGCGCCGAGCCTCGTCCTGGAGTTCAACAAACGCCTCGCCCAGAAACGCCTGGACAAGCAGGCGCCGCACGAGCGCAGGAGCAAGACCACGCGTGGCCATATAGTACCGAGCCGTCTCATCAAGCTGGCCAACCGTAGCGCCGTGCGCGCACTTCACGTCATCGGCGAAAATTTCGAGCTGGGGGACCGCGTTGGCGCTCGCGCCCGCCTCAAGGAGAAGGCCTTTGAAATCCTGCGCCGCATCGGTCTGCTGCGCGTCCCTGACCACTTTGATTTCGCCTAGGAAATTGCCCGTGCCCGTGCCCCAATGGACGCTGCGAACGGTTTGATTGCTCGTGGCTTCGGGCTCGGCGTGGATCGTGGTTGTCACGAATTCGCGCACCGCGTCACCGCCGCCGATCGAAACACCGCCAAACTCGAAATGCGCGCGCTTGGCCAGCGTCACTTCGACTTCGAGCCGGGTGTAGTCCGCGCCAATATTGCTGACAAACAGCTCCGCGCGCGCGCCCTCGGCAAGGGTGAGGCGGATGCGGTGCAGTTCGGGCGCGTCCGAGCCCACGACTATGGCGCGCAGAAACGTTTCGCCGGGCGAAAGGGTAATCTCTTCCCATCGGTCAAGCGTGGCAGCGCCAAGCCGCTCAACCGCGGCCATGTCCGCGTAGCGCCAGGCCTCGTCGCGCCGCGTAGGGAGGATCGCCGCCTTGGTCATTTCGTCTCTTTCTTCATCGCGCGCTCAACCTCACGAACAAGGCGCGCGCGTTTATCTTTGACGCAGGTCCTCACCGCATCCGTGTCCGAGGCGCCCTTCTGAACGCACTTTGTCACAGCGCGGCAGAACTTGTCATCCAGCTTGGGCTTGCCGGTTGTATCGCTGAGCGAGCAATGCCAGCGCCCTTCAGCGTCCTGCCCCACCGAGGCTTGAAGCGAGCGCAGCCGGCCAAGGACGACGATCTCCGGCACGGGCTCTACGGCCGGCGCCGGGGTGGGAGAGGGGGCCCCAGATGCCGCTTGCGCTGCGGAGATCAAGGCGAGAGCCAGAATCACGCCGCCTGCGCCTCGGCCATGACCGCGTCATAGCCTTCCTCTTCAAGCCGCACGGCCAATTCCGGGCCACCGGTGCGCACGATCCGGCCATCGGCCAGCACGCTCACACGGTCAGGCTTTACGACATCAAGCAGGCGCTGATAGTGCGTGATAAGCAGCACACCCTTGCCCGCCCCGCGCATTATTGCGTTGATGCCCTCGCCGACAACGCGCAGCGCGTCGATATCAAGGCCGCTATCGGTCTCATCAAGCACCGCGAAGCTCGGATCGAGAATTCCCATCTGAACCATCTCGGCGCGTTTCTTCTCACCGCCTGAAAAGCCGACATTCACTTGCCGCTTGAGCATTTCCATGTCCATTTGGAGCAGCGCAGCCTTCTCTTTCGCAAGCTTAAGAAACTCGCCGCCCGACAGCGGCTCTTTTTCGCGAAACTTGCGCTGCGAATTGAGCGCCTCGCGCAGGAACTGGACGTTGGAGACACCGGGAATTTCGACCGGGTACTGAAAGCCAAGAAAAAGCCCCGTCGCCGCGCGTTCATGCGGGTCAAGCGCAAACAGATCCTCGCCCATGAAGGCGACAGAGCCCGCGGTCACCTCATAACCCGGCTTGCCCCCCAGAACGTTGGCCAAAGTCGATTTTCCGGCGCCGTTGGGGCCCATGATCGCGTGCACTTCGCCAGGCGCGACTTCAAGCGAAAGGCCTTTAAGGATCGGTTTATCAGCAACCTGCGCGTAAAGGTCTTCTATCTTGAGCATTGGGGATGTCCACATCTTCAGATTTCTCGGGTTGGAGCGAGCCCTTACGCGCGGCCACTGCGGCCTCATAGCGAATTCGGCGCTCCTCAAGCGCACGCATCTGGAGTTGGAAGAGCGCATCCAGATTGCGCCCGCGCAGCACATGAATTTGCCCAATCGTTTCAAACGCCTCGTCCACCGCGGCGGGTGGCATATCCTCGGTCCGGCCTCGCCGGGCGATCGCAGCGTTGGATTCCTCAGTGGCTTCCTCTCGCACCCCTAGGCATCGTGGGATATCCGCGCGATGTTGGGCCTCAACATTTGGATTGCCGTCAAAGATGCGGTTCCCGTAGCCAAGGCACTTCTTGTAGTCCTCCAGGTAGGGCTGCATTGCGATATCGTAGGAAAGCTCCCAGGTTTCGGGTGCCTTCGTGTATTCGGCGCCGCCGAGAACGCTCTCCTGTTCGGGTGGCAAGGCGATCACCGCCTTATTCTTGTTCTTGTTGGCGCCAAGCGGCGCCGCAGTCAGCATAAGCGCGCTGCACAGAGCGAGGGTGATAGTCTTGGTCATTGACGGTCTCTCCGGGCTTATTCGGTCGAGTGTGAGGCATGGTGGGCGCGGCGCGCCTGCTGCTTGTCCGCGATCCGCATTCGCATGCCCGCGGTGATGCGCTGGAGCACGGCGTCCATGTCCTCCAGAATGTCGCCGGACTTTATCCGCATCACGCGAATGCCAACAGCTTCGAGGCTCTTATCGCGACGTTTGGAGAGCGCTTCGTCCGCGTCGTCCTCATCGATCATGATCGCCATGCCCAAATTGTGGCAGTTAAAGTCGACGATCGCCGAACCCACCACAGCAAAGCGTTTGAACGTGTAGCGGCCCAGGTCCGCGCCCGCGAACTTGGCCGCCAGAGCCTTGTTGGCCGGGGAGGCAAAGCGGCGCATCTCGCGCGCGCGATCGTGCAGCTCGTCGAGGCGCTTGTCCGAGATTTTCCAACCACGCCCCTTCTTGTTGAGGTTTGGCTCGCTTTCGGACGTGTCCTTGAGGCCCAGAGTTGTGCGGGGCATCTTGGGTTCAGCCACCTTTGGCCTCCGATACGTCTTTCACCTCTGGGACTAGGCCAAGATTGAGGAAGCTGCGCTCCATCACTTCGACAAACCGAAGGCGCGTGCCCCCGCGCGTATTGTCGAGAGCTTGGCGAGCGGCGGGCCAGGTGAGCCGGCCCAATTGCTGAAAGCGCAGGTAGAGCTGACGCGAGGGGCGCTTATCTTCAACCACGCCCACGGTCTTGTCATAGCAGGGCTGTTCGATACCGATGTAATCAATCGCATCGCCGTTCTTGTAGTCGTCGGTCGCCATCACGCCTTCGCCCATGCACTTGAGATAGGCCACGATCTCGGTGGGAACTGCCTTGCCCAGACGGCGGGTCTGCTTCGTGTCGTTACGAATCTCGCGATAGCCATCGCGCAAAGACCTATTGACATCATAGCGTTCGATGACGTGGAAGCGTTTGATCACAGCCTCCGCTTCGATATCAAGCTCTTCCTTGAGCGGAGCGCACTGCTCGATCTGGGCCTCGGCGCTGGCAGCGCCGCCCTCAAACATACAGGCCGCATAGCGATAGAGGATTGGATTGGTCGACGCGTAGGCGACAAAGTCACGCGCTGAGGCAGGGGACGCGACCAAGGTTGCAGCGGACAGCGTAACGCAGAGGGCCAGACGCCTCATACCAAATTCCTTTCAAGTGCGGAAGCGGGGTTAAAATCAGTCATTGGCTCCCTCCGGGCCGACATTTTGCAGAGTGCGCGGGTGGAAGCCTTCGGAAAGGCGCTTGTTGTTCTCACCAAACCACGTGCACACGATGTTATCGGCATAGGTCGCCTGCTGAACGGTCATCAGCGGACCGCCAGACTTGAGGCGCACGACGTCGCCGACTTGGAAGTTGGGAGTGGTCATTGCACACCAGTGTCTGGCGCCCCTGCGCCCGTAATGAGATTGAAAACCAGCAAGACTGTAGCGATCCCAACGACAATTCCTGTGTTGAAGGTCGGAATGAAAGTCATCCAAAATCTTATTGGCCGACGTTTACGATCGGTGGGCCAACCATTGCCCGAAGGCTTGGCTGACAAGTTCCCAGTCTTCAGCCAGCGGATTGCAACACCGACCATCAGAAAAGACAAGAACGCCATCAACGCTATTGAGAACAGAAGCCCAATCACCCAACGCTCCCCTCCAGTGAAATCGCCAGCAGCTTCTGCGCTTCAACCGCGAACTCCATCGGCAGCTCTTTGAGCACATCCTTGGCAAAGCCGTTGACGATCAGCGCCACCGCTTCCTCTTCGTCTAACCCGCGTTGCTGGGCGTAGAACATCTGTTCGTCGCTTATCTTGCTGGTGGTCGCCTCGTGCTCGATCTGAGCGCCGGGGTTCTTGACCTCAATATAGGGCACGGTGTGCGCGCCGCATTCATCGCCGAGCAGCAAGCTGTCGCACTGGGTGAAGTTGCGCACGCCTTCGGCTTTCGGCCCTACGCGCACCAAGCCGCGATAGGTGTTGGACGATTTGCCCGCCGAAATCCCCTTGGAGATGATTGTTGAGCGCGAGCCCTTGCCGTTATGCACCATCTTGGTGCCGGTGTCGGCCTGCTGGAAATTGTTGGTGACCGCGACCGAGTAAAACTCGCCCACGCTGTCTTCGCCGTTGAGCACGCAGGAGGGATACTTCCACGTCACAGCGGACCCGGTTTCGACCTGCGTCCAGCTGATCTTGCTCCGATCACCCTGGCAAAGCCCGCGCTTGGTCACGAAGTTGTAGATCCCGCCAACGCCTTCGGAGTTGCCCGGATACCAGTTCTGGACGGTCGAATACTTGATCTCGGCATCTTCCATCGCGACCAGTTCGACCACGGCAGCATGGAGCTGGTTTTCATCGCGCATTGGCGCGGTGCAGCCTTCGAGGTAGGAGACGTAAGAGCCCTTCTCGGCGATGATCAAAGTGCGCTCAAACTGGCCGGTGTTTTCGGCGTTGATGCGGAAATAGGTGGAGAGCTCCATCGGGCAGCGCACGCCTTCGGGCACATAGACAAAGGTGCCATCGGAGAAGACCGCCGAATTGAGGCAGGCAAAGTAGTTGTCGCGCGTGGGGACAACGCGGCCCAGCCACTTCTTCACCAGTTCCGGGTGATCCTTGATCGCCTCGGAGATCGAGAGGAAGATGACACCCGCTTTCTTCAATTCTTCGCGGAAGGTGGTTGCAACGCTGACGCTGTCGAACACCGCGTCCACCGCAACCTTGCGCGCGCCTTCAACGCCGGCGAGCACTTCCTGCTCGGCCACGGGGATGCCAAGCTTATCGTAAACCGCCTTGATCTCGGGATCGAGCTCATCGAGCGACTTCAGCGTCGGCTTCTTCTTGGGCGCGGCGTAATAATAAGCATCCTGATAATCGATCTTGGGATAGCCGACTTTCGCCCAATCGGGCTCTTCGAGCGTCTCCCAGATGCGGAAGGCCTTGAGCCGCCAGTCAAGCATCCATCGAGGCTCACCCTTCTTGCCGCTGATGAAGCGCACCGTGTCTTCGGTGAGGCCCTTTTCGGCAAACTCGGTCTCAATATCAGCGGACCAGCCGTGCTCATATTCAGCCGCGTTCGCGGCAGCCTCGCGCGCGTCTGCGTCCATGACGGCGTCATCCAGGTCAGCCGGTGTCCGATCGAGATTGTCGGTCATGCCACTTCTTCTTTGAAACGAGTGTGGAGCGCCGCAGAGGGCGGTGTGCGCAGATGATCAAGCGTGATGCCGGCCAAGGCTCCGCGCAGGGCAGAATTTATAATCGGCCAGTGCGATTTCATGCGGCAGCCCGCTTCGTAATCGCAGCACGCCGCATCATCTACGCAGGCGGTGAGCGCGATCGGCCCTTCCACCGCTTCGACGATATCAGCAACCGTAATCGCCGCCGCCGGGCGGCCCAACTGCAATCCGCCTTTGGCGCCGCGGACTGAGCGCAAGAGCCCGGCCGACGTAAGCTTCGAGACAAGCCTTTGCACCGTGGGCACGGGAAGCCCGCTCTCGCTCGCCAGTTCGGCCGCACTCACACGGCCATCACCGCAATGCGCGGCCGCTTGGCTCATCGTGATGACAGCGTAATCGGCGAGATTGGAGAGGCGCATGAGCCTACGGGCACCTTTGTTGCGAACGGTTCTTAAATCGGACTAAATGAGTCGGATTTGAAATACGCGTTGCGTCTCGCAATTTCAAGCGCAGTCATACGGGGTCATTGGAAGTGACTGGCACCGTGCCGCTGGGGCCAAATTCAGGCCAGCCAGACGAGCCGGGTCACTCGTCGCGCAGTTTCTTGGCGGATTGTCCGTGCCCCTCCGGATCCAACATGTCCTGGGCAAGCGGCCCTTTTACAAGACTCTTGGGCGTTCGCCCCGTGTAGCGGCGTACGTCGTGAATAAGGTGGGCTTGGTCGAAATAGGCCCCAAGAACCTCGTCGCGCAGCTCCGCCGAAAGCTCTTCATGCGCAAGCAGCATGGCTGCGCGGATGGCCCGATAGCGTTTGACCAATTGCGCAGGCGGAACACCGTAATAGCGCCGGCAAAGCCGCTGGACTTGGCGCTGGCCCAGATCGACGCTCTCGTACAACACACCCACAGACGGGTTGAACGCGCTTTCCAGCCAGGCATCGATCGCGGTCACCAAGTCCGCGTGGTCGGCCCGCGGCGCACGGTTGGGCGCGCGACACACTTGCCGGATCATGTCCTCTATCACCCGACAATAGCTTTCAGGGGAAAGCTCACCCGCGCGGCAACGCGCAAGCGCGGCCTCAACCGGCGCGAGGCTCTCCTGAGGAAGCAATGTGTTGGCCGGAAAGGCCGTATCATGGACCTTGTCCGCCGCAAGGCCGGAAAAAGCCGCCCAACCAAGGGGCGTGAAGGAGGCACCAACATTTAGCACCGGGCCATCAAGAAGCATCGGCGCCGCTCGAAGCATCGGCGCGTTTAACGTGATTCCCACAGAACGCCCAACCTCTCTATCGGGAAAGGCGATCAAGCCCGCGCCTTCCACAAAGCTGAAGAGCTGCGCGGAATAGGCTGGCATGATATCTTCTGTTTGCCCCTCCCCGGCCCGAATAACGAACAGCGTGTGCACGAGATCGCGCATGTCAGAAGAGGCGTCGACATATTCGAGCTGCGGACGTGGAGAGCGAGTGGACCGGTTCACAAAACCACCTTGCGCAACCCATCCGCACAAACCAGCGCGAATCCAAAGCGCCCCTTAAGCGCTGGCCTAAAGCAAGCTGGTGGCCGGTTTCGGCGCATATTGTGTCCCTGTGAGTGCCCTTGGGCGACCTTATTTGCGCACACAGAGGACTGGACGCGCCCTCTTTGCGTTGTTGGCGCTACATTACAATCATTTGTGCGAGGATCACAACGCGAAAAACGCTAGGCATCGATCCTCTGAACCCTTGATGCGGCGCGCGCAGAGCAAAAAAAGGGCGGCCCAACAATGGACCGCCCCTTAAAGTTGAGGAACTCTTCGCAATGCAGCTCCGAGCCCTTCGGGTCGCACAGAATGTTTAGACAGCGCACCCCTTTGAGAATTGTACGCAAGCGACACCCCCATCCTCTTGGTCCATATCGACGCGCAAACACAGTGCCGTGACGACTTTATATTATTATATTCCAATGCCTTGGGGTCTTCTCTGCGGACACTGCACCCCGCGCCTTTTGCAAACACACCGCAATACGGTAGGGCGCAAAAGATGCTCTTCCGACTTGCTCGTCCCGCCATCTTTGCGCTCGATTCGGAGACCGCTCACCGGCTCGCGATTGCAGGCCTAAAGGCGTTGCCAACCCGCGGCGCGCGATTCTCGCTGGGGATCTTGGGCGGTGCCCGAACGAGCGTGGCTGGGCTTGATTTTCCGAACCCTGTCGGCGTTGCGGCGGGTTTCGACAAGGATGCAGAGGTCCCCGATGCGCTTCTTGGGCTTGGTTTTGGTTTCGCGGAAGTGGGGTCGATCACCCCACGCCCACAGGCGGGAAACCCCAAGCCTCGTCTCTTCCGACTGGTTGAGGATGAAGCCGTCATCAATCGAATGGGTTTCAACAACGCAGGCGGCGAGGCGGCGCTTGAACGGCTGAGAGCGCGCGGCGCGAGGCCCGGCGTGATCGGAATCAACATAGGAGCCAACAAGGATTCGCAAGATCGAAGCGCCGATTACGCGGCAATGGCCCGGATGATGGCGCCCTATGCAAGCTATCTCGCCATCAACGTCTCGAGCCCCAACACGCCAGGCCTTCGAGCTTTGCAAGATGCCAGCGTTCTCAGCGACCTTATAGAGCGCGTTGTTGCCGCGCGCGACGAGGTCGTGTCTGAGGCTCCTCCGCCCATATTCCTGAAGGTGGCGCCGGACCTCGAACCCAGTGACATAGATGCGATTGCCCGGATTACGCTCGACAAAAAACTCGGCGCGCTGATCGTGTCGAACACGACCATCTCGCGGCCCGATCTTGCGTCGCGGCACGCCAAAGAGCCCGGAGGGCTAAGCGGCGGACCGCTTCGGGCGCTCGCGCAGCAGCGGGTTCGTGACTTTCGAAAGGCCACTGGGGCTGCCATCCCGCTTGTCGGCGTGGGCGGAATCGCTACGGCGGAGCACGCTTGGGAGCGCATCCGCGCGGGGGCAAGCTTGGTCCAGCTTTATTCGGCCATGGTCTATGAAGGCCCCGGCCTTGGAGCCCGAATTGCCAAGGGAATTGAGCGGCTCATGCACCGGGACGGATTTGCAACCGTTGCAGAGGCGGTGGGAAGCGAATAGCGGTTGCACTCATGATTATGCGCAAGGCACTCCAACCCGCCCTTCTTCTTGGCCTTTTTGCATCGCTGACGGCCTGTCCCCCACCAAACTCGGTGCGCAGCGCAGAGGCGTCCGCCCCCGTCGCAACCCAGGAGGGACGTGGAAATGGTGCGGTCAGCGCAGCGGACCCGCGCGCGCAAGCGGCGGGCGAAGAGATTCTCGCCAAGGGCGGCTCCGCGACCGACGCCGCGATCGCGGTGATGCTGGCACTCACTGTGGTCGAACCGCAGAGCTCGGGCGTGGGCGGCGGCGGTTTTCTCATCCATGCCGGCGCGGACGGCGTGACAAGTTTTGATGGGCGCGAAACCGCTCCGGCCGCAGCGACACCAACCCGCTTTCTTGATGCCGATGGCAAGCGCCTGCCGCGCGACAAGCGCGTCCTTTCGGGGCTGAGCGTCGGCGTACCGGGCAACATTGCGCTGGCGGCCAAGGCGCACGCCCAATTCGGCAAGCTGGAATGGGCGGAGCTGTTCCAGCCCGCGATCCGCCTCGCTCGCGAAGGCTTCCAAGTGAACCGTCGCCTCAACGGATCGCTAGGCGACCACAAAGATCGCGCCGGTAAGACGAAAAGTGCGCGAGCGGTGTTCTTCGATGCGCAAGGGGCGCCTTTGCCCGTTGGTGCCACCATCACGAACCCCGATTTCGCGCGTACGCTGGAATCGCTGGCCTCTGCCGGACCGCGCTATCTCTATTTCGTGATGGCCGATCGACTGGCGCAATATGTCGCGCAGGAAACCCCGCAAGACGGCCTAATGACCGAAGCCGATATCGACGCGTACACAGCTAAGCTGCGCGATCCGGTCTGCGGGCGTTACCGCACCTATAAGATATGCGGGATGGGTCCTCCTTCCTCTGGAGGCGTCGCGGTCGCGCAGATGCTAGGCCAGCTCGAGCGGTTTGATCTCGCCGCGCTCGGCCCGGACAGCGCGACCTTCTGGCACCTGTTCCTCGAATCGCAGCGCATCGCTTACGCGGATCGCGGTCTTTATATCGGGGACGCTGACTTCGTGCCGGTTCCCGTCGCCGGGCTGGTGGACCCGGCTTACCTGGCAGAGCGAAGCGCTCTAATCAGCCCTGATACCGCCCTACCCCAAGCCAAGCCCGGCGCACCGCAGGGTGTGCAAGTGGCCATGGCACCGGGTGATCGCCCGCAGGAGCAGGGAACGACCCACTTCTCCGTCGTCGATAAGGACGGCAACGCGGTCAGCTACACCTCGACCATCGAAGGCGCGTTTGGCTCTGGGCTGTTCTTCGAAGGGTTCTACCTCAACAACGAGCTCACCGATTTCAGCAGCCGGCCCGAAAGCGACGGCAAACCTGTCGCCAACCGCGTCGAAGGGGGCAAACGCCCGCGCTCTTCGATGGCGCCCACAATCGTTTTCGACAAGTCAGGCGAGGTTGTCCTGGTGGTCGGCGCAGCGGGCGGTCCGACTATCCCGGTCCAAACCGCGCGATCGATCATCGGTGTGATCGACTTTGGCCTCAGCGCCAACGAAGCGGTCGCGCTTCCTATTATCATGGCGTTCGGCCCGTCCGTTATTTACGAGGAAGGCAGCTTTCTTGAGGGGCTCGAAGATGAGTTCAAGGCGCTCGGCCACACGCGGATTCGTGGCGCTGGCCTTCCCCTGAAGTCCAACGCCTTGCGCCGAGTCACTGACCAATCCGGCTCAATCACCTGGGAAGTGGCGCGCGATCCGCGGATTGAACCCAAACTTGCTTACGAGTGATCGGCAGACAGTAAGCCCTTGATGCTAGACCGCTTAATAGCGCTCACCCCCACATGACCCGCGCTATCGCGCTTGCCGCTAGGGCAAACTGCGCCTAATTTGGGTCTCGAGAGCCCTGAACAGGGCCTAACAACAGCCTCCGGCCATTGGCTGGAGCAGAGGAGCCATCGCCCCGTGCACGCCCCGCAAATGCCGCAATCCGCCCGCCCCATCGTCGATCCCAGCGATCATCCCATCCTCCAGGACGTCGACCGTGCGAACAATCTCATTGAGCTGTTCTTGATGCGCGCTGAGCAAGAGGGGGATGCCCCTTTTCTTGGCCGCAAGAGCGCCGGCGATTGGGTCACGATGAGCTGGAGCCAAGTTGCCGACCAGGTCTGCCTCCTAGCCGAGGCGCTCCGGGGTCTTGGTCTCAATGAGGGTGACCGGGTGGCGCTCGTATCGGAAAACCGCCCCGAATGGTGCATCGCTGATCTTGCGATCATGGCGGCGGGGTGCATTTCGGTGCCAACCTACATCACCAACACCGAGCGCGATCACGCACACATCCTAGACAATTCCGGCGCGCGGGCCGTGATCGTTTCGACCGAGAAGCTGCTGAGCCCAGTGGTGGGAGCGATCGCGCGCACAGGGATCGTTGATCATGTCATCGGAATTGAAAACCTCAACCGTCAGCAATCGCCCGGGTTTCGCTATCACGACTGGGGCTCGATGACGACGGGCGACGCCTCCGCCGCGCGCGCCGCCGTCAAAACCCGGAGCGCATCGATCGAGCGCGAGGACACGGCCTGCCTCATATACACAAGCGGAACCGTCGGCGCGGCGCGCGGGGTCAAGCAGCATCACGGCGCCATCCTGTGCAACATTGCCGGCGCGGCCAACATCGTGATCGAGGATTTCGGCGTCGAAAACGAACGCTTCCTGTCGTTCCTCCCACTCAGTCACGCGTACGAACACACGGCGGGGCAATACCTGCCGATCGCCTTGGTGGGCGAAATCTATTATTCGGAAGGTCTCGAAAAGCTCGCGTCGAACATTGAAGAGGTTCAGCCCACCATCATGGTAGTCGTTCCGCGCCTTTTCGAAGTGCTGCGCACGAGGATCATGAAGCAGATTGAGAAGCAGGGAAAAGCAGCGAACTTCCTGCTCGGAAACGCAATCAAAATCGCCGACAAGGCGCGCGAGGGCAAACCGCGCAAGCGCGACCGGCCCATGGACTTCGTGATCGAGAAAGCGCTGCGCCCGAAAATCCGCGCCAAGTTTGGCGGACGCATGAAGGCGATGGTTTCCGGCGGCGCGCCGCTCAACCCCGAAGTCGGCAGCTTCTTCGAGGCGATGGGCCTCACCATGCTGCAAGGCTATGGCCAAACGGAAAGCGGCCCCATCATGAGCTGCAACCGCCCCGCGGCCGGTTTGAAGATGGATACGGTTGGCCCGGCTTTGCGTCACGTCGAAATCCGCATCGCTGAAGATGGCGAAATCCTGTGCCGTGGTGAACTGGTTATGCACGGCTATTGGCGCAACGACGCGGAAACCGCGCGCACGATTCAAGATGGGTGGCTCCACACCGGGGATATCGGCCATCTCGACGCCAAGGGCCGTATCGTCATCACCGACCGCAAGAAGGACATGATCGTCAACGACAAGGGCGACAACGTCGCGCCGCAAAAGATTGAGGGTATGCTCACGCTGCAGCCCGAAATCGCACAGGCGATGGTGAGCGGCGACAAGCGACCTTTTGTGGTCGGGCTTATCGTGCCTGACGCCGAATGGGCGCTCGAATGGGCGCAGGCAAACGGTGAAAAATTCGACCTAAAGGCGCTGCAGGACCTCCCCGCTTTCAAGAAAGCGGTGCGCGCAGCGGTCGATCGCACCAACAAAGACCTCTCTGTGATTGAGAAGGTCCGCAAGTTTGAATTCGCTGACGAAGCCTTCGCGATTGAGAACGAGGAAATGACGCCAAGCATGAAAATCCGGCGCCACAAGATCCGCGATCGCTACACGGCGAGGATCGACCGGCTGTATTAAACCTGCGGTGTCCGCGTTTTAGCGCAATGTTAGGTATGTTCCTTTAACTCCTTGCGCTCACACAAGCGTCGAGGGCCAGAGGTTTGATCAGCGTTTACTACGACGGCGAGTGCCCGTTCTGCACCCAATATGTGCGTATGGTACGCTTGCAGCGCACGAGTGAGGTGCGTCTGATCAATTTGCGCGAAGACGAAGCCCTGCGCGCCCGTTTCGAGGCCGAGGGCTACGATCTGGATGGCGGCATGGTCGTCGACGATCGCGGCGTACGCTACAGCGGGGACAAGGCGGTTTCCTATATGGCCGCGCTCTCCACGCCATCCGACGCGTTCAACCGGCTCAACCGGTGGATTTTTTCGCAAGGGGCGCTCGCCGCCGCGCTCTATCCTGTGATGCGTGCGGGCCGCTGGGTGGCGCTTTTTCTGCTCAACCGGCCGTTGATTAGCGACGCCGAGGACACCAGCCGTTTTCGACGGGAGATCTTCGCAACCTTCTTTGCGTTCTTCTCGATCTTCCACGTCTTCAACTACGCCTTTGAGTACCGCATCTTCCCGCCGTCATGGGACACGCTGGCGCTGGGCGTGACGGCTTTGGCGCTGCTTTTTCGACCCTCCTCCGCGCGTCTGCTGTTCGCCTTGATGCTGATCAGCACGGTGAGCACTGTGTTGCAGGCGCCGATGCAGTCCAACCACACTATCGTAAGAGCGGCGGCGCTTCTGGGCTATTGGATGTCCTTTTTCACGGCGATGGCCCGCAACGACCACTTTGACAAAGTGTTCGAGCGTTTCGCGCCCGCTGGCTGCGCCGCTCTTCTGATAATGTATTTCTACGGCGTTTTTCACAAGATCAACTGGGACTTCCTCAACCCGGTGACGAGTTGCGCGACGACACTCTGGCGGGAAATGCCTTGGCCGCTTTCCGCTTTGCAAGGGCCTTTCATAGACTACTCGGCCATTTATGGGACTTTCGTGGTGGAGGGCCTGATCGCGGGCGCGCTCTTGTTCCGTGCGACGCGGCACTTGGGCATCGCCGCGGGCATCGCCTTCCACTTGCTCCTGAGCCTTAGCGGTTACGCTATGTATATCAGCTTCACCACGCTCTCGATCGCGCTGCACACGTGCTTTCTCAGCGAAGGCGCGGCTCGCTCCATCCTTTCAGCGCCGATCGTGCAAGCGGTTCGTACGAAGCTCGAAGAGCCGATCTACAAAGCGTCGGTTCTCGCTCTTTGCCTCGGCCTGGTGAGCCTCGCACATTCTGGTAGCTACACGCTCACCACGCTTGCGACGTTCCCCTTCATCCTCCCGTTTTGCTGGGCGGTTCTGCGTTATGGTGGCGAAAGGGGCGAGCTGAACGAGACGCCAAAACGCCACGCGCTCCCAGCGATCGGAATGATTGTTGGGGTCTTGTTCTTCGCCAACGGTGCGATGCCCTATCTTGGCCTGAAAACTGCGCAATCGATCAACATGTTCGCCAATCTCAGGCTTGAGGCTGGTGAGAGCAACCATTTGGTGTTTAGCGCCGACCGCCGCCCGTTTGGCTATCTCGACGAGATCGTCACGCTTCCCAAGTCCGGCACGCACCGCGTCTATTACGATGTGCTGGTC
>ERZ1740065.164-NODE-164-length-31256-cov-9.776994_pt1 | contig 31256 bp, 30 predicted proteins | sample MGYA00581738_ERZ1740065 | MGnify/ENA primary metagenome ERZ1740065 (study PRJEB43018, sample SAMN04849749) | marine metagenome | isolation source: floating plastic debris | place: Pacific Ocean | collected 2008-09-01 | study: EMG produced TPA metagenomics assembly...
CCAGATTGACAATGTCAGTGGCGACGCCCATCTGCTGCAGCCCCATCGCGCCTACCAAGGTAATGATGGCAATGCGGGCCGCCTGCGCCAAGAAGTTGGCTTGGCCCCCACCCATACTGCGAATCAAGCGGTATGCCAGGTTAGCAAAATAGAGACCCACCGCAAACACCACCAAGCCGCTCAGCACGCGCGCCGAAATCCGCAAGATTGCCTGCACGATTTGCGTCAACGTCGCAAAGCCAAGAATTTCGGTAGCGGTAATGGCCCCAAACAGCACGATGGCAACGAGAGTTACCAGTCCAGCAATATCAGCAGGAGAGCGCCCGGCCTCTTCTACCCGGACTTCGGGCTGACCGGTCGGATAGACATCAGGCTGAGTACCAACCCCAGGAGCCGCATCCGGATAGACCGTGGTCGACGGCGTGGTCGTCAGTTCCGGGAGCCCCAAAATACTGAAAATGTTGTCAAATCCAACCGAGCGGAGCAGGCTCGTTACCAAGTCGCCCACAAAGCGACCCACTACATAGGCCACGACCAACACCACGCCCGCCATGATGATCTGCGGAATGGTTTCCAAGATCAGTTCCAGCATGGCGATCGCGGGCCCAGAGATCGCGTCAATGTCCAGCTCGTTGAGCGCCGCCACCACAGCGGGAATCAGAATCAAGACAAAGACAATCGTGCCCGCCAGCTTGGACAGTGAAATGCCCTCGGTGGCCTCTGTCGAAGCGAGCCCAAAGCGAGCACCGATGCTGTCGGCCTGAGTTGCGTGCAGCAAGTTGGTGACAATGTCACGCACGATGCGAGCGATAAACCAGCCCACTGCCAAGATGATGCCAGCAGTCAGAATGCGCGGAATTGCCTGCAGGAATTGTTCAATCAGCTCCTCGATCGGCTCCAACAGGCCAGGCAGATCGAGCGCACTCAAAATGAGCGGAATGAACAGTAAAAAGATGAACCAGTAGAGAATGTTGCCAATCGACTCGTTCACCATGAAGGGGCTGCTGGTATCGCCCCCCATTTGCTCAGACAGGCGATCATCCAAGTTAAACCGAGATAACCCTTGAGTGACCAAGACTTTGACAATGGTCGCCGTCGCCCAAGCCACGGCCAGCAGCAACAGAGCGCCCCCAATGCGCGGCAAATACTGAAAGATTTCTTGTAAGAATTCGTTCAGAGGCTCAGAAACCACCTCTAAGTTGAGGGCATTCAAGAACGCCACCAGCGTAAAGATCATGATGATCCAATACACGGCGGTGGCCACCCACTGCTCGATTGGCACATCACGATCGGTGCTTTGACCCATCACCATGTTGGTCAGGCGATCGTCCAGAGTGGTGCGCAGCAGTAAATTTTTAATAAGGGAAGCCGCCACAGTCGCCACGATCCATCCCGCGATCAAAATGACGATGGCCCAAATTAAGCTGGGCAAGAATGCGCCGAGGGTGCGGCTCATTTCTTCTACAAAGTTGCCGAGTGGCGTGATATCGACTTGAGCAAGTAGAGGTGCTGGCTCCAGGGGTGGAGACACTGAGGCGCTCAGTAAGTTGTTAGGGCTGACTATCATGGTTCCTGAGATACGATTTCTTCACTGATTTCTGGCGTTTTTGGCCACAACGCACGATACTACGCGACCTAAATACCGTCGAGTCCACTTATGGAGCTATATTTGCGTGAAATCACCATTAACACAACCCTGCACCCCCTTCCATTAGATAGAAATTATTGATATCTCTCTGGGGATATGCCTTAGTTACCGCGATCAGAATCATTGCGGGTGATCGCGAGGGGAAGCACGCCTCCCCGTCGGTTCAAGCGCCCGCCATCGCGGCGGTGAGCCAGTGGCTAGAAAGTTTGTCAGAATTGAAGCATGACCAGTCCCCAAGTCTTTGAGCAGTCGATTCAGATTCAGACCAGTGCCACTATTGTCGAGCGCTGTATCGTTGAGCGCGACCTCATGGGTCAGTGGCTCAACCCGGCGCTGCGCTGCGAACCCCTTGGTGAGACCTGGGATACCGAACTCGGTGGCCAAAGCCGCTTCGTGATCCAAGTGCCGCTGATTGAACCCGCGCTGATCAGCACCGTTGTCGAAAGAACGCCAGGCCTGATTGTATGGGGGTTCTCTGGCTTTTTTACAGGGCGCGATCGCTGGGAATGTCAGCCCAACGCTACCGGTACGCGTTTGCTCAATCGATTTGAGTTTGTCATTCCAAATCCGCTGGTGGCCTTTGGGTTTAAGACCTTTGCTGCCACCTGGACGAAGCAAGATATGGTGGCTCAGCTGCAGCGCCTGAAGCAGGTTGCCGAGCGCCTGTAAGGTAGTTGCACCTCGCCTTGCTAGTCGAGCGGTCTAGGCTTAGTGCCGCTATCCCCTCAACCACCACAGGCTCCCCAGCGTCAGTAACACCACAGCGATCGCCGCAAAGAGAAAACCGTTATCGCCGGTATTCATCTGACTGAGATCCTCCGGTTTGGGCTCAGCCCTCAGGGGGAGCCGTGATTTTCGGGGAAGGTCAGCCTGACTGAGAGAAAAGCTCGTTCGGTCATTCTCGTCTAAAGCACTGAGGTCAGGCAGCGGCGTCAGCCAGTCGGCGCGGCGCTGCAGTTGGGGGGCCTGCAAAATTTCGAGGACTCGCTTGCTCTGCTTGCGCACATTGACATCAGGATGCTTGGCGAGCTTTTCCCCCAGGGCGATCGCGTCGGATTGTCGCCCTGCCGCCGAGTAGGCATTCATTAACCAGAGCTGAATGCTGCCGCCCAATAGTGTTGCCCCCCCGGCGAGGCGGCTGCCCGTTTCAAATGCTAAAACGGCATCCCGATAGTTGCCCCTTTCAAACGCCAGTTGGCCCGCCGCATAGAGTGATTCGGCTTGAGCAATTTTCTCGGAGGGCTGTGATGTCATGGCTTTGCAGTGTCTGGTCGAATATTGGCGGGGTTCACCGTGATTTAAAGTATTCATCAGTACGATACATTTTGCCGTCAGTTTGGCCCGGCCGATGGCCAGGGGCGCTGAGCCAAAGATGCTCTAGTGCTTCAGAACGGCAGGCGGCGGTCTCTGGTAAGGGTTGCTTGAGCCCCGCCATGCCGGGAAACCAGATGCCACCGCCTGAGTTGGGGGAGACACCGAAGGCCGAGGTCGTTCAGACAAGAATACTTTGAAGCCGCATGAGCCCCCCTTAGCGGCCTCACTTTCCGAACCCAGTATTAAGCTTCGTGAATTTAACGAAGGACGTTGGTAGGATCACTAATAGCGAGTAAGCTTAGGCGTCTCAGCGCTTTTTTCTAACAAGCCTCGACGTGCAGCCAGCTCGCGCCTTCGGCACATCTTCATAATCATCATTTAGACGTCTTAATCTTATGGATATCAAGGCAATTTTGTTAGTGCTAACCGGCATTTTTGTCGTCGCAACGCTCTTTTTCGGTACTCGCAACGGTTTCTATGACAGTGATGATTACCACGGCAATGGCTCTGCCCACTAGGTTGAGTGCTGTGAAGCTGCCATAGCGTCCGCTCTTTCGTCACTGACTCAACGAACTTGTGTCCTCGTGACAGTGGCTCTGATTGATGCACCTTGAGCTAGGCAGCTAAAGGGGTGATCATTAGATAGGAAACCGGTGAGCGAATTATCTTGTTTACCCTACGGCGTTGGTCACGCTGAAGAGGGGGTCTGCCTGCAGGTGCAGATGGGGCCTTATCGCGTGATGTTGGACTGTGGCTTGACGTCTCTCGAAACCCGATTGCCAGCGAGCGACCAGCTTGCCCCAGTTGATTTTGTATTTTGTAGCCACGCCCATCCCGATCATGGGCGATCGCTACTAGCGCTGCATCAGCGCTGGCCTGAGCTACCGATTTATTGCAGTGAGGCGACTGCCGAGCTGCTGCCGCTTAACTGGCCGTTGGAGACATTACCCGCTGGGGCTGATTTTTGTCAGCGCTTGCCCTGGCGACAATCAGTTGAGTTGGCGGCGGGCCTAACGGCTCAACTCTGGCCCGCTGGGCATCTGCCAGGTGCCGCCTGTATTTTCATCACCTATGCAGCGCCCGAACGGCACTACAGCGTTTTTTACACTGGCGACTGCTTTCTCTCAAACTCACGGCTAGTCGAAGGCTTGCCGCTCGACGAACTGCGCGGTTTAAAGCCCGACGTGCTCATTGTTGAAGGCAGTCAGGGCACAGCCCGGTATCCCCACCGTCGCCAGCAAGAAAATCGGCTCGCAGATCAGATTAATCAGGCGATCGCCACAGGCCACAACGTGCTCTTGCCAGTCCCTCGGATGGGGTTAGGCCAAGAACTGCTGATGCTCTTGCGCAGCCACCATCATTTCACCGGGCGTGATTTAACTGTCTGGGTTGATGCCTGGGTGGCCCAAGTCTGTGACATCTATCTCGATCTGCTGCCACACCTGCCGAGCAATGTGCAAAATTTTGCCCGGCATCAGCCGCTCTTTTGGGACGATCGCGTACTGCCTCATCTGCAGCGCCTGCCGCCCACCCTGCCCGACGACCCCGGCCATCCCGCCATTCTGGTGGGATATCAAAACGCCAACTTGGCGGCACTAGTGCGTTGGGGAAAGCGACCCTGGCGCATCTTTTTGCCCGATGATCTAGCCAGCAGCGTGGTCAACGCTGGATTGGAAAATGACCCCACGCATTCCCAGCCCACGCTCAATTGGCTGCAAGACCTCGGCCCCGAACTAGGGCAGGGGCAAGTGCATTTAGATGCTTATTTGTTGACGACCCATAGCGATGGCGCGGGAACCACGCAGCTGATTCACAATTTGCGCCCGCACCACGTGGTGTTTGTCCATGGTTCCCCCGGCTTCCTCGCCGATTTGGCCGGTTTAGAGGATTTGCAGAGCCGCTATAAGTTACATTTGCCGTCCGCTAATCAGGTGGTGGAGCTGCCCATTGGGGATACCTTTTTGCAGCCCGTCGCTCCGGATACGGTGTTTGAAGGGGAAATTGCCGCCACTGAGGCTGGGTTAACCGTGACTCTGCCACCCGAGTTGCAGGACGACCCCCGGTGGAACCAGTTAGCCGATACCGGAGTAGTGCAGATTCGCTGGCAGGGCAATGAGCTAGTGGTGCGTGGGCTGACGCAACAGGCACTCCTGCGGCAGAACAACTCGCCCGCCACCCTGAATCCGTCGGTGCAGTGCTGTTTTAATTGTGTGCACTGGCAGCAACCGCGCTGCAATAACACCGCCTCGCCGATGTATGGTTTTCCGGTCGCAGCCGAGGGCTATTGCCCGAAATTTGCGGCATCACAAGACACCGAAGCTAACGCAGACTGAGCCCCATCGGCGACGGGGTTCAGTCGAGAAATCGGAGCCAACAAGCCTCCCTGACTCCTGGGCTTGGGCCCGGTTCAACCCTGACCCAACTCCAACTGGGTGCTGCTGCTAGATGACATCATCTGGCGGCAGCAACGCGATCAATTTAGGCCTGAGTCACCGTTAGTCGGGATTTGACTCGTGGCGATGGGGGTCAGAGAGTTGCTCTGTTTCCGGGCAGTCTTCTGCCAGGGGGAAGTCAAATTCGCCGCGGGGCACTGTGGCCAACCGCTGCATGATGGAGCCAATGCTTTCGAGGCGAATCAGCTCCTCCCAAGAACTCACCTCATCTTCTTCATCAGTTTCGTAGCGAACGGTGACGAGATCGCCTTCAATATCTAAAATCGTGGCGCGTTCGAGCCAGCGCTGCTGGTCCCGTAAGAAAATCCAGACCTCTTTACCCTCACAGCAAAGTTGATAGATCTTGCGGTGAAGCATAAAACGTAACTCCTCAGTAGTGATATTCAAACGGGTTCGATTTTTAGGTCTTTAGGGTTTACATGTACAGCCATCATCGCCGCGATCGCCGTCTAACTGACGAGCCGCGAATAGACCTTTGCCAGGAAGCCCTAGCCTGATTGACCATCACACGTCAAATGACTTCCTTATAGTCTATCCCTCCCTTCGACGAACGAGGTCATTTGTCCCGGCAAACACTTAAAAAAAGTGACGGGAGGCTCTCCCATGGGTTCCCCAGATCAATGTCGCCAGCTGCCGATTCAATGGCTGATGTCCCCAGTCGGCAACGGTTTGACCGGACGACGTTAGTACTGTGCGATCACCAAATACCTGCCTTTGTGATGTATCAGGTGGCTGCCCTTTAAGATGTAAAAAATCATACGGAGTTAGCCTCTGACCGGCTACCGGGTGGTCAACGGAACCTGCCGGTCAGGGTGTCGCCGCGATTGTCAGGAATTTGAGGCAACCTGTACGATACTGGCCGATGGCTGGCTGCAGGCCGCAACGTCCTGTTTTTGCACAATTTGAAAGATGAGCAAACAGCAAGATGAGCAAACGGTGGTTTATTGCCGATGACCTATCCCCACTATCAATGGTGTCTCTCCGAGGCGTCGCTGCCCCCAGCTGACTGGTTGCAAGCCCTGGAGCAGTGGTTGCCAACGACTGGGGTGGCCGGTTCCTTCGCGCCGCTACTGGGCCAATTGCTCTGGCAGCGGGGCTGGCGTCGTCTTGAAGATATTCAAACCTTTATCCAAGCCGCCGCCTATCAGCCGACCTCGCCCTGGGCCTTTGGTGACGAAATGGAGTGGGCGATCGCACGCCTGCAACAGGCCTATGAACAGCCAGAAAAGGTGGCGATTTGGGGTGATTTTGATGCGGATGGTCTGACTGCCACTGCTGTTTTGTGGGAAGGGCTAGGGCAGTTTTGGGCGCAGCACAGTCACCTGCGCTACTACGTACCTAACCGCTTCACTGAATCTCACGGGTTGTCAAAATCGGGGCTAGATGACCTGGCCGATTGGGGCTGTACACTGATCGTCACCTGCGATACGGGGAGTACGGCTGATGCTGAGCTGGCCTATGCCCAAAGCCTGGGCATGGCTGTGATTGTGACGGATCACCATACGCTGCCAGAGACGCGTCCGCCTGTCGTGGCCCTGATTAATCCTCGCCAGCTGGCGGATGCCCATCCCCTCCATGATTTATCAGGGGTGGCAGTGGCCTACAAGCTTCTGGAAGCGCTCTATGAACGGTTGCCCACCATCTCGCAGCAGCCCTTGGAGACCGTGTTGGATTTGGTGGCCATCGGTCTGATTGCCGACTTAGTCGCGCTGCGAGGCGACTGTCGCTATCTCACTCAGGTGGGACTCAAACAGCTTGAAGCTCAGGCCAAGCAAGGACTGCGGCCAGGGCTCACCAAGCTGCTGCAATTGTGCAAACGTACGGGCGATCGCCCCTCTGATGTGGCGTTTGGCATTGGTCCGCGAATCAATGCGGTCAGTCGCATTCACGGCGATGCCCGCTTTGGGGTCGAGCTGTTGACCAGTCGCGATCGCCCCCGCGCTGAAGCCCTTGCCTTGGAAGCCGAACTGGCTAACACTCGCCGCAAAGACCTGCAGGCCTCGGTGATGGCCCAAGCCGAAGCTCAACTCGCCCAGCTCGACTTGAGTACGACCCAGGTGATTTTGCTTAGCGATCCGCAATGGTCACCGGGGGTGCTGGGACTGGTCGCCAGTCAAATTGCCCAAGCCTACGGTCGCCCCACCATTTTGTTTCAAACGGAGACGACTGCGGTTGCTGGCCAACCCTTGATGGCGCGTGGTTCAGCGCGATCGGTGCGGCAGATTGATCTGTATGAATTAGTCAAGGCCCAGTCGCATTTGCTCACCAGTTTTGGAGGCCATCCCTTGGCGGCGGGGATGAGTCTACCGGTGGAAAATCTCCCCCTGTTTACGGCGGGACTGAATCGGGCCGTGCGATCGCAACTCCCCACGGCCAATTTGACTCAGCCGCCTCCCTTAGAGATTGATGTAGAAGTCACGCTGGCTGACTTGGGCAAAGACCTTTTTCGGGCTCTCAAACTGCTGGAACCCTACGGCATGGGCAATCCTACCCCGCGCCTCTTGCTCAAGCAGGTGCAAATTGAGCACCTGCGAGAAGACCGGATCAAAGACCGTCGCGGTGGAAAACAGCGCTATTTCAAAGTGACCTTTGACCTGACGGATTTGGCTACCCAGACGGCCTTTCCTGGCCACTGGTGGGGGCATCGCCGTCAAGACTTGCCAGAGGGGTGCTACGACGTCGTCATTGAGCTGGACTTTAATGCGTATCAGAAACGCTATGAAGCGCGTCTAATCGATCATCGAGTTGTGACCACAGCGGCCGCCCCGATGACGACGGCAGCGGCGACAGACTGGCTCGTCGATCAGCGCCAAACCGCCATCACGCTGGCCAAGGCTGAGGTGCCGCCGCCAGCGCTTTTGACCTGCCCGATGGACTGGTCAGACTTTGGCCCTTATCCTGCGGCTTCTCAAGCGTTGACGTTGGCCTATCCACCCCCTCCGGCGATGGCTCCAGTGCAGCGCTGGCAGCAACTGCTGGGCATTGCCAAATACCTGGCTCGCACCGGTGAAGGGCGGCCCCGATCGCAGGTGAGGGAGAAATTGGGCATCAGCGATCGCACCCTGCAAGTTGGCCTGTTGGCCTTAAAAACTCTTGGCTTCACCATCCAGCAGACGGAGACAGCGTTGACGATAGCGGCCCCGGCGCAGCAAAGGGACCCCGAGCAATTCGAGCTTGCAGCGGCTGACTTTGTCGTGGCCGTTCAAGAAGAATCCTTTCGGCAAAGGTATTTCTACGAGGTGCCGATATCGACCCTGCAGCAGGTGCTGGGCCGGGCCATGCCAGTCGCACCGCCGCCCACTCTAGCGGCTACGGAACTGCCCGATGAGCCCCAAGATAGGCATCGTGACGCTGTCTAGTAGTTGCGGATCGCGCGACAGCGCTACTTAGAATAGCGGCGTTCTAGCCACAGTCGCACTTCGCGCTCTGACCAGCAGATTTCGCCCTGCCGAGTCAACGGGTCATAGACCCGCCAAAAAATGCGCCCGTGCCCATCAGCATCCTGAGAGATGCGGGGCTCAGTGCGATCGCGCGTCAGTTCTCTCAGCAGCCATTGACCGACTTGCTGAGCAAGTTGGCGCAACCGGACAGGCGCTGGGATCACCGGTGATCGCTGATAAAGCGACTCTAACTGCTGACGGACTTGGACGTTATTAGGACAAACCACCTTAAACCTCGCTTGCGCGCTTAGCGCTGTAAGTTTTGGCTGTCTGTACCCTACGGGATGTGTCCCTGAATCTTCAAAGCACAAAGCAGATTGCTACTATGCACAAAATCGATGGTGCAGCTTGTGACAGGAATCTTTGGGCATCGCCCGCCATGAACACAGCTTATTCGAACCGGTGAGGCCACTCACGTTTCAGCGCGCTCAGCTGAGTCGGACCAGGGTAGATTGATTGAGCTGATTCAAAGATGGAAAAAACGCCTGACATATGGGCCTTTGAGACAACACGCCAGACGTCTTGCCAAATTATCCTTCAGATCGCGGTGGGACCGATAGCGGGGACAATGCTCCAGTTAGCCCGGTTGTCCCCAATTCATCAACCAGATGATGAGCGCTCCAAATCTGAATTGTCTCAACGCTGTGGCGGGGCAGGAACCACTGTCAAAATGTATCGTCACACTTCAAAAAGTTGCTGTCAGCCTGAGCTAAGCAACAGCAGGGAGCGGGGAATTGGTTGCTTGTCTAGGGGCGTAGCAGTTGCTACTGATTGGGAAATGCCTGGAATCGTCAGTCTTGGGAGCGGTGCAGCGAATTATGACCCTAGTTCAATAAAATGGCCTATGACTCTCTAAAATTGGAATGCCTGTTAGGGCCGATGTCTTTTTGGCCGAGGCGATCGCTAACAGGACTATTCGCACTACCATAGAGTGCCTTAGTAGCGTCCTTCGCCCAGATTCAGGAGGTGCCTTTTGAATATCACAGAACTGTTTGCCCGAGGCGGCATTGCCATGTGGCCGTTGCTGTTCCTCTCGGTTCTGGCATTGGGTACCATCGTTGACCGCATTTGGTTTTGGTCTCGCATCTTGACCAAAGAGCGTGAGGTCGCGGGGCGCGTGCTCGAAGCGGCTCGACGGGAATGGGCCGCTGCCACAGACATTGCCCACCGCGCCAACAAGCTGCCGATGGGGCGGTTTTTGCAGTCAGCCTTATCGTTAGAGACGCCCGATCCCGAAGTGTTTCGGTTAGCGCTGGAAACCTCTGCCGATGAAGAACTGACGGTCATGCGCAAGGGTGAGAAAGCGCTGGAAGCCGTGATTGCGCTGGCACCGATGCTGGGATTATTGGGGACGGTATTGGGCCTGATTAATTCCCTGGGCTCAATTCGCCTGTCGGATTTAGCCAGCGACAGCACTTCAGGCACGGTCTTAGGCATTGGTGAAGCGTTGATTAGCACCGCAGCGGGTCTGGTGATCGCGATCGTCAGTCTCGCGTTTTATCGCTTGTTTCAAGGCTTTGTATTTGGGCAAGCGAAAGTATTTCGACAGTCGGGGAGTGAGCTAGAGCTGCTCTATCGCCAGGCTTGGTCGGCGAACGAGCGAGCCCAGGTGCAGCCGAAGCCTGATAGCGTCATCGCTGAGGTGCGCACCGCCCATGAAAGTTGATCTCCTCGATACCCCCTCAGAAGACGTCAGAATTGAGATCATTCCCCTCATTGACGTCATCTTTTGTATTCTGACGTTTTTTATTTTGGCGGCTGTGGGGCTGACGCGTCAGCAAGCCATTGATTTAGACTTGCCCAATGCCAGCACGGGCAATCCATTGCCCCCCCAGGGACTGGGGGCAGAAGCGATCCAGCGAGAGCGGCTCTATGTCAGTGTGGATTCGATTGGTCAGGTCTATCTTGATCAGCAGCCAGTAACGCTTGATCTGCTGTATGACGTGCTGTTACAGCATCAGCAAGTTTCTCCAGAGGGGCTAATTGTGTTGTATGCTTCTCGGGATGCTCGCTACGAAGATGTGATTCAAGTGCTCGATTTGTTGCGGGCCGTAGGCGGCGATCGCGTGGCCCTGGCAACGCTGCCCGGCGAGTCATTCAATGCGCCAGCACCGGGCACCGAAGGCCTCGGGTTTCCGGGCAGTGACCCTTTGGATGGGGGGGGGCTGCTCGATTTGACTCCATTACCGAGCAATTCTCAGCCTGGCCTGGATGAGCCCAGCTTAAATGAGCCAGGTCTCAATCCCTTTGAGCCGCTGCCAACGGAGCCGATAGAACCCACGGAACCGGCTGACGCTGCGCCTCAGCAATCCCCTACCGACGAATAAGAACGACTTCAATCTCTAGGTCGTCATAGTCATCGAGTAAATTGAGATCTTCAAAGCTGATCTCATACAGGTCGCCATTGCTGTAAATCGTCTTGCGGACGCGCACCGCTTTGGAATGATCCCAACCCACATCGCCATTGGGCCGATTATCCCCATCAAAATAGTAGGTAAAGAAGCTGCCTTCAGTGCCTAAAAAGAACCATTCTGATGAGCTGCTGTTGGCCACCTCATAAACAATGTTCGACTCGGGGGGCAGCATGTCGGGAGATCGCGGTGGGGCTTGCTCTTTGTACACTCGCAGACGCTGCTGAAAATCAGCTTCCCCGCCTAAGATGCGAAACCAAACTTCATGCCGTTGCTCTTGACCCGCATTCCATAGGGAGTAGGCTGTTGCTTCGGGTTGCTCAATATCAAAGGAATGAATCACCTGTTGTAAGGGAGGCGGACTGCTTTGCGCCCACAGCGATCGCTGTGGCACTAAGGCCGTGACGAATGCTGCCGCCAATAAACATTGACCAATTTTGCCAGGCCTAACGCGATCGCCCATCTCCCCAAGACCTCAAGTGACGTTTTTCTGCCCTAAACGATACCGCGCTTAGCGATTTTTGGAAGCATTGCGCCCAAAAAAGCTGAATTCATCAAAATCTACTGCTTTTCCCCAAGAACTCACAAACGACCTAAAAGCAGCTTGCTGCTGTCAAGGTAAAAGATAATGGGGTGGGCATGACGGCAAAGACTCAATTCAACCTTTGAGAACTTGTTTACTGCCAAAGGGGTGGGCCAAGGCACTGGTTTAGGATTGGCGATCGCCCGGCAAATCGTAGTGGAAAGTCAGGCACCCTTAAAGTGAAGTCAACCTTGGGACAGGGGAGCAAATTTAGCTTGAAAATTCCCGCGATCGCTCTCTAACTCATTGAGGGCAGGCGATCGCTTCAATAGGGATGGCGCGAGGCGTGAAACCGTCAGTGAACCAGTCCCTTCAACCCAAGGCGATAAAATAGGGCCGTCTAATTGTTCTGCAACCGCCCCTGTGGTCATGGCTCCTCCGGCAGAAATTTCCCTTTGGCTCCTCATCGGCCTGCCTGGCAGCGGCAAATCTACTTGGGCCCAGCAGTTTAATCGGTCGGTGCCGTCGCTAGTCATCATTTCGACCGATCAGATTCGCGCTCAGCTCTTTGGTCATGCCACCACCCAAGGCCCCTGGCTGCAGGTGTGGCATGCTGTTACCGGGCAGCTGCAGGCCACGGTCGAGCAAGCGCAACAGGGCGCTATCACCGGCGCGATTTACGATGCGACGAACGTGCAGCGACAGGGTCGCCGCACTGTGATTCAGGCAGCCCGAGCAGCTGGTGTTACTCGCCTCTCAGCCGTTTGGTTGGATGTGCCGATCGCCCTTTGTTTGCAAAGAAATGAACAGCGATCGCGCCAAGTACCCACTGATGTGATTGAAACTATGGCCCGCCAGCTAGCCGGAGCCCCACCCCACTGCGATGAAGGCTTTGACGCACTCTATCGCCTGCAGCTGCCTAGCGCTCGGAGCGCGGCAGCAGTAGTCAAAGTCCACGACTATCAACGCTCGACTTTGACGTGAGTCTAAGTCGCTGCAACTACGGCCTTCATCGCCTGCTCAACGGTGGGATATTGATAGGCAAAATTCTCGGCCTGTAGATGTTTGGGCAAGACCTGTTGACCTTCCAGTACGACCACGGCCCCATCGCCGAGCAGCGCTTCAATCACAAAATCGGGGACGGGTAACCATGAGGGCCGATTGAGGGCCTGTCCCAAGGCTTCACAGACGGTGGCCATGCGAACAGGGGTCGGGGCCGTGGCATTGTAAACCCCTGACATGGTGTCATCGGTCAGCGCCCGCAGCACTACCGCCACCAAGTCGTCAATGTGAATCCACGAAAACCATTGGCGACCACTGCCAATAGGTCCTCCCGCAAACAATCGAAAGGGTGTGAGCATGCGCTCTAGCGCCCCGCCCTGACCCAACACGATGCCAATGCGAGGAATCACTAAGCGCACGCCCTCGATATCTTTCACTTTGGTGGCTTCGGCTTCCCAGGCCTGGCATACCTGCGATAAAAAATCCTGATCGTTGGGCGCACTGGTTTCATCAAACGTTTTAGTTTCACTCGTGCCGTAATACCCAATTGCCGAAGCGCTGATGAGGACTTTGGGTTTGGCGTCAGCTTGCGCGATCGCCTCGACGATTTTCGCCGTGCCCACCTGACGACTGTCGAGAATGGCCTGTTTGTGAGCGGCACTCCAGCGCTCGGAGATCGCGGCTCCGGCTAGGTTGACGACGCCATCACAGCCAGAAATTGCGGTTTGCCAATCACCCGATTGCTGAGGCGTATAAGCCACTAGGGTCACCTGAGGAAAGGTCGCAGCCGGAAACACGCGCCGAGCATGAGCCACATCACGGGTTAACACAACGACCTCATGCCCCGCTTGCTGGAGGGCGGCGGTGAGTTTACTCCCGACAAATCCGGTGCCCCCGGTAATGGCAACTTTCATAAACCCCGACTCCTTTGCTTCGCGTTGCTTTGCTGTGATGTGAACTGACTAATCTGGTGCAGGCGGGACTCGCAGAGTCACGACTCTATGCTATCGATCCATGCGATCGCCCGCCCTTGACTCATAAACCTTTGGGATGACTGTAGAACGTTTGAGAAAACTTCGTTGCCAGCGTTAAATGATTAACGGCCAAGCTGCCCCGGTTGCGATCTATCGCTGTGGTTATGATGTGCCGCTCTCCTGCACTTGTGACCGGCTTCCTCAATGCACTTGCTGAGGCCTGCGGTTACGAATCTGCCGACGCGGGCTCACCATAGGCCATGCCATTGGCCTCGGCATAGCGGTGCATAAATCGCATGAATCGCTCCCAGTGGTCGGGGCGATCAATGGCGAGAGTGCATTCAACCTGCTTCAGGTCATCGCCCTCTGGCCCGCTGAAAATAAATTTGACGCCTGAAGGTTCGATCGTAATGACGCCTTCGCTGTCAGTGAGCTTCAGCGCTTTTGAAAAGCGACTGCGGAAGCTTCTAAATTCTTCGATCGCCTGCAGTCGTTCAAACAACAGCAGCACGATGCGATCGCCCGTGTCGCTGTCTTGCCGCAGACTTACGTTACTAATCTCTTCGGGAATGCCGTCAAAAAACTCGACGGTGGGGGTTTCAGAGGCCATAACCACATGGACTAACTCAGGTGTTTAGTATAGCGACTGCCGGTTCACCCCCCGATTAACTCCCGAGTCGATAGCCTTTGCCATATACCGTGTGAATTAAGGGCGGCGTGCCTTTGGGCTCAATTTTGCGCCGCAGCAGTCGCATTTGCGCCGCTAACACATTGCTGGCGGGTTCTTCGGCATCAACCCACACGGCCTGATGAATCTGGCTGCGGGTCAACACCTGATCGGGGTGTTGCAGCAGATAGCTCAACAACTGCGTTTCCTTTTCCGATAGCTCAATCGTTTGACCCTGACGATAAGCCAGCTGATTCGCCTCATCTAGAGCCAGATCTTCATACTGAAGTCGCGTGACGCGGGGTGACGCATCCAGGGTGGGGGGCCGTCGTAGCAAGGCCCGCACCCGTGCCAGCAGTTCACGCAGCTCAAAAGGCTTCACCAGATAGTCATCCGCTCCAGCATCTAACCCTTCGACCCGATCGTTTAAAGTATCTTTCGCCGTTAAGAATAAAACAGGCGTCGCACCCCCCCGCGATCGCACCTGTTGGCAAATTTCTAACCCGCTGTAGTGGGGCAGCATCCAATCTAAAATCAGCAGGTCGTAGTGACCACTCGCCGCTAGCTGACTACCGGCCTGTCCCTCCGTCGCAATATCCACCTGATAGCCCTGCCGCGTCAAAACTCGACTGAGGGGCTCGGCTAATTCTGCTTCGTCATCTACCAACAAAATTCTCATAGGCAGCCATCGACAAGCATTTCAGCATCTTAGTGCAGAAACTGATGACCATCAAATGTCGGCCTCAACCAGATGGCTTGGTCAGGGTTGACTGTCGCTCTAAGACAGTGAAAACTCTAGCGAACTCATTGGGGGTCGAAACACACGAGTGACAAACTGCAGCGTGAAACGCACTGAATTTCTGGTAAGCGTTCTGGCCGCACCTGCCATCGGCAACTATGATCCACAGCGCTATCTCATATTATTTTGATAGGGTACCTAACCATCAGTCAGTGGAGAGGATGATGTCGCCAGAAGCAAATTCTTCATCGCCGGGTGACGCTCACTACGAGCACACTGTCTTGAGACAACAGATTCAACAAAGTTTGCAGAGAGTAGAAGCTCAAAAGCAGCGTTTGAAATCGGCTGATCGCCGCTATACCATCATTAGTATTGTGCTCGGCGTGATCGCTACTTTCGTCGCGGGTGAATCAGCGGTGACGGGCGAGCCCCTTTTTGGGAACTGGCGACTGACCACTATGGTGGCATCTGTTTCTACCTTGAGCGCTACCGCCATCACCGGTATTCAAAAGCAAATTGCTTCGCCTGAGCAACTTCTAGAGACCAGCGAATGTGCTGCCAAACTGAAGGCGCTCAAAGTCGAAACCATTGCCGCCAATTATGAGTTAGAGCCGGTCAGCGACATTTATCAGGGCATTATTGCCGAATTTCCCAGCGTGGATTGTTAGCCGTTCATCGTTTGACTATATCGACTCAAGCAGGCTTCATTAGCAACAACGGATTTAAACGGCGAGTTCTTCAAATCGGTAGATCACCACCCCAGTTTGAGGATGATTATCAACAGCGACGTATCCCGATTTAGCCATGTCGCGCAGCAAACCTTCGACTTCATCGAAACCGAGACCCGTTTCTAACACCGCTTGGGTGACTGACAGCTGACCTTGGTGCTGCTTAGCCACTTTGAGCAACTGCACCATCTTGGCTTCGCGGGTCGGTTCTTTTAGCGTCTGTGCCGTCGTAATGGGCTGATTGAGCACATCATACAGATCGTTACCGTATTGAGACTTGAGACGGCGGAGCTGATGATCTTCCGTCATGCCTGGCACTAAAAACACATCGATAAACTGGCCGACGCCAAACAATCCCAACGTAAAAAACCAGATTAGACCACTGATAATTTTGCCGTTGTAGAGGCGGTGCAAGCCTGAGACGCCAAAGAAACCGCCAAGCCAAAGCAAATAAGACAACGTGAGCCGTTCGCTGCTTGCAGACGAAGCCATGTCGATGTTTCCTTTCAATGAGTCGATTGACTGATCCTAAACAATGGGCTGAGAGACCGACATCGTACTATCCGCCTGCCCAGGGTAGGGATTTTGCTCTACTCAGCGATCAGGACAGGGCTGACTGCTCCAGATACGAGTCGGTGAATTTTGAAATGTTTGGCGGGGAGAATTATGAGAGCGCACTGGTGAATCGGTTGAGACTGCTGAGTTTGCGGGTCTGAATCCTATTGCCGACACTACAGGGGCCTACAGATTTAGAGAAAGACAATTGCGATCGCCGCCAAAAGTCGTTACATTAGTTAACATTAAAGCATTCCAACCTTTCCTGAGATAGTTGCCTGTTGGGGCAATTGATCGGGCCGCTCTCATAAAATCCCCAAATTCATGCAAATTGTTCAGCTCTTAACCAGTTACGCAGCAGGTCGGCGAGATTTTGGCGGCGTCGATTTCCGAGAAGCTTGGATGCCTGGGCTGAAGCTAAGTCATGCGGCTTTACAGGGCGCTGATCTCACCGGTAGCAACTTGAGTCACAGCCTACTGCAGGCGGCTGACTTTTCTCGGGCAATGCTGTGGCGGGCCAACCTCACCCACTCCCAACTACACCGAGCGCGGTTTGAACGGGCAACGTTGATTCGCTGTCAACTGCAGAGCAGCGATATCCGTGAAGGAAACTTTGTTGAGGCTGATCTCCGGTTGGTGGATTTGCGGCAGGCGAACCTGAGCGGCGCTAACTTTCAAAATGCGCAGCTGTGTTACGCCAACTTGATGGCAGCCAACCTGAGGGGTATTGACTTTAGAACAGCCGATTTGACCGGAGCCGATTTGACCGGAGCCGATTTGACCGATTGCCACTTCACCCGTAGCCAAAGCGTGGCGCTGAAGCTGACTGAGTCCGTCACGGCTGAACTCGGGCAGAGCGTGGCTGTTTGAACACGGCGATCGCGGTGGCAACCAAGGATTCCATGTTCCTTCAGATCAGCAAATCGCTACGCCAGAGCTGAGCCCGACAGATAAAGGCGCTGAACCGTGAAATGAGCTGCTTTTGGTCTTGAGACGGGGGCTTTTCAAACAGCTCAAATTTTGCGATCGCGCTGGCAATTTTCCGGGCTTCGTCCTTGGGCACGCCCTCTCTGACGCGCTTCTGCCAATAGGTAATGCCACGAATCCGAAAGTCGCTGGCGATGTTCATGCGGGCCGCTAAGTGCTGGGGGAGCTCAGCTGCCGTCGGTGGGGTATCGAGGGAGGGGGCAATTGCCATTGTTGAAGTCATGATCTTTCACCAGGAACTCATACAAACTTGACAATTTTAAGTATCGATGAAGATTGCCAGCCACTCAGTGATTCCACGGGCGACACTCTCGTGATATTTGCTTTGTTGTCTGGTGATTAACCGAAATTTTTGACGTGACTTCAACCCGGATGATTTTGTGAGGCAACCCCGGTGGTGGTTGTGATCTGAGTCATCGCCATCAGCTTGGGGACTTGGTCGTTTATTTAGGATGCAGCGGCACAACCCGATGCCGAAACCGGTCGAGAGGCACCACTTTTGGGCGGCGCGAGGTTTTCCAAAGATGGTCAGCTAAATCAGTGAATGGGGGCAGGGTCATCAGCTGTAGCTGGCCGACGTGGCGGTTGGCTTTGTCTGCAACCTGGACAACCTGCGGCCCGATATCAGGTCGTGTCTGCACCCAAGTCACTTCGCCGTCGGCAACGATCAGGTGTTTGTTGTGGAGGGTGCGATCGCCCTCGGTGCCTTCTAAAAACGCCAAAATTTTGCGAATCATCTGCAGCGACGTCTGTCGACGGAGGTGGCGAATCGCCCTCAGTTCCAAAATCTGTTCCCACGAGTAACTCGCTGGTTGGGTGATATCGTTGTCGTCAATTTCAGGAACGACGACGCCAATGCGGGCCAAATAAGCCAACCGGCTCGGACTCGTGTGAGTCAAAATCACGGTCTCGCGGCGCGTAAAATGCTGCATGCGTGAACCTCACCTCAATGAAATGGCTGGGAGGAAAATCACAGGAATAATCGAAGAACACTTGATCACTGTAAGGCAGATGATTGAGAAACTCATAGATACAAATGCTCTATAAACGCCAGATATGGATCTGTTGAGTTACTCAAGCGCTATATGTTGTAAGGGCTATCCCCAATTGCTAAGAAATATGGCAGTTATGCGTAATGTTATGACTTGGAAAAAAGCGGCTGCGCAAGTTTTTTTCTGCCGCTGCCAACCTGAGAGGAATAATGCCTTCTAATCATACTGGATGACCGGGCTGGGCTTGGCAGGAGGGCTGAGAAAGATGCGGCCGCTCGACCCAAGTCGCGGGGGTAACGTTGTTGCCATCATCCTCAGCGCTGACACCGGTGCATGGGTCAAAACCAGATGTGACAAGATGAAGAACGCGCTTAAAAAATGTGGGTGAGAAGCCAGAGAGGATACGGATGCGGGTGATTGTGATTGGGGGCGGGGCCGCCGGTTTTTTTGGGGCGATCGCCTGTGCTGAAGCCGCCTCTCAAGCCCACGTAACGCTTTTAGAGGCCGCGCCAGAGCCCTTGGGTAAAGTGCGGATTTCGGGTGGGGGTCGCTGCAATGTCACTCACCACTGTTTTGATCCGGCGCTGCTCGTGCAACATTATCCGCGCGGGGGCAAAGCGCTGCGCGGCGCGTTTACTCGATTTCAGCCGCGCGATACGGTGGCCTGGTATCAGCGCCGAGGTGTGCGGCTCAAAACCGAGTCGGATGGCCGCATGTTTCCCACCACAGATGACTCGGCCACCATTGTGGATTGCCTGATGGCGGAGACGCGACGCGTTGGTGTGACCGTGCGCCCGAAGTCTGCAGTGACCAGTGTCGAACGGACGGCGTCAGACTTTGTCGTGACTCTGCGATCGCGGGAGCAGCTCCGGTGCGAGCGTCTGCTGCTGGCGTCGGGCAGCAGTCCTCAGGGGCACCGCATCGCCAAGGCATTAGGCCATACCATCGTGTCGCCAGTGCCGTCTCTGTTTACCTTCAACATTCCTGACCGAGCGCTGCGGCAGTTAGCTGGGGTGGCGGTCGATCCGGTAGATGTCAAGCTGGTGGTGCCGGGGGCGAAACCCTTGCCCCAAACTGGCCCGCTGCTGATTACCCACTGGGGCCTGAGTGGGCCAGCGGTGCTGAAGCTCTCTGCTTGGGGGGCTCGACTGCTGCATGAGGCTCGCTATCGGGGAGATCTGAAGGTGAATTGGCTACCGGCGATGACGCTAGATCAAGTGCGAGCCGCGTTGCTGGCGGCGAAGGGGACCGTACCCAAACGGGCGATCGCCAACCACTGCCCGCTAGAGGTGCCCAAACGACTCTGGCGCTATTGGGTCGCCCAAGCGGGGTTGGATGAGGTGGTGACCTGGGCGAACCTGCCCAAAAAAGCGCTGAATCAATTGGTCGAGGCCATCTGTCGCGGCACATTTGCCATTGAGGGGAAGGGCGTCTTTAAGGATGAGTTTGTCACCTGTGGTGGTATCAAACTGGCTGAAGTTGATTTTAAGACCATGGCTAGCCGTCGCTGTCCGGGGCTCTTTTTAGCCGGTGAAGTGTTGGATATTGATGGTGTCACAGGGGGCTTCAATTTTCAGAGCGCGTGGACGACTGGGTGGCTGGCAGGGCAGGCGATCGCGCAATCTCCCTAACGATATTTGTGGCCATCACAACATCTGTTGACTAAACATAAACAATTCACCATAAACGGAAATTACGATCGCATTCCCGTTTAAAAAAGAGATTGGCGCTCACTATCGCAGCAGCAACTACAGCAATCTGGGTGAACCGATGGCGAAAAAAGACCCCTATACCGAATTTCTCAAAGAAGATTTCAAAGACTTGTTTGGTCAGCTTGATCTCACCGATGTGCAACGAAAATTTTTGAATTCACGCTGGCTCGATCAAGTGCTGTGGATGGAAAAGAAAGCGAACGTGTCGCGCGATCGCCACTATCGCCTGCGCCTCTCAGCCATCATCTTGGGCGTTATTGTCCCTATTTTGATTGGCATCAACGTGGATCCCGAGCGCAAAATCCTCTGGCAGACGAAGCAATCCATCACCATTGGCCTGAGTGCTGTGGTGGCCGTCAGTGCTGCGGTTGAAGAGTTCTTTCACTATGGTGAGCGCTGGTATCACTATCGCCGCACGGTGGAATCACTCAAAACCTACGGCTGGCAGTTTTCGCAGTTGAGTGGCCCTTATGTAAAATATCCCTCTCACCGCGAGGCCTTTATGTCTTTCGCCAATCAGGTTGAAGAGATCATTCAACAAGATGTTGAAGTCTATGTGACCCAGGTGGCCAGAACGGATGATGAAGCAGATCAGGCTCCATCGCCCATCTTACCTGCCGTCCATCCAACTGATGACGACTAGGCATTGTGTAGTCGGCGATTTCAGAAAGGCACTACGGTTCGCAATGAATTAACCGGAGTTAGCGATCGCCTTAGCGACTCAACTGGCTCTGCTGTCGACAGCGTGAAACATGACAATAGACCTCTTGCACTAATAAAATAAGGCCCCCTTCCGTCCCCCAAATTTGGGGGAAACTGCTTTTCAAGGTTCTGTATGTTCCTAATATCGGCTCGAAAGTCCCCCAGTATTGGGGGATTTAGGGGGCACTCAGCAACGAGTCTGTTAAAGAGGCAGGCTGAACACTTTGCCAGCGGGTGGGGGGAATTGAACCCCATCATTAGCTCGGAAGGATCAAAACAATCCTTCTGTTTCAATGCTTTCAGGCTTTGTCGAACAAAACCACACCCAACTTATACCAGTTCTGCAAAGTAGCGCTACAGATGGGCAATCCCCCGCTGTCGCTGCCCCCTTGTCGAAGGGGGCTACACACTTTTTTGATGTGTAGTCCAAATTCAGCGAATGGGTATTACACCCAAAAAGATTCGCTTCATGGTCGTTTCACGAAAATACCAGCACAATCAAAGTCGGGGTTCGTTATTTTTCTGTGCCTATCAGCATCTCTAAACGAGCCCTCGCGATGGGTAGGCTCGCTTGAATTGCCGGATTCTCTAATTCCTCAGGCAGGGTGCCGCTAACTTCAATGCCTGCCTGCGGTAAACTGACATTCATTATGCGGAGCCGATTGGACAGGCAGTAGGCCAAACCCTGGTACAACTCTCGTCCAAACTCTATATCTTGTTCTACTTTCTCTTTGAGTGTCTTTTGAGAAACTGCATGGAGCGAGCAGTTAGTCTCTGCCGTCACCGTTGCTGATGGCGGACGTTGATCAATCAATGACATTTCGCCAATGATTTCTCCAGCAGTGAGGCGGGCGACTAGACGACGCTTTTCAGGAAGTTCAGGAGCTGCGGTTGTCACCAATAGGCTGCCTGACAAAAGAATGTAAACGTTTTCAATCCTCACCCCTTCTTGAATTAGGGTTTTTCCTTGCTCAAGGATTAAGCGCTGACCCGTTTCCCTAAGCCAACTCATTGAGTTTTCAGAAAGACCGCCGAGTAATAGTAATGAGTTTTGCATATGAGTAGTAGATCAGCTTATGCCTAAAATCATTATCCCAAACTGGCCTATCAATTCAGGCAGTAGCGTCTTAATCGTGAGGATTTGATAGATTGGGATGATTTCATTACTTAGAGATAGGCCACTGTCGGATATTTTGCGGGTGTTGCCGATCGATAGCCCTCAAGTGGTTCATTCTTGTGTGTTGACGCTGTATCGGTTGGGGTATGCCCGCCCTAAGGAATGGTCTCAGCTATTGACAACAGTAAATCTGGGCGAGGTGATGCGGATACTGACTAAGCGAGTCATGAGCCCCAGTTAAAGGATGAAATCTAGTCAACCGGAAGCACAGTCAGCGTAATTTCAGGTGACTGTGCCTCCACATCCCTCAATCCTAAGCCTTCAGTATTGCCTGTTCTTTGAAGATTACTTTTATACAAAGTAATACAATCGGGTGGTGAAAGAAAAATCTCGACTTGGTTGAAGTATACAATCCTCAAGCCATATCCCGAATTGTTCTACCATGTTTCTCTTTATTCGAGATTTCATTGCGTCAAGGAAAAGAAAATCCAAAATAAAGTACTTAAATGAAATAAAAGGATTAAAACAGCTCTCTAAATCCATCAGGAAATATCTTTGTACTGCATCTGAAGTAAATCTTGATGCCAACAAGAATAGGCTTTTAGAAGAAAATATATTTGCCCATCTTTTTGCTAAGAGTCAGACTAGCTTGTTTTATGAAGACCTCAGTATAACAGTAGAAGGTCGAAAGCTAATAATCGTTGTTTGTTTGCTAACAGGAATTTCTGTATTATTTGATCAGATCCCCTTTCAGATCTACGAAAAAATTGCTTTGCCAGCAAAGACTTGGATTTTAGGGCAGGATGAAGCTTTGATCTACTGGCTTTATTTTGTATGTTTTTCTATGCCAATTGCCTTGTTTTTTGTGTTTTTGTATTGGGCTCAATTCAGTAATAAAAGCATTGTTAGATTTGAATATTCTAGAAGGCGCTGGATGTCAGATGACAATCCTGTGAAGATAAAGCTAGAAAAGAAAGTGTATTTGAATGATCTCATTGAAAATGAGAGGTATTTAAGAAATATTATTGGCCTGATATTGGTTTCTGGTATATGGTTTTTTCTGATCGGTGTATTATTTGGGATGTCATTGGATGATGTTGTTTTTTTGTATTCAATATTGAAATTGTCTTTGATAAGTGCTCTTTGTATTTCTTTTTGGAGTTTCCAAAGGAATCGTTATCTTAATAAGGTGCTGCCTACATTCATTGTTTTTACGCCTTATTTGACGAGTATAAGTATATGCAGGAGAAAATATCTTGATTTTCAAAGTCTGGAATTGTTAATTAGAAATCTAGATGCAATTGCTGACTGGTTTTTTGGTTCGCCATTAAGGTTCAGAGGGCTTGGCAAATCTAGCGAGATCGCAGTTTTCGACGTAGAAAGTCGAAAACTGGCAAAAAAAATTCATGCCTATAAATGGTGGGTCGTACATCCGAAGAGAGACACATATGCCTATTTGAGTCGGCAAATGGCTTGGGGATTCATAAATTTAATGATAAATGATTGGGATAGTTTATTGAGGCTTGCGGAAAAAGATTCGATTCAGGAGGAGATCTCTACAAAGGAATTAATTGCCTTTAACGTTCGTAAGTATTTAAGAATAATTTTCAATGCCTTGACACCAGTTATTTTATTATTTGCGTTTCAGTTCACTCCCTTCCGGCTTGAGGGGGAAAGCCTTGAATATATAGCTATGGGTGTTTTTGCTTTCTCAGCTATTGTGCTTCTTCTAGAACTCAACCCAAGATATTTAGAGTACTTTAGTGGCTTCTCAGAAGTGGTTAAGGTATTTCGAGATCGTAAAAGTTGAATTCTGATTTATAAAAGCTGAATTCTGAATTTATAGGTTCAACCTACGCGCTTAGCAGGTCGTCAAGTTGGTCAGGGGTGAGGCTTTAGAAGAGGTTGATGATGCCAGCGTCGAAGGAGTGCTCGAAGTCGGCATCGGAAGCGCACAGGCGGTAGAGTTCCAGTCTTGCTTGTGGCGTTGGATCATTGCTTGCTTGATGAGTTCCTGAAAGGCGATCTTGCGGTTTTGCTCATCGGGGTTGTTTTCCACCTGTTCTTTAAATTTGGGATTTTCTTTGACGTAGCGGGCGATGCTGAGAATTTTGACCTGCTGTTCTTCGGAGATGGCATCCCAACTACAGAAGAAGCGATTCTACGCTTCAGCTTCACGAGAGTAAGCCATCCAACTAGAGCGCAGAAGTTTCAGAAAGCGGGTGGGGGGAATCGAACCCCCATCATTAGCTTGGAAGGCTAGGGTTTTACCACTAAACTACACCCGCATTTGGACTAATAGATTAGCATATTCACCGCGATCGCCCAGCAACCGGATGGCCAACAGCGGTGTTCCCAAGGGGAAAATCTGGCAGACTTGAAGATTCACGCCGCAGCCGTTACAGGACTCACGAGTGTATGTGCCGTCTTTTAGGATATTTGGGGCCAGCCCTGACGTTAGACCAGCTGATGTTGGAGCCACCGCACTCTCTCGTGGTGCAGGCCTATGCGCCCAAGGAATTAGAGGTGGCGCTGCTGAATGCGGACGGTTTCGGGCTGGGGTGGTATCACGCGACCCAAACCACGGCCCCGTTTACCTACCGCAATGTGCTGCCGATCTGGAATGACCCTAACTTGGAGCCGCTGTGTCGCTACATTACGACTGGCTGTGCCGTGGCCTATGTGCGCAGTGCGACGCCGGGGCAGGGCGTCGATATCAGCAATTGTCAGCCGTTTCAATCCGGCTCCTTATTGTTTACCCACAATGGCTACATCAAGCGGTTTCGGGAGACGCTTTCTCGACCAATGCGGCGGTTGATGAGCGATCGCGCCTATGCTGCCATTCATGGCAGCACGGACTCAGAGCACATTTGGGGCCTCGTGCTAACGGCGCTCGCTGCCCAACCCGACACGACCTTAGCCACCGCTCTGGAAACCGCCTTAGCCCAGCTCTTAGCCCTGGCCTATGACTATGACGTGCCCTGTGCCGCCAACGTGCTGCTGAGTGATGGGCAACAGCTGGTGGGGGCCCGGTTGGCCTCCCATAATCGTGCGCCTTCCCTATACTGGCTAAAGGATGACCCGCAGTTTCCTCACGCTGTTTTGATGGCCTCTGAGCCGCTATTCGACGCTGATTGGCAGCCCTGTGCCGATTCCTCGCTGTTTACGATTACCGCCGATTGTGACGTCCAGTTCTCTTCCCTCAGTCACCTCTGCCAACCTCACCCTGGCTGAGCTGCGCCAAATTCTTAGAACCGACATGCTGGCCTGCCGCCAGAGTACCCTCAGCCTGACTCAGCAGCTGACAACCGCCGAGTTTCGACGGCAGTCTCACCCCGACTTCAGCCCCATTGGCTGGCATCTGGGGCACATCGCCTTTACCGAATCGCTGTGGCTGCTGGAGCATTTGAAAGAAGATGCCTGTGCCGAACCGCAGTATCAGACGCTATTTGCGGCTGACGGCTTGCCCAAGGCTGAACGTGAGAACCTGCCCGAGTTATCCGATATTCTTACTTATCTACAGACGGTGCGCGATCGCACCCTGGCCTATTTAGAAACAGCCCCGCTCTACGATCAGCTACGGCTCTGGCGGTGGATTTTGCAGCATGAGAGCCAGCATGCCGAAACGGCGACCTACGTGCTGGCGATGCATCGCTGGCCGTCCCCGGCGGGTGAGATGGCAGCGGCGGCGGCACCGTTGCGACCTACCTCACTGAACCCAGCGGTGGATTCCACCAATATGGTGTTGATTCCGGCGGGCGAAATTGTCATGGGGAGCGACACCCTGGATGCCATGGACAATGAACGGACAGCTCATACGGTCAACACGGCGGCCTATTGGATTGATCGCACTCCGGTGACTGTGGCGGCCTATCGCCAGTTCATCTTGGCGGGGGGCTATCAAAACAGTCAGTGGTGGCAGCCTGACGGGTGGCAATGGGTACAGCAAAATCAGATTCGTCAGCCGCGATATTGGCGCGATGAGCCGGGCTTCGAGGCTACACCAGTATGTGGCGTGAGCTGGTATGAAGCCGATGCCTACGCCTGTTTTGTCGGCAAGCGACTGCCCACCGAGGTCGAATGGGAACGGGCAGCGCGCTGGCATCCCAGCCAGGAAACCGCATCCATGCCTTGGGGCGAGGCCGAGATCGTGGCACACCACGGGAACTTTGGTGGACAGGGGGGCGGTGTCTCGCCCGTGGGTGAGTTTCCGGCGGGCCGGAGCCAGAGTGGCTGTGACGATCTGCTGGGTAATGTGTGGGAATGGACCAGCAGCTGGTTTGAGCCCTATCCGGGGTTTACGGCCTATCCCTATCAGGGCTATTCACAAACGTATTTTGATCGCACCCACCGGGTCTTACGCGGCGGCAGCTGGGCGACGCGGCCTTGGGTGCTGCGACCCGCATTTCGCAACTGGTACCAGCCGGCAGTGCGCCAGCTATTTGCTGGGTTTAGATGTGTCTTGGGAGCATAGGCATTCGCTACATCCGATGTCAGAATACACAGGGGTTTAGCCGACCTCTAGTGAATTTTGAGACATCATGCCAGTTCAATCCCAATTTCCGAGTTCGATGCCTGCTGCCGATGATAACCGGACTCAATCGCCTCAGTCGCCGGTGCTGTCTCGCGATCGCCTCATGATTGAGTACCGCAATCCGGACGAGACGACAGCGGCGCTGCCCAGTGGCCAAGACGTGACGGCTGGGCTTACCCAAACCCCCAAAACCTTGCCCCCCAAGTACTTTTATGACGATCAGGGGTCGCAGCTGTTTGAGCAAATCACTGATCTACCGGAATATTATTTGACGCGCACCGAGCGCCAGATTTTGGAGACCTTTGCTGAGGCGATCGCCACTCAGGTCGGGCCTTGTGACTTGGTGGAATTGGGCAGTGGGAGTGCCAGTAAAACGCGGATTCTCTTTGATGCTTATCAGCGCCAAGGCCAGCCGTTGCGTTATGTGCCGGTGGATGTCAGTGGCGGTATTTTAGAAGAGAGCGCCAAGGCTTTGCTGAGCGACTATGGTGCACTGACCATTCACGGGCTGGTGAGTACTTATGAAGCCGCGCTCTCGCACCTGCCTGACACTAACCTGTCGCGCCGCATGATTGCCTTTATCGGCAGTACCCTGGGCAATCTATCGCCGCAGCAAGCGCAACAGTTTTTCCAGCGGGTGAGCGCGACGCTGACTCCCGGCGACTATTTTTTGCTTGGCGTCGATTTACACAAAGACACGGCAACGCTGACCGCTGCTTACAACGATGCTCAGGGCGTCACTGCCGCCTTCAATTTGAACATGCTGAGTCATCTCAACTGGCGCTTTCAGGGCGATTTTGAGCCGTCGCAGTTTCGTCATGTGGCGGTTTACAACGAGGGCGATCGCCAAATTGAGATGTATATCGAGAGCCTTGCCGACCAAACCGTGACCCTCAAAGCGCTAGGACTCACGGCCTCGTTTGCTGCTGGTGAGCGCCTACTCAGTGAAATCTCGCGCAAATTCGACCCCGAACACTTGGCGCAAAGTCTGGCCGCTTTTGGGTTAGATGTGACCGATACCTTCACTGATGAGCACCGCCAGTTTGCCCTGTTGCTATGTCAAAAGCAGTGATCTGCCCATGACCGGCTCTTTAGAAGGCGCTGGCCATGATGTTGTTAACGCCTTGTCCTGAGCGGAGCCGTTCACGACTTGTCCCTAGGGGAAAAGAAAAAAGCAGCAGTCCCTGAGCAGACCGGGTAAAGCTACTCAGGGACTGGCTGGTGGCGACTATTCTATGCTTCGATTTTGACAGAGGTGATTGTGTCACCTTGGCTAATCGCATTCACCACATCCATGTCTTCAGTCTTGCCAAAGACGGTGTGCACGCCATCGAGGTGGGGCTGAGCTTCATGGCAAATGAAGAACTGGCTGCCGCCAGTATCGGGGCCTCGGTGGGCCATCGACAGACTGCCTGCCTCGTGCTTGTTCTCGTTGATTTCACACTTGATGGTGTAGCCTGGGCCGCCGGTGCCGGTGCCTTTGGGGCAGCCGCCTTGCACCATGAAATTGGGAATGACGCGGTGAAATTTCAAGTCGTTATAGAAGCCCGCTTCAGACAGGTCGACAAAATTTTTCACCGTATTGGGGGCCGCATCATCAAATAGTTCTAGGGTGATGGTGCCTTTATCGGTTTCCATGATCGCGCGGGTCATGTGCTCTCCTTAAGTAGCTGATCATCTCAGGGGGCTGCGCCCACGTGGCGTGACTCACCCCCGCTGAGATGGATTCAAAAGTGACCTGTTTACTGTACCGTTTTGCGCGATCGAGCGATCGCCTCCCCAGACTGAACGGGCTAAACCGAGTCGATAAGAACTGCATGGCCAGATGCCCACTGCGCTCGCTGGGGTTAAGGCCATGCAAGCTGGCTAAGTCAGCTCGCTGATATCACTTAAATCCAGGGGGCCAAAATCGTCATCATCCTTGTTCTCACCGAGCCAATCTTCCTCCAGGGAGGCGGATTCTGCTGATTCTGTGGGAGCTGGCGCGGGCGGCTCGATTGCGTCATCCTCTAACGTGCCAAATAGAGCCTCGACGTCATCGTCAAATAAGCTAGCGACATCATTCGGATCGGGGCCGGGCAATACCGGTTCAGACGATTCAGCTTCAGGGGGCACCGGGGCGGCGTCCGGAGTCGGCGGTGATGTCTCTAAGGCGTGCAACTGCCGGTCAAACTGGGCCTGCAGTTCTTCACTTTGACTGGCCAGCTTTTGCTCATATTCTGCCTTCAAGTGCTCTGTCGCAACCTGAATCTGCGCGTCGAGTTCGGCTTGGGTATAGTTGCCTGCCGCCGCCTCTTGCACCGCTGGCGGATAGTCACCAGGCCCCAACGTCACGGTCGTTTCGTCGCCGGTGCCCATGATTTGACTCGGGGTGGGCACATCAAAACTGCCGGTAAACATTGACTCCGTTGTCGGGGGAGAAGGTTGCAAATCGGTTAACGCTTGCTCGCGATCAGTCAATGCTTGGGCTTGTTCGGCCAGGGCTTGCTCTAGCTCGGCCTGACGCTCTGCAAAGGCTTGTTCAGAGGCGGCTAATTGGGCGGCCCACCGTTCTTCAAACTCGGCGTTCAGCTCCGTTCGCGTTGTTTTAGCGTGGTCAGCGAGCTGCTTTTCATAGGCTTCTTGCAGCTTTTGGGCGGCTTCTTGCAACCGCATTTCATATTGTCGTTTGAGATGTAGCAGTTCGGGCTGTGTCGAGGGGGCATCCGGCTCGTCTACCGTCGGTTGAATGCGATCGCGACGCGGTGGCATCGCTGTTGTGGGAATCGGCGCGTCTGGTACTGCGTCAATCCCCGTGGGTACAGTCGCTAACTGGGGCTCCGGCGCGGTTAGGGGGGTGCCCTGTTGCAACACCCGAAAGCGAGTCTCGTAGATTTGCTCCATCTCTACTGTTTTTTGTGAGAGCTGATCTTGATAGTGCTCGATGGTTTCGGCCAGCTCTTGTTCGTAGTCGCGACGCAGCTGTTCCGTGGCTTCTCGCAGCCGCAGCTCATGGGATTGTTCAATCTCGGTGAGTCGACGCTGACTGATTTTGAGCGCTTCAGTCTGTTTATCTAGCCGCTTCTTAACCAGTGCATAGCCAACCAAAATCCCCACTAAAAAGACGATTAGGAGGGCAATAATAATGCCGATAGTTAACGAATTCATAGGGTTCTCCTAACTGGGGCGCTAAGGGGGCAAGAGTGTCGTCACGTGGAACGGATCGAAGCGACTCAAATCAGCTTGCCACTCATGTTAGCGAGCAATGCTGAACTGGACTCATAAAAATGTCAAGACTCTGGTTGAGGAATTCGGGAAATCAACCTGACTGGGCTAAATGCTGCCTCTAACAACTAAGTGGCCGATAATTGGAGACGGTTCAAGAGAACCTTACTGCTCTCAAGCGCAGCAAATCACTCCCTAACGGCCTTGATTGTTCTGTTTTTAGACGATAGTGCCGTGTGCAACGTCATTTCTGGGGAGCGGAACCCTGCAGTGAAGACATGACAACTGCTAGGAAGTGACTGATGGAGGGCAGCGCGACGGTCAGGAGTGGGGCGCGATCGCGGGGAAATCTTGCAAACTGCTAAGCAATTATTAAGCACCTTGTAAAATAGAAGCACTCTTGTAATTTCAGGTTGAGCAAATTTCCCCGACATCCGTTTTATGACGATTGATTTTATGCCCCGTACGCTGCGACGAGACGTTTTGCGATGGCTAGAAGAGGCGGTGCCCGCCAAGCGCCTGCAGCACATTTTGCGAGTTGAGTCGATGGCGATCGCGTTGGCGCAGCAGCACCATTTATCCGTTGACTTGGCACAGCAGGCGGGGTTAATGCACGACTTAGCCAAATGTTTTTCACCGTCACAGCTCCTGACCGTCGCTGAGGCCGAAGGCTGGACTCTCGACCCCGCTGAAAGGGACTGTCCCCATTTGCTGCATGCCCCAGTGGGTGCTATCGTGGCTCGCGATACTTTTGGCGTGACCAACCCGCAGGTGTTGAATGCGATCGCCCATCACACGTTGGGCAGCCCCGAGATGGATGCCTTGGGCTGTGTTGTTTATCTGGCCGATGGCCTGGAGCCGGGACGCGGTGATACACCCCAACTGCAGCATCTCCGGCAGCTAAGTTATGTGGATTTGTGGCAGGCGACCTACGAGACCTGCGTGTTTTCCTTACAACATCTTTTAGAAAATAAGCGTCCCATGCATCCCCGCACTATCCTGACCCATAACTACTTATTACAAACTCATCGCCGTTCCCGAGCGGTCAGCTCAGCTGCCTGATCTCGTCTGACCAGCTCAATGAATCATCTCCGTCCGTTTTAAAACCCATCGTTGAATTGAGGACCCGCGCCTTCATATGACAGATTCCCAAAATGCTATGACCTCCTTACAGTCCCTGGCTGAGCAAACAGCTGTGACTCCGCCTGCTGAAGATTCAGCACTGGCGCTAGCGCAGGCGATCGCAGCAGCTGCCGAAGATCGGAAAGGGGCTGATATTCGCATTCTCAAAGTGGACGAGGTGTCTTATATTGCTGACTACTTCATCATTGTGACCGGCTTTTCTGCTGCGCAGGTGCGGGCCATCTCAAGTAGCATGCTGGAGACCGCCGCCGTCAATTTTGACCGTCGTCCCCTGCGCATTGAAGGTCAAACCGAGGGCAGTTGGATTTTGCAAGACTACGGCGAAGTCATCGCCCACGTTTTCATGCCTGATGAACGCGAATATTACGGTCTCGAAGCCTTTTGGGGACATGCCGAAGACGTCCCTTTGGA